>Ga0114999_10006060_pt1 | contig 14057 bp, 12 predicted proteins | sample ArcticOcean_MG_C_3_FD_89820 | JGI IMG/M metagenome (GOLD analysis project Ga0114999, IMG submission 89820) | Marine microbial communities from western Arctic Ocean - ArcticOcean_MG_CB8_126 | ecosystem: Environmental > Aquatic > Marine > Oceanic | place: Arctic Ocean: Canada Basin | collected...
GAATGACGGAATTGAACAACACGCCCGAGAATCCGTCACCAGTAGATTGGTCAAATTCCAGAATCCTCATTACAGGTGGAACCGGCTCATTCGGCCAGCGCTTTGTCCAGCGATTAATCGATAAGTACCAGCCCACACGAATAGCCGTACTTTCGAGAGACGAACTCAAACAAAGCGAAATGAAGCGCCGATTCCCTGAATCGGAAATCAGCCCCATGAGGTATTTCCTCGGGGATGTCCGTGACTACGACGCTACTACGGGCGCACCAAGCAACAGGAAAAACCGAATACCTCAATGCAGCCATCAAGGCTTTTGATGCCTTCGAATCAGAGGTCGATCAGGGCGGCGTAATATACACCGACTCCGAAGGAAATCCCTGGATCGAAGAATATATTGTCACCACGCCAACTCACATCCTGAACGGGTTCATCTGGGGACTCTGGGGCGTGCTAGATCTGTACCTCGCAACAAACGACGAGCGAGCTAAATTACTTTGGGAAAAGTGTGTTGGCACTTTGACGAAAAACCTACATACCTTCGATCTCGGCTGGTGGTCGCTATACGACCAATCAGGATCTCGCTGGCTCCCCATGATCACCAGCCGTTTCTACCACTCACTCCATATCGTCCAGCTCGAAATAACATCGCAACTTACCAACGAGCATCTATTTACCGATGTAAGCAATCGATGGAACAGCTACACTTCAAATTCGATTTATCGATCTAAGGCATTCATTCAAAAGGCCCTTTTCAAGCTTTTGAAGTATTAAAAGACTCACATTTGCGAATCCTTTACATCTCTCATCTCTATCACCCAGAACCCGGAGCTCAACCGGCACGGGTATCACAGATCAGTCGACATCTTGCAGACCGAGGCCACGACGTCACAGTTTTGACCGATATGCCTAACCATCCATACGGTCGGGTTTACTCTGGGTATCGCAAGAAACTTCTCCGAGGGACATATACCGAAATGGACGGCGAGGTAAGAGTCGTTCGAGTTCCCCAAGTGTTTCGTCCCAACAGAGGAGCACTCAACCGACTCATTATGTTTTCGAGCTTTACGGTCACCGCTGCTCTCAGAAGCCTGGCATTAGGTCCGTTCGACGTGATTATCGGCACCGTTCCACAACCGTTCTCTCCGCTTGCAGGATGGCTCAGATCATTTGTTGGTCGAGCAAAATTTGTCTTGGAAGTACGGGATCTCTGGCCAGAAGGAATCGTCGCAACTGGGCAAGCAGAAGTCGGGTCATTCGCATATCGAGGAGTGGATGCAGTAGTCAGCTTTCTCTACAAACGAGCTGATCGAATCGTCACTGTCACGGATGGCATAAAAAATGCGCTGATTGAAACACGAGGAATAGATACAGACCGAATAGACGTTGTACGCGCCGGCGTAGATGTCGACTCAATGCAAACTGATATCAGTTCGTACGAAGCAAAAAAACGACTCGGTCTTGAAGGTCGTTTTGTTGTGACCTATTCAGGAACAGTCGGAAATGCCCACGGGCTCGACTCAATGTTAGGCGTATCAAAACTACTAAGACAGGATCAACCCGATGTAATGATTCTCATTGTCGGCTCGGGAGCAGAAGAAGAAACTCTTCGCTCGCATTTTGTCGAATATCAGGCACACAACCTGCAACTCCTCGGTCAGAAGCCCCGGGCTGAACTGCCAGCTATCCTCGCTGGATCAGATATCGGGCTTGCCGTACTAAAGCCGTCTCCCATATTCCGAACAGTCGTGCCCACGAAAATCTACGAATACATGGCAACCGGTCTTCCCGTCCTGACAAATGTCGCGGGAGAAACCGAAAATATTATTACAGAATCAGGCGCAGGAATTGCCGTTCCGAATGGTGACGATATCGCTCTTGCCAAACAAATCGCCAAATTGCGTGAGAACCCGGACGCACTTAAATCAATGTCGGTTGCAGGAATAAATTACGCACGGGAATCGGCCTCATGGGTAACCAGAGCCGAACAATACGAAGAAGTATTAGAAAAAACTGTTCGAAACTAACCATTCCCCCTCCGCAAACTGTGGTCATCCCGATTGTGTAACAACAAGGGGTATTAGCGAGGATCAACTTTTAATATCTGGCCAGGAGATTTTCTGAATGATGTCGCCGAAAAGGTTTTCACTTATAAACTCGTGAGAGAGTTTGTGAATCTTTATGCCCTCACACTAATACTTTTGAGGTTATGTACGATCGCACTAGGCAATCGAAGGGCTGGCACGAGGTACTAGAAACCAATCTCACCGATGTCTTGGAACGTGACGGCAGTAGCATCTCAATGTACTTCGACGGAAACTTCGAGCCGTTCCAGCATGATGACAGGGCACTTTTCTACCTAATGTCGGCAGTGATTTCGTAACAGCCAACGCCAGTACCATAGGGATTTTTGGAGACTCTCGATCTTGATGACGCTTAGTATCACCACATTCCTGTTGGTGCTCTGACAGCTGACAAACGATCCATATATCACTCTAGCAGCCGCGTTTATAGGCGTCGTTCTATATGTATTGAACCGGCAAATCCACCAGATGGCCAGCCGCCATTCGATAAAGCGTAAAGAACTTCGACCAATTTACTAACCAAAAAATAGCTTAAGTCTGCGGAATAACTGATTTTTTCAAGTCCAGCTGAAGTACTTGTGCGCATATAATTTTCCTGTAACCCCAACAGTCCTCTTCTCGAGGCTAGACACGCTCTAACATTTCTGGAGAATGACGGATTGAACAGTGCCACAGACAACATCAAACAGGTAGATTGGTCGAATTCCAGAATCCTTGTCACCGGCGGAACAGGATCTTTCGGCCAACGATTCGTCAGACGAATCATCGACAAATACAACCCTGCAAGGTTGGCAGTGCTTTCTCGCGACGAGCTCAAACAGAGCGAAATGAGACAGCAAAATAGTAGCAAGCCAGATGACTCAATCCGATACTTTCTCGGAGATGTTCGCGACTACGATCGACTACGCAGAGCATTCAGTGGCGTAGATATAGTTATTCACGCTGCTGCACTCAAGCAGGTTCCTGCCGCTGAAGCCGACCCATTTGAAGCCGTGATGACTAACATCATGGGCGCTAAAAACGTTATCGACGCCGCTATCGATACAGGCGTCTCCAAAGTTTTGGCTCTCTCAACTGACAAGGCTGTTGGACCGGCGAATCTTTACGGCGGCACAAAATTTGTGGCCGAAAAATTGTTCATACAAGGCAACGCATATTCAACAGGCGAGACACAATTCGCCTGTTCGAGATATGGCAATGTCATCGGAAGCCGCGGGTCAGTTATTCCGCTCTTCAAACTTCAGCGCGAAAACGGCAGTCTGACCATCACCGATCCTCGAATGACTCGTTTTTGGATAACACTTGATCAAGGCGTAGATTTCGTTATCAGTTGCGTCGAGATGATGAACGGCGGCGAGATATTTGTTCCAAAGCTACCGGCAATGAAAATTACCGACCTCGCCAACGCGGTGGCACCTAACAGCAAAATCAAAATTACTGGAGTAAGAGCCGGCGAAAAAATCCACGAAGAAATGATCTCGATCAACGAGGCCCGAACTACGCTCGAATACGATGATTTCTACTGCATCATGCCCGCATATCACAGCTGGCCTGTAAATCCTCCCCGAGGCGGAATCAAAGTCGACGACGAATTTATCTACTCAAGTGAAACATCATCGCTGAGTATTCCTCCTGAAGACCTAAAGAACATAGTTGATCAGCTATGACAACGTCGAGACTGGCGATAGAAGGTGGAACACCCGTCAGGAAACAACTACTCCCCTACGGCCGCCAAACGATCACTGAAACTGATATTCAAGCCGTAGTCGAAGTACTCAAGTCCGACTTCCTCACAACGGGCCCCGCGGTAAACCAATTCGAGGACAATCTCGCCACCGTAACCGGTACACCCCAGGTCGCAGCAGTAAGTAGTGGCACAGCTGCGTTACACACTATGTACGCAAGCTGCGGCATCAAGTCGGGAGACGAAGTCATTGTCCCGGCGATCACATTTGCAGCGACCGCAAACGCAGTGGCTTACCTTGGGGCTAAACCGATCTTCGCAGATGTAAAACCTGACACTCTGCTCATAGATCCAAAATCTGTCGAAAACTTAATATCAGCAAAAACCAGAGCGATTGTTGGGGTCGACTTTGCCGGTCAGATAGCCGACTATCCTACACTCCGGGACATTGCCGGCGATCGCCCCATCCACATCCTCGCTGACGCCGCACACTCGCTTGGTGCCACTCGAGATAGCGAACGCGTTGGGCAGATATCCGATGCAGCAATATTCAGCTTTCACCCCGTAAAACACGTGGCCGCAGGTGAAGGCGGAGCGATCGCATCAACCAATCCAGATCTCATCGAACGATGCAAAACGTTCCGAAATCACGGCATCAATGCCGATCACCGCACTAGAGCGGAAAAAGGAACCTGGTTCTACGAAATGCGAGAGCTTGGTTTCAACTATCGACTCTCCGATATTCATGCAGCCCTTGGCTCCTCGCAGCTTGCCACGCTCGACTCCAACATCCGACGTCGAAATGAAATAGCGAAAATTTACGACACCGCCTTCGCAGACAGTGAAGTGGTAACACCGCTCGCCACTGCGCCAAACTCACTCAATTCCTATCACATCTACGTCGTACAACTCGAGCTCGACTCGCTTAAGGTCGGCAGAAGCGAAGTATTTGCTGCCCTGCGTGCAGAAAACATCGGAGTCAACGTTCACTACATCCCAGTTCCGTGGCATCCCTACTATCAACGCCAAGGATTCGAACCCGGCAATTGGCCATCAGCAGAAAATGCATATGAACGAATGATCACGCTACCGATTTGGCCGGGAATGACCGACAGTGATGCGAACGATGTAATTGCAGCCATTGAAAAAATAGTCCATGCTTTTAGGCGGTAGACATGCAAACCGTAATACGAACGGATGCCAATCACACGATTGGGGTAGGACACTTCACTCGCTGTTTAACCCTTGCCCGAGAGCTAAAGGCCACAGGTCACGAAGTTAACTTTCAGAGCCGATGTGAGATTCCCGAGCTCATTCAACAAGCGGACGAATTCGGCATCGTCGTTACTGAACTTCAGAATGATGAAAGTCTTCCAGAATCAACATTTCTCTCAGTGGAAGCCCAGCAGGACTGGGCAGTAATCGACGGATATCACTTTAAGACTGCTCACTATCAAGCGGCACTGAAAATCGCCGACAATCTTCTTGTGATCGATGACAAACCTCGTCACACCGAATACCCGGCCAATCTCTTAGTAGACCAGAACTACGGAGCTGAACATCATCGGTATCCCTTACCGAATAATGCTCAGCTTTTGGGAACGAATTACGCCTTAATACGACCAGAAATTCTGGCACTGCGTGATAAGTCACGATCCCGAACGCGGTCGAACATCCACTCAATCGTCGTCACGTTTGGAGGATCAGATCCAGCACACGCGACTGGGCAGGTCGTTACCGCCTTATCGGCGGTCGAATTAACCGATCTTCACGTCAATGTGATCGCGGGTCCAGCGAACTCGGAGATACCACACCTACAACAATTGTGTGATGCAGCCGGGTTCATCCTCCACGTAAATCCATCGAACATGCCTGATATTCTCAGCACATCCGATCTCGCTATCAGTGGAGCTGGAACCACAATTTGGGAACTTATGTGTCTGGGAGTCCCAGTTATTTCTCTCACAATAGCTGAAAATCAAATCCCGGCAGCCCGTTCACTCGAAAAGGACGGTCTAATCGGCTATCTCGGCCAATCGACCGATCTTTCCACAGCCGATCTCGCATCAAACATAACCGATTGGCTCGGTGCTCCCGATAAACTCGAACGCATGGCAAAGTCTTCGTCCAAAAAGATCGATGGTCAGGGAACCTTACGAGTGATTGCAGCCATGGCGAAACTCACAAACAATAATTCTGGTGATGGGGCATGAGAGTCGTAACCTTCGTAAATAACACTGTTGGCCTTGAAACCCTTAGAGCGATCCAACGAAATGGCGACACAATTGTCGCGGTAGTAGTTCATCCGTTCAAATCGGCAACTTTACACCGTGAGATTCTAGATTTTGCAGCCGACAACAATTCAGCGATCATCGAAGCAACTGCTCTCGCCGACGGCAGCACAATTCGACAACTTGTTGATCTAGCACCCGATATCGGCGTATCGGCATTCTTCGGGCATATTCTCCGCTCCGAAATAATCGACATCTTCAAGCGAGGGATAATCAACGTGCACCCCTCGTTCCTTCCATATAATCGTGGTTCTTACCCAAACGTATGGTCGATCGTCGATGGCACGCCAACAGGAGCAACTATCCACTACATCGACGAGGGAATCGATACGGGCGCAATAATCGATCAATCCCAGATCGAAATTACTCCCGAAGATACTGGAGAATCTCTCTATGTCAGGCTGGAATCTGCCTGCAACGAACTATTCTCCAAAACCTGGCCGAAAATATCGCAAGCTGACGGAGTCTTACCCGCAAGCACTCAGCAGCTCGCAGACGGCACAACCCACCGAATCAAAGACACCGAGCAAATCGATCGCATAGATATCGATGCACAGTACAAGGCCAGCGATCTGTTGAACGTAATACGCTCAAGAACCTTTACCGGATACCATGGTGCCTACTTTGAATCGGGTGGCACCAAATACTTCCTACAAATCAAAATCGAAAAAGAACATATCGGGGACGATAACTAATGACATACGAGGCACGTTTCATCGATATTGCCGGTCGACGAGTTGGATATGGTTCGCCTGTTTACGTCATCGCCGAAATTTCTGGTAATCACAACGGCAGTTTCGATAGAGCCGTCAAAATTCTCGAAGAGTGCGCTGCTGCCGGTGTCGATGCCGTCAAACTCCAAACCTACACAGCCGATACTCTAACGATCGACTCCGACAGCGACATCTTCAAAGTTGGCGACAATAACACTTGGGCCGGCCGAACACTTTACGACCTATACGAAGAAGCTCACACACCTTGGGACTGGCAGCCCAAACTAAAGCAGCGAGCCGATGAACTAGGGGTTCATTTATTCTCAAGCCCCTTCGATTTCTCAGCTGTAGATTTTCTTGATGAGATGAACGTGCCAGCATTCAAAGTGGCTTCGTTCGAATGCATCGACACCCCGCTCGTGGGATACATGGCGTCGAAAGGCAAGCCGATTCTGATGTCAACAGGAATGGCTACCATGGAGCAGATAGATCGAGCTGTTCGGGCAGCACAAGAAAATGGCACCGGTACAGGGAACCTGCTGCTTTTCAAATGCGTAAGTTCGTACCCTGCACCGCCTGAGTCGATGAATCTGAAAACAATCGCACATCTGGCTGATACGTACGATCTCCCGGTGGGCCTATCTGATCACACCCTAGGAACCCACATTCCGGTCGCAGCAGTCGCTCTGGGCGCGGTAGCAATCGAAAAACACGTAACGCTCGATCGAGGTGAAGGCGGACCCGACGCTGAATTCTCGCTTGAACCAGCTGAATTAAAACGAATGGTCAACGAAATTCGAGACGTTGAAAAGGCCATGGGCAAAGTAACTTACGGCCCAACTGAATGGGAAAAACCAAACAAGGTTTTCCAGCGCTCGCTGATAGCAACTGCCGATATTCCCGCAGGCAGTTTGTTCACCGATAAGAATCTCCGTTCAATCAGGCCAGGCAATGGACTATCCCCACACCTGATCAGCGATATTATGGGGCGCAGCGCAGCGCAGACAATTAAGCGTGGAACTCCACTCAGTTGGGAACTTGTTGGCGGCTAATGCCACATGTAGACGGGTCTAGTCGACTACTCGACTGGGAGAACTACCATTGAAAATAACTGTGTTCGGATGCGGATCTATCGGCAGTCGCCACGCCAAAAACATATCCAAAATTGGTGGTCACGATCTATGTCTATACGACACCGTTCTCACTAATGCTGAAAAACTCAGCGTCGAAACAGGTGGAAAAATAGCCACAACCATCGAAGAAGCCTTCGAAGCATCGCCCGATGCAGTTCTTATCTGTACCCCCCCAGACACTCACATCGAAATAGCTAAACAAGCGCTGGAATCTGGCGCACACTGCTTCATCGAAAAACCTCTCGCTGTCGAATACGTCGCGGCAAGCGAGATCACTGAACTCGCCGAACAGCGAGGGCTTGTTTGTATGGTTGGATTCAATCTCCGCTTCCACCCTGGCCTTGTCAAAATCCGCCAGTTGATCGACGACGGTTCGTTAGGACGAATCATGATGATTCGAGCTGAATACGGGCAGTTTTTACCAGACTGGCGACCAGGATCAGACTATCGAAACAATTACATCGCCAATAAATCTCGCGGTGGGGGGATCATTCGGGAAGAATCTCACGAGGTCGACTATGTACAGTGGCTGGGCGGTCCGATCGAGGACATTTACGTCGCTGCCGGACAGCTTTCCGATCTAGAACTAGAATCGGAAGATTCGGCCGTCATGATAATTCGACTAAAATCGGGTGCTCTGGCAGAAGTGCATGTCGATTGCGTCCAGCGTGGCTACTCACGCAAGTGCAAAGTGATTGGAACCGAGGGCACAGCCGAGTGGGTGTATGAAACAGGTGTAACAGTCACTCACGCTGCAGGTGATGTCGAATCAATCGATATCTCACCAGAACCAAATCTCATGTATTTCGATGAAATATCACACTTCCTAAAATGCTGTACAGGAACAGCTGAGGTTCCGGTCGACGGACGATCTGCACTCACCACAATCGCTGTGATCGATGCGGCACACCGATCAGTGATTTCACATAAATCCGAGCGAGTATTGTGAAAATATTATGCGTCATACAGGCAAGAATGAGCTCATCACGCCTGCCCGGCAAAGTGCTCGCCAACATCGCAGGTAAAACTATGCTGGAAAGAGTTGTAGAAAGGGTTCGGTCGATCAAAAATATCGACGACGTAGTAGTCGCAACCACGACGGATATTAACGATGATCCAATCGTCAATGAAGCCACCAGGCTAGGTGTCGAAGCGTTTAAAGGGCACCCCACCGACGTTCTCGACCGCTACTTCGAAGCTGCAAATACACATAACGCAGAAGTTATTGTGCGCGTTACAGCCGACTGCCCTCTGTTCGACCCTCACGTAGCCGAAAATGTGATCGAGCGATTCCTGCAAACCAAGGTCGACTACTGCTCGAACATTCGCCCTCCTACTTACCCGGATGGGCTGGATGTTGAGGTGCTTACTGCACAAGCTCTAGAAATCAGCTGGCATGATGCAAAGCTCGAATCCGATCGTGAGCACGTTACGACGTATATTCGACGAACCAATCCAGATCGCTTTACCAAGTCCAACGTGGAACATCATGTCGATCTTTCCTCGATGCGCTGGACAATCGACGAACCACAAGATCTCGAATTTATGCGTACATTGCTTCCCCGACTAGAAGATAAGCATGAGAATGCAACAAGACTAGAAAATGTACTTGAAATACTTCGAGGCTATCCCGACGTCGCAATTCTCAATAGTTCCATAATCCGCAACGAAGGCTGGAACCAGTCACTCGCCAACGATCACCCAAACTAGACCGTGTCAGCTATGAAAATCGAAGAGTTTCGATAGGGCGCTTCACACTATCACATTGGCCTCGCAAATTTGGATGACACATCGATTCCACCAGATATGCGAACCCATCTTCCACGAAAATAACAATCATGGCAACCCAGCCATTCTCGAGTGGTAATGTGGAAAATTGAATTTCTTCAAACATTGGCATTGTGATATCCGAAACCCGGAAACCAGGACCATAACGATGAATCATGGCCCCGTACTCACCCACCAATTCTTCAGGCGTTAGATTTCCACTATTTCGTATTCGTCGAATTCGGATACCAGTTCCATACCCCCACGATTTAGGTCCTAATGATGCAGGATCCAAAATTTCTTCGTGAGTCGGAAACGAAATTACTACATCGATTGAATTCCGCACTACAACTGCGTCGTGGCTAATCTCCATCTCGAACCCTAATGTATCGAGACCCAAGGTTCGATCGATAGGCTCGACTGGAGATTCGATGTAGCTATCCAATTTGGATACCAATACGGCGGAAGCACGTCTGATTTCGTTCGATGTCAATGAAAGTCCGTGGGTGTAGTAGTCCGATTGCGCAGATCCACAACAAACCAGCCCATCGAGAGCTAACGACACCCATGCATGACTAATACGTACCGACTCCGCGAGCGCCGAAGTCTCGTCCAAAATCTCTAGTGGAATAGTCAACAAGCTCGCCGCCGAACACAACTGACCAAGGCGATTGCCGAATACTTGTAGTACCCCCGCCTGCTGTTCTATCGTCTCAGCATGTGGCCAGCTGGCCTGCATAGCCTCACTGAAGTCCACCAGTGAGTTCATGACCGGGCCGACCCCGTAGGCGAACTGACGCAACTCCTGTTCGACAATTTCGGGATCGCGAACCGGAGTCTCCGATGCGGGAATTGATGTAGGAGCCGGTGCTGTTCCCTGCCGAGACTCCCCAGCCCTGTGCAGATCGCCTGTCAAGCGACACACGCCAAGTTCCACATCCACCAGCAGGTAATTAGCTAGCACGATACTTGGTGTTGCGGTCGGAATAACCACGGTTGGCTCCGGCTTCGGTGCGGTGGGCGAAACAACAACTGTTGTCGACGTCGGTGCTGAAATCACGGTGTGAACGGGAATCACAGCAGTCGGAATGAATTCCACGGTTGCGGATGCAGATACGCGTGATGCAGCAACTGTCGGAGTTTCAGGTTCTGGATCGTCATCCGAACTGCAAGCAGCTACAGCCAACAATATTAAGGCCAGCCCCAAGATCAAATATGAGCTAAGTTTCAGTGGAAATAACCGCAAAAATTACGACCTGCCCACCGAGTATATGAATACGAGATTTGTTGACAATTCACAGTAGATCAAGGTACCGATAGCTCCAGAAGCTGCAAGCGCCGTGCATAGCTATACGGAACGATTTCTCAAGAGGATTCCCTGAACACCAACTTGAACACATCGTTCGCATCTGGGCGAATTGTAAATTCGATCAGATTCGTCGTTATTTCGACGATATTTTCAGCTTCTATTATTTCATGCCCCACCGGAAGAATCACAGACACTACACCATTCCGGCCACGGGTTCCGGCTTGAACAATTACGTCAAGACGGTATTCAATGTTTTCGCCATTTCGAGTCAATATCTCCGTGGGCAAACTGTAACTAAACCACGCTCTGCCAGTGCTATCAGGCTCTACAGTCAATAATCCCGAAACGTACGTTCCGTTGTCATCATGCATCTGTTGAACAGTACCACTTCCAGCAGGAAGACCCACTACTCGTGCAGCAATCGCTCCCTCTCTAAGAGGCAATGGGTCACTGCCTTCCAACTCGGAACCAAACGCCGTGTATACCCTCAAAAGATTCCAGTAACAATCGTTAGCTAGCTGCTGATATCCCACACCCGGGACATGCGCTTGAATTCCACAATAATTATCGTCTACGGTCGACCTATTTTCGTACTCCAACTGCAATTCGGCTTTAGGCATGTTTAGATCCGAAAGATCTACCTGGTACTTGAATGACCGAACGATATTCCTATCGACTTTATTCCATCCTACGTTCGAATCGACGATCGCCAAACGATCATGATTCAGGACAGGCATCTCACCGCTCCACCCGTTGTCGCTGATGATATCTTGAATCTCTGAATTCCGAGTATAAATCATCAAGTCTCTGCTATCGAACAGGGTGACGATCCTCCTCAGCACAGCTACCCCGCCGGTCTTCAGAGTCTCACCATCCAGCGAATCCAACAGGGCATCAAATGATGATTCTAGAAACCCTGTTCCTTCTTTATCAGTGCCGTCCTCAATAGTGGTAAGCACATCATCCTGATCCAAGCCACCAAGTACTGATACAAGATCGACGAAGGCCCACTGGGTCAATGCAATCACACCGTCAAGCTTTACATCGTGATTGATTTCAAATAGCTCAGCAGCAAGTTTGCCGACGTTTGGGAAGTGCGGATCCCAACCGACGTCCCTCATATACATCTGCCCCGCGTCCATGTGCAACTGAAGACTAGCGGCTGCTAGGGGATATTGATCCGGCGAATAAAGATCATCAATCCTTGCTACATTGAAATACTCGCTCTTGATTAAACTTCCGTATCGAAACGTCAACAACCACACACTTGACGTGAATCCACCCGCTGCCCTCAGTTCATCAGACGTCTGACCGAGTACCAAGTATTTTTTTGTGCTGCCGTCAATCCCAAACACCTCTCCAGCTACGCGAGGTGAACTTGTTATCGTCGACGATAACTGCAATATAGGTTCGATTCGTTGCTCCAGAACATCTCCGAGCGAGCCCAACGAAATCAGACTGTTATCGTCAAGCTCAAGCAATACCACTACATTCTCTTCCATACTCGAAATCGCCGCCCGCAGACTATCTTCCTTATCTACGAGTGTGTTCAAGGTATTGGCGAGAGCATCACTCCCGGCAAATAACGACTGTTCTGTAGCCCCGAGTGTATCGATCGACCCACCTATGGCATTGAAAACGGTGTCAATTGACCTGATTAAACCATCTACAGATTGGTTTAATTTTGCGAGCGTTGTAACTATTTTGCCATATTCAGTATCAAGCACACCCGGAGGTGCTGTTTCCACCATCAACACGGCGTGAGTATTCGCTTCGCTCGTTTGAGTTGCCAAATCTGCAATAACAGCGCTCACTTCACTGATCGCCATCTCACCATTCACGAAACCGCTCAACTCGTCGAACGTAGCGTTCATATTCTGCACAAGTAAAATATCGGCGAGAAGCACATTCGATAGGTGCAAATAAAAACTAGCAATCTGTTCGAGTCGAATTTCCTGAGCTGACATACGCTGATCGAAAGATCTAAGTAGTGAATGCGGATCCAACTTTTTTATTTCTGCTTGGGCACCTAATCTTCCGTCAAGAATTTCAATTACCCTTCTAGAATCGCTGCGAAGGTCTACAAGATCACTTTTTAAATCTGATAACTCATCGCTCTTCGAAATTGAAATCGTTCCGCTGAGCGCGCTCTCTTTCAGTTCGAACATCGATCTACCAAGCGTTAGCGTCGCTTGTGCTGCATCGCTGTCAATATCAACTCGTTCGAGTAGCAGATCAACTGCCTTGCTCTGTCTATCCACATACGGAACGAAGAACAATATCTTCGCTGATCGAGTGATCGGAGAAATCCAGAATTTCAGCAATCCAATTCGTCTATCGAACGTCTTCAACTTATCCTCGAGGTTATCCAGCCCGCTAGGACCCGAAGACAATGTAGATCCAATACCCACCGTCGTAATAGAATTGGCAGCACGCATCGTTGATATCCCAGATATCAAAGTAATAAGTACATGTGCCGTCAGCACCACGACGAGCACTTTCATTGACGCTTGCCACGTAATGTCCGGCGAACCAGTAATCTCAACTAATTTTGCTATCGGTCTGACCCGATTTTTAAAGGTCATATACATCCAGTGTTAAAAACACTTGGGTAAGTAAGTAAATACATCATGGTAAAAAAATGCCCGCCGGGCATCAGTAAAGTTTCTACCGGTTTATCATCTAATCCTGTCATTCTCGAACACATCGGTCGATAAACAAATTATCCTGCAATCCAGTCAACACATGTTGCTCAAATGTTTCATATAACTAAGCAAACGTTGAGAATATCCACAGGTATTTCAGTTTTGCTCATAGGTCTGATTCTATCGGGATGCAATGATAAGACCGAACCAGCGACTGATACTCCAACAGTTTTGTCAACCACCAAAATCGCGAGCGCTCTGCCAACGTCGACTCCTGAAGCCGAATTACCCACACCACGTCAAAGCGTTACGCCGCATCCTTCTAATTCACCCACTTCTGTTCCCTCATCACCGACCGCCACAATCTCCTCACCCACAACGCCGACACCAATAACGCTTCCCACTCCCACGAGCCCAACAACAACTCAAACACC
>Ga0114999_10006061_pt1 | contig 14056 bp, 13 predicted proteins | sample ArcticOcean_MG_C_3_FD_89820 | JGI IMG/M metagenome (GOLD analysis project Ga0114999, IMG submission 89820) | Marine microbial communities from western Arctic Ocean - ArcticOcean_MG_CB8_126 | ecosystem: Environmental > Aquatic > Marine > Oceanic | place: Arctic Ocean: Canada Basin | collected...
CGGCTAATCCGGGGCAGGGGCGGCGGCGCGGTTTTGCGCCGCGCTGGCTCGGTGAGGATGTGCGTTTTGTCGCCCGCCCGGGGCGCACCTCGCCACCCTATCCAGGCATCGGCCAAAAGACCGGCGAGCGTATGCGCGAGGATTGGTTTCCCATATTGTGGCCACGTCCCACCAGCAATTAGGGCGTTGAATAGACTTGCCTGCTGGGCGCTGCCGGGTAGCATGAAGCGGCATCTTTTGGCGCGGCGTGGGCGAAGGTAAAATTCATGTACGATCTGGTAATTAAGGGCGCTCAAGTGGCCGATGGCCTGGGCAATCCACTGCAATCTGCCGACGTCGCCGTGCAGGATGGTCGCATTGTTAAGATTGGGCGCATCGATGGCGCAGCGGCTGAGACGGTCGATGCGGATGGGCTGGTTCTGGCGCCCGGCATTGTCGACGTGCACACTCACTATGATGCCCAGTTAACCTGGGATTCCAATGCCACGCCGTCACCGGCGCTTGGCGTTACTACGGTGGTGGTCGGTAATTGCGGTTTTTCCATCGCCCCGTGCCCACCGGAGTGCCGCGATCTGATTGCGCGCAATTTGGCCGAAGTCGAGGGCATGTCGCTGACGGCGCTCCGCAGTGGCACCAATTGGGAATTTGAGAGTTTCGCCGAATATCTGGCGTTGCTGAAGCGCAAAGGCGTGACCCCCAATGTTGCCGCCTTTATCGGCCACTCCGCCGTGCGCACCATGGTGATGGGCGAAGGAGCATCTGAACGCGCGGCGAGCGGCGATGAGGTGGCTGAGATGCGGGCCCTGGTATCGGGCGGCATGGATGCCGGCGCGGTCGGGTTTTCAACCTCCACGTCGATCAACCATAACGGCGATGGCGGCGTCCCCATGCCATCGCGCCTAGCCGAGGAGAGCGAGCTGCGCAGTCTCGCCAGCGTATTGGGCGAGAAGGGCCGCGGCGTCTTCCAGCTCACCGTCGGGCCGTCCATGACATCGGAAGTGATGGAATCCATCGCCGAGGATAATAACTGCGGGGTGTTCCAAACCGCAGCGCTCCACAACGAAGCGTTCCCCGAGCGTGCGCATAAGATGGTCAGCGATTCCGCCGCCGCCCAGGAGCGTGGCAATCAGCTTTGGGCGCAGGTCTCGTGCCAGAGCCTGAGCATGGATTTTGCCCTGACCGCCGCCTTCCCACTACAAAGCCTGGATGCCTGGCGGCCTTTGATCGATGCCGACCCGGAGAGCTTTGAGCGGCAAATTCGCGATGCCGAATTTCGCAATCGCTTTCGCCATGATTTGGAAGTGCCGCAAAAGGGAAAATTATTTTATGGCGATTGGTCGAAGGTTTCGGTCGCCATGGCCGCAAAGTCGGAGAATCGCCATTTCGACGGCATGCGCATCGATGAGCTGGCCGCGCAGCAGGGCAAAGACCCGATCGACGTTTTCTTTGACCTCTCAGCGGATGAGGGCTTAGAGACTGTTTTTACGGCGGGCCTGATGAATTCAGATGAGGATGAGGTCGAAAAACTGATGCGCCAACCCGGCAGCTTGATCAGCCTGTCGGATGGCGGTGCGCATTTGCGCTATCTCTGTGATGCCGGTTACGGCCTGCATTTGCTCGGCCATTGGGTGCGCGAGCGTGGCACGTTCGAGTTGCCCGATGCCATCCGCCGCCTGACCAGCCTGCCGGCGGATCTTTATCATCTACCCGGGCGCGGGCGCATCGCGCCGGGCGCGCATGCGGATCTGCTACTTTTCGATGCCGCCACCGTGGGCCGCGGGCCGCTACTCCGCGCGTTTGATCTGCCGGGCGGTGAAAGCCGTCTGATGCGCAATCCCGAAGGCGTGCATGGTGTTTGGGTAAACGGCGCGCATGTGTTTGACGGCAAGAATTATGTGGCGGCGACGCCACCGGGTGTGGTGATCGATAAATTTGCCTCCTGAGCCGCGATGGAGACACTGCTCAGCGCGGTCATTCCAGCTTTTGCCCTGATTGCCATCGGCTATGGTGCGGCGCGCCTGAATATTCTCGGCCCCGCCATTTTCGAGGCGCTCAATAAATTCGTCTATTATCTCGCCATGCCGGCCCTGTTGATCGGCAGCCTTGCCGCGGCGCCAGTGGACGACATTCTCAATTGGAATTTTATTGCCGCTTTCACTATCGGCATCGTTGCAACCTGGCTGACGGTCGGCCTCGCCGGGCGGGTGCTGTTTGGCGATGGTCTGGCAGACGGCACCATGCGCGGGGTAGTCGCTAGTTACGGTAATAACGGCTATCTCGGCATCCCGCTCGCCGCCGCAGCTTTTGGCGACGCCGCCATTGTTCCGGCCAGCCTTAGCGTGTTGCTAAACTCAGTGGTGATCATGACTGGTGCCGTGGTGATTCTGGAATTCTGCCGCGTTCGTGTCAGTGGCAGTGGCGGTGGCAGCGGTGTATTGCGCAATAGTGGCAAGGCGCTCGCATCCAACCCCCTGATCTGGGCGGTGGTAATTGGATTGGTGTTGTCAGCAACCGGCGCGGAACTGCCCCTATCAATTGAGCGAATGTTTGCCATGCTTGGTCAGGCGGCGGCGCCCTCGGCGTTAGTGGCTATCGGTCTCTTTCTGGCCGCTCGCCCGGTCGTTAAGCTGCTCGCCGCCGCTGCCATTCCAAGCCTCGGAAAATTGGCGCTTTTTCCACTAATCGTCTGGCTATTAACGCTTTACGTTTTTCCGCTTGAGCCGCTCTGGGCCATGATGGCCGTGCTTATGGCCGGCATGCCGGTGGGCGCCAATGCTTTCGTCATCGCCGGGCATTACAGGTTGCGATTGGGCGATGCCTCTGCGGCAATTGTTCTCAGCACCGCAAGCTCTCTTGTGACTCTCTCTCTTATGCTTATCCTCATGGCAAATGGTTGAACGATAAAAAGTGGAGACAAGAACATGTCGAATAATAAGGGCTTCTCACACCCCTATGTGCCCAATGCGGAGCCGGGGATAAGGCAACGCCTGCTGAAGACCGTCGGCGTGGCGAGTACCGATGATCTCTATGCTTCGGTGCCGGATGCGCTGCAGGTCAAGGGCCTGTTGGATTTGCCTGACCCCCTGCCGTCCGAGCATGATTTGCGCAGCCATGTTGAGGGCATCATCGGGCAGAATGTCTCCTGTCGCGATCACCTCAATTTCTGTGGCGCCGGCTGCTGGCAGCACTATGTTCCGGCCCTGTGCGACGAGATCACCGGGCGCGGCGAATTTCTCACTGCCTATGGCGGCGGCACTTATTCCGATCATGGCAAAAACCAGGCGATGTTCGAGTTCCAAAGCCTGATCGGCGAGCTGGTCGGCATGGAAGTGGTGGGCTCTCCCGCCTATGACATGGGTGCTGCGGTCAATAGCGCTGTGACCATGGCCTGCCGCATTACCGGGCGGCGCGGTGTTTTGCTTTCAGGCGGCATCAGCGGCGACCGGTTGTCGCAAATTCGCGGCTTTACTAAGCCGGTGGCGGATCTCAGCTCAATCGGTATCGATCCGGCGACCGGATTGATCAATTTGGATGATCTCAAGGCCAAGCTAACGCCGGAGATAGGTGCGGTATATTTCGAAAACCCCTCCTATCTCGGCCTGATTGAGAGCCGGGGTGCTGAGATTGCTGAGATTGTCCATGCCGCCGGTGCCCTGTTGGTGGTTGGTGTGGACCCGCTTAGTCTCGGCGTGCTTGCCGCACCGGGGGACTACGGCGCAGATATTGTCTGCGGCGACATACAGCCGCTCGGTATTCATATGTATGCCGGCGGCGGTTGCGCCGGCTTCCTCGCCAGCCGCGATGAAGAGCGTTTCGTCAGTGAATTTCCGATGATTTTAATGAGCATCGCGCCGGGTGTTGAAGAAGGCGACATCGGTTTCGCCTGGTCGACCATGCAACGCACCTCCTACGACAAGCGCCATGATTCAGAGGATTACGCCGGCACTACCCAATGGCTGTGGGGCATTGGTGCGGCGGTTTATCTCTCGCTCATGGGGCCGCAAGGTATGGATGAAATCGGGCGCGGCATCTTACAGCGCGCACGCTATGCGGCTATGCAAATCGCCAAGCTCAAGGGCGCCAAAGTGCCACATTTGGATGGCGCGTTCTTTAAAGAGTTCGTTGTTGATTTCAGCGCCAGCGGCAAAAGCGTGGCCGAGATCAATGCCGGGCTGCGGGCGCATGATATTTTTGGCGGCAAAGATTTAAGCGGCGAATTTCCCATGCTCGGACAATCGGCGCTCTTCTGCGTCACCGAGATACATGCCAAGAAAGATATCGATAAACTTGTCGATACACTCGCGGAGGTGCTGTCATGAGCGGTAAGCAGAGCGACTTCCAGGCGGCGCGCTGGAACGAAGCATTGATCATGGAGCTAAGCGAAACAGGTGCACGCGGCATCGTTCCGCCGGCCATGGATGCGGATATCGCGGCGGCGGTTGGCGATGTGGTGGCAGCGCTGCCTGCGGGCGCACGGCGCGAAAAACTGCCGCAATTGCCGGAGGTGCCGCAGCATCGCGTGCTGCGCCATTTCATGCGTCTGTCGCAAATGTGCATGGGCTTCGATGTGACCACAGATATGATGGGCACCTGCACCATGAAATACAGCCCAAAAGTGCATGAGCATATCGCGCGCAGCGCCAAGCTGGCTGATGTGCACCCGTTGCAAGGCGAGCAGAACATGCAGGGCTTGTTGGAGCTGATGTACCGCTTCAACAAGATTATGTGCCAAATCTCCGGTATGGATGAATTCACTTTCCAACCGGCGAGCGGTGCCCAGGGCATCTATACCAATGCCTGTTTGATCCGCGCCTATCATGAATCGCGCGGTGAATTAGCGCAGCGCAACGAGATCATTACCACTTCCTTCTCGCACCCGGCTGATGCCGCCACGCCTTCGGTGGCGGGGTTTAAGGTGATCACTCTGATGCCGGGTGAAATGGGCTATGCCGATGTGGATGCGCTCAAGGCGGCGATTTCAGATCGCACGGCCGGCCTGATGCTGACGAACCCTGAGGACACCGGGCAATATAATCCGCACATCCGTGAGTTCGTTGACCTGGTGCATGAGGCCGGCGGCCTTTGCGCCTATGATCAAGCCAATGGCAATCCGTTGCTCGGCAAGGTGCGGGCCGGCGATACCGGCTTTGATATGTGCCAATTCAATTTGCACAAAACCTTCTCCGCGCCGCATGGCTCGCTCGGTATGGGTTGTGCTGCGGTCGGCGTGAAGGATTTCCTGCGCAAGTTTTTGCCGCGTCCGCTTGTCGCTGAAGCTGATGGCGGTGGCTATCGTCTCGATTATGAGCAGGGCGAGGGCATCGACAAGATCCGCGCCTTTATAGGCAACATACCCGCTGTGCTGAAAGCCTATTCCTGGGTGATGAGCCTCGGTGCGGAGGGTCTCCGTGCTGTGGCCGAAACGGCGGTGCTGAATAATAACTATATGCTGAAAAGCATGCGCGAAGTGCGCGGCGTTACCATTCCGTGGCCGGCCAATAATTATCCCAAGCTTGAGCAGGTGCGTTACAGTTTTGAGCAGATGTTCAAAGAAACCGGCGTCACCAGCCATGACGTGATCGACCGCATGGTTGATTATGGTGTGCAACATTGTATGCCGAGCCACATGCCGATGCTGGTGCCGGAACCGTTTACTATGGAGCCGGGCGAATCCCTGACGGTGGCCGAGATGGACCAAATGCTGGCTGCGCTCAAAGCCATATCGCATGAGGCGTATAGTGATCCGGAGAAGGCGCAAGGTGGTCCCTACAATGCATCGACCACGCGGATTGACAGCGATGTGCCGGAAGATCCGGATTGCTGGGCATTTACCTATCGCGCCTATCAGCGCAAGAAGGGTCACTGGACCTCAGAAAGCCGGCGTAAGATTGAACGCCATTCGGGCGGCTACTAACCGCGCGCAGGCGTTTGGGCGATGGCGCCGCTTCGCCTTGGCCTGATCATCAATCCCATTGCCGGGATGGGCGGCGCAGTCGGCCTGAAGGGCAGTGATACGGCGGAGATCATCGCGCGTGCGCGCGAGCTTGGCGCCGAACCGCAATCGCCACGCCGTGCCGGTGAAGCGCTGGCAGCAATTTACGCGGCGGGTCTGCCACTGAATGTCATCGCGGCAGCCGGGGATATGGGCGAGCACGAGGCGCGCGAGGCCGGCTTCTCGCCGCAGGTGCTCGGCACGGAGCTTGAGGGTGATACGGTCGCCGAAGATAGCGTGCGCGCGGCCCAGGCCATGGCGGAAATGCCGATTGATCTCATTCTTTTTGCCGGCGGTGACGGCACGGCGCGTGATTTGGTGCGCGCCATTGGCGGCAAGGTGCCGGTGGTCGGTATTCCCGCCGGCGTCAAAATGCATTCGGCGGTCTATGCCACCAGTCCACACGCAGCGGCGCGCATGGTACTGCGCTATATGCGCGGCGGCGTTGCTCAGCGCGAACTTGAAGTGATGGATATTGACGAGGCGGCGTTTCGCGGTGGCGCGGTTTCGGCCAAGCTTTACGGCTATCTGAACGTGCCTTACCTGCCCGATTTGGTGCAGGGCACGAAGGCCGGTGGGGTGAGCAGTGATCGTGTTTCTCTTGCCGGCATTGCTGCGCGCATTGTCGCGGCGATGCAGCCGGGCCAGCTCAATATCCTCGGCCCCGGAACGACTATGCGCGCCGTCGCGAATGAGTTGGGAATAGACAAAACTCTGCTCGGCGTTGACTTAGTACGTGATGGCGTGCGTCTCGCTGGCGATGCCGGCGAGAAAATTATTCTCAAACATTTGAATGTCGCCGAAACCGATAGTGCTGCGGCCATTGTCGTTACTCCGATCGGCGGCCAGGGGCATTTTTTTGGTCGTGGAAATCAGCAGATCAGCGCTCACGTAATCAACCAGGTGGGTATCGAAAATATCACGGTTGCTGCGACCATGGAGAAAATAGCCTCCTTGCGCGACAGCCTATTGCATGTGGATACTGGGAGCCAAGTGCTCAATAGGGAGCTTGCCGGTTGGCGCAAGGTGATTACTGGTTTTCAAACGGAATCAGTGTGTAGGGTGGCAATATGATGAAAGCTGACAATATTAAAACCAGTGCTGACGGCACCGCGCTGATGATTGAGGACTTACACAAAAGTTTTGGCCCGCTTGAGGTCCTGAAAGGTATTTCCGCGACGGCAGGTGAGGGTGACATTGTTTCCATCATTGGCGCCAGCGGCTCCGGCAAGAGCACTATGCTGCGCTGTATCAATTTGTTAGAGATGCCGAACTCCGGCCATATCTGGGTGGATGGTGAATTGATTCTCATGAAGAAGGCCGGGCGTCGCGGTATGGTGCCAGAAAGTCAGAGGCAGATTGATCGCATTCGGTCTACTGTCGGCATGGTATTTCAGAGCTTTAATCTTTGGACCCATATGACGATCCTGCAAAACATGATCGAGGCGCCGATCCATGTTTTAAAAATACCCAAGACAGAAGCATTAGCGCGGGCCGAAGCGCTGCTCGAGCGGGTTGGCCTCATTGATAAACGCGATCACTATCCGGCGCATCTTTCCGGCGGCCAGCAACAGCGCGCAGCGATTGCTCGCGCACTTGCCATGGAACCGAAATTGATGCTGTTCGATGAACCGACCTCGGCGCTCGATCCGGAACTCGTTGGTGAAGTACTGAAAGTGATTCGTAGTATTGCCGATGAAGGACGGACGCTGATCCTGGTCACGCATGAGATGGCGTTCGCTCGTGAGGTCTCCTCCAAGGTGATATTCCTACATGATGGCCAGGTTGAGGAGGAGGGGACGCCGGCGCAATTATTTGATGCGCCGCGATCCGAGCGATGTCGAAAGTTTCTCGCGGCAGGCGCATATTAACTTTTGAATCCTTGACCGGAGCGCGATTTCATCGGAACCTTTAGTCTGGAAACATATCCGGGAGATGTAAAAAGTGAAAATGCGTAATCTGGTTACCGCGTTGTGTGTTGCTGTTGTGGTAGTATTCTCAGCGGGAATTTCCGAAGCCAAAGACTGGAACAAGCTGCGCGTCGGCGTTGAAGGCGCATACCCGCCCTTTAGTTGGATGGAGACGGACGGCACCTTAAAGGGCTTTGATATTGATATTGCACTGGCGGTCTGCGCGGAGATGAACGCCGAGTGCGAATTGGTGGCCCAGGATTGGGACGGTATCATTCCGGCCCTTCTGGCCAATAAATACGATGCCATCGTTGCTTCCATGTCGATCACTGAGGAGCGCAAGAAGAAGGTCTCCTTCAGCGAAAAATATTACTCCACGCCAGCGAAGTTCGTTCGCATGAAAGGCTCCGGTATTGAAATTTCGGAGGCCGGCTTGAAAGGCAAAACGGTTGGTGTGCAACGCGCCACCATCCATGAAAACTTCCTCAAGGATAATTACGGCGATATAATTGAGATCAAAGGCTATGGCACGCAAGACGAGGCCTATCTTGATTTTAATGCCGGGCGCATCGACCTTCTCTTAGCTGATAGCGTCGCCTTAGATGATGGATTTTTGAAAACTGACGCCGGCAAGAATGCCGAATTTGTCGGCCCGGGCTATTCCGATCCGAAATGGTTCGGTGACGGCGCCGGTATTGCGATCCGTAAAGGTGAAACGGATTTGCAGATGCTGCTCAATAAAGCCATTGCTGCCATTCGTGCCAACGGTACTTATAAGGCCATAAACGACAAGTATTTTGAGTTTGATGTTTATGGTGGCTGAAACGTCTGGGGACTAAGAAAAAGCGCCCTCGGGCCGGTTTGGCGCGGGGGCGTTTTCTTGTTTGAGGAGGCGAGTACGGCGGGGGATTGAACTGCACGGCTATGGGCCGTTGCTACTGGATGGAGCGTGGCTGACGCTTCGGGTGGCGTTTGCCTCGGTCGCTGTAGGACTGGTTTTTGGCCTGATCGGCGCCACGGCAAAGCTCTCAAATTCTGTTATTGCGCGCGGCGCGGCCACTGCATATACCGCGATCGTTCGCGGCATTCCGGAGCTGTTGCTGCTGTTAATTATATTTTATGGCGGCTCCCTCTTATTGCAGCAAATCTGGCGCAGTCTTGGCGGCGATTCCTATGTTGAGATCCAGCCTTTTGTCGCCGGTACTTTTACTCTTGGGTTTGTATTTGGCGCCTATGCCACGGAAGTATTTCGCGGCGCCATATTGTCCGTTCCTAAAGGCCAGATTGAGGCTGCACATGCGGTGGGTATGGGGCGATTGCAAGTGTTGCGCCGGGTCATGTTGCCGCAAGTGTGGCGCTTTGCGCTTCCTGGTCTCGGCAATTTATGGCTGGTATTGCTCAAGGACACATCGCTGATCTCGGTCGTGAACCTGAATGAGCTAATGTACAATTCGCGCAGCGCCGCCGGTGCAACGCGTGAGCCATTTACATTTTTTGTTGCCGCCGCAGTTATCTATCTTGCCTTTACCATCGTCTCCATGGTCATGCTGCAATATTCCGAGAAGCGTGCGCGGCGCGGCGTCAGACAAAGCTAGGCGGGTTAGGCGCATGGATTTCCAACTGATGATCGACAGCATACCGCAGCTCCTGGTGGGTGTGTGGATGACGGTCAAGCTGGTCGCGTTGGCATTAGCGCTCGGAATTTGTATTGCCATTCCCCTGGCGCTAGGGCGCGTGTCAAAAAATCCGTTTTTGTGGATGCCTGTTTATAGTTTCATTTTTATTTTTCGCGGCACGCCATTGTTGGTGCAGATATTCATCGTCTATTACGGCTTTGGTCAGTCGGAGAGTGTGCGCGAAAGCATTTTTTGGCCGTTTTTCAAGGAAGCCTATTGGTGCGCCATATTTACCTTCTCCCTCAATACAGCGGCATATACGGCTGAGATATTGCGCGGCGCCATTCAGGCTGTGCCGCATGGTGAGGTTGAAGCAGCGCAGGCGCTTGGCATGCCACGCCTTTTGATGTTGCGTCGGGTCGTCGTACCGCGCGCCTTTCGTCTAGCGCTGCCGGCCTATGGCAATGAAATAATTTTAATGCTCAAAGGCAGTGCGCTCGCCAGCACCATAACACTGCTTGACTTAACCGGCGTTGCGCGAGTTATCGTTGCCCGTACTTTTGCGCCCTATGAATTATTTTTGATTGCTGCCGTGATGTATCTGGTGCTTACGCTTATCATTGTGCGCACCCTAAAATATGCCGAATGGCGTTTGAGCCCGCATCTCCGTCCGCCACGCTATTCTGACTAAAATAAATTTTTCTACGACTACATCAGCAGGGCCTTCAGGATAAAATTTATGCATGTTAAGAAAAACGCTTTTTTTAAAGCGGATAAGCGACGCGACTATATTTTTTTAGAAACACCCAATCTGGCGGCGGCGGTGGATAAAATGGCTGGCTGCTTGACGTGCTTTCGCGTCAGTAATGACGATTGAGGATGTTTAGCGCTAATCCAAAAAGGAAAAACGATGGTCGACGCCACATTTAAGAAAATGACAAAACATAGCAGCCTGAAGGTCGGGACCTTCATGGTTGAATTTAACACGCCTGGGATTGGGCAAATTCTTAAGGCGGCAGGCTGTGAATATGTTCTTGTTGATATGGAGCATAGTGGCTTTAGCATTAGCGACGTGAAGAAAATTCTACGTTATATGCAGGCGGCGGATATGCCTGTAGTCGTCCGCCCGCCGTCCAAGGAATATCACCATGCGGCGCGGGTGCTTGATATGGGCGCCGGCGCCATTATGTTCCCCATGGTGGGGTCACCTGAGGAAGTTAAAAAGCTGCTCGACTATATAAAGTATCCGCCCAAGGGAAAGCGCGGCGTTGCTCTGCAGGTGGCCCATGATCGCTATATGGACGGCCCAGTGATGAAAAAATTGAGCGATGCCAACCGGAACACCGCCTTTTGCGCGCTGATCGAAACTCTCGAAGGAGTGGAGAATTCGGACGCCATTGCCGCCATGAAGGATGTTGATTTAATGTGGATCGGTCATTTTGATTTGAGCGCTGATATGGGCATCGCCGGCCAGTTCGATCATCCGGATTTCAAAAAAGCTATAAATAAAATAGTCAAGGCCTGCAAGAAGCATGACAAGTCGCTTGGTCGTCTGGTGCCGGAAGCCAGCGTTGGCGGTTCCCTCTTCAAACAGGGCTTTGATTTTATCTGCCATTCCAGCGATGTCTGGATGTTACAGACAACCATGCAGGCTGGCGCTGATGAATTGCGCAGAACCTGCAAGGGCGGACGTAAAAGGAAGGGTCGTTAATCATGGCGGAAACGTTTCGCGTTGCGGTAAGCAGCGATTTCATCAAACCGGATGGCACCCCGGCCTTCCCCATGTTCGACATGACACCGCTGAATGATATGGCCAATGTGGAGTGGAAATACCTTGAGAGCCGGGACGGTCCCGTTTCAGCTGAGGAATTGGCCGGTCATGATGCGCTGGTATTATTGGCTCAGCGGTTTGATCGGGAAAGCATCCCGGCGGATGGCCGCCTTGCCCATGTCGCGCGCTTTGGTGTGGGCTATGACACGGTGGATGTTGCGGCATGCACGGAAAATGGTATTTCCGTCACCATCACGCCGGATGGCGTACGCCGCCCGGTGGCGGTATCAATTATCGCCCTGATGTTGGCGGTGACCGGCAAGATGTTGATCAAGGATAAGTTGACCCGCCAGGGGCCCGACGGATTTGCCCAAAAAATCAACCATATGGGTGTCGGCCTGGTCGGTAAGACACTGGGTTCAGTTGGCATCGGTAATATCGGTGCGGAGATGTTTCGCCTCGCCATGCCGTTCGATATGAACTTCATTGCCCATGATCCGTTCGCCGATGCCGATGTCGCCAAGGAGCTCGGCGTGCGTCTGGTGGATATGGATACGCTGTGCCGGGAATCCGATGTGCTCACGGTGAACTGTCCGCTCAATGATGACACTTATCAGATCATGAATGCGAAGCGCATTGCCGCGATGAAGCCGACCGCCTTCCTGATCAACACCTCACGTGGGCCGACGGTAGATCAAAAGGCGCTGACCAAGGCTTTGCAGGAAGATGCCATTGCCGGCGCCGGCCTCGATGTGTTCGATCCGGAGCCGCCCGAGGCGGGCGATCCGCTGTTCGCGCTCGAGAATGTCATTCTCAGCCCGCACGGTCTGTGTTGGACAGAGGAATGTTTTGCCGGTATCGGCGCTGCTGATATCGCAGCCGTGTTCGCGACTATGAAAGGTGAGGAACCACGCGGCGTCGTGGATCGGCGCATTGCCGACAATTCAGACTGGCAGGATAAAATGACGTCCTATAAAAGCCGCTTCGGCGGCTAAAATATAGTTGCGACACGGGATAATCCCGCACATTCTAAAAGTGTTCTTTTAGGATAGTCCCGTGCCGCAACCAAGCGCCGATAATCTCCGTTTTCCACCGCCCCATTTGCCGGGAGAGGCTGAAAACCTGCGTGCTGAAGTGCGCGCATTTCTAGCGGATTCCTTTCGTGCCGAGCCGTGGTCACGCAACAGCGATTTTGGCACCGGCTTCGCGCCTGAATTCACCCGCAAGATTGCCGCAAAAGGCTGGGTCGGTATGACCTGGCCGAAGAAATATGGCGGCGGGCAGCGTTCCATGCTGGAGCGCTATGTTGTCACAGAGGAATTATTGGCGGCGGGCGCACCGGTCTTTGCCCACTGGATCGCCGACCGGCAGAGCGGCCCGTTGCTGTTACGCTTTGGCACCGAAGCGCAGCGTGAGGCTTTATTGCCGCGCATCACCGCCGGTGAATGTTTTTTCTCGATTGGCATGAGCGAGCCTGATTCAGGCTCTGATCTCGCTTCTGTGCGCACTCGCGCCGAACCTTGCGCGGGCGGCTGGCGCTTAAACGGCACCAAGGTGTGGACTAGCAATGCCCATTGCAATCATTTTATGATCACGCTTTGCCGCACCGGCGAGGCGGGCGCTGATCGCCATGGCGGCCTCAGTCAGTTTCTCATCGATCTTAAGAGTGACGGCGTTACCATAAACCCGATCATCAACATGCTGGGCGGCCATGAGTTCAATGAGGTTGTTTTTGACGATGTCGAAATCCCTGCGGACCGACTGATCGGTAAATTGGGTGATGGCTGGAACCAGGTGACCAGCGAGCTCGCCTATGAGCGCAGCGGCCCCGAGCGCTTTCTCAGTAATTTTCATATATTCCGCGCGCTTACGGATGCGGTTGGCGCGTCCCCCGATGCGCGCCAGGCGGAGGCGCTTGGTCGCCTCGCCAGTCGTCTCTGGACATTGCGTTGCATGTCGCTGTCCGTCGCCGCCATGTTGGAGGCAGGTGAATCGCCCGAGGTTGAGGCGGCCATTGTCAAAGAGCTCGGCAATCGTTTCGAGCGTGAGGTGGTGGAGACAGCGCGCACCATCATGCCGCTGCAACCTGCTAGTCAGGAGAATAGCAACCAGGATGACTTCGCTAACATGATGGCCGAAGCAATCCTACGTTTACCGTCCTTCACGTTGCGCGGTGGCACCACTGAGATCATGCGCTCGATCATCGCGCGTGGATTGGGGCTCCGATGAGCGCCGAATTGGAAATGCTAAGCGCTGCCGCCGAGCGCCTGTTCACAGATCATGTAACGTCGGAATTATTTGCACGGATTGATGCCGGGGAATGGCCGGATACGCTTTGGCAACAGGTGGAGGTTGTCGGGTTTACCGGCGCGGAATTGCCCGAATTGGGAATGTTGATCGCCCAAATCGCCGGCCGTTATGCTGCACCGATCCCGTTGCCGGAGACAATTCTAGCCTGCTCTTTGTTAGAGAAGTCTGGCTTGGTGGTGCCAAGCGGTGTGTTGACCATAGCGCTCGAAGGTAAAGTAACGATTAGCGATCAAGGTCTGTTGTCGGGCGCTGCCAGCCATGTTCCCTGGGCACGGCGTGCCGGGCATATGGTAGTTGTTTCAGGCAATACGCTCGCACTGGTCGAAACGGCGCAATGCACCGTACTGCCGGGTGAAAATATTGCCGGCGAGGCGCGCGATGAAGTGCGTTTTGACCAGGTGCCGGTAGTGGCAATGACAGGCGGCGTGTCTCAGTCGGCAGCCTATGAGCAGGCGGC
>Ga0114999_10006068_pt1 | contig 14046 bp, 17 predicted proteins | sample ArcticOcean_MG_C_3_FD_89820 | JGI IMG/M metagenome (GOLD analysis project Ga0114999, IMG submission 89820) | Marine microbial communities from western Arctic Ocean - ArcticOcean_MG_CB8_126 | ecosystem: Environmental > Aquatic > Marine > Oceanic | place: Arctic Ocean: Canada Basin | collected...
ACGATTTCATACTCAAAAGGCTTTTGATACAGAATTAGCCCATGAGATGGCCGCAGGATCTGACTGGGAGCCGTTTACTACATCTGACGGATTTAGAGTGTGTCCTAATTGGGGAATTGATTCTATGCAAAAATATGGTAAGGCTATGCTAAAGGCTACTTACAGCACAGGATCAAAGGGGCTAGGACAATCAATGGATGTTGGAGTTAGAAGCTCCAGAAAAAAAGGGAAAAAATAAGTAGTTAAATAACTGAGGAAGTAAGGAGGGTCTTGAAGTATGTCAAATGATTTTGGACAAGCAGCAATAATAGCAAAGGACCCGTATGCGTGGTTATCAGAAAATGAGATAGACCCAGAAAATGGAGAATATCCAGAGTTTAAAAATCCTCTTGAAATAATTGTTGAAGCCATGCGGGACATGATATTCCCAGCTCCTAAGAAAATTAAATATCCTATGGAGCCATCAGGCAGAAAAGATTGGATGCCAGGAGTAGATCCCGAATCTAGATTAATTCCTGAGTCTGTTGTGCCAGGAATTTTAGAAGGATCACCTATGCAAAGAGTGGATCAACCTACACCATCAGGAAAACCAACAGAAGGAGAAGCAACCTTTATTAATTTTATTTGTGATTGTTCTGGATCCATGGGTTCAGCCGATATGGGATTCAAGCCAGGATTTACCCCTATGCAGCGTTCGGAAATGGCTAAAGTTATTGCTACTAGCATAATAGAGGCTTGCAAAGCAGAAGGACATTACTTTCAAGTAGTAGGATATGATACGTCGTCTTGGAGTATTTGGCCTGGACCTTCTAACGATTATGATGCTGCAATTTCATATTTTATGAATCCTCCAGAAGAGGAAACAGATCCATTCGCACCACGCGGTGGAACACAAGCGGGACAAGCTATGAGATTTGCTTTGGATAATATGGATAAGTTCATTGTTGCGGGAAAATGGACAGTTAAGAGTTGCGTCACTTTCATGATTGCAGATGACGATATACAGATAGGAGATAAGGGCTCACCGGCAGGGAATACATATTGCGGACCATGGGATGAGAAATTTAGAGAATATGGACCAGTTTATTATTGTTTCACAGTTCCGATCACTCCTGAAGGAACTATATCACCCGCTGGATATGGAATGGCGCGCGCTATGATAAGTTGCCGCAATCAACTTAAAGAATATTATGGAAGTAAATATGAAACCGAGGATTGTTCTACATCTTTTGGGTTATTTTGGAATCCGCTAACAGATACTACCATTGGTGCGGGAAAATTAATTGACATATGCATGGGCAGAGGAAAAAACAGATGCACAGGCAAGACAAGTAAATAATGTCATCTTTCTATGTGAAGTCTTAAATAACAGGTGTGCGGAGTAACTATTGAGTATTATGACGGACATAACCTTGGGCGATCACATTAAGTTTCCTGCATATGGTGAAAAATCTATATCTTCACAGGTAATTTTCATTACTGGGAAGCGAGGATCTGGTAAATCCTACACTGCTGGAGTCTTAATGGAAGAAATGGAGCGGGCAAAATTACAATTCGTATGTTTCGATGTTCTTTCCGCGCACTTAGGATTAGATTCGCTACCCAATGTAGAATCTATAAGTCCTCGTGAGGATGAGACATTAGATATGAATTTATTAGTTAGCAAATTAGCTAATGGAAATAAGTCATTAATTATTGATGTAGGAAATTGCACACTGCCTAAGCAACAACTACTAATTTCTGATTATTGCGAAGCTTTAATTAATGCAAAGATCGGACTTAGCCACAGGAAAACTTTAATGACTATTTTTGAAGAATGTCAAGATTTCGTTCCACAACAAGGTAAACCTATTTCATTTAATTCTATAGTTAGACTTTGTAAGCTTGGTAGAGGACTCGGTTATGGAACTACATTAATTACACAGCGCCCAGCTGCCTGTAATAAGGAAGCATTATCTCAAGCTGCAGTTTATTTAACTCACAATGTTATTAACTCTCGTGATCTGAAAGCATTAGAGGAACAGTTATCATTTGGAACTGACCGCGAGCGTGTGAAGCGGATTCTCCAAGGAGTAAACGCAGCACAGCGAGGAGAGGTAGTAGCATACGCACCAGAGTATTTCCGAGAGTCAGGATATATTAGAATTGGAAAGATCCGAGGTGATCGTAGAGTAAAACATTCCGGTGGGAACATACACGCGAAGCCAGTGGGAGAGTCAGGCACAAATGTTTCCGCAGCAGACGGAACACACCTCACACATTCTACTGGGTTAGCCGGTCAAAATAATATGGCATTTTCTGATACTGCAGTTCCATCCCATTTAGCCACGATAGCTCCAATTTCTGGTCTGTCTGGTGAAGCCGGATTCGTTGCTAGTAATATGGGCTTTAAGCCTTTCGATCCCTATGCCGAATCTGATATGGGAACTGATGGAAGTTATTTATCTTCTGAAGAACTTAATGGAATTAGCGGAGCATTCAATTCAGAGGAAACTCCAGATACAATGCTTTCATGGAATCCTCCAGAAATGAGCTACACGGGTCTTGAAGACAATGAGTTTTCAGCCGAAGACTCGAAGCCTCAAGCTAGGGGTCCACTATTTGGATTTGGTGTGGCTGTCATGATCGCCGGTGGCGCATTCTTTATGTTGAAAGCATAAATAGGTGATTACCTTACTTCCTTACATGGCCGACAAAGTGCGAGCTATAAGTGAGATGCGAAGTTCTCCAGAGTATAGTCCTGGTGATTTTGTAATTTCAAATAAGAGTGTATTCCTGGAGTTCGAACCCAAGGTCTTGGATCAAAGAATGTATGATAGTAAAATTCAGGTTACTGATTATATGAATTTGCATCCATATATCTTCGAACAAAAATATGGTTTTCCTAAACCTGATGATCAAGTTATCGATTGGGAGAACAAAGTTTATTTACTAATAGATTATAATGCGCGATCTAAGAAATGGAAAGTCTTTGAATGTCCCGAATTTATGATGGGCGAAGTTCACTCCGGAGTAGGCATTAATTCTTGGACCCACCTACCAGAAGAAAATATATTAACTCAAGTAGCACCCATGGTAGTAAATCATCCTGTTCACCGGTGGTGGTTAATTGAAGATTTAGAAGAAGAAGGATCTAGTGTTAATGAATATCTAATAAAATTAAAATCAACTGAGAGTTGGGATACTAGGGAAGGGCTATGGAAGATTCCATCACAGATAGACCCATTCCGCAGTAAAGTATATCCAGGCTTTCTTTTTAAGAATTCAATGGTAGTCGGTGATCCAGAAGTTGACTTAATTCCATTAGGAACTGTCTTTTGTATAAATGCTGAAAAAGTTCTTAAACAACACGCACCAGGATTCCTCATTAAAGTAAAACGTGATGATTACAAATATGATGAAGGGGGAAATAAGGCATTTAATAATGAAAAATATAGGGGTGCTGAGACTTATCAAAAGGATGGGTTCGAATATTATTATACAGATATTAGAAATTTCAATCTTAAATTTAAGTTAGTCGATAATACGGATCCCTATTGTATATTTCTCCATGATCTAGAATTCCAATAAAAGACGAAGCTTTTAAGTAGTCGTGTTGAATATAAGATATCATGCGAATCGTTGATCGTAACTCTATGACTAGAAATTTGCCCAATACACCGAGGCTTGCAGCATTCCCATCCATTAATATTGTAAAGAGCAGTTTACCTGCTCACAATGCAGAAGGACAAGGTTTAGTAGCAGCCGGTCCAAGACCTGCACCTCCAGTATTACCTAATATCCCTACACTCAATATTCCAGCTGCACAGAGATTCACACTTTCTGATTTCGCTGCTGGTCGTGGAGCCGGACAAGGTATCGTTCCTAATACACCCCTACCCGCAGTTCCTAATAAGCCTACACGCGCGAGAGTTAGATTAGACGCAGATTACGCGCGTAAAGATCAAGACCTATCTCGTTATAATCTAAGAACTCGTGGAGTTGTGCCTCAAGGACAATACAGCCGTCCTTCTCACACAATGGAAATATACGGTCCAGGACGCACAATAGATGTTTCACATATCAAATCCATGAAGTCTGAGAACTACATAGGTTCAGTCAATAATCACGGCCCATCTCACAACTTCGGTGGCGATCCTAGATTCGAGGCAGACCACGCAGCCTTTAGACCTACTGCAGCACAGCTATCCCCTAGTCATGCTTTGCGCGCGCAAAAGGATCTCAGAATGACTGAGTTCATGCGAGCAAACAGTGGTCCAGCCGCAACAATTTCTGGATTTGACAGATCTGGTATAGCTAAGAAGCTAGCTGCAGAAAGTCGATCCCACGGGCCTCGCACCCAACCACTACAAAATTTACCAATTCGCCCAGCCCCAGTAATGCCTTCCGCACCCAAGGTTTCTCATCTAATTCCTAAGACTTCACCAATGCGTATGGAAGCTAATTATATTGCTCCACCAATTCGTGGAGCAGATTTAGGTGGCACATTCAGTTCCATGTCCTCAGTTTCAGGAAATATTGGAGTTCACCCAGGTCGCGCCTTCGGTGCTGAAGCCCACCTATTCCGTTGAATCCTCAAACGTTGCTTGTGGGACTAGCATAGCCAACATTAAATAGTAGGATAGCATAGATTATTAGCGATAGCATATGCCTCGATTTAAGTCTGAAGCCGTAGTTAGTGCCCAATGTGATGCTGGCGTAGCTCAATATCTATCTGATATGCACATGGAAAGACTATCTCATAATATTAGAAATGGTGTTATTCTAGGAACTTCATTATCTGCGGCCCTTTACTTGATTGGTAAGAAACGATTTAATTTAGAAAACTGGGAAGTTGCAATGCCTTTTGGTTTAGTTATCTTTACTACATTATTTGATACATTAATAACTTGGACTAAAGAAGATGAGGATCATACAGAAGCTTTTGATACAGTCTGTGATCAGTATGAGGAAGATGAGGAAACCGAAGAAGATGAATTCGATGATGATGAAGATGAGGCTCCAGAGGAGTGAATAAATAATGAAGCTATCACCGGAATCCCACGTTGTATTAGATGTTTATACATCTTGTCCTAACGAATGCGGAGAGAAACATATTCCTATCCTCTATGAAATGATAGAGGATCATGGACCTATGTATGTATTGGACTGTGGAAAATGTGGTTTTCTAGACGACGATTGGGATCCTAAGTATGTTTATGAAAAGGAAGATGGACATATTATCAAATATTATCGAGAATCTTCTGACTTTGATGTTGTTCCAATGCATCCAAGTTTAAAAAATCCTGACGGAACATTTCAGGCTGAAGTAAATTATGAAGACATAGAGAATCAAGCAGTCATGGTTGATATAATGAGTATGATTGAATCTAATGATCTCTGGAATGAAATAGTTTTTGAATTAATAGCGAGTGGAAAAGCCGTTCGAAGGGATGATGGAAAAATTATTTTTACTAATGTAGCACCGCAATATGACGTGATCGAGAGTATTGCAGAGTATACAACACCTAATTTCGAATTTAATGTCGATGGAGATATTAAATAGTAAAAGAGCGGAGTCAATATCATGTCAGTCCTTAATCCCAATCAGCATTCTAGTTCAGACAGGCTCTTAGCGTATGGATTATCTATTGGAGCCTTAGCTTCTGTTATAGGTCTTGCGTATGCTTATGAGAAGGCTAAGCCTGTTGTAACCAACGCATTCAAGAGTGAAAATCAAGATGAGTTCGACAGAATGCCTGGAGCAACCCGAATAGTAGATAATATGATGGAGAGGATCGATGCTAATGCGGTATTATTTGAAAAGAATGATCCGACGCTATGGCCCGCTGGTGGATTAACCGTGGTAAATATAGTAGATGCTATCAAAGCGGCTAATAATCTTCCAGAATTTCCAACAGCAACTATTTGAGGTGAAAAAAAATGAACATTGAATTGATTCCTATAGCCTTCGCTGGATATTTAATTTACAAAGGAATGAGCACTTTTGGTGCAAAACCAAATGAGGAAATTTCTGATGCAGAAACTTTCGAATCCGAATACTCATTAGAATATATTAATCCAACCCCAATCTCTGGATCCACAGATATTCATGGTGCAGAATCGATTAATAGATCCTTCCGTCCTAGTCCATCTCATGCACATGGCAGAGCCTTTGGTGCAGAGTTAGTTGCTACACAACAAACGCAAGAGATAATGAACAGCACTGGCCTTGTAGGTCCAGGTCAGCAATGGCAACCGAATGCAGATTATAATGGCGTTCATGTAGGATATGCTTATAACGATTTAACACCTATTACAAGTAATGGCCACAGCACAGGTGTAGAAGTTCACGCCCCCGCAGTATTGAATCCTAGAGATTATCAAACAATTTCCGGACTAACTGGTTGGCCACTTCTAAATGATAGTAATGCAAGAGGAGCTAGCCGTGGAGCATACGGTGGTTCTGGAGATTCAGATCCATCATTTAATTATCCGGCTGGTTACTATGATGTTGCTAATGACTTTATGCCTGAATACAGATTCCCATTCCCATGGAGTCCAACTTATAATCCAATGAGTTCGGCTGCAGCATTAAATTATCAAATGGTAGCGGGTTACTAAGGGGGTCTTGAATACATGGGTATGGGTAGTGGATCTGGCGGAAAAGATGCCTACATTATAAAGGACTCACACAGTAAAGCTAATTATAATATGGGTGATGCTCGTTTTATGTCTGCTGACTCTGCAGAGAAACCGTTATTAGTTGTAGATGGAGGATTAACTATGGATCCTCATTCTTTTAGAAAAACATCTCCGATTACACATTTCACTCCTGAAGAACTAGGGATGAATACTGCTGGAACTATTTTTGATAAAAACGGAGCTAGGGGAGAGTTTTCAGATAGCACACCAAGTTCTATGAAGGATGAACCACCAAATGGATCCTACCCAATTACACACGATCCAGAAACTGCTTCTCCAATGGATCAAGGACTTTATCATGCAGAGAGTGATGGGATGATGAATTCACTGAATCAAAATATAATTTCTTCTGTTTCAAAGTATTGGGGAATAAGCTTACTTGGAGTTGCTTTATTAGGCTTAGGTTACTATTTCGGTCACAACCGACAGGCTTAAATAGATGCACACCCTATGATTATATATGGCAGTAGTGCTCATACCAGAACACTTAGATCCTAAGAACCCAGACGTTATTCCTTGGGGTCAGATTGTTTTTGATATCTTTCAGGATCCTTCCGATAAAGAGTTTTATAATGGTATTGTAAAAGATCAGCAAGCTTTAGTCGATTTAATTAAAAATTCAGGAATCACTATAACTTTGCCGTCACTAGTGCCTGGAACTATTATCCCCTCTAAAGCAATCATTCCCTGGGATCAACTTAAGAAGCAATTTTCTAAGATGCCTATTAATACTCAAATTACAATACCTATCGCAGTCACACCTTCACTTTGGAAAAGAACCAGAACCGGAGCCATACAAATGTGGCAAGGCGTAGGCATAGCAACTGCTAGCCCTATTGATTGGCTAAATATAGAAGCAAGACTAACTACAACACACGCTGGCAATTCTGAACTTATTGGTGAAATTTTCGACGATCCTGCTTATAATGTAGTTATGGAATTGGTTGGATTTCATGGACAACAGGGCAGTGCTAAGATGCAAGTTAAAGATCCAACAGAAATAGTAGCAAAGGGAAATAGAACCAAGTATCGACAACTAGTCAATGAATTAAATTCAAAATATAAGAAGAAACTTAATCGTTCCCACTATGAAGTTGGGAAGCCTGTGGTGGCTGTAGCAGGGGCATTTCAAATGCCCATCGTATCTAAAGTAACCCCAATGCTAGCCAAAAACTTTTCAAAAGGAGAAGGAAAGAGGATTGTATATCCCTGCGTCGTTCAGAGAAAATTCGATGGAGTTAGATGTCTATGTCATATTTCGGAAGGAAAGGTTAGATTTTATAGTAGAAAAGGAGTAGAATATAACTGGTTAAATCAATCAAAAATAAGCACCGAGATATTATCCATGTTTAACACTCCGGTGGCTTTGGCGAAGAATATATCTGGTGCGACATATACATTACCTACTTCTTCATATAGTCCAGATTTAATCAGAGGAGTGTCTAATACTAAAGATCAAATAGATAAGGATAACAAATCATATCAAATACACCAGGCCATGAATGAACAGATTATGAAAGATGGTTGGTGGTTAGATGGTGAACTATATTCTCACGAATTATCATTTGATAGGATTTCTGGTTTAGCAAGAAAGAAAAATAGAACTGAAGCTGAGGATGGAGATACTATGAAACTAGGATATCGAGTTTATGATTTCTTTTCCTCTCCAAGTGAAGATTTTTATCAAGTGGCTCATGATAATGGATTCACAGGAGATTCCAAGGATTTAGTAAAAGATTATAAGTTATCAGCTATCCATCATGAATCACCATACAAAATAAGGTATGGATTACTAGCTTTAATTTATAGATTACATCAAATGGATAAAATTCCTGGGACTACAGATAAATCAGAAATACTGAAATCACTATCTACCAATGCAGTAGAATTAACTGATAATATCTATGTATTTACAGAAGATCAATTGGAAGAAATACATGATTTGTTCGTAGATGAAGGTTATGAAGGTTTGATGTTAAGAAATTTAGATATGCCATACGAATTTAGTAGATCTTGGAACTTAGTAAAGTATAAAGTTATGAAAGATGATGAATATAAAATAGTAGATGCTGAGCAATCTCTAAAAGGAAAACAGAAAGGAGCAATAATTTGGATTTGTGAAACTCCTCAAGGAGACAGATTTAATGTAGTCCCTAATGGAACCATGACATATAGGAAAGACCTGTGGGATGCGTGGAAAACGGATCCAAAACAATTTATTGGTAAGGAACTAACAGTTCAATATCAGGAATTAACTCCTAAAGGTATTCCTCGATTCCCCAAAGGTATAGCACTACGCGACTACGAATGAGAGGAGAAGATGACTAGAAAAGATTTGGTGTGGCTGGAAGCTACCCAACATTTCGCTACAGGATTCTCAAAATGTCCTCGGAAACAGTTCGCCTCTATCATGGTAGATGCTGACAATCAAATACTTTCTGTGGGTTACAACGGAAATATACGAGGTCAATGTGGAGATTTGTGCGGAGGAGACATTTGCACAAGAAATGAACGAAATATTCCTAGTGGAAATGAAACCGACATTGGTTGTGTTCATGCAGAAGAAAATGCTATCCTTAACTGTGCTCGTCAAGGTGTATCATGCACCAATTCCACCCTATATGTGAATGGGGAGCCGTGCGCTAAGTGTGCTGCCCGAATAGCCCAAGTTGGCATAACCAAAGTTGTCTGTTATGGTGGTGCATACCCCATGAACGGTTTGGAAGTCTTGAAGACGCATGGTATTGAAACTGAAGTTATCATTAAATAGCAGAGGACATTAGTATAAAGTATGTCCAGATCTTGGAAAGTTGGCGATCGTGTTAGCAGTATCGCTACAACATATCCAGGGATCGGAGTTATAACGGCAGTTCGATTTGATGGAATAGATGTTAGATGGTCTGATGGAAGCTGGAGTCAGGAAAGACCTATAGATTTAATTTTTGCGGGCAATGTTAGTGATCCAGTTAGATATCAGGCTGAAGACGATATTACTCAATCATTAAATATTACTCAAGAAACTGTTCCAATGCCCTTCGGATCAGGATCCTTAGAAAGTATATTAGCACCAGCGTCTGTTTTAGCCGACGCTCCTGTTGTCCGTGGGTTTTATCCAAATGTGGCAATTGAAAATTTTAGAATATATCAAGAAATAGATTTAGCTGCAATGCAGCCAGGAGCTCCAATACCATTATTTGCTAAAGGAGTGATTTTCTGATGGGTGAATTTTGGAACGCTGCATATCGAGCACTTGTAGACATCGGAATAGATTTACAATATGGAAGACAAATTCCTGGTAGTTGGAAAGTAATGAAGACAACTAGAGTTGGCCCATACGAAATTATTTATGCAGTTCCTCCAGAATATTATTCAGGTTACGAAAAAGGTAAAGGACAACAAACTGTTGGAGGCTTTGGAACAGCTGGAGTTAATAAATTTGGAATAGAAATTCAAGTTCGAACTGATGATGGAGATGTTGGAACAGATAGAGTTTTAGAAAACTCATCATTTGAGAATCAAGTAGAGATATACGATCAAGTAATAGTAGCATTGCGAGATGTAGTTAATCCACCAGTTCAAGCTGTGACCCAAGTAGGAACTGTAGCGGGACAAAGTGCTCTAAATAGTATGGGTCGTCCTTGGAGAATTGGAGATGTAGTTAATGTTTCTCGTCCGACTGGTGACGGAGGCGGATTTACAAAAGGATTAATTACTAGAATATATCCGACAACTGTTCAAGTTACTTGGAATCCAGACCTACAACACGCTCGACCATGGACTACTGAAGAAAAGAAACAATATTTAATTTTCGTCTATCATGATGATGAATGGGAAACATCATTGAAGTCTTATATATCAGATTCATTCGTGGCAGAAGCAATAGGCAATCCATTTTATGAATTTGAAAATAATCCAGAGGAATTTCCAGACGCTATGCGTGGAAAGCCTCCAGCATGGACTGAGTTAGTTGGAATAATAACAGACTCTAAATCTACCATAATAGATATGAGCCCATTGCCATTTAATAAAAGGGTGTTACCCCGAAGTCTTTAAATAACAAACCTGCCTATGTTTTATCATGGGTAAGTCTATGCCATTTACAACTATTGTCGCTGCAATGGCCGCTGGTGCACTATTAGGCCGCTTAATTGAGCCTAGTGTAAGATCATTCTTAGTCAAAAATGCAGAAGTTGTCACAAGCGCACCTTTTATGACGCGCAACATGACCGCAGCTGATTACGAAGAAGCATATATTGAATCTTCAGGAACTACTGCAGAGATAACTCCCGTTTCATTATCAGAATCCTTCGTCGGAAGTTATCTTGGAAAGCAAGTATTAGATCTTCAAAATACTACGGCAACATTCAATGATAGTTTAAATTCAGGCCCGATTTCTGATGTTCAAGCATTCTATGAAAATCCATGGGTTGCAGATCCATTTCAAGTAGGTGGCGTTCAATGAAGATCGATCTAACCGAATTATTAGCAATCGCCGGTTTTCTCGGGATTGCATATGTTGTATATGATAGAATGACGGATAAATTAGAAGTTAAAGAAGCTTCTGCAGCCGCCTATGGTGGTGCAGGTTATAGCCCCTCTCCAATGAATGAAGGCACCGGATTCAGCGGCACGATTCAAAACCAACCAGATAGAGCCATCGGTGCTACACAATATAGTCTCGGTGTGGATCCAGTCGGACTAGATCAATCCGCTCCTTCGACCACACTTAGAGCAGACGCATATACTTATGATACTATGCCAGTAGTTGGCCCAGTATCAGTGGATCCCTTTAACGGCTATGTTCCTCGACTTCCAGTTAATGCAGTTAGGCCACTAATACCAGTTATAGGTAGTTCAGCAGGTCCGCAAGCTATGACTTATGCGTCCGAATCTAGAGTTGGAGATAATCAAGTAAATAGTTCTACTGCATCAGAGGCAATGAATGGAGTATTTGGGCAACCCTCACTTGATCCAGGGACCAATGAATCATATTTAGATATGTCGACCGGGACTGTTAGAACTGCAGCCGAGTGGAGAAGAAACCACGCAATGAATGTTCAAAGTGATACACTCATTCGCGCTGTCCCTATGTCTGGCGGAATGGACTTGATGCTACGCAGAGTTTAGAGTTCTTTTAGAGATTAGGCATTATTATATAGCTGAAAGCATTATACATATATATGAATGAAGCTATTGCTGGAATCATAGTTCATCATGATGCCTACTATGCTTGTGACTGGAAAAAATTAGTTTCTGATGCACAGCCAACTGAGAAGGATATTAAAATTGATGATTCAGATACAGAGTGGCCTTTATCCATAGCAAATAATTCGGAGTCGTTATCTTCACTCGACAATCCAAAAACCGCTCCCTTTGATGAAGAAAATATTCCTACTAACATGGGTTCGGCATTTGCTATCACTGGAGAAACTTATAGAGGGATCGAAGCTGCTGGAGATACTGCTGATGTGCTTAAATATTTTAGACCATTAATTATTTATTGGTCCAAGGGTGAAAAAGATGAAGATGTAACTAGGATATTCGATAATCGTAATGGCTATAAAGTGTCTACATTTTCACGACCAGCTCCAGGATATCCATATTATAATATAACTTTTAATTTTATGGGGTTAGATTCTTCTTCAACAATTTCAACGGCTTCTCCAACAGATTTAATAACTTGGGATTCCTATCTAACTGCTCGAGCTTATATTCCAGATCCTGGAGAATTTTATTCTCAGCCCGATCTTAAAGATGATTCTGCGGCACCCATTCCATTTATAGAATTAGAAAGTTTAGAATCTTTAGAGTTTATGACAGATCCGAAAACAGATTTTTCTGCTATCCTAGATAGAGCAAAAACAGAAACATTTCATCGTATGGCTACTAGCGAATCCATAGATGACCTAACAGTAATTTATGCGGGTATTTCTCATGTAGTTCCCCTTCCAACATTCTCTCAGGCATTTCTTCAAACACTACCTAAGAAAATGCGAAATGAGTGGAGCTTGGCGCAAGGAAACCCTTTTATAAGACTCCAGATAGTTAATCAATTAGTTTTTCAAAATCAGAGGTCATATTCAGTAAATGAAATATATGGTGGCGGACGAGATGACCAAGGTAATGTTATAGAAAATCATTATAATAATGATTTAATGCCAGAAATAACTTCTTTAGTAAAAATTGTTGAAAAATTAGTGAACACCGGTGTATTGGCCTCCCTTGATATCTATTCTTACTGAGGAAGTAAGGAGGGTCTTGAATCCATATTCATGGATTGATTAAAGCACTCAATCCTTAAATAGTCGGGCGGTCAATAACTAACTGGTTTATACTATGCCTGTGGAAATATCAACCCAATTATCCGAGTTAGCGGATGAGTTCAATCCCACTACTGATTCACCTAAACCGGATCTAGATGCTTCCTCTCCTTTAGAGGATGGTGCTATCACTCAAGTGCCTGACGAATCTATGATGTCTGAGGCCGTGCCCTCTCAAGATATACCTTCATATGTTGGTGAATATTCAGATACAAATCCTATAGAAGTAGAAGGTGATGATCCTCAACCAGTAATAATTGATGAGCCAGTAGTTTATGATAATTATCGTGAGGATCCTACAGATTATATTTTTGCTGCAGAGAAAGCTAAAGATAAGATCGATATAGCTTCGATGCCTTTCGCAGATTATTTGGAATGGGTATTTCCACCAGATGGTAAGAAAGGACATAAGGATGGAATGGAAACTCTCGAAATGGTTTGGGGAAACTTAATGGCTGCAGGTTATGATGTAGATATTAGAAAGGTTAAAATTGCTGCAGCTCTTTGGAGTCGTAGACATTATACAGGAAATAATGTGCAATCCGAAAGATACATTCTCCAAAGAGTCCCAGCTTCAAAATTAATTAGTTTTATTCCTCCATCATTACCGGTTAGAGATCTGGATTACTTAGGAGATGAAATGTATCTAAACTACGATAAAGAAGCTGAAAATTATAAAGATGATTCAGATAAGAAATGGATCGTCGGACTTTCAGCCGGAGCCGCAATCATAGGATCCATAATGATGATGAGGAAATAATATGTCTAGTAAACTACCAATTATTTTAGCAATAGCTGGAGTCGCTTATTTTATATCCACAGCAAGTGCAGAAACTGGAGATGATATCTCCGGATGTATGGATTCCACAGCTTGTAATTATGATTCTACTGCTACCGTAGATAGTGGCGATTGTAAATATGGTGACGCTTGTGATGATGACGATGATGGATATACACCGACTGAGAATCCTTGTGATAATTTAGATACTTCACTAGATTGGCGAACTGTTGGAGGCTATACAACTCAGTTTGATGTTGATAG
>Ga0114999_10006074_pt1 | contig 14033 bp, 13 predicted proteins | sample ArcticOcean_MG_C_3_FD_89820 | JGI IMG/M metagenome (GOLD analysis project Ga0114999, IMG submission 89820) | Marine microbial communities from western Arctic Ocean - ArcticOcean_MG_CB8_126 | ecosystem: Environmental > Aquatic > Marine > Oceanic | place: Arctic Ocean: Canada Basin | collected...
AGGTACTTGAAGTTTTTGCCGCGAAACGGCGGGATATAAAGGCTGCATTTAGGTTCTTCCGCAAATCGCTGAAACGGTACGGCCGTCCAGTTTTTTTCGTGACAGATAGGCTTCGGTCCTACCGCGCAGCGATGCAAATCATTGGGAATGCCGAGCGTCAGGAGATCGAACGTTGGATTAATAATCGGGCTAAAAATTCGTATCAGCCGTTTCGACGACGAGAGCGAGTGATGGCTAGATTCAGGAGCTTAAATTCTCTACAGAAATTCGCCTCAATCCACTCTTCGGTTCACAACCATTTCAGCCAAATGCGTCATCTCTGCAGCCGCGAAAACTTCAAAGTCCAGCGCTCTAATGCCCTGGCCGAGTGGCGTCAACTTGCCGCCTAAAGCCTATAGATCGTGAGGTTCTGCAACCCAACTCGTTTAATCTGACATCGCCATCAGGAGGCTTATAAAGACTGATGAAGGAATCGACCCGGCATTACGACTGCTAGAATAGATGCTGGGTACGGCGGCGATAAGCGAGAAGGAAGCTGATAATTTAAGGCGAGTGATGGAGCGGCGGCGAATAAGGCTCATGGCAGAGGCGGCGCGCGAGACAATCGGCTCTGTTCTTTCGCAGCCTGAACAGTCGTTTCAAGGCGATTGAGAAATTGAGACCGATCTGATTTGTTAAAAGGTCTCGGTCCGCCGGTAATTTCACCAGTTTCGCGCAAGACCTGCATCAGCTCCCGTGTGGCCAGCGCGACGCCGATTCCATTTTCCGTATAGGGTTCCCCATTGGGTTTTAGGGCCTGCGCGTCCTGTTTCAAACAGCGCGCTGCCAGAGGGATGTCGTTGGTAACGCAGATGTCGGATTTTTGAATGTGGTCGGCAATCCAGTCATCGGCTGCATCTGCGCCCTGGGGAACGATAATCAGCTCCGCCGCCGGATACTGGCTCGGACGCAGCCCGCCATCACAGACCAGATAAGTTTTCAAATCGTGACGGGAGGCGACACGCATGATTTCGTCCTTCACCGGGCAGGCATCCGCATCAACATAAATGGTGACCATAGGCATATTATATCATGCATCGCCTAATTTGTGGCGAAGCACGGCAACCGCTCAATACTCGATTTCAAGCCGCGCTGCTCTAAATGCGGTGAGCAGGCAACCAAGCAGGTGACGCCGCCCTTGATGAAATTTGACGGCTACCCTAAATAGCTGCCGTGGAATATTTACAGCATTTGATACGTCAGCCATTCCTAGGGCAGTCCGTAAATATCTGCATCAAGCTTTAAACATGCGACCACCGGTGCCTGAGACTCCTTCAGATAGTGGTACATAGAATTGGGGCGTTACAAGGGCAGTCCGTCGCCTCACTCAAGCCGATTTGCTCTGATAGTGCCTCAGCCAGCGGTCCATCCACCATCTACAGCAATGTGAGCACCATGCACTGAATTTGAATCTGCAGACGCTAAAAACACAGCTGCGCCCGAAAGACCATCTGGGTCCATAAAATAAGATCCTGATGGTGTCATATTATCAACTTTGTTTTTAAAGCCAGGTATTTGTCTTTGCTCTAAATTCATATCGGTCTTTGCTCCTCCAGGAGCCAACGCATTGATGTTAATATTGTGAGGAGCAAGCTCTAAACAAAGAGCCCTTGTAAGATTCAAGAGACCGCCTTTGGACGCACAATAGGCACTTGCATTTGCTGCTCCGACCAATCCAAAGCTTGATGCAATATTTATAATTTTTCCCCGCTTTTTAGTTTTCATAATAGGGAGTACAGATTTAATCATAAAAAAACATCCCTTGAGATTGGTATTTAACTGCTCATCCCAATCCAACTCCGTCGTCTCTTCGATTGACTGGGGCATGTAAATACCAGCATTATTAACTAAGATATCAATAGTGTTAAATACTGAATTTACTTCACTGACCAGATAAATGCAGCTTTCCGGATCTGAAATATCTGCACAAAAAGCTTGCGCAGTTCCGTCTGCAGCTCTTATTTGATCAACAACCAACTGAGCATTATCTATATTATTTTTTGAAACAACCGCAACACTGGCTCCCTCGGCGCCAAACCGAGTGGCAATGCACGCACCCATTCCTCTCGAGCCGCCTGTAACGATTGCAACTCTTTCTCTAAGCTTCATAGTTTAGTACCCCATTTTTTTAATCAACTTTTATCATTATAGGGACCTGCCTTGCTTTAAAACAAAGGTGATTTTTCTAGTCAGCCCCACTTGAGTGGTCCAAGTTGAATGTTAGTTTGTTTCCAGGTTTTGGTACATCAGGTTTTAAACATGCATCCACCGGTGCCTGAGACTCTATCAGATAATGGTACATAGAATTGGGGCTTTACAAGACGGCAAAATACTTTTATGGCGTGGAAATCGATTTTCGGACCGTGACTGTCGTTAGCGCGAAAACGAAAAATTACGCTGTAAAATCACGGTTCGCCGAGCGCCAATCGAGATCACGATGCCAAATCGTGCGGGAGCTTCAAAATAGCTCAAACAGAATATTCGCCCGGGCGACGAATATCTAATCGACCCGCAATAGGACGAACGGAGAAAACTGCCGGGAGGCCGAGTTGAGCGCAAGCGAGTCAACGCGACGTGTACAAGGTTACTGTGCATTGTGCTGGCCAAGATGCGGCTGCATTTCAGTCGCGGAAGATGGCCGGCTGATTGGTCGAGCCCGACCCCCAGGTCAGCGTCGTCCGCCTTGACTGATTACTTCAAGGGGAAGAGATAAATAGAACCTGTCGGCGGACTAACACTCGGCCGTCGGCGCGGGCAAGGGAGAAACTCAATATCTTAGCTGAAAGTATCCCGGGAACGCTCGAAGTCATGTGGCTATGAATGTCCGAATTAGGTCAACAGCGGCTGTTTTCTCTCATTCATATTTTGGTCCGCTTTGCCCCCGAGAATGGACATTAATTTCGGGAAAACGGATTTTGCGCGATGGATGTCTGCTCTGCACCCAGCTTCAGACATTAATCAGGCTGCGGTTAAACAGCCGTTTTTAGCCATAAGTGGACCTGATGACACAGGGGCAGTAGGGATCATTTATTATGAAAAACGGGCCGATGGTCGCTCGCCTGTCATTGACTTCACCGTAATTTCCTCTACACATTCCACATACGTGTTGCATTTGTTTTGTATCGCCTAGGTTTACGGTGCGCCGGATAGCTTAGTTTCTCCCTGACAATGTGAGCGTTTAACTGACCGCGCCGTCACATGATGTGATGCGCGGAACCAAAATTCTTGTTTGAGGAAATTATTATGACTACTGGTACTGTAAAATGGTTCAACTCCGCTAAGGGCTTCGGATTTATCGCGCCGGAAGACGGTTCAAATGACGCTTTCGTTCACATTTCAGCTGTCGAACGCGCCGGACTGTCTACGCTTAACGAAGGTCAGAAGGTCACGTACGAGCTTCTGCCCGGACAAAACGGCAAATCTTCCGCCGAGAACCTGTCCGTCTCCGATTAAGCACGCAAGGCGCGGTCTCTAACTCCGGTTAGTCGCCGCGCCAATAAGCTTCTACGCCTGCACCGGAAGCCCCCTGCTGCCTCCGGTGCAGCAAGGGCGAGAGCAAGGGAGAAGATTGTGGCCTTGATGGGTTGTTTTGCACAACTAATGCAGCATCCCGTCCGGCGGCTCTTGCGCGCGCGATAGCACCTTAATGGCTGCTTTGGACCAATAACCACAGGATGCGTGCTTGCGCTGGTCGCCAGCCGCCCCCAAGGTGCGAGCGCGCTCATCTACGTAAATTAACGGCGGTGTTTCCGCAATCCCGAATGAATCTAGAATGACGTGGCTCACAGTTATAATGGGGGCAGGACACCATAACCTCCCAGCGCTCTGGCATGGATGTCTGGCCATAAGCTGGCGCCACGTTTTGCCTATTTCGCGCTCGCTGACTCGAATTGCGGCGCTATTTTTGGGCCTTAGTGGTGGGCTTGCGTTTGGCAGCCGCTTTTTTTGCTGGACTTGCCCTTTTCACGGCTTTTTTTGCCGCTGACTTTTTTGCTGGGGTCTTTTTAGCTACTATTTTCTTAGCCACGGGTTTCTTAACCGAAGCCCTTTTAGCCGAAGCTTTTTTAACCGGAGCTTTTTTCGCCTTGGTTGCTTTACTCGCGGTTTTCTTGCTCGCCGCTTTCTTGGTTTTTGCCGGAGCGCCCAGCTGCTTGGCGATGCGCTCGGCACGCTCGGTGAAGCCTTTTAAGCTATCGCCTTCAAAATGTTGGTGGAAGCGCTTGGATTGCTTGGTGATATGCGCCTTAATGTCGGCCGCTTTGACCTTTTTAGCCGCCGCCATATTGGCCACCAGCGCCTCCAGCGCCAGTAGGCGGCTTGCCTGATCGACCGTGAGCATTTCGAGCGCTAAGATCAGCTCGTCACGCTTCTCTAACTCTTGCTGCATATTCTTTGGAACAGCCATTGCCTTATTCCCTTCTCATTCTTCTTGTTCGTTTTGTCCATCGGCCCGCGCTGCGGTTAGTTTGGCCGTGAGCGAGGGGAAAACAAGAGGCAAGCGCCGATTTATCATTTGGGGCTTGGCGATCACCGCTTTGCTGGTCGTCATTGCGGTCTATGAAACCAATAAAGAACTCAAACGGCATGAGGAAACACACGCAGATGGCGGAGCTAGCGAGGGCATAAATGGCGGTGATATCCCGGTGGAGAAGGCGCAGGCGATTATCCACGGCTATTATCGCTCGCATGATCTACCGATCGGCTGGAAAGTGGCGGAAACCGAGATTGCCGCACCCAGCCAGCTCGAAGTAACGCTCTATTTCGCGCCGCGCATCGGCGACAGCCGCCACGGCAAAGGCGCACCGCCCGGTGACATCACCACCGCCACGGGCTGCCCGATTAATACGCGGGTGATGGCGCAAATTACGCGCTATTCGCTTCGCATATTGGTGCATGACAAAACCGGACTGATTGATAACTTCCCGTGCTAGAGTAAATCTTGAGCAAGTGTCATTACCCGCGATATGGGCTTGCTCAAATGAATAGCAGTTAAGGTATCTCGTGAGAGCGCATACCTTGGCCATTGACGGCAGAACCATATGGCCTGTCTACGTGCGTGGCGGATTGTTATTGGTCGGCGCACGGCTGTGCTAAGATGGCTTGGGGCTGGGATCGGGTTTGAGTTCTAATTTAAACCGCTGTCAAACTTTAGAAAGTCTCTCGATTTCAAAACAAAGCCAATTTTATTCACAAATAACAACGAGTTAAAAATTGGCTTTGGTGATTTTAGCCCGGCAGAGGCACAATACGGCTAGGTCCGGCAGATGCCGCGGTGCGGCCACGCCAGGCATCAAATAGGCCAAGCGCCTCCGCTTTCTCCTCGCTCGACATCTGATTGGAGATCGCTTCAAGCGCGTTCAGCGCCGTGCCGATGCCGTGCTGCGCCGCCAATGACAGCCAGAGAAAGGCCTGCACCCGATTCTTTTCGACACCATGGCCGGTGGAATACATATGGCCGAGGCGCGCTTGGGAAGGATAATGCCCCATCTCAGCCGCAGCCTGATACCACTCGGCCGCCTTGGCGAGATCCTTCTCTACGCCCCTGCCCTCTGACAGCAGCACCGCTAGATTAAACTGGCCATGCGCATCGCCCGCCTCCGCCGCGCGCTCAAACCAGCCCACTGCCTTAACGTCATCCGCCGTGACGCCATTGCCCATAGCATACATTGCGCCGATATTGCTCTGCGCCTGAACATTGCCGCCGTCGGCGGATTTTAAATACCAGGCAAAGGCCGCAGCATCGTCGACGTCTACGCCATCGCCATTGGCATAGAGTGAGCCGATCCAGGCCTGGGCCTCGGCATTTTCTGGAGCGTCCGTTCCGGCCTCAGCAAGCATCAGCCAAATACCATGCGCCTTGGCGAAATCCCCCGCCATATAGGCCACGCGCCCCTCCTCCAACACCTTGGCCAGCGATGTTGTTTTCTTGCGCGCGGCCTTTTTGGCGGTCGGTTTTTTCTTAGGGCGCGGTTCGTTTGCTTTTTTTGTAGACATAGACGCAGTCCGTATCCTCATCATTGTTTGTTGGCGGTTGCCCATCAGATTTAAGCTGGCTGAGAAAATATTTCTGAATCGTCCGCGCTGCGCCGTGGGTTAGCGCCTGTTTATAGAGCCAAGGGTCTTTGTCACGGTCCAGCTTGTGGGTGGTAAACAGCGCCTTCTGCGGGTCGTCCGTTAGGCCGACATAATAGTCGGAGAAGTCGCCGCCGAATTCCTTGATATAGGCCAGCACCTCATACTTGATCTGTTGCACGCTATAGACCATTGCAGAATTTCTCGTCCCTTAAATCAGCGACCGGGTTAGGAAAATAGCGGCGCTGACCAGACATATTCATGCTCACGTAAAATACTGTCCACCAGGAACTTTTGCAGCGCATAACCGGCGGCACTGTCTTCTTTGGGCAAGCGGCTCGCTGTGGCGTTCCACTCGCTGAACTGCTGTTGGCGCTCCACACCAAGCGTTGCGCTATCATCAAGCGTCGCCTCCCAGATACCCGCCAGCTCTGCAATCTCAGAGCCGTGCGCATTAATATCAACGCTATGATCAACAAATAAGCTGATGCGCGCCAGCGTCGCCGCCGTCGCCGTCGGTTGCAGAATGATGCTGACCACATGGTCCGGCATAACCACGAGCAACAGATTGGGGAACGACCAGCATAGCCGGGTTGTACAAAGCTGGGCGGGCTTAAAACCGTAGAGCGGCGGCAAAGCGGGATAACGCACCGCATAGTCGGGCGAAAGCTCGAGCGTTTGCACCATATGAGCCGGCGCATCGGCGGCAGTCTTTGCAGTACTCTTCGCAGCAGAGGGCAGCTTAATATTTTCGAGAAAGGCGTTGCCGGATAATTTCCAGTTGCAGTCGTGCTCAAGGCGAATCTGCCATGCCAATACGAGGCTATCGTCAGACAGTGACCCCATCTGCTTGGCCAAACCTTTCATTTGGGTCGCCAATGGCGCGCAGCCATTGTCGAGATTGACGAAGATGAAGGGCCCCCAGCTATCGACCTTTACCGGCAACAACCGCTCCGGCCGATCGCCGAGATATTGACCACCAAGCTCGGCCATCTCACCGGTTTGCTCACCCTGAATGGCTTCCCTGTCACGGCTATAGCCGCAGGAAGTGAACGAGCATTTGGTTTTGATGCCGGTCCGGCATTGCGCCGGAATTGAGCGGCAGCCGCCATGTTGCGCGCGGTTGAAACGACCGATCAGGCTGCCATCTTTGGCGCGCTGCACATGGATACCGTGATGGCCGACTGTAAAGGGCAGAAGGTCACCGCTGTTGGGGATCTGTTGGTGAACGCCGATACAGACCCAGCTGCGAGTCCATACCTTTTCGTCTTCGAGGTCGGCAAATATTTTTGAGCGGAAGGCAGCCGGCGGCAGGATTTGCGCCCGACCGAACGGCTTGGTTGCCGCGGCGTACAGCTTCGGCTGGACGAGATCGAGGCCCTCGTCGTAATAGCCTAACTCGGGATGCTCATTCATGGCGCGTCAGTCTGTTGCGAAAAATATCCCCCGCACCGGCGAAAAACTCGCCGACGCGGGGGTATGGCGCCTAACTGGCTTGTGCTATTTGCGCTTCTTGTTCATGGGCGGATCGTAATCGGCACGTCCGCGATGCTTGAACGCGCTCTTCGGCGCATCAGGCAACGGTCCATCCTTGGCGAAACGATCCAGCACATTCTTCACCAGCTGGGAGATATTGTTCTTCTTGGGATTACCATTGTTCCACGGTAACGAACCGCAGAAGGCAATCGAGCTGAAGGCGAAACATCCGCCGCCATTGGGTGTTTCATGAAAGGCGATATCAGAACGCACGCGAGGATGCTGGGTGCCGTCAATACCTTGTTGACTGAAACCATAATCCTCCATCACCAACAAATAGGCCTCGGTGTGGCGACCAGCCGAGGTTGCGCCGATAAGCGTGTGCGGCGGTGACCCGAGCATGGTATCGACAATATCGAGCTCGGTGCCGGCAGCGCCGCCGCCGACCAGGCCAAAATTGCCGATCTTCTCATTCTGCTTGATACCCTTGAAGGCCCAAGCCAGGCGCGGATCGTTACTCTCTTCCGTGCGCGAATAATAGCTCGAAATATCGAAGCCTTCCGATGACATACCAGTACCAGCAACAGAGTGCAGATAGCGACCACGGTAGCGCCACATGCCGCCGAGTTCACCGGACGACTGGTGATAATACTCGCCGGGATCGGCGCGCCAGGGGCGAATGCCGGATTCACAGCGACGCATCTCGGTGATAACCCCACGGCCCCGATCCTCGTAGGACGGGTGGTAGGAATGGACCCAATAGAAGCCATCGGCACCCATATACATGAGGCGACCGCCCTGCTCGGTATAATCATGCAAGGCATCGAGCTGCGGCCCGGTATTATGCTCCGGATGCGAGCCCGTAATGACGACGTTATAATTCTCGAGGCGCGCCAGGCCGTCATAATTGACATCTTCATCGGTGATGATGTCGTACTTATAACCGAGCTGATTGAGCCAATAGATCAAGTGCAGATCGGCCGGGTATTGCCACGGCGCCTGCATCAGGAAGTGATCATATTTCGGCCGCACACTGAGGATCGGGCGCAAGCGCGAAGAGAGGCAAAGCCCGCTGCCGTCGGTGTGGGTGTCATATATCGAGCCGCCATATTCGCGGTGCTCGGACAGGAACATGTTCTGCTGCTGCATGATTGGTACGCGATAGACCAACAGTTCCGCACCGCCTGCATTGTTGGCAAGATGCTCATTCGCATAAGCCATGTAGCTGATCGTTGGGATCATCACCGCGATCTTGGCCTGCTCTTCACCCACATGCGGCACCACGAAGAACGGGATGTAATCCTCATCACCTTCCTTGGTAGTGAGTTTCACGCAGTATGAATCACTCTCAAAACCCTTCGGCACTTCCCATTCAATGTCTATATCCCAGCGGGCGTCGTCAACATCATCATCATGGAAATGAATAGCGCCATATTCCTTCGGCGCATGCTTCCAATCAAAATTATGGCCGGAGAAATTATGGCCGGTCATGGCGCGGGTCGGGCAACCAACGATCTGTGCGTCAAAGCGGTAGGGTCCTTGATCGCGACCAACAATGGTGTCGATACCGTCGGAGAAATCCCATGCGGCGACAATTGTCTTCGATAGGGCACCGGTCGGCCCAGCGTTGCGACGCTCGGTCATCCCGCGCTGAGCGCCAAGTTTCATGGTTTCAATTTCTGCCCGGGAAAGCGCCCGGTTACATATACGCGGGCTATCAAGCTTGCCGTTATATTGGCCAGAGATGATGATTCCGGCCGGAACGGATGACGCCGCCGTTGCTGCTTTACTGTGCGAGCCGGTATAGCCGGCAAGAACGACCGGGCTTGAATCATGACGTGGCGCCGGCATTTTGCCTGTCGCCGGTTTCACTTCCGGATCGAGCGCATAGACGATTTGCGGCTCATGATAGAGCGTCGCCTTGCCGGTTTTGGCATCATAAGACGCGGCCAGAAAATGCCAAGCATGATCGCGCAACGGTGCGCTGGTGGTAATTTTTTTACCGTTGATCCGAAGCTCGGCACAGCCATCTTCATTGATGAAGAGGCCATAGCCTTTGTTGTTGTGCCACTTGGTCACCAGTCCCTGGGCGCCATGCTTCCAATATTTCGGATGGGTCTTCGGCGCCGTCGGCCATACCCAGCATTGCAGGGTGAAGCTCTTCAAATGGAACTGCGACCTGTCTTCCACGACGCCGTAGGAGCCACTGTGTATGACCTGCTTGCGGCCCTTATATTTGCCATTGATCGAGCTTTTGATCGGCTTTTCGATAAGTCCCGGGCCACGCGGGTTGGTATCACCATGAATCATTTTTACGAGCTTAGCGTCGTACTGCTTCGGTCCGTCGCAATTCACATAGAATTTAATTTTGTCTCCTGGATGCACGCCAAATTTATCGGCATACCCTGTCAGTCTCATCCAAGCCATCGAAAATCTCCCTCTAGAGGCGCGTCCAAATTCTGCGCGCCGTCAAATCGTAAAACAACAAATTCAGTCAGATTTAGGTGGTCGCCCACATATCGTTACGACGTTTCCAGCCCTGATGGAAATGTTCCGGATAGCCGTCAGACTCTGGTAACTCATCAAGTCGCATGAGGAAAATATCATGCTGCGGATCCTGCTCATTGTCATAGGCTTTTCGGGTCGCAAATACCGGCGGCACGCCGCGTATGCCCGAGAGCCGGCCAATGCGCCATTCTTTTTCAACTTTGGTGCAAATCACAACCAGCTTATTGGTTGCGGGTTGCGCGCGCATGCGCACAAGCGTGCGGTTGAGCTCGAAGTATTCGTGAATGCCGCCACTCACGTCCGTCGTATCGCCCGGTGTTTTGCAGCGCAAAATCGTGCAACCCGGCACACCCTTCATGGAATCAATACACGCCTTATGTTCCTTGATCATCTGATCACGTTCAGGACTTCCTTTGGGAGCAATGCGTATCATTCCTAGCCTCCTATACTATTGTTAAACGCGCGCCCAGTATTCCCTTGAGGGGTTACCCGACGATTAAATTGTCAAATGCTTTTGTACAAGTTCGTCTGTCAGCACATTGATATCGCCGCTCGCTTCAATGCGTCCGCGATCCATGATGACGAATTCATGCGCGAGTTCTCTTGCTATTTTAATATGCTGCTCGGTCAACACCAGAGTGATGCCAACCTCCACATTCAGACGATGAATCGTCGCCTCAATTTCCTTAACGATATTTGGCTGAATGCCCTCGGTCGGCTCATCCAATAACAGAATTTTGGGGTCGGTCGCCAATGCGCGGGCAATGGCCAATTGTTGCTGTTGCCCACCGGAGAGTGCACCGGCGCGCATGTCCAAATTGTCGGCTAGATAGGGAAACAGCTCAAGGCACATTTCCGGGATAACTCGCTTCTGATCGGCGCGCGCGAAGGTACCCAGCAAAATATTTTCCGCCACGGTAAATTTCGGCAAGATTCCCCGCCCTTGCGGAATATAGCCGACGCCGGCGGCTGAGCGTTCGTGAGTTTCCTTGTGGCTCGCGTCCTCGCCGGCAATTGTAAGCCGGCCCGTCATACGTGTTGTTAGCCCCATGATGGTGCGCACGAGGGTGGTTTTACCAACTCCATTGCGCCCGAGTACAGCAAGACACTGCCCCTCCTTAACCCCCAAGCTGAGGCCCTGAAGAATTGGCGTTTTGCCGTAATAGGACGTGATATCTTCAAGCTCAAGCAGCACTGGTTATGCCCTCCGAGCCAAGGTAGACCTCTTTGACCTTCGGGTCGTTCTCAACGATTTCCATCGGCCCTTCCGCCAAGGTCTTTCCCAAATGCATGAGAGTGATAACGTCGGCAATTTCACGCACAAACGCCATGTCATGCTCGACAACGATCAATGTGTGCTCACCCTTCAGACGGTTGAAAATTTCAGATGTTTTTTGGGTTTCCTGCTCTGTCATCCCGGCGGTGGGCTCATCCATGAGCAATAGCTTGGGGTTTTGCGTTAACACCATACCGATCTCTAGCCACTGTGTTTCACCATGCGAAAGGTTGCCGCCAAGAACGTCCAAACGATCCTGCAAGCCGGCTAATTCAACAACCTGACGCAAGCGTTCACGCCCTTCCTTACGGCTGAAACGAATCATATTGGCAAAGGGGTCGGTATTGTTACTGAATGCCACGCGGAGGTTGTTGCGCACCGTCAATTCCTTAAAAACAGCCGGCACCTGGAATTTTCGGCCAACACCGCGTCTGGCTATCTTGTCTTCGCGCAGACCGGTAATTTCCCGCCCGTCGAACATGATCTTGCCAGAAGTTGCTTTTTGCCGCCCGGTTATCAAATCGATCGTCGTGGTCTTGCCGGCACCATTTGGCCCCAGCAAACAGCGAAGCTCGCCCTGGTTGACCTTGAAGTTGAAGCCATCAACAACCTTGAACTGGTCATAGGCTTTGGAAACGTCCGTAAGTTCAAGAATTACACTCACATTGTCCCCCTAATCACCTGCTGATGACGTATCAACGCCCGACCGAGAGGAACCCTTCACTCGGTAGGGAATGAAGCCGATGGCTATTTCAAATAGGCCGGCAATACCCTTAGGCAGGAAGCGAACCACGACAATAAAGACGACGCCAAGAATCACAAACCAGGTCGCCTGAAATTCATCGCCCATATAGCTCTCAGAAGCCTTAATAAACATGGCACCGAAAATCGCGCCGAACAACGACATGCGACCGCCAACCGCAGCCCAGATAACAATTGAGATACTGAAAAAGATATCGAGCTCAGTTGGCGAAACATATTGCGAAATCATTACCCACACGACGCCGGCAAAAGCCGCGATCAAGCCGGCCAGCGCAAACAGAACGGTCTGATAATAGGCGACGTTATAGCCGAGGAAACGCGCCCGTTCAGGGTCGTCTCGAATGGCTTGTATGACGGTGCCGAATTTGGTTTGCAACAATGCCTTGATCGACAATGTCAGAAAACACAGCACGCCAAGCGAAGTCCAATAAATCAGATTGCTGTAAGGATCGACTTCAACACCGAACGCGACAAAGGCATTGGGCGGCGAGATACCGTTAAAGCCAGCCGTATAGGGCTGCATGTCATAGGCCATACTGTACCAGGCGCCCAACATGGCGAGCGTCATGATGGCGACAAACGCGCCGGCAAGGCGCGCCTGGAACATGAGAATTCCAAAAATGATAAAAAACAAAACCGGGACACCGATGGCCAGAAGAATGCCGTAATGCGCATGCCAAAACGGCTCCCACACCACCGGCAGAGACTCCAACTCATTGGTCAACATGAAGCTCGGCATGGGATCGCTGACCGGGTCTTGGTATTGCATCTGCATGGTTGCGCCCATGCCGTAGGCCGCCATGCCGAACGCAATGCCCTGGCCGAGACTCAGGATGCCACCATATCCCCAAAGCAGACTGACTGATAATGCCAAAATACCAAACACGCCATAACGGGCATATTGGTTCATGGTAAAGGGATCATCCATCATCAATGGAATGGCCGCTAAAGCCGCAAAAAACACGACATAGGCGGCCCATTGCGCCCGCTTATCGTGATAGAGGTTTGCCCGTTGCACGCTCGTAATTCCTCCCGCCAATTATCTACGCTAGCGCCGCGCCATGCTGGGCGAAAAGATGCCCTGCGGCCGGAAGCGTAGGAATATGACAATCAGCACAAAAAGAACAAAACGACCGAACGTGTCGTTGGTGAAATATGAGAATATGGAGAACATCTGGCCCATGATTCCTGCGGTCGCGACGCTGCCGATAATCTCTCCACCACCGGTAACAACTACTAGGAACGCCTCGACCACATAATGCATGCCCATATCCGGGAAAATGGTCTGAAGACCTGTAAACATTGCGCCCGAAATCCCGGCTAAGCCAGCACCATATGCGAATGTAAGCCCATAAACACGCTTCGAATTGATGCCAAACGATGCAGCCATTTCCTTGTTCTGCATCACGGCGCGAACCTGAATGCCCAAATTCGTTTTGTAGAGAATAGCGAATGTCATCCCTACTAGACCCAGCGCTAAGAAGAAAATAAAAATACGCATCCAGGGAATATGAACAAAATCGATGACCATCACAGTCTTAAGCCAGCTCGGCGCATCAATATATTGCGGCGAGCCGCCAAAGATGAGGCGGATGCTCTGAATAAAAACGAGCGACACGCCCCACGTGGCCAACAAAGTGTCCAATGGTCGATCATAAAGATGTCGTATGAGGCCGCGCTCAATCAGCCAGCCTATAAACGCGACAATAATAAATGAGAGCGGCAAGCAAAGCAGCCAAGGTATGCCTACGAAATGCTGCAACACCCAGGCTGAATATGCACCCAGCATGATGAACTCACCATGCGCCATGTTGATGACGCCCATGGTGCCGTAAATGATGGTCAAGCCAAGGGCGGCGACCAACCAGATGCTGGCGATACTCAAGCCAATAATGAGTGC
>Ga0114999_10006077_pt1 | contig 14031 bp, 14 predicted proteins | sample ArcticOcean_MG_C_3_FD_89820 | JGI IMG/M metagenome (GOLD analysis project Ga0114999, IMG submission 89820) | Marine microbial communities from western Arctic Ocean - ArcticOcean_MG_CB8_126 | ecosystem: Environmental > Aquatic > Marine > Oceanic | place: Arctic Ocean: Canada Basin | collected...
CCAACATGCTCCTGACGCTGAAGGCCGTAGTCCAAGCAGCAAATGACATCCCCGGCTCTGCAATCAGCAATGTAGCAAACGCGGCCGCTCACGGTGCGCTCCTTGGGGCGAGGGGCAACAGCGGTGTTATCTTTTCCCAGTTCTTAAGAGGCATTGCGCGCACGTTTGAAGGCCACGCTGACGCCGATGCCGGGCTTCTGGCCGCTGCTTTCACTGAGGGCGGAATCGCCACCTACCGCGCCGTCAGCAACCCCGTGGAAGGCACAATGCTGACGGTCATCCACAGAACTGCCGAGGCCATGCAATCCGCTAGCTCTTCGCCTGATATCGATATCACCTGCGTCCTAGAAGCAGGTCTGGATGCAGCTCAGGATGCGGTAGCTCAGACGCCCTCGCAGTTACCTGTCCTAAAAGCGGCTGGTGTTGTTGACGCTGGCGGCCAGGGATATTCCCTGATGTTAGACGGCGCGCTGCGTGCTCTTCGCGGGGAGGATGTCTCCGCAGTCATGCTGGAGATGGACGGCGCTGCCGGGCATGTGGACCTCGGTTTCCTGGATTCCGTTGAATCCGAAGTGTACGGCTTCTGCACCCAGTTCATCATCAGCGGCCAGGGCTTGAATCCTGACAATCTAAGAGAGCGTATCAGCGTCATCTCGGACTCCACTGTGGTCATCGGCGACGAGAGCCTAGTGCGCATCCACGCCCACACCCAGAAACCAGAGGCTCTGGTGGAGCTTGGGAAAATCTGGGGGATTGTTGATCAGCTCAAGATTGAGAGCATGGACGCGCAGCATCAGGAGTTCCATGCTTCGCACCATGATGAACAACCAAGTCCACCACTGGCATCATCGCCATTGGGCGTGGTGGCCGTCGTCCAGGGCTCTGGACTGGAAGCAGTCTTTCGCAGCTTAGGCGTCGGGGTGATTGTCACCGGAGGACAGACTATGAACCCCAGTTGTCAGGAGTTGCTGGACGCCATAGACACCCTCAACGCAGACTCCGTCCTGATTCTGCCAAACAACGCCAATGTTCTACCGGCGGCAAGGCAGGCGGCGGAGCTGGCAAGAATTCCCGTGCGCGTTGTCCCAACGGTGACGCTACCCCAGGGCATCGCGGGGATGCTGGCGTACTCGCCAGAAGGCAGCATTACGGACAACGCTGAATCCATGACCAATGGCGCATTGTCGATATTCTGTGGTGAAGTGGTAACCGCAGTACGGGATGCCCTGGTTGACGGCTCCCCGGTGCTCAGTGGACAGGTTATGGGACTGCTGGAAGGAAAGATGGTGAGGGCAGAGTCATCCCACCATGAAGCCCTGTCATCACTGGTTCAAGCGGTCGCGCCTGAGGGCGGTACTTTGGTTACGCTCTACTGGGGCGGCGATGTCTCCCAGGACGATGCCAACGATGCTGTAGAGAGCCTCCAAAACGCCCACCCTGGCACAGAAGTTGAGGCGGTGCATGGTGGACAGCCCCATTACCACTACCTGGTCTCCATCGAATGAAGACCTAGCCCTTCACCCTGGCTGGACGAAACCTTAACCCTTCCTCTTGCGTGGTGGAGTACAATCATCTTCACATTCTTCACACCTTGTCGGCATGTACGCTGAATCCCAGGAGAAACCATGACGGTGAGCATTGTCACGGACAGCACGGCAGACCTGCCATCAGAACTTGCCCAAGAGATGGGCATCACGGTGGTTCCACTGAACGTGCACTTTGGCAATGAGGAATTCATCGACGGCATCACCATCCACGCCGACGAGTTCTACCAGCGTTTGGTCTCCAGCCCCAGCCTACCCAAGACATCGCAGCCCGCAATTGGCGCATTCATGGAGACGTACCAGAAAATCCTCATGCAAGCTGACGGCATCGTCTCTGTGCACATCTCCTCTAAGGTGAGTGGCACCGTTAACTCTGCCCAGCAGGCAGTAGCAGAATTGGCGAACAATGCCATCAAAGTAGTTGATACATTGCAGGCCTCCCTTGCCCTGGGGCTCATCGCTGTAGCAGCAGCCAAGGTGGCTCAGAATGGCGGATCGCTATCGGAGGTAGTGGCGGAGGCCCAAAGTGCCACCCAACGAGCGAGCTTCTTCGGTCTGGTGGAAACGCTGGAGTATCTGGAAAAAGGTGGGCGTATAGGAAAAGCTCAGGCATTGGTAGGGTCGCTTCTGCGCATAAAGCCAATCCTGACGCTTCACGAAGGCGTGGCCCATCCTGTGGAGAAAGTCCGAACCCGCACAAAGGGGTTAGAGCGCTTGGCCGCCATCACTGCGAATCTGGCACCGCTGGAAGCTGTTGGCATCATATCCAGCGATGTAGCGGAGGACACGACCCTCATAGCTAATGCGATGGCACAGCACGTACCAAAAGCAAACCTGGTTGTCAGTCGGTTTGGCCCCGTATTAGGAACATACCTTGGGCCAGGCTCTTTGGGAGTGGCAGTGCTACGGGCAAAGGACCCCGGAGAGAAGTAGGTCGTTCTTCAGAATATAAAAAGCCCTGCTAGCCTTGATATGTTCAGGCTAGCGGGGCTTATCGTTTCAAATGATTCGGAGTGGACCCTTACGCCTTGGGCGGAGTCTTAGCCCGTGGACGACGTGCGGCGGGAGTTTTAGGAGCAGGGTCATCCAATGCCGTGCTTGCGGTCTTACGGAATTCCTTGATGGCTTTACCCATGGAGCCCGCTAGCTTTGGCAACCGCGTGCTGCCAAAGAGCAGAAGCACAATGAACAGAATGAGGATGAGTTCTGGGCCGCCAACACCACCTCTAAATAGTCCCATCACGTCGCGCCTCTCCGGTGAGTCTCGCCCACCATGCCATACGTTACCTTACTAGACAAAACTATCTTCTCAGGTTCCTAGAGGGGCCGCAAGTCCACAGCACCCCAGCAGCTTTACCCTATCTGCGTATCAAAGCTAAACGGGACATCCAGAGTAATTGATAGGAATTTGGCAACCACAACGCCCTTAATGGTCACGGGAACGCTTTCACCCTCCAGAATGCTCCTGGCTACGCTTCCAGAATCGAGTAAATCCGAGGCGCTAATGACCCATTCAAGCTCAACATCTGTCACCGCATTGGCATCCATCCGCACATCGCTAAGAATAGAAGCAGCCAGGAGCGTTTGCGTCGCGCCAGCGTTCTGGTATATCTCGTACTTGATGTCCGGGAGACTCCCGCCAAATCGGTTTGGGTTATCGATCGAGAGGGTCACACCTAGGATCATTTCATTAGGCGATGAATCCTTCACAACAACGTCAGACACGCTCACGGTTGGTATTGGTAAATCTGTACCCTGAGCAAACGATAGGACATCGCTATATTCTGACGGCAGCATGTCTAAAACGAAGGGAACTTTGTCTACCAAGTCTGGTGCTATAGACGATTCTTCAACGGCACCATTCAGGAAGCCGACAGAGAAGGAACCAATGGCAGCAATGGCGCCGGTCCACATCACAGCGGCTGCGCCTACGCCCAGGACCGCCCCTCCCAGGTTATCCATCCACCCAAGCAAGATGAGGTTCAGGACTTTCCGAAGGACGCTGGCCGCCATTAACGACCCGATGAACACCGCACCGAACACGACGGCGTACCCCGCGATTGTCGCGCCGTCAGGGTTATCGATGAACGTCAGCTTAGCGCCTACTTCGCCACCAATCTGGCCGGCAAGCACAACGCCGACAATGATGCCGATGATGCTTAGGAACCCCTTTATGACTCCGGTTTTATAGCCCATTAACCCGGCGAATCCCATTGACGCAATGATTACAATGTCTAACCAGTTCATATCATTCTCTCAAACCTAGATAGTAGTTGATGGTACCAGCGCTACCGCCAGGACTTCATCCATAGTTTCTACAGGCACAAAGGTCAACGTCCGGCGCACCTGTGCAGGCACGTCCAGCAGGTCTTTATCGTTCTTCTTAGGCAGGATAAAGGTTCTAATGCCAGCACGATGAACGGCCAGCACCTTCTCCTTGATACCACCAACTTCCATCACTCGGCCCCGCAACGTCACCTCTCCGGTCATTGCCACGTCCTTGCGCACAGCCCGTCCGGACAATGCAGACACCAGCGCAGTTGCCAGCGTGACTCCAGCAGAAGGCCCGTCCTTGGGTACCCCCCCTGAGGGAACATGGACATGGATATTGTTTTTCTCAAACACCTTGGGAGGGAGCTTCAAGGTCTCTGCGCGTGATCTGGCATAGCTCAAAGCGGCCTGCGCAGACTCCTTCATGACATCACCCAGGGAGCCCGTCAGGGTCAACTCCCCCTTGCCTTCCATTATTGTGACCTCTACAGCAAGCACGTCCCCGCCAACTGAGGTTGTCGCAACGCCAGTGGCCACGCCAATCTCATCGTGTTCTTCAGCAGCGCCCCAACTGTATCGTGGCGGCCCCAGGGCCTTCGTCAGGTAGGCAGTGTTGATACGCGCAGGAGGAGTGCCGCCATCGGTAATCGTCTTAGCCACCTTACGGAACACGCTACCAATCTCCCGCTCCAAGTTCCGTACGCCGGCTTCATGGGTGTACTCACGAATCAAGCGGCGTAACGCCTCAAGGCCCCATTCCACTTTATGCTCATCTAACCCGTTCTCATGGATCTGTTTGGGCACAAGGAACCGTTGAGCAATGTTGAGCTTCTCTTCCTCTGTGTACCCTGGCAGTTCAATAATCTCAAGCCTGTCTCTGAGAGCCGGAATCACCGTGTCCAGCAGGTTGGCCGTGGCAATAAAGAGCACCTTTGAAAGGTCGTAAGGGATTTCCAAATAATGGTCACTAAAAGCGTAGTTCTGCTCCGGGTCCAAGACCTCCAACAACGCCGAGGAAGGATCCCCACGGAAGTCGGCCCCCACCTTGTCCAACTCGTCCAAGATGAACACAGGGTTAACGGCTCCGGCCTGCTTCATGGTCTGGATAATCCTGCCGGGCAGCGAGCCCACATAGGTGCGCCGATGACCGCGAATCTCTGCCTCGTCTCGAACACCGCCCAGGCTCATCCGAACGAAGGGGCGACCCAATGCTTCTGCGATGGAGCGACCCAAAGACGTCTTACCAACACCGGGAGGGCCTACAAAGCAAAGGATTGGTGTGTGCAGTTTCCCTTCAGAGAGCTTCCGCACAGCCATATACTCCAGCACCCGCTCCTTGACCTTGCTGAGACCATAGTGATGAAGATCCAGAACCTCTGCAGCGTGCACAGTGTTTAGATTGTCCTCTGTCGGCTCACCCCAGGGCAGCGACACCATCCAGTCCAGGTAGTTGCGGAGCACCGCAGATTCTGGCGACGTGCTAGGAATAAGCGCCAACCGATCCATCTCCTCCAGCGCCTTCTTCTGCACCGCTTCAGGCATACCTGCTTCTTCAATTTTCGTCCGCAGGGCCTGCGCCTCCTTGTGGGTGGGGTCTACATCTCCAAGCTCCTGTTGGATGACCCGCAGGTGTTCACGCAGTATATGTTCACGCTGGGTCTTCTCTATTTCTTGCTGTACCTCTGACTGCATTTTTGTCTGGAGTTTCAGGACTTCCATCTCTCGCGCCAGCAACCGATGCACCTGATCCAATCGCTTGGTAGGGTTCAGCTCGTCCAGCACCTCCTGTGATTGGGAAATGCTGAGTTGCAGCGCGTTGGCTATCAGGTCTGCTAACTCCCCGTTGTTGGCAGCGTTCAACGCGGAAATGTAATCGTCTTCACCAACCGACTGCGAATTCCTGGAAACCTCACCAAAGAGATCAACGACTGCGCGCATTGCAGCCTCTGACTTCAGAGAGCGACTCCGGGGCTCATCCAGTGGTGTGACCATTGCTTTGTAGAAGGGGTCGGTTGAGGTGACCTCGTCAATGTGGACGCGGCGAGTTCCCTCCAGCACAACACTGGCAGAACCATCCGGCATTCTCAGCACACGAGAAATCGTGGCGAGGGTAGCAACCTCATAAAGGTCACTTGGGAGGAATTCCCGCTGTTTGACGTTGCGACGACCCACCACAGCAATTACGCGGTCATTGGCTATTGCATCGTCAATAACCTTTTGGAACGATGCACGGAACACCATGACTTGCGCTACCGAGTTGGGGAACACAACAATGTCGCGTCGCACCAGCAGAGGGACTTCACGGGGATCTACAGACCGACGCTTAGGGCTCACAGGCTCGCCTCCTGGTGCCGTTCGTTATGGAATGAAACGCTGAATTGTCTCTGGTGGTTCCCTCCGTAACCCACATCATATCTATAGTCATGGCTATGGGTTAGAACGAAGGAGTCAGCACAAAGGATAGCGTTGGGGAAATAACACCTACGCCAAGTGTACCACGGAGCACATTGTGCTAGTTCTCAAAGGGATAGCTATCCGCGTTACTTTCTTCAATCGCACTGGTATCGTAGAGGTGATTTAGTTCAACGCTAGATTGCACACGAATATGCTATAGAGGGAGGAACAATGATTTCCAATCAGGGTCCCCATAGTGATATGACTCCTTCAGAAGAGACCGCATGGCGTTTTGACCGCGCCGCAGGGCAGATTGGACTTTCAGAAGACACCTATCACCTGCTACGGCACCCGTGGCGAGAGTTGCAGGTTTCCGTTCCCGTACGCATGGACGATGGCCACGTTGAGGTATTCACCGGATTCCGGGTGCAGCACAACGGTGCCCGCGGCCCATACAAAGGCGGCATTCGGTACCACCCTGGTGTGAACATTGAAGAGGTTCGTGCCCTTGCAACTCTCATGACCTGGAAGACGGCAGTTGTGGACATCCCCCTTGGAGGAGCAAAGGGCGGTGTCCAGTGCTCCCCCAAGGAATTCAGCCTCGGTGAGTTGAACCGCCTGACCCGCCGGTACACCCAGAGCATTAGCCACATCCTGGGGCCCTACAGAGACATCCCCGCGCCAGACATGGGCACCAACGCCCAGGTCATGGCATGGATGATGGACGCCTACGGCCAAGAACACGGATACACTCCTGGCGTTGTCACGGGAAAGCCTGTGAGCCTTAGCGGATCATACGGTAGAGACGCTGCTACCGGCAGAGGTGTAGTCATCACCTTGGGAGCATGGGCAGAGGAAACGGGCACATCGTTGAACGGCGCTACAGTAGCCATCCAGGGATTCGGCAATGTGGGTCAATGGGCTGCGCGACTCATTGAGCAACTTGAGTGCATAGTCGTGGCCGTAAGCAACAGCCAGGGAGGACTCTACAACCCAAAAGGATTGCCGCTTGACGCGCTGGAGAATTATTCCAAGGAACACGGCACTATCACGGGGTTCCCGGAGGGCGATGCCGTCAGCAACGAGGAGTTACTAGAGCTACCATGTACGGTACTGATTCCCGCAGCAGTGGGCGACACCATCAACCAGGAAAACGCAGGGCGTATTCGCGCACGCATCGTGGCTGAGGGAGCCAATCGCCCAACCACTCCGTCTGCCGATGTCATTCTTGAAGGAAACGGTGTCGCCGTCCTACCGGACATCCTGGCCAACGCCGGTGGAGTGGTAGTCTCCTACTTTGAGTGGGCTCAGAATATCCAGGGTCTGCGGTGGAGCGAGGAGCGCGTCAACGAGGAGTTAGCGCAAATCATGGTCAAGGCCACTCAGGGGGTGATTCTGACTGCCCAGGCGAGAGGATGCTCACTGCGAGAGGCCGCCTACATCGTAAGCGTTGAGAGGGTAGCCAGCGCAGTGGCTGTGCGCGGGTTTGTTTAAGCCCGTGGAGTTGCTGCCTTAGACGTAGCTGAAGATGAGGCTTACTAAGCCAAGCACTGCGGACGCCACAATTACCAAAGTGACGGCTTTCCTGTAGCGGTTGGAATCTATACCCCTGAGCAAAAAGGTTGATATCAGCACGGCCAAAGCCAGCACCGGTATCATCATAGCGTCCAGCAGCAATGACTGCCCATCCACAACCCCGCCCACCACAAAAGACGTAATTGTCACGGTCTCAAGCACCACCAGAAACGCCGCAAGAACAGCCCGCATTGTCGTCATCTCCCAGCGCTGGTTCACCAGGAACAACGCAACGGGCGGGCCGGAGATGCCAGCAAGGGGGAACAAGGCACCACTGATTGCCCCGGCTACCACCAACGCACGAGACTCGTTACGAAAGGTGAACTGCACCCCGGAGAGCAGGACACTCCCGGCAACAATGATGGTAAGAGAGATGGCTACTTGGAGTTCGTCTGCATTCAACACAGTGTGTAATAGCGATGCGAACGGTGCGATTATGGCCGCAGAAACGGCCAGAATAGCAGCACTCCGCCAAGGAACACGTCGCCACATCTGACTTAGTATGATGAGGTCCTGTAGCAAGATTAACGGAACAATGAACCCCACCACATCATGAGCATCCATCACCAACAGCAACAAGGGAGTTCCAATGAGCGCAAAGCCCACTCCAAGGGTAACCTTCACCGTTCCTGCAACAAGAACGATTGCAACAATGGCGATAAATGCGGTGAGTTCGTAGTCAAGGATCATCGTACAATATTCTACACGACCCACGCGCTTAAGCCTCCGGTATCCACACCCCTTACCCACGCACTCCCTTGACCCTACCTACAATCAAGAATAATATGGACATAACCCCCCTCCGGGGGGTATGGGTTAAAGAGGTGAACATATGCTTTTGGAACCAAAGGACGAAGCCTTAAAACGATTGAACTACATCCAGGGACACCTGGAAGGAATCCGAAAAATGGTGCAGGAAGAGCAGTACTGCGTGGATATCCTGAAGCAGTTGTATGCTGTGCGTAAGGCCGTGGAAAAGATGGAAGGTGTTCTCCTAGACGGCCATCTTCACTCTTGCGTGATAGAAGGCATCAGAGAAGGTAACGCAGAGGAAGTGATCCAGGAGTTGGGAGAGTTGTACGCGCTCTCTAACAAATAGGAATGTCCTAGAACAAAGGAACCAGCCATAACAACGACACAAAATACCCTGACACTGCCAATCTTCGGGCTGACCGACGATGCCAGCGCGACGCGAGTTGCAGAGGCGTTGCAAGGCGTTCTCGGCGTGGAAAGCGCTCATGTAGACCTGGTCACGGCTGAAGCCACCCTCCAGGTATCGTCAAAGACCCCGCCAACGCCTGACGCGTTAAGCGCTGCCGTGGAAGCGGTGGGCCAGCGAGTCCCCACAGAGAAGACCAGCCTGACCATTGGTGGAATGACTTGCGCCTCCTGCGTCATGCACGTGGAGCATGCACTTAATGGCGTCGCTGGGGTACGGCTAGCGCAAGTGAACCTCGCCACGGAGAAGGCATCCGTAGAGTTCATGCCGGGAGTTGTTTCACTGAACGCTCTACGGAAAGCCGTGGAAGACGCTGGCTACAACATGGACGGCGTAGCAGGCGATGGAACAACGGACGAAGACGAGATTGAACGACTGTCCAAGACCCGTGAGGTTCGAGAGCTTCGGAACAAGCTCGTAATGGCGCTGACCCTGGGCATCGTGGTCATCATGGGAACCCTGAAAGACGTGTTCCCTTGGATGCCTGAGTTCCTCCAGAATCGGTATACCCTCTGGGCCCTGGCGACTCCCGTGGTGTTCTGGGCAGGCTGGGGGTTCTTCACCTCCGGCCTTGGCGCGGTACGGCATGGCACAGCAAACATGTTCACCCTCATCGCGCTAGGCACGGGCACCGCGTACTTGTTCAGCGCGGCCGTAACCGTTTTTCCTGGCTTTTTTGAAGCACGTGGCGTGGAGTCGGCCGTCTACTTTGACACTGCTGCCATCATTGTTGGACTCATTCTCCTAGGGCGGTACCTGGAAGCCAGGGCCAAGGGCCAGACCTCCGAGGCCATCCGTCGACTCATGGGGCTGCAGGCCAAGACAGCTCGGGTGCTGCGAGACGGAAAGGAAGAGGACATCCCCGTAGAGCAGGTCTTTGTAGGAGACCTCATCGTAGTACGACCAGGGGAGAACATCCCGGTGGACGGCACCGTGATTGACGGAGCGTCCGCGGTAGACGAGTCCATGCTCACCGGAGAGAGCCTGCCGGTAGAGAAAGCAGCAGGGGCGCAAGTATTCGGCGCAACCACCAACAGGACTGGCAGCTTTACCTTCCGCGCAGCCAAGGTAGGAACGGACACGGTACTCTCTCAGATCATTCGATTAGTAGAGGAAGCCCAGGGCTCCAAAGCCCCCATCCAGAGGATGGCAGATGTAGTGGCATCCTACTTCGTGCCAATAGTCATTGGAGTGGCCGGCATTGCGTTCCTCTTCTGGTACCTCTTGGGGCCGTCACCGTCACTCACCTACTCCATGCTCACCTTTGTGTCGGTACTCATCATCGCCTGCCCCTGCGCACTAGGACTGGCGACGCCCACGGCCATCATGGTCGGCACTGGCATCGGCGCGTCCAACGGCGTCCTCATCCGAAACGCTGAGGCGCTGGAACGGGCACGTAAGATTCAGGTCATCGTGCTCGACAAGACCGGCACGCTTACCGTCGGGAAACCCTCCGTCACTGACATCATTCCCTTTGGGGTCACAGAGGCCGAAGTGCTTCGACTTGCCGCCTCAGCAGAACGCGGTTCCGAGCACGCTCTGGGAGAGGCGTTGGTCACAGCATCAACCGAGCGTGGCATTGACCTTGAACAACCAACCAACTTCCAGGTTGTGCCCGGTCAGGGCATCGTCGCCACCGTTGGTAGCACCGTGGTGGCCATCGGCAACAGCGTCATGATGGCATCGCGCGGCATCGCGCGAGGCGATACGGAAGCAGGCGCATCGGAACTGGCAACCCAAGGCAAAACGCCGGTGTATATTGCCGCTGACGATACATTGATTGGAATCGTCGCCATCGCAGACACCATCAAGCCGGAAGCGGCTGAAGTCGTGGCAAAGCTCCGGGAGATGGGACTAGAGCCGGTGATGTTGACGGGCGATAATCGACGGACTGCGGAAGCCATCGCGCAGCAACTCGGCATCACGCGGGTAGTGGCTGACGTGCTCCCCCAGGACAAGTCCGCGAAGATTAAAGAACTCCAAGCCGAGGGGTTGATGGTAGCCATGGTGGGCGACGGCATCAACGACGCCCCTGCGCTGGCCCAGGCGGACATCGGCATAGCCATGGGAACCGGTACAGACGTGGCCATGGAATCAGCGGGCGTCACCCTGCTGCGGGGCGACCTCCACGGATTGCTGACGACGTTCAACCTCAGCCGGGCAACCATTCGCACCATCCGACAGAACCTATTCTGGGCTTTCTTCTACAACACGGCCCTCATACCCATTGCTACCGGAGCGTTCTATCCCGTGTTCACTACGTGGTTGAACGGTGTACCCAGTGGCCTTGAGTTCATGTTCGGCGAGCTTGGGTTCCTGAACCCGATGCTGGCGGCGGGAGCAATGGCGTTCAGCTCTGTGTCCGTGGTCAGCAACTCCCTACGACTCAGAAGGTTCAAGGCAGGCTAGCCAGGGCGGCTGAGTCGCTTCTTGCTGAACGGGGAAGTACGCAAAATACACCGATTCACAATGTCATTCTAAGTCCCCACATATTCAAGGTGGGGTTGGAAATAAAGCATATAAAAGTAGGAGGTAGACTATGAGCCCCAAGTTCTTAGGTCTCTTCGGCAAGAATGAAACAGCAAAAGACCCGGTCTGTGGCATGGACGTAGATGTGAAGAAGGCCCCCGGTGGCACCCACATGTTTGATGACGTCATCTATTATTTCTGTGGCCCCGGCTGTAGGGTGGCCTTCTCCAAGGAGCCTATGGCATATATCTCCGGCGAAAAAAAGATGGAGATGTAACTCAAAATAGGAAAGCCCCCCGTTTAAACGGGGGGCTTTCCTATTTTCTAGTATATGGGTGGAGAAGCTTCCCTTATGACGAAGCCTGCTCCCCTTCCAGTTTCTCGTCCTCTACTTCATCGCCATCGCCGGTAATCTCCAGAACCTCTCTGATGCCCGCGTAGTTGATGCCTTTATCAGAAAGCTCAGCGATTTTCTGGATTAACTCCAAGTCAGCATCAGAGTAGAGCCTGGTCCCGCCGTCTGTGCGCTGAGGCTCCATCAACCCTGCCGCTTCAAACGCCCGGAGGCGATGTTCTGCGACATCTGTGAGGCTAGAGGCCACACTTACTGAGTATTTTCCTACGTTACGGTCTTCTGTCATGCTTTCAGTAACCCGCAGGCATTCACAAATTCGCCCCATAACTCAAGGGCTGAGGTGCCGTGCGGGTGCAATACTATCGCTTCGACTTCTGTCCTGCAAGGGCATGCTGGGCATCTAAATGTCGTTTTATGGACTCCGCAGAGTTCTCCAAAACAAACGAGTGCTTGACCATCACCTTGTGGGAGCATTGGAGCATAAACTGCGACCAGTTTGTGATCCAAGACTCGTTTGTGGCCTGCTCAAGCTTGCGGGTGGCACGAACCAAATCATCGGTTGCTGAAGACAGCAAATACGGCATTGTGTTCATCATGGCTGTTTACTCCGATTATCTAACATCAATAATTAGATTTTCTATAACTTCAGAATAGTATTTCTTCCAGTTCATGTCAATATATCCAAGGGTATTACACCAATTTTCTGGTGTTAACACTTTTTTATCTCGGTGTACACACGCAGTTATCTAAAGTTTCAGCTTTAAAAGCAGGTTATTTCTGGAGCATCAGCCCAGAGGCTCCGGCAGGCATTGCGTAAGGTTTTGCACCTCTTGGCGGGGTTCGGTATCATACCTAGTGAAGAAACCTGGGATTTGAGGTGACGCGTGACCCAGACAGCAACGGTGGTGATCTACACTCAAAAGGAGTGCAGCTACTCTGACTTAGCCATATCAGAGATGGACGACGAAGGTACCCCATACACGAAGATAGACATTGACGATGTCCCCGGCGCCAAAGAGGAGCTGCTCAAGCTCTCCAACGGTGAGCCAATCACCCCCGTCATGGTGGTAAACGGCGAAACGGTCATTGGGTACCACGGCCTTGGCTGAGCATTTTAACTATGGGCCGTCGGCCTGACATACAGCAATCACATCAAGGGGGAAGATCAATGGCTACACAGCCAGCCGCCTACGTTGACGTGGGTGACCAGCTCCCGGATATCACGCTGCCAAGTTTGAACGGAGAGCCTGTCTCATTGGCCAGCTTTCGGGGGAAGAAGCACATTCTGTTCATGTGGGCATCATGGTGAGCCTGCCGTGAACAGCTGCCGGTCTGGCAGCAGTACTATGAGAAGCATCATCCCCAGGGAATAGAGTTCCTATCCATTGCGGTGGATGCCCAGGGCCCCGCGCTACCCACGCGCTACACAGAGAAAGCCAACACTACGTTCACCACCGTGGTGGACGCGGAGAACCGCATAGGCGGCGCACTAGGGTGCAAGGCCATCCCCAACGCGGTATTTGTGGACGAGCAGGGTACTGTGCGCTACATCAAGCGCGGTGGATTCGATGTCCACAAGCCGGAACACCTGGCGCTTGCGGAATCATGGGCAACGACGCCATCCCTTGACGAACTTTCAACGCTCTCTGCCGCTGAAGCCGAACGAGTGATTAAGCATCCAGAGGCCTTGGAGCACTTCCGGCGTGGTCTGACGCTCTACCAGGATGGCAAGGTTGACGAAGCGATGGCCGCTTGGCGCGAGGGCGTAGCCATTGAGCCTGACAACTTCAACATCCGAAAGCAGATTTGGGCTATTGAGAACCCTGACAAGTTCTACGACGACAAAGTGGACTACGCGTGGCAGCGGGAGCAGATGGAGAAGGGCGCTTAACTCCCTTGACACTCTCCCTTCGCGACAGCTACGATAGGTAGTGCATGGCCCCGTGGTGTAGTGGCCCAACATATCGCCCTGTCACGGCGAAGATCACGGGTTCGAATCCCGTCGGGGTCGCCAGCAAGCAAAACAAGAAAGCCCCCTCAAATGAGGGGGCTTTCTCAATTACCAATCTAGTAGCAGGTATTTACGCGGCCCCTTTAGCCAGGCTTCCGTCCACTTTCAGCAACTCCTTGAAATCACCCGTGGTGTTGACCACGTCTATCGCCCTGACGTTGAAGGATTCTGGGTGCTGCAATACAGCAGGCTC
>Ga0114999_10006080_pt1 | contig 14028 bp, 12 predicted proteins | sample ArcticOcean_MG_C_3_FD_89820 | JGI IMG/M metagenome (GOLD analysis project Ga0114999, IMG submission 89820) | Marine microbial communities from western Arctic Ocean - ArcticOcean_MG_CB8_126 | ecosystem: Environmental > Aquatic > Marine > Oceanic | place: Arctic Ocean: Canada Basin | collected...
ACCTCCGCCATAGGCGTTTTGTACGAGCAGATCGAGTCGACCAAACGACGAAACGGCCTTTTCGACCATCTCGGCTGCCACTGATTCTTCAGCGACGTTGCCGGTCATAAACTCAGCGGTTCCGCCTGCAGCCCGTATCTCTTTGAGGGTGCTTGCACCTGCTTCTTCGTTCACATCGACGATCATCACGCTCCCGCCGTCAGCTGCGATTCTGCGTGCGCAACCGCCGCCAATGCCGAGTGCTCCACCAGTAACAATCGCACTTCGTCCATCAAATCTGCCCATTTACTCGCCTCTGAAATCTATGCTTTTGTCGAACGCGATCATTGTTACAGATTCGAGCGGTGGTCGCAGCACTCATCTGGTTATCGCCCAGAATGGAAGTTAAAGCTATCGACCACTAGCTAGCCGCGGCGTAATCTGCGTGCGGCTGAAGCGTAGATCAATTCAGGGGAGTAGATTCTTGGCGTTAGATGTAGTTATTAGGGGTGGAACCGTTGTTGATGGAACCGGAACGCCGGGGGGTAATAGCAGATATCGGAATCAGCGGTGATCGAATTACGGCCATCGGCGACATTCCCGAATCGGCGAGCGACGGTGCTCGAACCATCGACGCAATCGGCATGCACATCTCGCCCGGCTTCATAGATGTTCACTCTCACGCCGACGCCGCTCTCCTCAACGATGGACAGCATGCCAGTGGCATTCGACAGGGCGTGACGACAGAGATCATTTCGCCCGACGGCCTGACGCTCGCCCCGCTTTCTGCTGATAACTACAAGATGTACAACCAGTACCTGTCGGGAATACTCGGGCTCGCACCTGATGACGTTGATATGTCGTCGATCGAGGCTGCGCGGAAGAACTACCACCGAAAGACCGCCTGCAACGTGGCGATGTTCGCAGCGCACGGCCCAATCAGGCTCGAAACCGCTGGTATGATCGATGTGCCGCTTAACGGCGATCTTCTGACAGCCACAAAGCAACTGTTGCGCGAATCTTTAGAACAAGGCGCCGTGGGATTCTCAACAGGTCTTTCGTACTTCCCGCACAGCTGGTCCGACACTGACGAACTGTACGAACTTATGGAGGTGACGAAAGAGTTCGACAGACCGATGTCGATTCACCTTCGAAGCCACAACCGCCACCGTGCGTTTGGGGGCGGTGGGGTTGCTGAGGCTGTCGAAGTAGCAAGGCGTACCGGTTCGAAGCTCCACTTCGAGCACCACCGCACCACACCAAAATCAGCCGGGCATATCGCCGAGCTTATGGAGCCGATCGATAAGGCAAAGGCCGAGGGTCTCGACATCACGCTCGAGTGCTATCCGTACACCGTAGGCTCATCGTTCCCGCTGGCGTACTTCCCCGGCTACTTCCACGAGGGTGGATCGGAACCAATACTCGAGATACTGAAGGATAAGACGAAGCGAACCGAAGTCATATCTCGTATGGGCGAAGATGCGTACTCGACGCCGGGCGGGAACGTGTGGACGTTCATCGGTTCGGAAAAGTACAAGCATTTCGAAGGTCAGCTTTTCGAGGATGTAGCCAGTGAGTGGGGCCTGAGTGTAGAAGAAATGATGTGCCGAATGATGGTCGAGACCTCGCTTGCTTGCGGTATGCGAGGTGCTCCACCCGCCAACATCGCCAAGTGGCACCAGGTTGAAGATGATGTCATGCAGTTGCTGAGTCGACCCGATTACATGATTGGGTCGGATTCAATCTCAGCTGGCAGTGTTCCGCACCCGCGCGGGCACGGCTGCTTCGCACGATTTGTCGGCCGTTTGCGTCGGCGTTACAACTACCCGATCGAGCAGGTTATTCAGCGCGTCACACAGAATCCGGCCGAGCGAGTCGGCTTGACAGATCGTGGAGTGTTCGCAGAAGGCAAGTTTGCCGATCTGGTTATTTTCGATGAACAGAAGATAAACGATCGTGCAACCTTCGATGACCCTATTGCCTATCCGGAGGGCGTGCCGTTCGTACTGGTAAACGGTGCACTGGTAGTCGATCAGGAAGAGGTAACGGGCATCATGGCAGGGCACGCGATTCCGTAGATAGTTCGAAGGGATTCGTTGACTACTTCCTACTCATACGTAAGGTCGCACACGTAATGAACACCGGGCGTAGGACTATCGGCCCCTCGCGAGTAACACTCGTGTAACCGCCACGCCCCGAACATAGTCGCAAGGCAACCACCGTCTGGTAATGAGGAGACCGGGCGGGGGAGACATTTTTGACTATGAACTTCTCACGATCCCGCACCGGTGCAATAAACCCGGTCGCAAATCGATTTCTCGCTACAGCACTGGCAACTTTTGCAGCACTCATGCTCTCAGTATTCGGATCCAGCCAGTGGGCGAGCGCAGATGGTGGCAGCACCGGTGGCGATACAGCACCAGCCCCATCTCTCACTCCAGGCGCACCACGCCATGTGACCGCACTTCCGGGTGATGAATCGGCCGCTGTTACGTGGTTCAGACCAGCCATTGGTGAAACAGAAATCGCCGAAATAGACGGCTATGTGATTACCGCAAGCCCGTCAGGAATTTCGACTGTGACCCCGGCTAACGACATGCTCGTTATTGTCGAAGGGTTGGAAAACGGCGTCGAGTACACGTTCACGGTCGTCGCTACCAACGCAGATGGCACAGGCGAAATCTCCGAGCCGTCTAACGCTGTTACTCCCGAAGAAGGTCTCCTACTCAACGAGCAGCGCCTGAAGCGACTCCGAGCTCAACTTGCCAAACGTGCACACGAGGCGAGAGAACGACTTCGCGATGCCGCTGAACGTGCTCGAGAGCAGTTGCAGCGAACTAAGGAACGCGTTGGCGAGAGGTTGCAAAAGCAGACCGAACAGGCGAGCGAGCACCTCGCCAAGACTACCGAGAAAGCACACGAGGAAAACGTTCGCCAGACCGAGCAGACCAACAACTGGCTCGACCGATTTAGGTTGCAGCTAGCCGACAGGCTCGAACGTGCCGAAGGTACAGATCGCTACGAAAAGCTAGAGGCTCGTGTCGCTGAAGCAACCGCCAAGGCCGAGTTAAAGGTCGAGGACAGGATCGCAAAGTCTAACGAAGAGACCGACGCCCGAATCGCCAAAGCCACTGAATCCGTTGAAAAGCGAGTTCAAAAGGCTGAGGAACGCGCAGAAAAAGCGGTTGAGAAAACCAAGCATCGTCTGACTGAGAAGTTGCCGAACTTCAGGGATCGACTCCAGAGCCTGCTCGAACGACTTCGCCAAGTATGGCTGGAACGCGGAACCCAGCAGGGTGCGGGCCAAGAAGGTTAGGAAGGCTAGATAAGCCTCGACATTCGAATTTCAAGGGCACATGGACAGCCCCATGCCCCAGGGCGGATGCCAAACGGTATCCGCCTGTTTAGTTTAACGCAAGTAGCGCGCTAAATAGTTTGGCTAAAAAATATCATCCTGAGCCGGTCGAAGGGCGTCAGGCCAGCCAGCAACTTCTCCTCACTCCTCAGTTGATATCACCCCTTACGCTTCGGGCTTGAAATACGGAATGTCGAGCGGCTCGCCGTTTCGTTTTACGTTCTCGATGGAAATCGGGAAGATGCTGCTCCATGTAACAGCATCGTAAACGTCGATTGGTGGTTCGATCTCGCCGGCTACTGCCCTGGCAAAGTCGTACATCACGAAGTAGTCACCACCGCCATGACCGGCCTTGATCGCCTCTTCGCCAAGCTGTTTCCAGTACGGGTGGTCGTACTTGTCACGTAGATCCCACAGCGGTTGCCATTCTGCACGGTCACCGTTTTCTAATCCGGCGGGCCTGGCCTTCTCTTTGTATCCAAAGTTAGCCGGACTCACGCCACTCGAGACTCCATCGAGCCACACGAGCGGATCTTCACCGTCGAATCGTCCCGATATGTACGCACCGCCGGTGCCCTGCAACGAGTGCAGAGCCATGTTGTGAGGTCGCGGGCTGGCGGAGTCTTTGCGAAGGCATATAACTCGACCCTGCTCCGTTTCGATCAGCGTTGTCGCGGAATCGGTGAAATCTGCCCAAGCGGCATTAGTGGAGTCGAAATGGCCATCTGGAAGTATCGATTGCGCCCACTCTTGCCGGGCGGCCGACTTCGTTACGAACGTCGTGGTTCTGACGAGTCGATCACCTCGATTGATACCGAGCCACTGTGCCACGGGACCGAGCGAGTGGGTCGGGTAGCCGTTTCCGCGTGTCGACTGTGTGCTTCCTCCACCACTCGTGCCTGCGGCGGAACCATTGGCGCGCCAGGTTCGAGACAGATCGTCGTTGAACATCAGGTCACGGCAATCGTGGATGTAGGCTCCTTCCGCGTACGTCAAATCGCCAAACAAGCCCTGATCCGCCATGTTCTTGATCATCATCGCTTCACGTCGATAGCAGTAGTTCTCCGCCATCATGTAGGTGAGCCCGGTCTTCTCGACCGTTTCGACCAGAGCGTGGCATTCGTCGAGCGTGGCGGCGGCTATCACCTCAGAAAGCACATGCTTTCCGGCGTTGAGCGCAGTAAGCGCCTGACCTGCGTGCAGAAGCATCGGCGTGGCGATGAAAACAGCATCGATATTCGGGTCTTCAACCATCTCTTCGAGCGTCGAGTAGGCCTTCAGCTCGGGACGGCCATCGGTCCATTCAGCCCTCACCTGATCCGACGTATCGCAGATTGCCACGAGTTCTATCTGTTCTTCCAGCCCACCCAGCACCTGATCGAAACGGGCGCCGCGGTTCCCGCCGGCAACGGCCAATCTGATAGTCATTCCGAATCCTTAACTCGTTTATTGTACGGCTGCGACCAGCGGCATCAGAGATTTTCACAGTCGCCATGTTGCAGGAAATTAGTCAGCTGGATTACCAAATAGTGACCATGGCAACCCGGGCATCCTGTAGCAAGACATCTAAAACCTCGATCATTTGCCGAACTGGTCGCGCAGAGACTACCGGTTCTTACGCTCGGTGGATCAGTTCGATTCGAATATCACCCGGTGCCGCGATAAACCCGATTGTCACGCCCCGACCCTGATCTGACGGGGCTTCCTTCAGCACTGCGCCGAGGCCCACGAGCCGCTCGAGATCGGCATCCATATCGTCAGTGTCGAATCCGAAGTGTTCGAGACCGTAGTGTGAATCAGCATCTGCCGGTCCCAGCACTTCGCCATCTTTTTCCGCAGAAATATTGATCGCCAGACCGCCTTCGGTCATGGTCGTGATAAACAGATCACCGGTCGGGCGAACACGTTCAGAGGTGATCTCGACGTTGAACGCCTCGACAAACCATGCGGCTGTTTTCTTGGGATCGCTTGATTTCAGATGAATGTGATTTACGTTGAACGGCATGCTGGCTCTCGCTGTGAAATAAGTACGGACTACTGTTGGCTCGAATATCGAATTATCGACTGCCGAGGCTACGTACAAAGCCTGCGCCAGTCAAACGGTATTTTGGCGTTCTGTCGTTAATATCTACTCGGGAGCAGCAGGCGCTCTCGTGGCTATACTTTGGTCATTAGCGGTCTTGGTGTTCACAGAAGAAGATGGAGGGCAGGTTGATCGACATTCGCCCGATCAGGCAAACCGATTCCGAGGCTGTTCGCTCTCTGGATTTAAGAATCCAGGGCGATGATCGTTCGGCCACCTGGGACACCTATGTCGAACGCCTGCTGTCGATAATTGAACTCGATTGGCTGCAGTATCCGCCGTGGGGCTGCTTCGTGGCAGAGGACGAGTCGGGTATGGTTGGGTTCCTGCTGTCGGAGCGACAGACCACCGCTTACGGACTGCCACCCGGTGCTCGCATAGTCGCAATGACCGTTGACCCCTCGAAACGACGCGCCGGGATTGGCAAACAACTGGTAGGCGCACTCGAAGATCAGGCACGTGGCGAAGGGATCGACCAGATCTACTCGGTGCCACTGGCTGAAGATGATCGAGACTCGCTGTTTCTGGAATCCGCCGGATTCAATGCTTCCGATCTAAAAATTTACTCCAAACGCATCTAAGCGTTCATCGCTGCGATCAACTGCTCGTGGATCACAGGCCAGACGCAGCCGGAAGCCGACCCATGCATATCAACGCCACCGGGTACGCCGTCGAATCGAGCGTGCTGATCTGGTTCGAACTGCTCAGACAATCCGGCCTGAATAACCGGGTGCCTATCTCACCGTAGAAGTGGCAGCGACCATCGATTTTATTTTCGATATCACCCGTCGAGTGTTTTCGGCCATGTATTTCGTAAGAAACTCCGACGCCGCGCTATTCGCGCCATTTTCAACGAGATCACGCCCTTTTTCAGCCATTTCATACGCCGATTCGAACAGCTCGTTTTGCAGTATCGCAAGCTCTGCCCTGATGTCGGCCCGTGCCTGCGCACCCGACCGTAAACCGTAGTGAGTAAGTCGGTAAAAGTCCCACCATGGGCTGTCGTTGCTTTCTGTTTCGCCGCCAATTGCCAGCACGGACGGAATGTCACCTTCGATAAACATGGGCGTGAACACCGTCATGCAGGGCGAGTACATGCCGGTCCAGTAAACAGGCAGCCGTTCGCCTGTCGCACAGAGATCGGCAACAAGGCTGGCAGTCGATGCCCCGGTTCGTTCTCCTGTTGTTCGGTGTACACAGATCGATGTGTCGCCTGAAACGTCGACCACCGGGGGCTCACCGGGGTTCTCGCCGTCTGAATGATCCGATAGCACCTGCATCATCGCCCGCGCATCGAGTCGACCCGATCCAGCGCCCAGCATCGCATCAGATCGACACTGCCTGGACGTACCGCTCCCTGCATTCTCAGAATCGCCAAACACACCTGCAAAGTCGAACTCACCCCCAGAACCCAGGTCATACAGGCCGAGACTGCTGGCTTTTGCCTTTGCGCCCTCAGATAAACGGGTGGAGTCTGTGCCGATCTGGCTAACGTTCGAAATCGAAGTGAAATCCTTGACCTGCTTTACAGCCCAGTCGTGCCCGACACACTCGACGACGTAGGCCGATTTTGGATCAGCAACGATGTAGAGATTGTCGTAGGTTCGAACTCCGTCGCCGTTCGAGAATTTTCCCTGACCGAACTCAGATATGAGACCCGTCATCACATCGACAGCTTCTTCTGCCGACTTCGAACGCTCGAGTGCGAGTCGTAGCAGCTCCATGCCAACAAGTTTCGGTTCATCTACCTCTGGTAAGAGCGACGGAAGCGACTCGTTTCCTATCACGACCTGGTGCTGGTTGAAGCCGTGCTCATAGCCCGCGCACCAGTATGGCTTCGACCCGACATGGCGATATGTGTGCTCGATCTGGGGGACGTCGACGAACTGAGCACCGGCGTGACCGCTACTGTGATCTGCGGCGGGGGCAAGCACCAATGGCTGTGCTTCCTCTTGGGGCCGGTCGCTGTTTTTAGCGAAAACCGTGTTGCCTTCAACGGTCGAGGATTCGAGCGCAACCATGGTGTCGCAAGATTCGATCCAGTCGTTGGTCGGCATTATGTTGGTCGATCGGGTCTTCACGGTGGTTTCCCCTTGGCTTATTGGCCCTCTAGTGATCCTGTGGCTCATGCTCTCTGACGACTCTCAGGTCTATTGCCTGCCTCGCCAATTAAACACCAAAATGTTCAACTCAACGGAATCTTACATGCGCCCTTCACAGTTTTTCACGATATTCAACCGGGTTCGGTCATATGTTGGTTGTAGGCGGTTTACGGGCTGGATTCACGCCGATGAGATTTTTCCAGGGAGTTCAAATGACTACTACTTCGATCAGATACGGAATCCAGCGTAACGTCGATCTCGATTTCGACCAGACGGTTGAGGCGGTAACCAGCGCTCTAGCCGAAGAAGGCTTCGGGATACTCACCGAGATCGATGTACAGGCCGTGCTGAAAAAGAAGCTCGACATCGACCGGCCAAAATAACTGATCCTCGACGTCTGCAACCCGAACCTTGCGAAGACAGTGCTTGATGCTGATCCATGGGCAGGCCTGCTTCTGCCATGCAACATAGTCGTCCAGGAAATAGACGGCGGAACTCAAATTGCGTTCATGGATCCAGAGGTAATTCAGAGAGAAACCTCCAATCCAGAGATCTTCGACACGGCATGCGACGTCAAAGAACGCCTGATTCGAGTCGCAAATAGCCTTCCCGGCCAATAAATAACGACACTATCTGCCCAGAAAACCGGTAAGATTTCGCCCGAAATGAAGTAATTGGTTTTGGCATAAACGCCTAAAACCGTCGGGGGCAATTGGATATGGCCGGTAGCAAAGTTCTCGTTCTGGGCGGCGGTTTCGGAGGCGTGCAAGCTGCAATAGAAGCGCGCGCTTCGCTGGACGCAACTCACGAAGTGACAATCGTTGATCGAAATCGGGTGCCGCACCTGTGCGGAATGAACCCACTGCTTATCGTGGGCGAACGAGACACCGACAAGACTGGAAGATCGCTTGGCAGGCTTGCCAATCGGGGGATCAACTTCGTCGAGGCGAACATCGATTCCATTGATACGAGTGGACAGAAGGTGGTCACCTCGGCAGGTACGCTCGACTACGACTATCTGGTGATCGCTCTCGGCGCTGCGTACGACTGGGATGCCGTTCCGGGAGCCAGAGACGCCTACTCGTTCTACGATTTCGACTACGCCCGTCACCTGCGTCGACGCCTGAGCCGCCTGAAGCGCGGCAAGATCGTTCTCGCTGCTTCAAAGCCCCCGTACAAGTGCCCACCCGCTCCGCTTGAAACAGCAATGATCATCAATTGGTGGGCGCGGAAAAAAGGCATTCGCAAAGACATAGACATTTCTGTGTACATTCCCGAGCCTGGCCCTCTTGGCGTGGCGGGAAAAGAGGCGTCGATGCGGGTGCGAGCTGCGCTTGACCAACGAGGAATCGAACTGGTCACAGCGGCTGGAGTAACCGAGGTTTCCAGAGACGGCCGCGAGGCTTCGTTCGCTGACGGTAGCTCGACTTCAGCCAACATTATCGCCACCGTTCCGGTTCACAAGATGCCCGACATTGTTGCCGATTCTGGAGTAGCAGGCGGTAAGCCGTGGGTGCCCGTGAACAATGCAACACTCGAAACGTCTACATCGAACGTGTTCGCTATCGGAGATGTGAACGTTGTTCCGTCTGGCGATTTCGCCATTCCCAAGGCTGGCGTTTTTGCAGCGGGTCAGGGCACGAAGGTCGGTGAGGTTATCGCCAGCAGGATTAACCAGGCCGATGCGCCAGCCCCGTACGACGGTATCGGCTTTTGCTTCATGGCGTACTCGGGAGGTCGATCAGCGACCGTTGGCGGGGAGTTCCTGGCTGAGGGCGGACCTCAGACTGTTTTGAGCGACCCGACGGTTTCGGGGATGAAGAGCAAGGACCGTTTCGAGCGAGACTGGCGTAGCTTCAAGATTTAGACAATTTGTGAAATGGCCGGCGAGCGAATCACGCCAGCAACCAACAGCCGATGAGCCAATGGCCGATAGAAAGAAGTAGTTCGAGAATGATTGCAGTACGACGTACCTACCTACCCAAGGCCGGAACCGGTGGCAAATTAGCAGCACTGGTGAATGAAGCCGGAGCAGCAATGGAAGCAGCGGGATATCGTAAGCCGACGATTTACAAAGGCTGGCACGGATCGCACGGTATGCTGCAGACGGAGCAGTTGTGGGATTCAATTGCCGACTATGAATCTTCGCGAGGCGCAGTTACGAATACGCCAGGTATCACGGGAATTTTCGATCAGATCTACCCGCTACTAGCCGAAACCCACGACACCGAAATCTTCACAATCCTCTAGGGCGGCATTTGGGTGCCAGTGGCACCTTTTCTGGGCGGTGATGAACTGGCATCGAAACACGTAGCGTATTCCTCGTGAGTGAACCTGTCATTGCGAGGAGTTCGACGACGTGGCAATCAGTTTTCAAGCGGTTACCACTTTTCGACTCAGCATGAATGTTTACTTGCCCGCGAGTGGTCGCCCCTCGTCGAATTGTGTCGGCTCTGAGGTCGATTGAAGCTGGCTTGGTCACTGTACGCATTTGGAACTGATTGACACGTCGTCGGACTTCTCGCAATGACAACAATGGCCTACGTTGAGCTTATGTCGCCATTTAGAACAGCTCAGAAACGGAAACCCCTAGTACGCCGTCCAGTCCTGAGGCACATCTACTGGTGAAATCGTTCGGTGCTCGTTGGCACTCATGATCGTCGCCAGCGTTGACGCCAGTTCTGATCGGCCGTCATTACCTGAATATCGGACTGCGTTTCCTGCCAGTATCGAGTCGATCCAGTGTTCGAGGGCTGTCTGGTAAGAGTAGTAGTAGTTGTTCGATAGCCATACGCGGTCGCTTGGGTTGGCTTCGTCTATGACGCGGGTCTTGCCGTCACGATGCAATACAACGGCCGGGGGCTGAGTTGCGCCCGGAGCAGAGCCGCCACCCTCGCCATAGACGACGAGCGCGCCCTTAGTTCCGTAGACGGTCGTGACAAAGCCGACAACGTCTGCTGCTTCACCACCGGACTCGATCTGGCTCCACGCGCTGTCGATCCCGCTATCGAAACTCCACGCAACAGACGTGATCGCCTGTCCCGTTGGAGCACCCGTGCCCGAAACGCGCTCACTGGCAGTAGCGCCCGTTTGAGAATGCGCCGTGACCGAAACTACCTCGGCTCCAGCGGCAAAATACCTCGCAGTGGCGAAGAAGTGGGGCGCGTGATCCATGATCCACGGAAACCTGCCCCCGCCGGATAGTTTCGGGTCGCCCCGCCACGGTGCATTGGCTTCGTGACTGAGTCCGTCGAGACGTTTCGCCTCGTCTCCTCGCATCAGCCACGGACCCTTGGTTTGTCGGATATGAAGCACGTCGCCGATGTCACCGTTGTCTATCACCCCACGGGCCGCAACGATCGGGTGATGGAACACGTAGCTCTCACCGATCATCAGGGTTGTTCCGGCCTGCTGATGAGCCGACACCATCTCACTTGCCTGTGCCAGCGAGTGCGCCATAGGCTTTTCGCAGTAGACGTGCTTGCCGGCGTTAGCGGCAGCAACGGTCTGTTCAGCGTGAACGAATGGCGGGGTTACGAGGTCGATAGCATCGACGTTAGGATCGGCAAGAACATCGTCGAGCGAAGTGAAGGCCTTCGCGCCGGTCTGTTCGGCCAGTTCGCCAACTTTATCGGCGTCGATATCGCACACGGCGTACAGATTGGCGTTCGGGGCAGCGGTCAGCCCATTGAGATGCGCGGGGGCAGCCACCTTGCCGGTTGCGCCTATGAGTGCGATGTTCAGACGTTCAGGAGTCATTGGAATGTTACTGCCATGCTGATCCCGTCAGCACCTACCGCGTGGCCGCCAACAGCATCGCTTTTGGCACGTCGACCACCCACGGACCGTCCATGCTCAGGCTGGCGTAAACCTTCTGGTCGGGAAGTAGTTCAACTTCGCGTTCACCGTCGAGGGCGATGGTTCCAGGTTGCAACGTTATATCGATTTTTTCGCCCGGAGCAATTTTTCGCCAATCTAAAATTTCGACTTCGGAAATTGTTCCGGGGGCTATCGGAGCCCTCACCGTGGTCGCGTTCGGACCCGGTTCGCCAACCAACCGGATGTACAGGCCACATTCTTCGTCGATCGAGACCGGAGTGAGTCTCGACCCGATCGATGACAGCCCGATGCTCGCGGGTTCGGCACGAGTAAGAAACATTGCCTGGAGCGTCTTCGTGTCCCACACGGCCCTTGCGCCAACAAACATCTGGTTCGATACGGCTGCATCGACCAGTGCATCGTCTGTGAGTTTGTCATCAACGTAAATTTCTATCCGCTTTGAGCGCCTGCAAACCTCGTCACGACTCACCAGCCCGGTTGCAACATAACCCGCGGCAATCCCAGCGAGCGTGCCTTCCGTATTGGCGGGGAAGACGTTGTTCGTACCGGTTGAAATCGGCACCAGCGGCACTTCTCCGCAGCCCTTTGCGACCACTCGATTTGTGCCATCACCCCCGAGAGTCACGATGCAGTCAGCACCCTGCTCAGCCATCGCCCGGGCGGCATTTGTTGACGCACCCTGGTGATCGGCAACCGGCATCTCGACATAGTCGATTTTGATCTGGCCTTCGACATCATGTGCGGCAGGTCGCGCAAGTCCCGAGTGATCAGGCATGACCAGGATTCGATCGGCACCAGTAGATACAACCCCGGCGAATACACGCCTGAGAATGTTGGCTTTTTCCTGGTTCGAAACGACGCGCCCGTGCGCCACCAGGCGGCGAATGTCTTTACCTGCCGCCGGGTTAGCGATGATTCCGACGGTACTCATTTACTGGTTTTCCCGATGTCCGTTATTGGCGTTGGAATTTGGGGCATTTGCTGACGCTTACGCCTTCATCCAACTCGGGTCGCTTAGGAATTTTGCAATCAGTCGCACGAATTCGGCGGCCGGTGCCCCGTCCCATGCTCGGTGATCGAACGCAAGGTTCAGGTTGGCGATCGAACGAACAGCAACCTCGCCATCAACGACCACGGCTGCCTCCTCGACGGTCCCAACTCCCAGAATGCCAATTTCGGGTGGGTTCAACAGCGGGTTGAACACATCGATGTTGTACGAGCTCAAATTCGTGATCGAGAACGTGCTGTTGGTCATCTCGTCGATAGACAGGGTGTTCGATTTCGCCTTCTTTGCCAGATCTCGAACTTCTTGGGCGATCTCCAATAGCGACTTCTTGTCGGCATTCTTTATTACTGGAACCAATAATCCGTCGGTTACCGCCATCGCCACACCGACGTTTACCTCATCGAGAATCCTGATCTCATCGCCAATAAGGTGTGCGTTTGCCTTTGGGGTTTCTGATAGCGCCCGTGCAACTGCTGCGATCACGAGATCCTGATACTGGGGGCGAAGCTTATGCTGTCGCCACTCGCCAACGAGCGAACGTTGGAATGCAACCGCATCGGTCACGTCGGCCTTGGTCGAAAGCGTTACGGCAGGGATAGTCGAGCTCTCGGTCATTCGTCGGGCGATTACGCCTCGCAAGCCCGCTAGCTTGACCATTTCTTTGACCGGAATGACCGACTCAGGCAGTGGTGCTTGCATGCCTGCGGCAGGTGCTGCCGTGCCTGCGGCGGGAGCTGCACTGGCGGCTTTCACATCATCTTCGGTTACTCGACCGCTGGGGCCAGTTCCGACAATGCCTGCCAGATCGATTCCCATGTCTTTCGCCAAACGTCGTGCCCTTGGCGTGACGACCTGCTTTCCCCCTGTGGCCTTGGCTGATGCAGATGCGGCGGCGGGTTTGGCGGCCACTACTGGTGGAGCCGGGATGGATGCTGAGCCTGCGGCGGCGGCGGCGGGAAGGTCGGACTCCGAGTCGCCCTCTGCGAGCAGATATCCAAGGACGGTTCCGACGTCGACTATTCGGCCCTCTTCGACATCGATCCTGCCGAGCGTGCCGTCGGCTGTTGCTTCGACTTCGGCGTTGACCTTGGAGGATTCGATTTCAACGAGTTGATCGCCTTTTGCGACCGGGTCACCGACTGCTTTGAGCCATTTGACTACTTCGCCGTCGTTCATCCCCATGCCCCACTGGGGCAGGATGATTGGTGCAGACATATTTACCGTTCCGTGGTTTTGTGGCCGACTCGCGGGCGCAACGCTTGTCGACGATGTCCGGTTCACAATCGCTTCAGAACGATTGAGACTCGAACTCTGATGATGGGATCAGGAATTACGCGCCGGAGGCTAGTTTAGCGCAGATGCGGGTCAGTTCGGCAGAGACTCAGGCGCGAATTGACGGTGATAAACGAATTAGTGTCGAGCATCTACCCGCCAGCGATGGATCTTATCATCGAGACAGAGTCGCCAATATCTGACGTGACGGCCATGATGATTACCTCTCCGTTGACCGACGAATCCTGCCTGCTCATCGTTACGAATCCGGCGGGGCCCTCCCACGATTGAAATAAGCGGGCTATGCCGCTGGTTGAGCCAACGAAATTATCGTTCGCGTCGAGCGACCCGGCGGTTACATCGAAAAACTCGCGCGCATCGACGTCGTCGT
>Ga0114999_10006083_pt1 | contig 14026 bp, 14 predicted proteins | sample ArcticOcean_MG_C_3_FD_89820 | JGI IMG/M metagenome (GOLD analysis project Ga0114999, IMG submission 89820) | Marine microbial communities from western Arctic Ocean - ArcticOcean_MG_CB8_126 | ecosystem: Environmental > Aquatic > Marine > Oceanic | place: Arctic Ocean: Canada Basin | collected...
CCCTACCAGGATGATATTTTCCTGGCCACAGAGAGCCTTAAAAGAGGCTAAATAGGGTTGTTGTGAGTCATAATGCCTCTTTACTAGATTGATCGAAGGGTGTCGCTCTGCAGAGGCCCATTCGTCCACTCCAAAGTTAGGCATTATGTTATTTACTATGATGTGTTCTATGGGAATACTCATGCGATCTAAGAATGAAATTGTCCTGGCGCACTCTTGAAATCCGGCCTCAGTAGGGATGGAAACTAAGTTAATGGAAACAAACTCAGGATCGCGGAGAATTAGTGTTAATCTTTCAACTTTTTCGCAAATCTGTTCTAAATTTTCAATAAGTTGGGGAACAGTTGTATCTCGTGCTTTAAAAATACCTTTTATATTGTCAATTTTGGCTTTCATTCGAAGAATTCGGAGCAAAAAGGTGCGAATTGCTGCGGGGGCGTTAAGAGCTTTCAAAGTATGTCCTGTTGGAGCCGTATCGAAAACTACTACATCGTAATCTGAACTTTGAACAAGGCGAAGTATCTCATCTAATGCGAAAAATTCATCCATTCCTGGAAATGTTGCCATATCTGTGAATATTTCTGCATCGAATCCTGGAATTGAGTTACCAAAGAGCTTTTCCATGCCAGCTTTCATAGTTTCAGCAAATCTAGCTGCGGCAGCTTCGGAATTTATATTTTTTGCGTAAAAATTATCAGATATTTTTACTACTTGATCAGATCCTAGAGGGACTCCGAGTGTATCATCAGTGCTGTGCGCAGGATCCGAACTAATTAAAATAGTTCTACGTTTCTCTTGTGCATGATACATGGCAGTTGCGGCGGAGATTGTGGTTTTGCCAACACCTCCTTTTCCAGTGAATAGAATAAGATTTGCCATCATTGAAGGATACCACTACTGGTATTTATATCTTCTGTATTATAAATTTTCGATCGTAAACCTTTGATCGTAATTACTGAATGTTGAATGAATGACTGGGTGTCTCCACATTCCTATAAAATTTAATGATAAAGTAGCTGAAACATCACCTAAAATCTTCTGTGATACGGGGTATTCTCGTGGATTCTCCAAAATTTCTCCTACTTCGGACTCAGGAGTAACAAAAACTGTAATCCTACGAGGTAGTGGAGTCGACTTGAGGCTAGAAAAGGTGTCGAAAATGTCAATTTTGAAGCCATTTATTGGAAGTATGCCAGAAAAGAGGACTTCATTGTCTATTAGAACTGTCAAAAAGGTGTTTTCAGCATTTTTATCTAATGTATTCCAGGGTGGAATGACTAATTCCTGCAATTCTACTCCAGAAGGTATAATTCCGTTCTTAAATGTAGATACACAGGGAGAATAAGCGAGATTTATGATTTGTCTATATTCGTCATAAGTTTCCAAGTGGAAATCCCCAGTTATTGATACCATTTACTACTATATAAAGAGTCGTGGGTTCAAGACCGCCTCAGTAGGCTTCGTCAAGGGACTCATCTGGGTCGCGTGACTCTCCTGGATTCTTCTTGTCCAAGTCTCCCTTAGCCAAAGTATTCAATTCTGATCCTGCGGGAGTAGCAGGATCCTCGGCAACTTGTTCACCGGGAACTTCTGAACCGGATGGAGTTCCACCTACGCGCACATCACGCTCAATTTGAGCTTCTATAGAAACTGGTGGTGGAGTTTGGAGTGCGCCTCCTGATTCTCTAGCCCGTAGTTTAGCTGAAGCACCTTTTGGCACCCAATCTGCAAGTTGCTCATTATCAATAGTCATAGGTCCGAAATTCGCCTCTATTTCTTCCATATATCCACTAACTTGCTTTTTGCGTCGCCGTAGTCTCCCTGAACGCTCTTTATATCTTAACATATCTCGGTATTGTTGTGATTGTGCCTCAACCCAGTTTTCAATTTCCTCTGCACTAGCTTTCACATCACCCTTGTTCAGTAGTCTTGCTTTGAACCATTCTACATTCTCGACGCTGACGGCGATTCCCCAGTCTCGTAACTGTTCTGCTATTACTGAATCTGTTCCGTCGAATAAAATATAATCTACCCAAACTCTAGCAGTCCTACCGGTGGATCCATCTATTCGAACAGCTGGAAGTGTAGATCCCAAATCATAATTAAAAATATAAGTTCCCAGAGTGTTAATTAAATTTCTATTAACGAAACCTGTAGGTGTGGTGCTTCTTGTCCCATTTATGGACGCAGAAGTAGAGGTGGTAGTATCTCCAAAGATAACTATTCCATCTAATGAATTACTCATGGATATTGGAGAATACAGCGCACTAGTAGAAGCAGCTGGATAACCTAAGAAATTACTTGTCTGATCTATGAATGTCGACCAAATTGAGTCTGCGGATAATATGGAAACTCCATTAGTAGTATCACTTCCGATCATTAACCATTGATCTCGATCGTTATCCCACTGAGAAGATATAATAGAATAGTCTGCAGCAGTTCCAGATAAGACAGCAGTTTGAATCTCAGTTCCAATACTTGATAATATAGATGTGCAGTCAAAACCAGTAGCCGTAGCAGTTCCTGATGTAGCTGTGCTATCATATATCCATGCTGCAGCACCCGTTCCGGTTACTCCAGAATATGAACCAAAAATTCCAAAACCTAGACGAGAGGGAGTGCCTGAATTGTTTGCATTAGGAGGTAATCTTTGCCAATTTCCTACCCAACCGACATACTCCTCATGATCTTTATCCCATAATTTGAATGGAGTTGTGGTAGCGTCCCCAAATCCAATATTTTCTTCAGCAACTGTAAATGTAGAATGTTGTATTCCTCTGCAGTTCCATTTAGTTGGACACAAGATCGTTGGGGTCGTATCTAATTCGAATCCACCATCGCGGACTTGCCACACGAAAGCTACCGGAATGTCTCCCGATCCTGTAACAGAATATAAAGTATAAACAGCGGCACAATTATTACCTCCGACATCTATATTATTTACACCTACAAGAACTGGAGTGATCTGAACTGCTGCGAACTGAGGATCGATATCTTCTGCAGGGGGGTTTACCCAAACAGCGTCCGCTCCTAATAAGTTATAATATGGTGCAGTTCCTGGTGCAGATCCTCTAGTAATTTCATTATACCAAATTTTTCTATAGGGATCGGCATAAGCTTGTAAAGGACAAGCGTGAGCTGGAGATAAGTTGAAATAATAACTTGCGGTATCCCCTGCCGGGAGATTTCCAGAAATAATACTGGAAATAACATAAGGACAAGTTTCTGTTATGGTTGCCCCCCCAACGTCTACTAGTCCTAAACTTCCAGTAATGTAAGCCATTCCTCGATTCAATACTGTGGGATTGTCGGATCCATATCCAGAAACACCGTATGCCTTCATTAAGTAATACCCACGATTTACTGCATTTCTATCTGGACCAGGAGCTCCACCACCCGTTCCGTCAGGTAACATTGCATTATCAAAATTAACTAAGGTATAATCTGGGGGGGCCACACCATTGATAGCGTCAGTAGTAACTGCTACATATGTTGCAAGATCGAATGCTCTTGGATAACTACCTGATAATGCACCCGCCGAAGGAGTAAGATACTCACCATGCAATGAAAATACTGCACTACTGAGATTAGATAATGAATAAGTAATAGGACGGTTGGGTCCAGCTCTAGTAGGAATATTGGATGCATTTAGCCACCATTGAGAAATATGAGCAGAAGTAGTTAGACCTGTTGGGGGTGCTACCAATCCTAATGCGGGATATTTCGTCGGATCTATATTACTATGACCTGTGCACCAGAATCCAATTGCTGATTGAGTAGATAATATATTATCCGCTTCTCCATTTTGAGCTACGACATCTACGGCATATAAGCCAACATCAGGGTCATCCCAGTCTGCTTGAGCTGCTAAAACTTCTAAAGGCATTCGCATAGGAATAAATGAATACATAGAGGGATCAGGAATATTTGCAGTAGTTATTTCTCCAGAAGGACGATCAATATTAGAGTAAGCTCTATGGATTAAAATAAATCCATCCCACGCATACCCTGTTAAGGTAGCACCGGTGCCCGCATCATTAGTAGAAATATATGCTCGATAAGAGCCAACTAAAACCCAACATCCGTTAATATAAATTCCATCTCTAATAATATATTCTCCAGTAGGAGTTATACATACTCCTTGATCTGTATCTGGGCCAGTATTAACTGGGCCAGCCGAATATGCATAGCCGTGAAATCGTTCTCCTCCGACATTAACATCTGTTAATGTTCCGGCGGCTGCACCCGCGAAATCTAACCAAGCATCCAGGTTAGAAAACCACGGATAATCAGTAACATCGAGATTGAACGCTAGACCCATGTATTCAAGACCCCTTAAGTTATCCTCGTCAGCCACGTCTGGACGGGAGTTAAACCAAAGTCCTCGACTGGATCCACGAAAGCATTGGAGACAAAATAAGTTATATCCCAATTAGTATCTGGTGGGATTTCTAGCTTCCATGAACCTACAAATGCCGGTGAATCCCCAGTAGAGATTGGGAATGGTTGTGAGGTTCCCGATAATCCTGGACCTGGCAAGTCGTCAGGATTGCTGAAATATGCTGTAGTGTCTATAACAAAGTTTACATAGCCACCAGGCACCCATCCATTACCCGAATTCGGGTAATTGCCTGGTGTTGAACCGAAGTATTGAATAACTATAAACTCATCATCCCGAGTTCTCTGACGATTCTTAAGTGTAGCAGTGCCAAGTTTAGAATAAAATATAGACTGTGGAACGGTTAGATCTGCTAAACGCTTAGGTGGGAGATTTCCAAGATCGGAAACTAACCATTCGTATGCTTGCCTTCTAACTGCCATTGTTTACACCACTCCTCTACCTTTATCTAGATCCCTCCTTCTACTTGAAGATTCCGGAGGAAACTGGGCGGTATACCTGTAGCTTTCGTTTTCTTATCCTCAATTTGAAGCCAAAACGGGAGAGTCACCTAACGCTATAGGAGCGTCCACCGATTCTCTTTCATTCTTATCCAGCCAATCTATTTCATCGTCAGGAACATCTTCATCCGAGTATATCGCATCTACTGGGCATTCGGAAACACACGCATTACAATCTATACACTCATCAGGATCTATCACTAAGTATGTCTCTAGTTCTCTGAATGCTTCTACTGGACAAACAGCTACGCAATCTTGGTATTTGTGTCCTACACAAGCCGAAGTTACAACATACGTCATTTTTTCACCTCTAAGACAAACTATATTCAAAGCTCGAGATCGTCTGGGATCCCGTCTCCATCATCGTCATCGTCTAGATAATCGGGGATGCCATCGTTGTCGTGATCAAACTGACCAGTTAAATTAGAACCATCGTTCTGCTCGAACCAGTCGGAGAGTCCGTCGTTATCGTCATCCAAATCAGTCATATCCCAAATACCATCGTTATCGTGATCGTATCTATACCAACTCCACATTCCACCGGATTCATCCACATCTAAGATATTATCATTGTCGTCATCGGGATCGATGCCATCGTTAAGTCCATCATTGTCGTGATCGCGGGGTAGCGCGTCATTATAATTCCATATACCATCGTTGTCGATATCGATATCTATACAATCATATATTCCATCGTTGTCGTGATCGTATATGTCTGTGTTAGGATTTCCATCTAAAATTTCTAATAGATCGTTGAAACCATCTCCATCGTCGTCGTCATCCTCTGCATCGTCGATCCCATCATTATCATGGTCTTCGGGGGATGTATCTATTGAATCAGGGATACAATCGTTGTCGTCATCCGAATCTAAATCATCAGGAATGCCATCACCATCATTGTCGTTTTCACCATTCTGGTCTTGGTTCTCCAACTGCTGATTTTGCTGTTGGTCGGATTGAGATCCTTGCTGTCCTTGGTCGGACTGAGTGCTTCCTTGTTGCTGTTGGTTTTGACCGTTTTGGTTGTTTCCATTTTGATCATTTCCTGTTTGGTCGGTTTGTTGACCTCCTTGTTCACCACCAGATTGTTGCTGTCCTTGACCGTTATCCTGTTGCTGACCTTGCTCACCTTGGTCGCCTTGTTCGCCTTGCTGACCATCTTGACCGGTCTGAGATCCTTGTTCATTCTGACCTTGCTGGCCATTTTGTCCTTGGTCTTGTCCCTGTCCTTGGCCTTGATTTTGTCCTTGACCTTGGCCTTGACCTTGACCGGAGCCTTGACCTTGGCCTTGTCCTTGACCCTGACCTTGGCCTTGTCCTTGGCCTTGTCCTTGGCCCTCTCCTTGTCCTTGTCCTTGTCCTTGACCCTGACCCTGGCCTTGACCTTGACCTTGACCTTGACCTTGGCCCTGTCCTTGTCCTTGACCTTGGCCTTCGCCATTTTCACCTTCTCCGCCACCTTCGGTGCCACCGTCTCCATCTCCTTCGTTATTTCCTTCGAAGTCCGGATCGTAAGCATCAGGTATTCCATCCCCATCTTCATCAGATGAACCCCCATCATTAGGGTCATTAGGGAACGGATCCTGTCCGTCCGCTACACCGTCACCATCAGTGTCTGCTGAATTAGGATTTGTTCCAGCGTTATATTCTTGTGAATTTGTTAAGCCATCACCATCTGGATCTGCGTTTGCATCGGTAGCACTATTGGGGTTTAATCCGTATGCTACTTCCCATCCGTCAGGTAATCCATCGTTGTCCGTATCAGCATTATTCATGTCTGTTCCGGCGGCTTGTTCTTCTGCGTTTGTTAAACCATCACCATCCCAATCAGCTCCGCCATCACTCGGATCGAGTGGGTCGGAACCACCGTGATTATCAGCCATAACAACACCTGCGCTAGCGGCAAGCATTAAAGCTGTTAAAATAGTGAGGAGTCCTTTTCTAAATCTTGAATTTTTATTCTCCATATTAATCATTTTTTTGTATTTGCGTTCATAGGGGACCCGCTGTCCCCTCTAATATATAGTAAGTGTTTCAGTTACTTAATACTAAGCATCTAAAAGGGCTGAATAGAACAAATTGCGTAAATTTCCTAGTAATTTATCCGCAGATACAGGATCATTGTTAAGTATTTTGATATAATCTACGACAGAAAAATCCGATGATGAATCGGCTTGACTCCAGCGAATTATTTGCTCGTCTGTTAGAAAATCCGACCAAAACTTGAAATCCGCTCCCTGAGTCACACAATATTCAGCTATATTTACTTCGATTTCTTTTTGTTCTTCCATATCAAAAATCATCGATCTAAGATATGATTTATGTTTTTCTTCTTGAACTTCCATCAACTTGGGAGAAACAGCTGTATCAGCAATAGTAATTTCTATTCCCTTCACGGTGATCACACCGTTATCAATATTTATCAAATCTTTGGATGACCAAAAATGCTGACCCATATAGTAAAAAGTATCATCAGTTAGTCCAGTATTTGTATTCAAGACCCTAATGGTTGCGTATGTGGGGCCTATCGGTGAGTCTACGCAAAATAGGATGTCCTCAACCATGTTAAGGATAGGAGATTAACACCTATTTAACTCTTGCGAGTTTTAACCAAATGAAAGCCCGCAGCCACAAGACCGGTTGGCATTTGGATTGTTCATCTTGAACCCTCCACCCATCAACTTCTCCTCGTAATCAATTATCATTCCGGATAGGAGAGAAGAATCTAATTCATGCACCGCCATACGGATAGTTTCTTGGGTAATAACTTGATGGGATTCACTGGGTTCATCTTCTTTCAATTCTAGATCATAAATGTAACCGGAGCAACCTCCACCTTTCACCATGATGTAAAGCCACATTTCTTTTTCTTCAGATAGTCCTTGAAGAACGCCCACTGCTTGAGGGCTAAGTATGATTTCACATTCCGTTACTTCTCGATCCTTAGTGTCCGGATTATAGACGCTGGCTCCACACGTAAGTTCCATTATTTTATTCGCCTCAAAATCGCTCACTTGCTTCCATAGGTCTTGGCTCGGACAGTATGGTTACTGCATTTGGACCATCAAACAGTCCCTCTTCTATATACATTCTGATGTCTTCTGGATCTTCAATAGGGTAATCGAACGAATCGTAATCATCGGGTTGATCTGTGTAGTCCTTGAGATATACGGCACCACCGGCTTCACAGACCTCAAGAGCCTCTTGAGGAGATAATAAGGTTTCTGCGGGGCAATGTCCACAACCTCCAAACTTAGGACAACAATCATTGCACATATCGTTTCCAGGAGTTCCACACGCATTTTCAGCCATGTTGTTTAATCCACATATAGGACACGGACGCCCTTCTGCATATATGCCACCGTATTTATCTAAAAAATATTCTGCACGAACTTCTATATTCTGATGACCAGAATAATCTAAAGATGCTGTATCAAAGTCACCATGAATCGCTGAACTCTCAGTTAGCTCCTTGCTGGTAAAGCTGCTCAGATCTGTATCTCCAGTTATTCCCATTAGGGATCCAGCCCCTGTATAGGGAGCTTCAAAGGTTTCTGCTCGCTTGAACCTTACGCCCCAATGTGCGTCAAACGCATAAAGCCCTGTCCAATCCTTTTTATTAAATTCTTCTTGGAATGCGTCTGCGTCTGAAGAATTAATGTGGAGTCCGAATGTATCTTCATTCAACCAATAATAATCAGTAGGTTTTATTCCAGCCCCTTCAAGTTTCTTCAAAATTTCTGGTTCGGTAATAGTAGTATCATAAATGTGAATATACTCCGCCTCAAAGGTTTCTGCATCGTATCGCTCTATCGATTCACCAGAACAGAACTTGCAAATGTCACCACCTGCATCAGCTTCTGGGTGGCAATCCAGACAAACACCTTTACAGTCATCACACATAAGATGATTCTCACGGCAATTCTCGTCGGCAAAAGATTCTGCAAACTTCTTATAGTCAGTTTCATCCGTAACCACATCTTCATCTGTATATGGCTGTCCACAACCGGGACAATTGACCCACCCTAAACTATAGTTCTTACAGTGTTGGGTAATATTTCGTTGACAAACTCTTTTTACCCCATCGGATTGAGCGGAGAAGGATTCTGCCCTCTTATCAGTAATTTTTATGCCTTTGTAATTCGCTCTTTGAGAAAAGGGTTTCAAAATGACTTCACCATCGGGGGTGAATCCCTCAATATCGGACGGTTCCAAATTATTCTCTTTCAGCCATGCGGCCACATGGTCGTATGATTCTGCCCCATAATCCCAATATCCACCGTGTAAAATATCTATTGCGTTATAAACTTCAGTTATTGCTCTCCTTATTGCTTCGGATTCAGCGACACTCTTGCTTGTGTCTATGAGCCTGTATAGTCTCTTAGTTTCTTCACTCAATAAGTCACTTTGCCTTTTGAACGCATCAAAATTGTGGATGTGTAACGCAGTTTTCTCATATTTTCTTACAGGATTTCCCAGCATCTCAGCGGAGAATGATTCTGCGTGGTTCTCGTATAATCCTTTCTTTGCGCCATCTTCAACAATCTTAGCATATAGGGGATTGTCCAATTCTTCATTCCCACCAATTATTGCTTCGGGAGTGAACCCTTCTTTATCTTGCAGACCTTGGATGTGCGCTACAGAATACATTTTGTCGTTTTTCTTACCTGCAATCATTACAGTTTCGGATCCCAATGTTTCACGACTTTCACAGTCAACGGCACACTCGCATTCTTCACATACACCACAATTCTTACAATCACTTGGGATTTTATCTCCGTATTCAGCACAACGCCAACATATGTCGTCCAGTCCGCCAAGCCCGAGCACTGCTCTGCGTCCAGCTAAGACTTCTAAGGGGATTCGCATATCTGTTGATCCTTCGGCCTCCAACAATCCACCAAGCAAGGCTTTTTGTCGCTTAAGACGTTTTCCAATAGTCGCATACCTATTTCCATAACCCTTTTTCCCAAAGTTATCCATCATTTTTTTTGCACCCTTTAGGCTGGGACTACGCCCCAACATAATTCCCTGATTGCCCTGAGTTGTCCCTCCAGTTTTCTTCGTTCCAAAAACAATCCATTCATTATCCTTTACAAAATCTCCCATTTCGGCGGAGAATGATTCTGCTTCGTTGAACTCAAATTGCTCTCTTGCTATATCCATGAGTTTAAGATTCTCGTTAGGAACAGTTCCTCCCAACGAATCCACCCATTCCCAATTGCCTTGATTCTCTTTTTCAAGAGTAAGCCGATAAACGCCGTATTTATTTACTCTCTCCTTGAATTGTTCATATTCTTCATCATCCTCAAACCAACCCTCCATATTAATATTCCAAAAATCTTCATCGTAGTCAGCGACTATCCTCATATCACCTTTACGCCACAATTCATGTTGATATTGGGGTGAGTATTCTAAGGAAATGGATTCTGCACCCAAACATTCACCTTTACAACTTGATGAGCAAACACAGCCCTCCATAGCGCAACCACAGGGACATACTTCAGCTTCAATTCCTTCTGCAGAATTAACTCCAGTAGTTTGCGCTGGTCCCCAGTAGTAATAAATTGAATATGGCTCCCCCTCATCTGGTGTGAGACTTAAAGTCCAAGAAGAAATATCGCTTTCACCAGGAAGATTATCTGTATCAATTTCATAACGGATTTCATTACGGATGTGTTCATCAATGATCGAAAATTCTTCATCTGTTAATTCTACATCATCAGGATCAGTTGCCCAATTATAATCTACTCGTCCAAAAGTCATCCAATGTCCTTCGTTTTCTGCTTGGCGCATACTCCAATAATAATCGTCATCATCTGGTTCAGGAATTTCATATCCTATCATTTGAAGATCTCCAGAATTTTTCATTGCCCAATCATGATCGTCACTTGCTTTGTCTAATAAAAACTCTATTCCTTCATGGTCCATCCATAGATCATATATGTCCCACCATCTTTTAGTGGTTTGAATTCTAGTCCAGTCAGCTTCTTCTGCCCAAATATCTACGTCTTCGCCTTCATCCATAAAAGAATCAACAACTAAGAGGAAGTAAGGATCGTCGTCGGAATCGTAGCCCGCTGCACACTCCAAAAATCTTTCATATGCAGAAAATTCGAAATTATCCTCAGATATTTCAGTTGGAATCTGCAAGTGGGAATCATAATTATCCCATTTCCAAAAATAAGCTTGTGGAATAACTTCTAAAGAATCTAACTCGTCCGTCCCTATTAGAACCGTTTCAGCAGCGAAATCATTAAGATACTCTGGACCACCCTCATTCTTTCCTTCTTTCATTCCAGAATTAGTAACGAACGCATCTTCTAAGGGATCTGCCCACATGGATGGATCCGCTTGAAAATCATCCTCAATATAATAGGATCCTAGAAACAAATTAGGGGTATGTGAGCTAAAAACTGGGCGAGGCTCAAAGATATAATCCTTGCTCATGTTTATTATAACAGTGCACAACTATTTAATATTACTTAGATTTTACTCTTAACTCAAAATTAGGTAGGTGATTCTGTAATTCAGCCCAGGAATAATCATAAATTGCTTTTGCATTGCCCGCATTATCTGTGACCCCTGAAGCTCCACCCCAACGGGCGCGCTTTTCTACATCCTTTAAGTGGACTTCTAATTTGCTAGGATCTGTTTCTCCAGTATTCACACACTTGGAATTAAGTGCATCAACCAGCCATGCTCTTTTCTTCATTCGTAGACTCTTTTTCCGATCTACGGCGCGATCTACTAAACCTCTAGTATCCTTATTAGCGGTATACCACTTCTGATTGTATTTCTTCATGTATTGTTTTTTCTTTTCCGGATCTGCGTATGGCATTTTAGTCACCTCAAAATTGTTCTAGCGTGGTCTGTTCGGGATGTAGTGCTGTATGGTATACATCTCCGTTGGAAATAATTTTCTCATCTTCATATGGCGCAATCATTCTGCGATATATTTCTAACTTAGAACATTCTAAAGCTCCGATGAGTGAATTGTATAGTCCGTAACGTTCCCCACGACGCATTACTATCTCATCCGAAATCTTAGCAATCAAATAATTCATGTTGCTAGCCGGATTAGTTCCACTAGCCAATACTACATCCACAAGCTCAGGAATTAAACTGTCAAGCTCAATTCTCTCTTGTTTAGGCAAGTAAGGCATATATCATTGTTCATTCTTTTACTACTTAAGGGTTCTTGTCTTCAAGACCTCCGATACGCTTAAATACCTGAAAGGATGTCTCGTAAACATGAGAAAGCAAGTAGATATGGTAGCTGATCCTGAAATATTGTATAGAGTCGAAGGCATGACTATTGAGGAGGATCCATACCTTGTATATCGATTTGAGGCTCCAGAGATTGAAACTATTCAAGCTTTTTACAAAACATATGCACAAATAAATTCAATTATCGGAGTAAAGATTTGGAAGGTCAAAACTATGAAAAACGGATATCGAACTCTAAGTGCTTATGATCTTGACGAAAATTAAGCAACTCCCCATGATTGTATTTCCATTAAGAAAGCGAGAGCACCAGGTAGTGCTATCAATACTATTTCCCAGCGCATATTCGAAGACTTCTCTGCGGCTTCTGCCTCGCGCTCTAATGATTCTAATCTACTCATTAGTGCTGGACGACCGTTACCGTCTCTAACCAGTCTGAGTAATTTATTTATATCATCAGCTGTAGATTTCTGTTGTTCTTGTAATCGAATAATAGCAGCATTCATGTGTTCATTAGCTACTATTGATTGACTGACCAATTCTAAAAGGTCTTGCACGAATTCTTCAGGATTACTACTCCTTCTGCTCGCCATTTACCCTTCCCCACTTAACTAATACTTGCTGAAGTCTATGTAAACAGTTAGTGTGTGCCGTCAAATTATCTTGAAGGGCATTCGTCAATACAATACTCTCAGAAGAAGAAACGGTCATGCGATCGCACATCGTTTCGAATTCTACGCTATTCATTGCAGTCACCGTTCCATTTGATGTATTCAGTCCATTGCACGAAGCAACAAGAATCCATCAAGTAGAGCGATAGCACCAAGAATCTTTAGGGGCGTAATACCCATCCACATATCCCAAGCGAACGAGCCGCCGATTACTGGGATCATTTCCAAGATATCGAACTGGTTTAGTCCTAATAAGAACATTGTTCCAGCGAGCACCTTCGGATTCATTGCAAAATTTATCATACTGTCCATCATTATTAATCACCTATTGGTTAGTTTTCATTCAGCGAGTCTACTATATAATGGTTAGTTCTCTATGGGGTTAATATAGAAATGCATGAATCATATCAAGCCGAAGGCTTCAAGTCCTCCCTTACTTCCTTAGTTTAGCTAAAAACGAAGGTATGTGCTAATTCAAGTGCTGCTAATTGTCCAGACATCTCCAATTGTTATATTTTCTGCCTCGCCTGGATGAGCAAGTAGCCATAAAACTAAGTCCCAAAGAGCCCCATCGCCACTACAAACTTGTCCTGAGTATGCTTCACCAATATCTACTGAATTATATGTATCTTCACCCACAGCTATAATATGATCTCCCAAATTACTAGTTACCCATAAATCCCAGTAGCCGTCATCTGTTGTTTTATTAACTATGGATCCTTCTACATATTCACACTCTCCACCAGCTACGATGGAAAGTCCTGTATCTTTAACGGAACCTGCTGGAACTGCTACTACAAGCATTACCAGAATTAGTAAACAAATTAAATCTCCAAAAGGTGATGATGTGTCAGATTCTTGATCCGTCTTGTATATCCAAGAAGTATCACTTTTTCTTTTTCCATTCAACTTTCTCTACCCCTAATTGTTGATTCGAATAGTTAATTAATTTTTCTAAGAACAGTGTATAAGTTGGATCCCCTTCTTGAACTACTTTATAATTCAAAAGTTTTTTTGCTTCCTCTACTTGATCTCGATCAAGATCTAGTAGGGAATAATAATCATTCAATGTTTCATGGGTGACCCCTCCATTACTGATATTTACTTTCTCAGGATACTCCTTTAAGTCATTTGCATGAAGAATATTCCACCAAATGTGATTGAAACAATGTGGATGTAATGCGGCAGCAACCCGAGCGCGAGCAAAATCTCCTTCATATTGAATCATA
>Ga0114999_10006089_pt1 | contig 14017 bp, 16 predicted proteins | sample ArcticOcean_MG_C_3_FD_89820 | JGI IMG/M metagenome (GOLD analysis project Ga0114999, IMG submission 89820) | Marine microbial communities from western Arctic Ocean - ArcticOcean_MG_CB8_126 | ecosystem: Environmental > Aquatic > Marine > Oceanic | place: Arctic Ocean: Canada Basin | collected...
CTCAATACTATATGTTGTAGTCAAGGATTTTTGGGAAAAATTGAATATTATTATCTCTTTCTCAGATCCAATAATTTGAAACTTAGATACGTATTTATGTTAAATTTCAAAGTTTATCACTATGCCAATCAATAAAGAAAAACTTCAGGCAAGAGAAGTAGCTAGAGTTAGTAGACCTGAATTTATTCGTCCAGAGAGCTGGAGATATACTAGATTGGAAACTGGTTGGAGAAAACCAAAAGGAATGGATAATCATCAGAGAAAACAGAAAAGTCGTGGTCGTCCAGGATTAGTTAAAGTAGGATATGGTACACCAAAGATTGCATATGGATTACATCCATCAGGTTATACAGATAATTTAGTACATAATGCAGGTGATTTAGATAATCTAAATCCAAAAGAAGATGGAATTAGATTTGGCCATAGTGTAGGAGCAAAAAAGAGAAGAGATATTATGAAAATTGCAATAGAAAAAAAATTCAAAGTGTTTAATGCAAGAGTGAGTCAAAATGCCAGTTAATCTTAAAACAAAAAAGAGACTTGTCTCAAGAATTGTTGGCGTTGGTCTAAATCGTGTAAGGTTTGATAATGATCACTTAGATGATATTGCAGATGCAATTACCAGAGATGATATTAGAAGTTTAATTACTGCAAATACAATTACAATCAAATCATTTACAGGTACATCCCATGGAAGAGCACAAGCAAAAAGAATTCAGAAAGCAAAAAGAGGTACAGGGCAAGGTTCTAAGAAAGGAAGAAAAGGTGCACGAGTTGGTAAGAAAACAGTATATGTTAACAAGGTTCGTGCTTTAAGATATCTTCTCAAAATATCAAAGGATCGTAAGGAAATTACAAACGAATCATTCAAAGCAATTTATAAAAAAATTGGCGGTAACACAATAAGAAATAAAGCACATTTAAGAACTGTTATTGCAGAAGAAATTACTGTGCAAAAATCTTAGAAACGAAATAGATTTTTTTTAAAATATAAGATTTTATTATTATTAATTTTTAATCCTTCTTTGGATAACATATGCTTTTTTCTTTCAGTTCCATATGCATATCCACCTACAGTTCCATCAGATTTTACAACACGATGACATGGAATAATAACAGGAAATGGATTGTTTTTCATTATTTGTCCTACAACTCTTTGTCCATTTTTTAAATTGATTGCTTTTGCAAGATCACCATATGTTGTTACATAACCTGTAGGAACTTGTAGCAATTTTTGATAAATTTTTTCTTCTAGATTCAAATTTTAATAATCTCCAATTCAGTAATAGAGAGAAGATCAATTAGTGTTTGTTTGTATTTTCCTAGGCTTTTCCAATCAAGCAAAGCAGCTTGTGCACCATTATTTTGTGTAAGTAAATGCTCAAAGAGATCAGAATTTAGAAATTTCAATGCATGTTTTGGCATTACAGTTCCTAGTGCATATTTATCAAAAAGTAATTCTTTTGTGAATTTTTCAGAATAATGTGTGCCACCAAAACAAATAGCAAAAGGAGAGGTTCCATGTGGTTTTTCAAGTGTATTTACTACCAATTGTGCTACAGCAGAACATAGAGTTTCATCATTCCATTGTAATTCAGTAGTACCAATTTCTACAAATATTGAAGGCTTTTTGAGATGAGTAGGCCCATGATGTGTAGCTTCTATAGTAATTTCAAAATCGGAAAATGATTCATGATTGTCCCAAAGTTTTTGCATGTATCTTTTCTGCAAGTCAGGATATGGAATTGCAAGTTCTTTTTGATTTCCACCAAATTTTGCCTCATCAAAATTTCCAGTACTATGACAAGTTAGAGCAAGTGTTCCAGATTCAGCAGCATGTTTGGATAGAAAGATAAATCCATCATATTCGTATTTTTCATCTAACCAATCTGCAGAAATAGTAGGAGAATCAATTTCAATTAAATCAAAATTTTTCCCACGATATATGTCTCCATCATCATTCATGTTTTGAGAGATGAATTTTGCCATATTATGCCCCGCAGGGTCATTTTTGTATGCGACCAGTAAATCCATGAATAAAAGATATATTGATACTTTATTAATTTCCATTATCGCTTGAAACCAAAACTTATGATCAAGAATATAGTTAACACTATAAAATTAACGAAGAAATCCGATAAGGAGGTTTACAAGCAACATCTTAGACTAGTGTTGTTTGGTATGGCCACAGTAGGACTACTTGGATTTGGAGTTCAGTTTATCTTTGCCACAATTTCACCAGGAATGATATTCAAATAGAGAGAGATAATGTCCGAAGTAACTAATTCCCACTTATTTGCACTCAGAACCACTGGAGGTCAAGAAAAGGTTGTTTTGAGACAACTTGAAGCAAAAATGAGAAGTGGAGAGTTAGAGGTTCAATCAGTTCTAATTGTTGACAACTTGAAAGGATACGTCGTTATTGAAGCAAGTGATCCTCAGATCATGTTTATGGCAACACAAGGATTGCGACATGTAAAAGGACAATTGAGAGGAGAGTTGGAATTTAGTGAAATTGAAAATTATCTTATAAAGAAATCTACAGTTTCAGAATTAGCAGTTGATGGAACGGTGGAGGTTATTGGTGGACCATTCAAAGGAATGAAAGCCACAATTACAAGAGTTGATCATGATAAAGAAGAAGCTACAGTAATTTTATTGGATGCTCCATATCAATTACCAGTTACAGTAGATGCAAATTATCTAAAACCGATTGCATCATAGGAAGGAATAAATCATTAAAAAAGAGACAAATTTCAAATGGGCGACAAACAAACAATTTCAGCATTAGTAACAGGAGGAGAAGCTTCTGCAGGTCCACCACTAGGTCCAGCACTTGGTCCATTAGGAGTAAACATCATGGAAGTGATTGCCAAAATTAATGAAAAGACAAGTGACTTCAAAGGAATGAAAGTTCCAGTAACTGTTAGTGTCGATACAGATACTAAAGAATGGGATATTGAAGTTGGAATTCCATCAGCATCTGCACTTATACTAAAAGAAGCAAACATCACAAAAGGCTCAGGTACATCAGGTACAGAATGGGTTGCAGATATCGGAATGGATGCAGTAGTGAAAGTTGCAAATGTCAAACTTGAAACATCATATGCATCAGAAATTAAATCAGTTGCAAAACAGATTATCGGTACATGTCAATGTCTAGGCATTAAAGTAGAAGGTAAAACACCAAAAGAGATCACTGTCGAAGTAAATGGTGGCAAGTGGGACGAGAAATTACAGACTAACTAGATAGGTAAACAGGAGATTTTTCAGTTCTTTCTAATTCAACAAAAGTTTCGGTATTTTGAATTCCATCTATTTTTCCAATTTTTTCTACCACGATAGAATGTAATTGTTCCAAATCTTCAGCCAATGCAGCAACCATCAAGTCAAATCTGCCTGTAACTTCTATAATTCTGTCAATTTCCGCAATTTTTAGTAGATTTGCATGAATGTCTGTTTTGAGTTTTGGATCTCGATTAATTCCAACATAAGCTTTAACACCAAATCCTAATTGGGTTTCATCAATATCGATGGTAAATTTCTTTATCATCTTCTTTTTTATCAGCCTCTTAATACGACTGTACAAAACAGATGCGTTGATGTTTAATTTTTTTGCCAAAAGTGGGATAGAAATACTTCCATCTTTTTTCAATTCTGATAATAATTTGAGATCTAAATCATCTACTTTTGCCATTTCTTAAAATAAGTAAATTTTAGTAGTAAATGTAAGTTTTGGCAGAATATACCAAAATTTTACTAAAATTTGGAAAAATATATACTGATTTTAGAAAAATGATACAATGAAAAATAATTACTCTAAACGATAATAAGTGAGAGATTAAGGTTTTTGACATGGTAAGCGAGTCTGAAATAGTCACTTTAATCCAAGAAGCAAAAAAAGGTGAAAAAGAACGTAAGTTCAAAGAATCATTAGAGCTTTACATAACTCTAAAAGATATAGATGTGAAAAAAGGATTTGCGCTAAACGAAGTAGTTCAACTACCAAATCAGATGTCAAAACCAGCAGCAGTTTGTGTAATGGCAACAGGGGATATGGGACTAAAAGCAAAAGATGCAAAAGCAGATGAAGTAATGGATAGTGATGGATTAGACAAATTAGCACAGGACAAAAGAGCCTCTAGAAAATTTATCAATAAATATGATTTCTTTTTAGCAGATACAAAACTCATGCCATTAGTAGGTAAATCACTAGGACAACTTTTAGGACCTAGAGGCAAAATGCCAACACCAGTTCCATTTAATGCACCTATTGAATCATTTCTAAGTAGATTTAAGACCTCAATTAGAGTAAGAGTAAAAAATTCACTTTCAATTACATGTAAAGTAGGGGATGTAACAATGGATGAACATCAAGTAGCTGCAAATGCAATTGCAATAATTAACAATTTGTCCACAAAACTTCCAAATGGAAATAAAAACATTAGAAAATATATGATTAAAACAACTATGGGAAAAGCAATCAAATTAGAACATAAGGTGACAAAATAATGCACGAAAATAGAACAACATATCCAAAAAAGAAAACACAGATGTATCAACAACTACAAGAGCTTCCAAAAAAATATAGTGTCTTAGCACTTGTAAGAATGGAAAAAGTTAGAGGTTCACAATTACTTCCACTAAGAAAAAAACTTCAAGGTGAGGTAGAAATTGTTAGTATTAAAGATAAAGTAGCAAAACTTGCTTTTGAAAAAGGTGGAATTACTGGAGTAGATAAATTATCTGAAAAAATAGCAGGTCAATGTGTTTTCATGTTTACAAACATGTCACCATTCAAACTTAACATTCTATTAGGAAAAAATAAGGTAATGCTATTTGCAAGAGGTGGCGATACTGCAAGCATGGATGTTGTAATTCCACCAAAGAATACCGGAATTGCGCCAGGACCAATGCTAACTGACTTTAAAGAAAATAACATTCCAACAAAGATTGACCAAGGTACAATCTGGATAATGAAAGAGACCATACCAGTAAAGAAAGGTGAGCCAATATCTGAGAAACTTGCTGGACTTTTGACCAAACTAGACATTAAAGCAATTGAGGCAGGCATTGTTTTGAATTCAGCATTAGAAAACGGATTAGTGTATGAACAAGAAGAGATGATTATTGACCTTGAGAAATTCAGAAATGATTTGGCTCAAGCCCATCAAGAAGCAATTTCACTTTCAATTGAAGCTGCATATATCACTGCAGATAATATTGAGCAGGTCTTGGCTAAAGCATCTCAATCAGCACGTTCTGTTTCAACAGAAGCAGGATATCTAACTGAAGATACAAAAGAGCAAGTTTTACAAAAAGCACATGGTCAAGCCCAAGGCGTAGCCTCAAAAGCAAAAGACTACTCACCAGCTTAAATTAATTACTCTTTACTTTAGGTAAATTCCAATTATACTTCATTGCAACCATTCTAAGTCCAGTAGCCAATAACAATCCAGAAATTGTTCCAGCATAGACATCATTTGTGAGTAATATTACTAGATAGAATACTGCTGCACCTAAGAAACTGGCTGAAGCATACAACTCTTTTACAAATACTATAGGAGTTTGACTAACAAATACATCACGAAGTATTCCACCTCCAATAGCAGTAAGCATGCCCGATAATACAATTACAAGGAAATTCATTCCAAACATGTTATAGGCAAAAGTAGCTCCAATTACAGTGAAAACACCCAATCCAATTGCATCAAATTTCAAGAATATGTTCCAGTGTTTTTTCATCTTAGAGTGTAAAAGGAAGATTACAATTGCAGATACAACAGTAATTATAACATATGATGGATCAATCAGAGAATTTGGTAAATCTTTACCAAGTATGACATCACGAATTGTACCTCCAGCAACACCTGTTATTGTTGCAAGAATTATTATTCCAACAATGTCTGCTTTATGTTCAATGGCCTTGAATGCTCCAGTTACAGCAAAGGCCATAGTTCCAAAGAGATCTAAAATGTAAATGAAAAATTCAATTGACAAAGATGAATCTGCCAAACCAATTACAATAAAATCTAGTCACTAATAACGTTGAAAAGTTTTTGAGATAATTTTAGCCGAATAGAGAGGATAAGCCTTCCATTGCTGCTTCTTCTTGTTTCTCACTTGGTGGTTCTGCTTTCTTTTCTTTTTTAGGTTCATCTCCACCTGCTGCTGGTGCGGCTGCTGCAACTGCCACAGGTGCTGCTTTGATTGCGTCTTCGATGTTAACATCGGCTAATGATGCTACAAGTGCTTTAACTTGGGCTTCGTTAACTTCGGCGCCTGTTGCTTTAACTACGCTAGTAACGTTTGCTTCGTTAACTTCTTTTTCGAGTTTGTGCAACATCAATGCAGCGTAAACATATTCCATGTACAAAAAAGCCGTTAAGCATAATAAAAAGCTATCAAAAATTGTCTTTAGATCAGGATTTTTAGGCTTCGACAAATAGAATAGAGATTTTGCTTTAATTCCTTGTCGTAAAGATTCTCCATTTTCTGTTTGAGGATTCTTTTTGCGTGATCCTGCTCTGTGCCATTTGGAAGAGACAATACATTGTTAATTAATTCAGACAGGGATTCTCTAATCCAGCCATCAAAGATTGTGAAGACCTTTTTTGAGATAAATTCTACTTTCTCAGATCCAATGTCTATTACATCTGTAAAATTTTCATATTCAATTCGATAAATTAGTGCAAAAATACAGTTTTCAGAAGAAGGATTTGTGAGAATTTCTGTTGAACGTGGACCTGCTTTTCCTTGAGAGACTTTGTTTTTTAGCCCAATAGGATTTACAAAAAAACCATTCACACCAATTTTATTTCCATCAACACCAGTTACAGTTCCAAATATTAGATTATGAAAATCTCCTTCTTCATCTTTCCTAGATGTGAAAATGAAATCACCTTCCTTTACTTCACCTTTTTTTCTTCCAAACATGAAATGTTCCTACATTTTTCTATATTTAATGGTTGAATCGACAGTCCTTAATATCGGCACTAGTTCAAAAATTTAGTGAATAAAAAAGAGATTCTTGAGAAATTCTCAGCAGACCCTCAGAGATATTATAATGTGAATCTTTTCGAAGACCAAGGATTCGAACGTAAATCGTGTAATGTTTGTAATAGATTTTTCTGGACTTTAGATTCTGAAAGAGACAAATGTCCTGATCATTCTGAGGATACTTACTCATTCATTGGAGAACCACCAACATCAAAAAGATTTGATTATACACAAGCATGGAAAGAGGTTGAATCATTTTTTGTAAAAAATAACCACACATCAATTAACAGATATCCAGTAGTTTGTAGATGGAGAGATGATCTTTACTTTACGATTGCATCAATTGTTGATTTTCAAAGAGTTATGGGAAGTAAGGTGGCGTTTGAATTTCCTGCAAACCCACTTGTTGTACCACAAACATGTTTAAGATTCAAAGATTTAGAAAATGTTGGTGTAACAGGTAGACACTTTTCATCATTTTGTATGATAGGACAACATAGCATTCCAAATGAAGAGGGGTATTGGAAAGATGAATGTGTTAATCTTGATTTTAATTTACTGACACAGCAATTTGGAATTGCAAAAAAAGAGATTACATTTGTAGAAGATGTTTGGGAAGGAGGAGGATCTTTTGGTTCATCATTAGAATATTTTGTGAGAGGTTTAGAACTTGGTAATGCAGTGTTTACAGAATTTCAAGGTGACCTTTCAAATTACAAAACACTTGATCAAAGAATAATCGACATGGGTGCAGGTCTTGAAAGATTTGCATGGATTACAATGGGAACCCCAACTGCATACGATTGTTGTTTTGGTCCAATTACTAAGAAATTAATCCAAGATGCAGGTATTGATGCAAATTCCTCAGTATTAGTCCCATATTTTACTGAAATTGCAAAGAATTTGGAATTGTATGATGACTTATCTCAAGTAAGGAAAAATACCATCAAATCAACAGGACTGTCTGATGAACAAATTAGTCGTATCATCACCCCATTAGAGGGAATTTATCTGATTATTGACCACATAAGAACACTGATTTTTGCAATATCAGATGGTGCTCTTCCTAGCAATGTGGGAGGAGGATATAATCTTCGAATGATGCTTAGAAGAATTATTTCAACTATGGATAGATTGAAATTAAAATTTGACTTGGATGAGATAATAGATATTCAAATTGATTATTTAAAAAACACGTACCCAGAATTAGAAAAAACAAGACAAGATGTCAAAGAAATTATTTCAATTGAGACAGAACGATACGATAGCTCAAAACAAAGAATGCAAAAAATTGTTAGTAAATTAGACAAACAACCAAACGTTGAGGATTTAATACGACTGTATGAATCTGACGGAGTTACTCCAGAATATCTAAAGGAGATGAAAATTATTTCAGAGATTCCATCAACATTTTATGGAAAACTTGCTGAATTACACCAATCCAAAAAACAAAGAGAGCAAGAAAGTTTCCCATTAGAAGGAATCCCAGATACAGAACTTCTCTTTTATGGAGATGATCCAAGAGAATTTGATGCAAAAGTTTTGAAATCATTTGAAAATTTTGTAGTTTTAGATAGAACTGCGTTTTATGCAAGAGGAGGAGGTCAAGAGCCAGATCATGGAAAGATTGGAGACTGTGAGATAGTAGACATTACAAAACATGGAAACGTTGTAGTCCATAAGATAAAAGGCGATATGCCAAAAGATGGAGAAACTGTATCATGTGTTGTAGATGCAAAAAGAAGAGATGGAATTACAAAGAATCACACTAGTACACATATCATCAACACTTCTGCTAGAAGTGTTTTGGGTTCATGGGTATGGCAACATTCAGCTTTCAAAGAAGAAGATCATGCAAGGTTAGACATAACACATCATTCTGCACTTACAGATGATGATGTTGAGAAGATTGAACAAGCTGCCAATTCAATTGTTGAAAAATCAATACCAGTGAAGATAGAAAATTTTGACAGAGGTGCAGCTGAACAAAAGTATGGATTTAGAATTTACCAAGGAGGAGTAGTTCCTGTAAAATCAGTTAGAATTGTATCAATAGGAGATTTGGATATAGAGGCATGTGGTGGAACACATGTAGCAAATACTTCAGACGTAGAAGAGATTAAGATTACAAGAACCAAAAGAATTCAGGACGGGGTTGTAAGGATTGAATTTGTATCAGGAGAAAGCGCAAAGGAATTTGTTAGGAAGAAACATCAAGATTCAGAGAATAGAGAGAAAGAAGAGAAATTAAAAGAACAAGAAAAAGAAAAGAGAGTTGAGAGAAGACAACTTGCTAAAGAAAGAATTCCAATTATAGCAAAATCACTGTCAGAATGTAAAGAAGGAATATCCACAATTGAAGATATTATCATAGAATTAACAGAATCAGGAAAAGCAAACTTTTGTTATTCAACAAGTAATGACTATGATGATGTTTTTCATATTGGCTTAGGAGAAGTACTTTGTAAAGCAGACCCTAGATTGGTATATTGTGGATTGTTTGAAGAGGGAGAAAAAATTCGAGTTATAGTATATGCAGGCGATGAGATTTCAAAAGAAAAGAGTGCAGGAGAAATTGTAAGGAGTATTTCACAGATTTTGGGCGGAGCTGGTGGAGGAAGTTCTAAGTTTGCTCAAGGAGGTGGAACTGATAAATCAAAGAAAGAAGATGCAATTAAAAATGCGAAGACCGTGATTCTTGGATAGGTAAACAAGATGGAATTAAACTGGAATCAGATAGACTACAAATGGAGAAGTAAATGGTATGAAGCCAAAGACTTTGAAACAGATCCTAATGATAAACCAAAAAAATTCATAACAGTTGCATATCCATATCCAAACTCACCTCAACATATCGGACATGGAAGAACATACACACTAGCAGACGTTCATTCACGCTATTACAGAATGAAAGGATTCAATGTCTTGTTTCCAATGGGATTTCATTATACAGGAACACCAATTCTTGGAATGTCAAAAAGAGTTCAAGCCAATGATGAAGAATTGATTGAAGCATTCAAAAATCTATACAATGTTCCAGAAGAGAAGATCAAAGAGTTTGTTGATCCAGTGAAGATTGCAGATTATTTTCACGAAGAGATTAAGGCAGGAATGATTGAGATGGGATACTCCATAGACTGGAGAAGGGAATTTACAACAATTATACCAGCATATCAAAAATTTATTGAGTGGCAATTTCGAAATCTAAAAGAGAAAGATCTAATCGTGCAAGGAAATCATCCTGTGGGATGGTGTCCAAATGATCAAAATCCTGTTTCACAACATGATACACTAGGCGATGTTGAACCAAACTTTAGTGAATATATTGTAATTAAATTCAATATTGGGGAGGAGATTGTTCCTGTTGCCACACTTCGACCTGAGACACTATTTGGTGTGACAAATCTTTGGATAAATCCAGAGATTATCTATAAAAAAGTCAAAGTTGATGGGGAAACTTGGATAATAAGCGCAGAGTGTGCATACAAGTTAGAGTTTCTTAATAAAAAAATAGAGATTATTGAAGACATATCAGGTTCACAATTAATTGGCAAGAAAGTTCACAGCCCAACTAGTGAAGATGAGTTTCTAATTCTTCCTGCATCTTTTGTCACAGCAACCACAGGTACAGGAATTGTAATGTCAGTTCCAGCACATGCTCCATATGATTTTCAAGCATTAGTAGATATCAAAAATGGGAATCAGAAAAATATTGAAGATTCATTACGAAATGAAGTTGAAAAAATTCAGCCAGTTACAATAATTTCTACTGATGGATTGGGTGACATACCAGCTCAAGAAGTGATAAAGAGAATGGGAATTACAAATCAAGATGACCCAAAATTAGAAGATGCAACAAAAGAGATCTATTCTAAAGAGTTCTACGAAGGAAAACTTAATTCCAATACAGGTGAATTTGCAGGAAAGAAGATTACATTTGTCAAAGAAGAGGTAAAAGAATGGATTTCCAAGACAGGAAAATCAGACATTATGCTTGAACTAACAAATGAGTCAGTAAGGTGCAGATGTGGTACAGAATGTGTGGTAAAACTACTCAACAACCAATGGTTTTTGGATTATGCGAACAAAGAATGGAAAGCAAAAGCCCATGAATGTTTTGAATCAATGAATATACTGCCAAATGAGATTCGAACTGAATTTTTCAATGTGCTTGATTGGCTTCGAGAAAGAGCATGTGCAAGACAGCATGGGTTAGGAACAAAAATTCCATGGGATACTGATTGGTTAGTTGAAAGTTTGGCGGATTCAGTAATTTACATGTCATTTTACACCATGGCAAAATTTGTCAATTCAGGAGAAATTTTAGCAGAAAATATGAATGATGAATTTTTCAATTATATTTTCTATGGAAATGGAGATTCTGAGATAATTGCAAAAAATGCAAAGATTACAATAGAAAAACTAGAAGAGATACGAAAAGAATTTTTGTATTTTTATCCTGTTGATTCTAGGCATTCAGGCAGAGATTTAGTTCCAAATCATCTAACATTTTTTGTTCTAAATCATGTTGCGATATTTCCTAAAGAAAATTGGCCAAAAGAGATCGTAGTGAATGGTTCGGTCTTGATGGATGGGAAAAAGATGTCAAAATCGATGGGTAACATTATCCCATTACGTGATGCTGTCAAGAAATATGGTGCAGATCCAATTAGATTAGCAATATTAATCTCAGCAGAACTTTTGCAAGATGCTGATTTTAATGCCGAATCAATTTCAGGCATAAAAAATAGATTACAATCAATGTACAATGAATGTGTAAAATTTAACAATCCTGGAAAAATAGGAACAGAACCTGAAGATATTTGGATATTAAGTAAATTATCAAAATTAATTTTTGAAGTTACAGAGTCTATGGAAAAGATGCGACTCCGTGAATCATTACATCATATTTTGTATGGATTTGACTCAGACCTTCAATGGTACATGAAGAGAGCTAGTGCAAAAAATAGAAATGACATATCAGGAGTTTTAAACCGAGTTCTTGCAACACGTATCTCCATGCTTTCACCATTTGCACCTCACATAGCAGAAGAGATGTGGGAAAAATTAGGGAATTCAGAGATGGTTTCAAGATCATCATGGCCAAAACAGGAAGAACAAACAGATGATAGAGCAGTGCAAAATGAAAGCTTACTTAGTTCAGTAATGAATGATATTTCAAATATTACCAAAGTGACAAAGATTATACCTAAAAAAATTATAATTTACACAGCAGATATCTGGAAATCAAAAGCATATCATAAAATTCTAAGTGGAGTTAATTCAGGAGAAACAAATGTTGGTATCTTCATTAAAGAGTTAATTTCACAAAAGGAAACGGAGAATGTCAAAAAAGATCCTGACTTTGTAAAAAAGACATTAAAGGATATTCTCTCAGAACCAATGGATCTAAGAAAAACAAAGTTGAATGCAGGGGAGATTGATGAAAGTGAGATCATTTCTAATGAACTTTCATCATTAATTGAAGCAGATTATGGAATCAAACTTCAGGTGTTTTCAGAAAATGATTATGAAAAATATGATCCAAAAAATAAAGCAAGAATGGCAAGACCATACAAACCTGCAATTTTGATTGAGTAGAAACTGGAATTGTATTTATTAGGTTAAAGAACTAATTAGATTAAATGAAGATTGCAGTTATGGGAATGGGTGTTGCAGGAAGTTATCTTATGGCTAGACTAAAGAATTCCGAACACGAAGTAATAGGATATGAAAGAATGTTAGAGGAAAAACATGATTCAATTTGTGCATGGGGTACAATAAAAGAAGAATTAAGTAATTTTTGTAAAAAAACTGGTAGAGATTTTAATGATTTTTTAATTCATGATGGTAAAAAGATGCATGTCAAAATGAATAATGATGTGAAATTTGATATAGGTTTGAAAGGACTATGCACATATAACAAATTAGGATTGATCAAAGATTTCATTAAAGATTGTAATGTAATTTATGGCAAAGCCCCACCACTAGTAGATCTTGAAAAAGAATACGATATGATAGTAGATTGTACAGGATTTCACAGAGTTTACCTACCAAAAATGGAACAGGATTTCTTTTTACCAACATACGAGTATAAAGTAGAATATGAAAATGGAGTACCATATGATGATTTTTACATTGAGCCATTCCCAGGTATGTCAGGATACTTTTGGTACTTTCCATTAGGAGAGAAATTTGCACATATTGGTGCAGGAGATTATAACAAAAACCATGTTAAGGCAACAAATGCATTTCTAGAAAAACATGGAGGTAAGATAGTTGCAACAAAAGGACGCCCAATTAGATTAGCAACTCCAGACAGATGCAAACCGTATTACTCTGGAAAAGTTGTCGGTGTTGGAGAATCAATTGGAACAGTTTACGCATTATTAGGTGAAGGAATCATTCCATCTATGCAATGTGTAGATATTTTCTTAGAAAACATGCATGATTTCAAAGCATATGAAAAAGCTGTTGAAAAACACTACAAAGTTTATGCCAAAGTATTTAATTTTGTAAGAGCAAAAATTCACCATGATTTTAATTTCTTAAAAGCACTGCCAGATTTTATATCAATATTCAGATACATGAAAAAGAATGAAGATAGATTTGGCATGCATATTAAAATTGCAGATTTAATGAAAGTAGCAAAAGCCTAAGACATACTAAGAGAACCAAATCCATCCTTTAAAGTTCGACTTGATTTCATATTATAATCATAAATTGTTGTAGAATAATCATCTAAGACTTCTTTCATAGAATCAAGAGATTCAGAAAGATAGAATCCAGGACAATCTCCAGTAAATTGGAATGTTGCATGAACACGTGCACGTCCTTTTTCATTTTGAGCCCATGTTGAAAATGGATACATGTAACAGACACCTGGGCGTGTAGGATGTATTCCACATCCACCTTCACCATCTAGGAATCTACAAGAAATATGTGTACCATCATCATCTTCAGTTTCATCTATTTTTCTTTTGAGACTAACATTTGTCATTACAGAAAGACCACCTGA
>Ga0114999_10006090_pt1 | contig 14017 bp, 15 predicted proteins | sample ArcticOcean_MG_C_3_FD_89820 | JGI IMG/M metagenome (GOLD analysis project Ga0114999, IMG submission 89820) | Marine microbial communities from western Arctic Ocean - ArcticOcean_MG_CB8_126 | ecosystem: Environmental > Aquatic > Marine > Oceanic | place: Arctic Ocean: Canada Basin | collected...
AGGCTCTCCGACATTACTGAACAGCCCGCGATCCGCCTCGTCGAGATGGGCAAGCGATTCCCGGGGAGCGACACCGAGGCAGTGGGCGCGCTCAGCCTCGATATCGAGCGCGGCTTGATCGTCGCGCTGATCGGACCATCGGGCTGCGGAAAAACGACCACACTGCGGATGATTAATCGCCTGCTGGAACCGACCGGCGGCCGGATCGAAATAGATGGCGAGGACGTGAGTCGGCGCCCCGCCATCGAGCTGCGGCACGGTATCGGTTACGTGATCCAGCAGGTCGGGTTATTCCTTCATCGCACGATCGAACAGAACATCGCGACCGTGCCCTTGACGCTCGGCTGGGGCCGTCGGCGGATCGCCGATCGCGTCGCCTCCGGTCAGCGCGTGCAGCCCACGAGGTGAATCAAGCCCGCTGATGACTGTGGTGCCGATCGCCGGCGCTTGTTGGGCGAAAGACGCTTCAACTCGACCGATCGAAATGATGTCGCCGAGCGCCAAGGCCCGACCGCGAGTAATGAAATACAGCATGTAAATCTCCGGCACTGGCGCCGGATTGAATCATCGTCAGGGAATCAGGGATCGCACAGCTTCAAGGCGAGGCTCGGGACACCGTGGGTTCAAGACGCGCTACAGGCGCGCTACCACTGCACAAACATCGGCATGACGACGTGCACGAAGGCCTCGTCACCCACCGGGCGAATCACACCGGGGTGCGAAGGCGATGACGTCTCGATGATGGCGCGGTCGGCGTCGATCACCTGCAGTACGTCCATCAGGTAACGGCCGTTGAAGGCGATCTTGGCCTCTTCGCCTTCGACGATCGCGTCTATCTCGCCTTCGTTGTCGCCGATTTCCTCGGCGCGAGCGTTGATCTGGAGGCGGCCTGGGCCACCGTCGGAGGGTGTCCCGATCAGGCGGACGATGCCGGAACCGTCGCGCGCGAAGATCGAGGCGATACGCGTCTCTTTTATGAGTTCGCTGACCGAGACCTCAGTGCGCGTGGTCGTTTCCTTCGGGATGAGCTGCTCGTAGTTCGGGAACGTGCCCTGGATGAGCTGCGCGACGAGCTTCGCGTGACCCAGGTCAAATTGGACCTGGGTGCCAGCGGAATTAAAGGTCATCGTGACTGCGCCGTCGAGCTCGGGCAGCAGACGCCCGAGCTCTCCGAGGGCGCGAGCCGGCACGATCACGGCGCGCTCGTCGCCTGCGGCATCGAGCGCCATCGTGTGCACTGACAGTCGGAAGCCGTCGGCGGCGGCCAGCCGGACCTTCCGGTCCTCGATCGCGAAGTGAACGCCGGTGAGCACCGGTCGCGAGTCGTCGGTCGCCGCAGAGAAAACCGTCTGGGTGATCGCCTTGCGGAGGCGAGTCGCGTCGACCTCGACACTCGCGGCGTCGTCGACCGGCGGAATCGGCGGGAAGTCGTCTGGGTCGAGGCCACCGATCGAGGCGGTGTTCCGCGCACAAGTGAGGCTCACCTGTCGCGAACGGTCTGCCAGAGTCAGCTTGATCTGGTCATGTGGCAACGTGGCGATAAAGTCCGACAACAGTCGCGAGGGCATCGTGATTGAGCCCGGTTTGTCAACGACGGCGGGAATCCGATAAGTGATGGCGATCGTCTCCGCGTCCGTCGCCGAGAGGACGATCGAGTCCTCTCGCGCTTCAAACAGGACGTGTTGAGTGATCGGCAAAGTTGTACGAGCCGGGATGGCTCGCGCGACTGCGGATAGGCCGCGGTGGAGGTCTTCTTGCTGGCAGGAGAGGTGCATGGGGGTCGTCTAGATCGGCTAGTCGATCGAAAGATCGAAAGAAATGCTTATTCGGATTCTCATTTACGTAACCAGTATAGGGATCGGGTAGCCACGCAGCAATGAACGCCCCGTGTTCGGGCTGTCAGGCCGCCCCAGCGGCCGCTAATGCCTCAGAGATACCGAGGAGGTCATCGACCGTCAGATCCGGCTCTGGCAGGCGAGACATCATGCTCGAGGCTGCTGCGTCGCTCTTCCCACCGTCCGGAGCCGGTGGCTGGGTTACCGGGTCCTGAGCCTCAGAGGACCGGCGGACCCACACCGTCCGCAGCCCCGCGTTGTGCGCACCACCGACGTCGGCGATCGGCGAGTCACCCACGTATAGCGTCTCATTCGGTTCTGTACCGAGGCGCTCACAGGCCGCGAGGAAGACCGCGCGGTGCGGTTTGTATGCCCGGAGCGATTCCGAGGACTGGATCACCGTGAAGCGGAGTCGGGCGCGTGACAGTGCGCGCTGAAGGAAGTCCTCGTCCGCGTTCGACAGCAGGCCGAGCGTGAGGCCGCGACGGTCGAGGAGCTCGACGGCCGCGTGTGCCTCTGCGAACGGATCGGCCTCGCTCAGCTCGTCCCGGAGGACGTCGGCGGCTTGGTCCGGGTCGCCCACCAGTCCGTGCTGCTCGAGGGCGGACGCGAACTGGCGACGCCAGATCTCCCACTGCGAGTGCCACGCGGGTAGCGGGCCGTTCAACGAGTGGTCACGGTACGGCTGCTCGCGATTCGGCGAGCGCGTCCCCCAGACGCCGGACGACGAATATGCCTCCACCCAGCTCTGGTAGAACGTGTCGAACTCAGCCTCGACGCCCTGCTGCGCGAGGATCGTGCCGATCGCGGTCCGGAACTCCGGGGTCCCGTAGCGGAACAACGTGCCGTAGGCGTCGAAGAGCACTCCGCGAATTGCGGAGAGGTCGAAGGGAGGCCGAGGGTCGGGTGGTACGGCCGAGTCCGTCATCGAACCGACTCTACCGGCTGCCATCCGGATGATCAGCTGTGGTCGTAGGCGGCAGACACCCCGACCAGGACGCGGTCAGCGAGCCCCGCGATCTCCTCGCGCGCTCGGATTGCCTCCTCGTCGGAAAGCCGATGGCGCGCGGAGAGTTGCTTGGCGGTCTCGTCGAGCGAGCGGCGAAAGAAGATCACCGCCTGCATCGCCTGACCGAGGCCCACCCCACGTCCATGAAGCTCGTGCCCGTAGCTCTCCCCGATCCCATCGACCTCTGCGTCGAGTTGCTCACGGTCTCCACGGCCGGAGAGGTAGTTGTCGACGATCTCGACCAGCCGCCGACCGAGGGGGCGCAACGCATCACGCTGGTCGGCCGCGAGATTCTCGTACCAGGGTGCGGCGTCGGCGCCGGTGTTGAGCTGACGGCGAATCCTCGAGACGGCGGCATTCCCGATCTCGTGTGACTCGAGCGTCCCGTTCGTAATCGCGATCAGGTCCCCTTCGGCGAACCGTCGATGGCCACCGGGGGTCCGAAACGAGCGTATCTTCTCGCTATCCGCCCAGCGCCGGACGGTCGATTCGTTGACGCCAAGGATCGCCTTCGCTCGAGCCAGGCTGACCCAACGTGTCTCTTCAGTGGTCATAGGCAGTTTCCCCTGATCTCAGGCTGCTCGTTGGAACAGCCATAAATCTACCAAATCGAACTATCAACGCTAGCTTTCATAGTTTCTTAGTGCCAATCTTCCGAGGACTTAGAACCCGCGAGTCACCGCGTCGTCACCAAAGCGCTCGCGTAGCGAGTCCAACATCTCGTCGACGCGGGCCTCGAGCAGCTCGCCCCCCACGCCACCGTCGCCGGTCAGATCGTCGAGGCCCAACTGCAGTTCGTCCTCGACGATGTTCGTCGCTCCGAGGCCGATCAACCGCACGGGCCTCGAGAGTTGGACCTCCGAGGTGGTACGGATCGCACCAGCAGATCGGAGCGCCTCGTTGAGCAATGCTTCGCCCGCTAGGACCAGGCCGGCGGTCGACTGCGTTGGACGATCGAGCGTCCGGCTGCGAGTCAGCGTCTCGAAGTTGTTCCACCGCAGCTTCAGCGTCACCGTCCGTGCGCGTTTCTGCCCGCGACGCAGGTCCGCGCCCACCTGTTGGGCGTGGCGCGCGAGGTTCTGGCGTAGTTTCCGCGGATCGGTCACGTCCTCACCGAACGTGTTCTCGCGGGAGATTGACCGGTTCGGACGCGCGCCTGCTCGCACCGGCGTGCCGTCGCGGCCCTTCGCGTGCGCGACGAGCACCTCGCCACTGCGCCCGAACTGGGTCTCGAGCCAGCGAGGATCCAGCTCGGCTGCGTCACCGATCGTCGTCACGCCGACGCGGCGCAGCGCGTCACCGAGCTTCGGCCCGACCATCGGCAACTCGCGGATCGCGAACGGCGCAAGGAACGAAGCGTCATCGCCGACCGGTACTTCGATCAGACCATCTGGCTTGGCGCGGTCGGATCCCACCTTTGCGGTGGTCCGTGATCCGGCGATACACACGGAGACGGCGATCCGTAGCTCGTCGCGCACACGCCCTCGGATGTGTTCCGCGATCGTTGCGGCGTCGCTCGCGCCGGCGATCCTCGCGAGATCTCGCGAGGCTGGAACACCGGTGAAATCGACGGATGCCTCATCGATGCCGACGGACTCCACGACCGGCGAGGCGTCGCGCAGCATCTGGTGGAACAGCTTCGAGACACGCGAATACTCGCGGCCATCCGGCGGAACGACTACCGCCTGAGGGCAGAGGCGCAACGCCTGCGACATCGGCTGTGCGGAGTGACAACCAAACACTCGCGACTCGTAAGACGCGGCGGCCACAACGCCTCGTCCACCACGACCGCCGACGAGAACCGGCTTCCCAACCAACGACGCGTCACGCGCACGTTCGACGGCGACGAAGAACGTATCGAGGTCGAAGTGGGCGATGCGCTTCGGCAACCCGCGAGGGGACATCGGAGCTGAATCTGGAGGGTGCTCGGTCATGGCAGATGCAGGCTAGAACTTTCATTCCACCTTGATCAAGGCGCCGATTCAACCAACCGGCGTGGAGGGGGTCTGGTGAGCGCTCAGCCGACGCGCGTGGGCGGCGACTCCTCGCCGACCCCGTTCGAATCCGGTGTCGTGTCGAAGACACGGCGCGGCGGATGCTTCAGATGTTTGAGCTGCTCTAGTTCTTCTTCAGTCACGCCAGCCAGCGCCTCATCGGGCGTCTGCCCGCCGTGGATCCGCTTCGCCAGCGCGACGCCAGCGAGGATCACGAGCGACGAGGTAATCGCCGCGCCTCCGGCGATTACCTTGTGACGTCTCATAAGCTCGGGGAATCGATCGAGCGCCAGGTGCGCGAGCTTGATCGAGTCGCGCGCCATCTGATCGATGGTCTCGCCGCCACTCGCCTCTTTCACATCGTCCGGTAGCCAGTTCATCCTGAAGTCTCCGCTCAGACGGCGCGTCGTGTTCGGCCGCGTCACCGCAACTTGCGGTACAAATTCGCCATATCGATCGCAGCGCGCATCGCGTCGCTGCCCATGTTGGTCTTCGCTCCGCCGGAGCGCGCCTCGGCCTGCGACCGGTTCTCGGCCGTGACCACTCCCATGGTGACGGGGAGCCCGTAAGCCCGCGCCACCTCGGCAATGCCACGAGCCGACTCCCCCGCCACGTATTCGAAGTGAGCGGTCTCGCCTCGAATGACGCAGCCGGTGCAGACGATCGCGTCGTAACGGCCAGTGGACGCAAGCTCTTCGGCTGCCATCGGCAACTCGAACGCTCCCGGCACCTTTACGACCGCGACACCCCAGTCTGGCACACCGCATTCGGCGGCCGTCTCCAGCGCGCCTTCTAGTAGGCGGTCGGTCAGGTCCTCAGTAAAGCGTGAAACGATTACAGCGATGCGAAGTCCGGCCCCGTCGAGGCCGCCCTCGATTGCACTCGTCATGCGTCTACCCGAAGTCGGGCATGGGGCTCTCGAGGAGATGTCCCATCTTGTCGCGTTTCGCCACGAGGTAGCGCACGTTGTGCTCGTTCGGTTCGATCTCGATCGGCACGCGCTCCACGACCTCAAGACCGAAACCATCGAGGCCCGCGCCGCGTAGCGCGCCGACGGTGTTCAGTTCGCGAATCTTGACCGGGTTGTTGGTCATCAGCCGCAGCTTCTCCACACCGAGGTCAACGAGAATCTGTGCGCCGATACCGTAATCGCGATTCTCCACTGGTAACCCGAGGGCCACGTTCGCATCGACCGTGTCGAGCCCCTGGTTCTCCTGTAGGTCATAGGCGCGCAGCTTGTTGTGCAGGCCGATGCCGCGACCCTCCTGGTCCATGTAGACGATCACGCCGCTACCAGCGTCGGCGATCTTGCGCATCGCGGCGTGGAGTTGTTCGCCACAGTCGCAGCGTAATGATCCGAACACATCGCCCGTTACGCACTTGTCGTGGACCCGGACGAGCTGCGGCTCACAGTTGGTGACGTCGCCGTAGACAAACGCCACGTGCTCTCGCTTGTCGATGCCGGTCTTGTAGCCAATCGCAGTGAAGTCGCCGAACTCCGTCGGGATTGTCGCCTCGCCCTCGCGCGTCACCAGCCGCTCGGTGCGCATCCGGTAGCGGATGACGTCGGCGACCGAGGCGATCTTCAGGTCGAACCGATCCGCGAATACCTCGAGGTCCGGCATCCGCGCCATCGACCCGTCGTCCTTCATGATCTCGCAGACCACGGCGACGGGGTTCACACCGGCCAGCTTGCAGAGGTCGACCGACGCCTCGGTCTGACCGGCGCGGACCAGCACGCCGCCGTCCTTCGCACGCAGCGGGAAGATGTGCCCGGGCCGCGTGAGGTCATCGGCGGCGGCCTTGGGATCCCCGAGCACCTCGATCGTGCGGGCGCGGTCGCCGGCGGAGATGCCGGTCGTGACGCCGGTGGCGGCTTCCACGCTAATCGTGAACGCCGTGCCCAGCGGGGCTGTGTTGTGCTCGGTCATCAACGAGAGGTTGAGTTCCTCGGCGCGGTCGTCGGCCATCGGGACGCAGATCAGCCCGCGCGCCTCGGTCGCCATGAAGTTGACTAGCTCGGTGGTGACGAACTCGGCCGGGAAGGCGATGTCGCCCTCGTTCTCCCGGTCCTCGTCGTCCACGAGGATGATCGGCTTGCCCGCTTTGAAGAGGGCGATCGCTTCCTCAGTTGAGATCAAGCGACTGTCGCCCGTTCCAGCATCAGCCATGGTGGTACTCACTTTCTGCGTCGATGCCTAAGTGGTCACCGTGCGTGCTTCGAGGAGTTGGTCCACATACCGCGCGAAGATATCCGTTTCCAGGTTGATCCGGTCGCCCGGCTCGCGCTGCATCATGTTGGTGTGTTCCTGAGTGTATTGAACGAGCGAGACGGAGAATGACTCGTCGTCGCGAGCCATCACTGTGAGTGAGACGCCATCGACGGTTACTGGCCCCTTCATCACGATGAACTTCAGGAACTCAGGCTCCACAAGGTAGCGCGCAATGATCGCTTCGCCCTCGGGTGTGAAGTTGTCGAGGGTGCAGGTCGTCTCCACGACGCCGCGCACGATGTGCCCGGACAATCTCGTCGAGGCGTTCACCGACCGTTCAAGGTTCACAACGCTGCCCGGCGCGAGCTCGTTGAGGTTCGCGCGGCGGTAGGTCTCCGTCATGATGTCGAAGCGTAGTGCGTCGTCGTCGATCGTCCGCACCGTGAGATCGACGCCGTTGACGGCGATCGAGTCTCCCAGCGCAGCGTCTGAACGGATCAAATCGCAGACGACAACCAGCTCGCCGCCGTCGTGCGAGCGTACGCTCGCAACCTCTTCGATAATTCCAGTGAACATGTTCTAAATTTACCCCCCCGGGGTATCGCGGTCCGTGACGAGCGCTGCCCAATCGGGCTCTCCAGTGATCAGCATGTCGTCCCCCATACGACTCACGGAGACCTGCCGGAGACGAACCGCGTCCCGCATCCGGTCGGCGCCTTGCCCTGCTACCGGAGTGGGAGCATCAGCCGCGCCAACGATCAACGGTGCAATCACCGCGTGGACACGGTCGACCAACCGCTGGTCAAACAACGAACCGAGGAGGATCCCGCCGCCCTCGAATAGGACAGTGAGCATACCGCGACGGCCACATTCCTCAACGAGGGCCGTGAGGTCGACGTGCTCCGTTCCGCCGCGCCCCGACCTGGAGGGCAGCACGAGCAGTTCGGCTCCTGCGGCGGCGATCGAACTGCGCCACGCCTCTGGCGAGGCGGCAGTCGTCGCGATCAGCGTCGGCGAATCTCCCTGCAGCACGCGAGCGTTCTCGGGGGTGCGCCCGCGCGTGTCCACGACAATCCGCAGCGGTTGGTGGACCTCGGGATCCACGGGGCCAGCAGGGTCGCCTGGCCGCGCGGTCAGTTCCGGATTGTCGACGATGACCGTGTTCGACCCGACGACCATTGCATCGAGGCCGGGTCGCTCGTCGTGCGCCCAACGTAGCGTCTCGGGGCCGGACACCCAGCGCGAATCACCCGAGGCGGCGGCAATCCGCCCGTCCAGCGACGCGGCGTACTTCACCACTACCAACGGCAGTCCGGTGCGCTGGTGCTTCAGGTACCCGGCCAGGATCGAGGTCGCCTCGTTCTCTCCATCGCCGCTCTGCACCTCGATGCCGGCGGACTCAAGCTGGGTGTGGCCGCGACCATCCACCTCGGGAAACGGATCGCGCAGCGCGTAGGTGACGGAGCGGACGCCCGCCTCGATCAGCGCGCTCGTGCACGGCGGGGTGCGGCCCTGGTGGGCGCAGGGTTCGAGGGTGCAATACACGTCAGCACCGCGCGCCCGATCACCGGCGGCGCGGAGGGCCATCACCTCGGCATGTGCGCCACCGAGGGGCTGCGTGTGCCCACGCGCGATCACTTCGCAGTCGATCACGACGACGGCGCCAACCGGCGGGTTCGGCGAGGTGGTGCCGCGGGCGGCGCGCGCTTTCTCCAGCGCCGCACTCATCTGGGGAGATGGCGACATCGGCATCTAGTCGCGCTGCTCGTAGTCGCGATAGATGCGGCTGGCGGCCGGGAGCGACTGACGCTGGTAGCGCGACTTCAGGTCGGGGTGACCATAGGGACGGTCAGCCAGGGTGGTCAGATTCTGGAACGAGAGCTGCCCGACCTTCATCCCGCAGTAGAGCCGGATCGGCAGCGGTGCCACGTTCGAGAGCTCCAGCGTCAGCTGGCCGCCCCAACCGGGGTCGACGTAGTCCGCAGTCGCGTGGACCAGCAGCCCGAGCCGCCCGATCGACGACTTGCCTTCGACGCGCGCGACGAGGTCATCGGAAAGCTTCACGCGCTCCAGCGTCGAGCCAAGGACGAACTTATCGGGGTGTAGCACGAACGGCTCGTCATCCGCGATTTCGTGACCTTCGGTCAGTTCTTCTCGATGCGCGCGAATGTCGATGGTAGGCCTCGCGGTGGTTGCGAAACACGTGGAAGTGCCGGTCGAGCCGGATGTCCAACGAGGCCTGTTGTACCTCATCCTCGCCGACCGGGTCGACGAGGAGCCGTCCCGTCGCCAACGCTTCGGTTATCGATCGATCGCTAAGTACCACAGGAGTGCCTTCGGGGTCGGGGAGACGACACGCGAACCGCCGCTGATCCGCTGTCGCGAGACTAGCATCCGGACGAGCTGCCCGGAATCACCCGAGTGGCGCGCAGGCTTGAGCTACCCGATGTTCCGCATCTTCTTCAAACTGCGCAGCTCCCGAGGCGGATCGAGGTGGCTACCGCGGATCGTGTACGACACCTCGCCGACGTACACATCGCCGCGCGAGTCCACGGCGATGCCGTGCGGCGCGATGAAGCGACCCGGCTCCTCACCCTCCTCGGGATCCCCGTAGCGACCGAGGAGGGTGCCGTCCGGATCGAGCACCGAGATGCTCAACACGGCGATCGCCCTGCGTGCCTCGGACGTCGCGCACATGGGCCGCGTCGCTTCGCTGACGATGATGACGTTCTCGTTGAGCGGCATCGCCGCCTTCCCGATCGGCGCCGCCGCCGATGCCTACGGGCAGCGACCGGTACTCGCGGCGATGGGCATCGCCGTTCTCGCGACCGCGTTCGCCCTCGCCGTCTGGAAGCAGCGCATGATCCGCGACGAGCAACGCGCGAGGGCAGCCGCACCGTACGAGGGCTAGCGACTAGACCTCGTACGTCTCAAGGTGGGCGCGCAGCTCCGGCTCGTACGCGAAGATCGCGGGCGAGCCGCCGGTGTGCAGGAACATCACCGTCGACCCCGCCACGATCGCGCCCGACCGCACTAGGTGGATCAGCCCGGCCATTGTCCGTCCCGTGTAGGTCGGATCGAGGTAGAGCGCCTCGGTGCGCGCAGTCAGCGCGATCGCCTCGAACACCTCGTCGTTGAGCTGCCCGTATCCGGGCGCGAGCACGTCGTCGAACACGCGTACGTCGTCCTCCGCGACGAGCTCCTCGGCTCCGAGGAGCTCGGTCACCTCGGCAGACTTCTGGAGCACCCGTGTCCGTTGGCTCACCGCATCGCGACGGACACACATTCCGAGCACCGGTACCGACTGTTCGAGGGCGCGCAGCCCGACGAGGAACCCCGAGTGTGTCAGCGAACTCCCCGAGGGCACTACGATCGCGTCAATGACCTCGGAGAGGTCGGGCATCTGTTCCACCAGTTCAGCGGCAGCGGCGACATAGCCGAGCGCGCCGAGCGGTGGATTCTGAGGGCTGAGCGGGATGATGTAGGGATGCCGTCCCCGCGCCGTCAGCTCGGCCGCGAGTACGCTGAGGGCAGCATCGGCACCGGCCTCGTCCTCTCCCTCCGAGTACTCGTGGCGGTGTGCGCCGAGCAGATCGGTGAGTAGCACGTTGCCGGAGTCGTAGTAGGTAGGCCCCATCGAAGGCACGCGCTCCTCGAGCTGGATGTGCGCCTCCATCCCCAGGCGTGCAGCGACCGCCGCGGCGGCGCGCGCATAGTTCGACTGAACCGCACCGGTGATCAGCACGGTGTCCGCACCCTGCTCGACGGCCGCGCCGAAGTAGAACTCCAGCTGCCGCGCCTTGTTCCCCGCGAACGGAATGCTCGTCAGGTCGTCGCGTTTGATCAGTAGCCGTACGCCGAGCCGTTCGCTGAGGCGAGGTGCCTCCTCGACCGGCGTTGGCTGCGTCGAGAGCGTGACGCGCGGGTACCGGGCCAGCCGTTCGGCTAGGTCGAGCATCGGTCCTCCGTTTCCCCTCGCAGCGCTCGACGATACCCGACACCGGCGTGCGGTCCGACCACATCCGAGGGTGCTCGTATCATCTCCGGAACCAGATCAGCACCCTACGGTTCACGAGGGCGACATGACCGATTCCTACGACGTCGCGATCATTGGCGGTGGCATCCTCGGACTCTCGAGTGCGCGGTACCTGCTGCGCGAGCATCCGGGCCTGCGTCTGACGGTGATCGAGAAGAACGATGAACCGGCGGCACAACAGACCGGCCACAACAGCGGCGTGATCCACTCTGGCATCTACTACCGCCCGGGATCGTTGAAGGCGCAGTTCTGCGTCAACGGCCGCAGATCGATGGTTGAGTTTGCCGAGGAACACGACATCGCCTACGAGCGTTGCGGGAAGATCATCATCGCCACCCGCGAGGAGGAGCTGCCGCGCCTCGACACGCTCTTCGAGCGCGGGCAGGCGAACGGTGTCGAGGGCCTCGAGATGGTCGGGCCCGAGCGCATCGCCGAGATCGAGCCGCACGTCGTGGCGCTCAAGGCGCTGTGGTCGCCGGCAACCGCGATCGTCGACTTCGCTGCAGTGACCCGCGTCTACGCGCAGCAGGTCTCCGAGGCCGGTGGCGTGGTCGAGCTGGGGACGCAGGTGACCAACCTGACCCCGCGCGCCGACGGTATCGTGATCGAAACCGATCGAGGCGAACGCCAGGCGAAGCACCTGATCAACACCGCCGGTCTCCACGCAGACCGTATTGCCAGCCTGATGGGCGTGGAGCATGACCTCCAGATCGTCCCCTTCCGAGGCGAGTACTACACCTTGAAGAAGGACCGTGAAGACCTCGTCCGAGGCCTGATCTATCCCGTTCCGGACCCAGACCTGCCATTCCTCGGTGTCCACTTCACTCGCAACGTGAAGGGCTACGTCGAGGCCGGCCCGAACGCCGTGCTCGCCACCGCACGCGAGGGCTACCGCAAGCGCGACTTCAACCTCGGAGACTTCGCCGAGACCCTGCGGTTCCCCGGCTTCTGGCGGGTCGCCGCCCGCGAGTGGCGCACTGGCATCAACGAGGTGAATCGGTCGCTGCGGAAGTCGGTGTTCACGGCGGACCTGCAGAAGATGATTCCCGAGGTGGTGTCGGACGACCTCACCACCGGCGGAGCCGGCGTCCGCGCTCAGGCGGTTCGCCGCGACGGCACGCTGCTCGACGACTTCGCGATCGAACAGACTGAGCAGGCTGTCCACGTGCTGAACGCGCCGTCGCCCGGCGCGACCTCCTCGATCGAGATCGGGCGGCACATTGCCAGCCTCGCTTCCGAGGCGTTTTCACTGGATTGACTGGCCGCGGAAGAGCTCTCACTGACCTGACTCGCCAACCCCCCGCTTCGTGGCAACGAGAAACCGGCCCTGCCAGGGGCCGGTTTGAGCACGATGGATGGGATGCGCCCGGGGCGGGGCCGGTCCATCGTGCTGGGCGGCTGGTTGCTGGCCGAAGCCTCGAGGGTTAGTCGACCTCGAACACCACCGACACATTGATGTTTAGGTCCTGCTCGCCCGGCGAAATTGGGCTGACGCCGCTGACGCTATCGAACGTCGCTCCAGAGGAGAAGAAGCGCTGCTCTGGGAAGGACGAGGTCGATTCGGAGATTGTGCGCACGTTGCCCAGCGACACGCCGGCCGCATCGGCGAGCGTCTTGGCGCGACTCCGCGCATCGGCGACAGCTAACTCGCGCGCCTCATCGAGGAATTGATCCGGCTCATCGACGGTGAACGTGATGCCGCTAACGCGGACTAGGTCGCCACCGGCCTCGATCACCTCATCGAGAATCGTGGATGCGGCGTCGATATCGCGGAGCGTGACGCTCACCTGATTGTTGACCATGAAGCCAACGATCTCGGGAGCTCGTTCGTCTGGGTAGTTGTACTGCGGGTAGATGTTGAACGACCGAGTTTTGACGTCCGAGTCATCCACGCCGTCTCTAGACAGCGAGGCCATCACCGCGTCCATCGCATCAGCCGCTCGCCCGCGCGCCTCAGCGACAGTTTTCGCGGTGATCTCGACGCCAATCTCGATGCGAGCAATGTCGGGGGCGACGGTGACGCTGCCCCTGCCGCTGACCGAAATACCGCTCTGCTGCTGCCCTCTGAGTGTGATCGCGGCGGCCGGTTCATTGAGCACCGCCACAAGCGCGACGATCAACATCGCGACAACGGCAACAATGCCGCCGATCGCTCCTAGTGTTCTGGGGTCAGACATTTGAGTGTTCCCTTCCAGTTCCCATGCCCCGGTGACGGTACACGCCAGGGTCGGGCCTAGGCGGTACCGGCGGTCTGTGACCGCCCGTGCCACCAGAGCAAACCGGCGATCGCGGCCAACACGGCTGCGACCACTCCGAGACCAATCGCCAGGCCCGAGGGCTCGGCACTGTTCTCGGTGAGCAACGCCCCGGCCGATCCCTCGGCTGCGAGCGCGGTATCTCCGGACTGTGGGACTAACGCCGGCTCGGCCTCGCTAGTTCCCGTGTCGGTCGCTGAACCATCACGCGCGGCATCGTCATCGCCCGAGGAGCTCGCCGCCACATCAGCTACCGAGGTGGCAGTAACACCCTGCTGCAGCGTGATATCAGCAGCCGTCTCGGTTGGCTGAATAGCGGGCGGAGGCGCAACGGCTGCACCGCCAGCCGCGCTGTCGCCAGCGGTGTGGTCGGAGGTCGTGCTCTCTGGATCGGAGTTCTCGGTATCGTTGGTATTGCCCGAATCCGGGGCAACGGGTGCTTGCGTGCCACGCAGGTCCGTCGACGCAGCCGCAGCAGCTTCCACCGTCGCCTCGGTGGTCGTCGGGAGTGCGATCACCGTCGCTTCGGCAGCGCCGTCGGCGCCCGTCTCGGCGACTGGGGCCTCGTCGGTCGCCTCGTCGCCCGCGTCCGCGCCGCCCGCAGCACCGTCGCTAACTGGCGCCGATTCGAGTGCCGAGGTGTCAGCAGCTGCCGCCACTCCGCCACCAGCATTC
>Ga0114999_10006091_pt1 | contig 14016 bp, 11 predicted proteins | sample ArcticOcean_MG_C_3_FD_89820 | JGI IMG/M metagenome (GOLD analysis project Ga0114999, IMG submission 89820) | Marine microbial communities from western Arctic Ocean - ArcticOcean_MG_CB8_126 | ecosystem: Environmental > Aquatic > Marine > Oceanic | place: Arctic Ocean: Canada Basin | collected...
AGAAGCGTGCGGCTTATGATCAATACGGCCATGCCGCTTTTGAGGGTAATGGCGGTGGCGGCGGCGGCGGCGGCTTCTCTGACATTTTTGATGAAATGTTTGGCGATTTTAACGGACGGCAACAATCCGGTGGCCGGGCCTCACGGGGTTCTGATCTTCGATACAATCTAGAAATCTCACTTGATGATGCGCATCGTGGTCGCGAGACCCGGATACGTGTTCCGACTTCTGTCAGCTGCGAAACCTGCAGCGGATCAGGAGCCAAAAAAGGCACAAAGCCATCGACTTGCGGTACCTGCCAAGGGCACGGGAAGGTCCGCGCTAGCCAGGGTTTTTTCACGATCGAGCGCACCTGCCCAACCTGTCAGGGCGAAGGCCGGGTAATCGCGTCACCGTGTGGAGATTGCGGTGGCAGCGGCGCCGTTCGAAAAGAAAAGACTTTAGAAGTAACGATCCCAGAAGGTGTTGAAGATGGCATGCGGATCAGGCTTTCGGGAGAAGGCGAGGCCGGTGGTCGCGGCGCTCCTCCGGGGGATCTGTATATTTTCATCGCTGTGGGCGCCCATCCATTATTCCAGCGTGATGGCGCTGATATCTTTTGCGCGGTTCCGATACCAATGACAGCGGCGGCCTTGGGCGGCTCTGTCGAAGTGCCCTCTATTGATGGTAGCCGTGCTAAGGTAACCATTCCCGTTGGTGCGCAATCAGGCCATCGGATGCGGCTGCGCGGTAAGGGCATGAGTGGGCTGCATGGCAAGGGCCGTGGCGACATGTATATCGACCTGCAGGTCGAAACGCCGGTCAATCTGACCAAGGAGCAAAAAGGGAAGCTCCAGGAATTTCAGGATACGCTGAAACCGACCGGTAAGGGGGGCGGCAAATCGACCAGCCCCGAATCTGAAGGGTTTTTCACCAAAGCCAAAGAGCTGTGGGACGACCTGACCGATTGACGTCTTATAGACGGCATCTCTAAAACCATACTGTATTTTATGTGGGTCCCTGAATTCGATCTTTGGGATTGGCGATGTATTGTGCGTGTTCGTAGATAAAGGAACTTGATATGACCGAGATGAAGATTGGTGTTGTTGGAGCCTCCGGCCGTATGGGCGGCGCTGTTACCCGGCAGGTGACTGAGACCGATGGCTGTGTCGTTTCTGCTGCTAGTGAACGGGTAGGGAGTGATGCTATCGGTAAGGATGCCGGGGAGGTCGCAAGCTGTGGTCATTTAGGGGTTGAGATCGTTGATGATGCCGCCGCTATGTTTGATCAAGTCGATGCCGTCATCGAATTCTCGGTTCCTGATGCGACCGTTGCTCATGCAGCGCGAGCTGCAGATGCGGGCTGCATTCATATCATCGGTACGACCGGACTGACGAAAGAAGATGAAGCGTCACTTGAAGGCGCAGGAGAGAAAACGACGATTGTTTACGCACCGAATATGAGCATGGGGGTAAACATTCTTTTTGCCCTGACCCGTCAGGTTGCTTCTATCCTCGATGAAGATTTCGATATTGAAGTTGTCGAGATGCATCATCGTCACAAGGTCGATGCACCGTCTGGCACGGCTCTCGGGCTCGGTCGTGCCGCCGCTGCGGGTCGCGGCACGACACTGGATGAGTCGGGTGTTTTGTCGCGCGAAGGAATTACGGACCCGCGCGATCGGGGCACAATCGGATTTGCAACATTGCGGGGCGGCGACGTTGCGGGTGAGCATACGGTGATTTTTGCCGCGGATGGCGAACGCATTGAATTGACCCACAAGGCCGGGTCGCGGCAAATCTTTGCGCGGGGCGCGGTACAGGCAACGCTTTGGGCGCGGGATAAAGATAAGGGTCTTTATTCGATGCTGGATGTATTGCAGCTTGGTTAAGGCTATTGGGGGCCGCCTTCTTGCGCTGACACTTCTCGACCAATCATGGCTAATTTTCTAGCCGGGCCCCATCGGTATTTTGTGTCCAGTAAGCCTGTTGCCCGGACCGCGCGGTGGCAGGGAATTATGTAAGCAACCGGGTTCGCACCAATCGCACTGCCGACGGCGCGTGCGGCACTTGGCTTTCCAATTGATTTTGCTAGACCGCCATAGCTCATAAGGGTTCCCGACGGAATTGAAAGAAGAGCCTGCCAAACCTTTATCTGAAAGTTTGTTCCGACAACGGAAATGGGCAAAGGGGTGTTGGACTCGCTCGGATTGAATATAGCCTTGGCGAGCCCTAAGGTTTTATCCGAGGCGGTGATAAATTCGGCCGCCGGTAATTGGCTGCGAATGGCATCAAGTGCGGTGTCGGTATTTCCATCTTCGATAAATTGCAGGCCGCAAATACCGCGATCCGTAATCGCGATGACGAAGGCGCCGTATGGGCCAGTATGGGTGCCATAGTGAACTGTCAAACCCTTTCCCCGCACTTTCAAGTCGCCGGGTGTCAGCGCTTCAATGGTCACAAATAAGTTGTGTAGCCTTCCCGGTTCTGAAAGCCCCGCTGTCAGGCTTGCGTCCAGAACGCTTTCGCTACGTGCCAGCGCTCTTTTTGCTTCCTCCAGACTGAGAGACTGCATGAACCGCATCGGGCTCACGCCGGCCCAGCGTGTAAAGAGACGCTGTAAATGGTGTGGGCTGAGATTTACCGCCTCCGCAATTTCTTCGAGAGAAGGCTGATCACGGAAGTTCTCGTGCAAGAACTGTATCGCCCGTTCAACGTGTTGGTAGTCTCGTGTCTGCTGGTCGCTGATTTGTCTCATGGGCTAGAGGATACGGAGCATAATTGTATTAGCCCACCCGCTGTCCGCCGTCATATAAAGGCAACACCAGCGGTAAAGCTGATGACACCGATCACAGTCATTAACAGAAAGAATCCCTGTGGGCCGAGGTTCGTATTTGGCTGCAAGACCGCATCGAATCGGACAGGTGGGGTTTCTTCTGAATCAAACTCATCCGTTAACGTTTGTGCATCCCTGTTCATGGCATTTAGCTTACCGAAACTCTTGAGTTGCGCAACAACTATCAAGGTTAGCAAATATGGTTAACGGGATGATCCGTTGGTCAGATTAGGGTAAAAGAGATGCATGGTTATGAAACGCGCGAACATCGAAGAGTTTTACCGGCGTCTGGCGGAGGCTGATCCTGAGCCCCAAGGCGAGCTAGACTATATCAATGTGTACACGTTGTTGGTTGCCGTGGTGCTGTCAGCGCAAGCGACAGATATCGGGGTAAACCGGGCAACGAAGAAGCTTTTTGAAATTATCGATACACCGGAAAAAATGGTGAAGCTTGGCGAGACTAAGCTAACCAGCCATATAAAAACGATTGGCCTGTATCGGACCAAGGCTAAGAATGTCATTGGGTTAAGCGAGCTTTTGATTGCGGAGCATGGCAGCGTGGTACCGCAGGATCGTGATGCGCTGGTTAAGCTGCCCGGCGTTGGTCGCAAGACGGCCAATGTTGTTCTCAACATCGCCTTCGGTGAGCCGACGATAGCGGTCGATACGCATATTTTCCGTATTGGAAACCGTACCGGGATTGCCCCCGGTAAGAACGTCGATGTCGTTGAACAGGGGTTCCTGAAAAAGACGCCCGAGACTTATATGCTCCACGCTCATCATTGGCTGATCCTGCATGGACGATATGTTTGTAAGGCGAGAAAGCCCGAATGCCCTAAATGTATTGTCGCTGATCTTTGCCAATTCAAGGCCAAGACAATGGTTACCTCCTAGAAGGTTCAAGTGTTAGCTCGTTGCCTTTGTAATGAATTTATTCCGGAGCGTGTTTAGACAATTTGCGACCGGGGTACTGGGGCCTTGAGGTGTTCGGGCCTCAATAAATGTCACCTGTAAGGAGCCTGCTGCGCCAGAGCCTTTGGGTGGGTACAGATATAAATCCAGTAGGCAGCTCTGATCCCGATAGCGCCAGACTTCAGCCGGCGGATCACGGCGTTTGAAACTTGGCACCCCAAGTAACCTTATGAGCCGCTCTTGGTTTTGGCCGATCAGCCTGTCGGGTGACAGTGGTTTGGAAGCCTTGTGCCCACCATCAGGGGGACGCGAGGCTGTCTGATCTCTTTGATTGCTTGAGGCGCCGCCTGACGGGATGTCGGGCGTGGCTGTTACGGGTGTATCCTCTACGGCAACGCAAGCGGATAGTAATAAGGCGGCGGCTATTATAAATAAACGCATACGCTTATCGGCCTGAAATACAGCAGAGAGAATAAATTTGGCCTATTCGGCTTCGGGCAGAATTTCTATTTCGCCTGAAATTTCTCCACCACGCTCTACTTCCATCTGGCTTGCGCGGACCTTTCCCGTTACCCGGCCAGTTGACCTAATAATCAAGAGTTTACGGGCAGTGATGTTGCCTTCAAATGTGCCGCTAATTTCCGCGATCTCTATTTCTGCTTCTCCCTTAAAAGTCCCAGATTCAGCAATTTCGATCTCGCGACAATCTTTCATGTTGGCTTCGACGCGGCCTTCCACGACGAGCTTTTCACAAGCGCTGATTTCACCATTAAGGGAAATTTCACGACCGACGATAAGTTTTTTACTGTCACCGTAGGCTCCGACAGAGCGGTCTTCGGCGAGTGTTCCGGAATATTCCCGAGCGCGCCGAACGATCGCCGGACGCGCGCCTTCCATGCGTGATGGCATAATGGGCGCTGCCGTTTCTCCGGGAGGGCCATTTGGTGCGGCCGCACCACTACCTTTTTCTTGATTATCTGCGTTTTTGGGGAGCATTTGTTCGATCCTTTCCGACGTAGGGACTTACTCGATTGCCGCGGGTGATGAATTTGTGCTGCTAATTACGGCATCTTTATAGGGAATTCTCTCGAAGATATGGAGCATATAAGCCGCCGCAACAACCGGCATAAACCAATTTACCACCGGAATCGTTAGAAGCGACGTGATAATCATCCCCGCGATACAAAGCTGACTACGATGTTCTCGCCAAATTTTTCTTACGGCATCGGGCTCCAGCCGTCTCAATGCGACCAGCTCGAAATATTCGCGCCCCAGGAGATATCCGTTAAGTCCGATGAAAACAAAAATATTTATGACGGGAATAAAGAATAATGGCAGGAAAAGCAGATTTAAGGCGATGACAATACTGGTGTATCGCAGCCCGATAAGAACAGTCTCTGACATAGCTTGAGGCTGTGGCGGTGGCAAGTAGGGGTAGTGTTTTTTTTCAACAGCCCGCGCGATTTTTTCCAGCATCAGCGAGACCACAAACATCATTGCACCTGGAAACAGCAGAAATGCGACCACGACTGCCGTGGCGCCACCAACGAAATCAACAATCCACTCAAGCCATCCGATGCCGAAAAACCGGCTTGAAACGATCAACCACCAGGTGAAGGACAGCAAAAGGACAAAAATACCGATTGCGTAGAGGAGAGACCGGCCCATAACGCTTCGGAAATCGGGGTCGGGAATTTGCCCGATCGCTTTAAAAAAAGAGGATATCATTTGATCATTATAGCTCGGCAATTACGGGAATAGGAACGAAAATGGAATTGGCTCTTGGCGGATTCAACCCGGTGACTATACTCGCCGCGCTGAATGTCGGAAGGAAAATAAATGACCAACGCACGCTATAATGTAATCGGTGTCGGCAACGCCATCGTTGATGTAATTTCTGCGGCCCCGGAAACACTTCTTGAGGAGCTCGGGCTGGATAAAGGCGTGATGACGCTAATCGATGGCGATCGGGGTGAGCAGCTTTATGCCGCGATGGGCGCTAAGGTCGAGACCTCCGGCGGCTCGGCGGCGAACACGCTCGCAGGCATTGCCTCATTGGGCGGAACGGGTGCCTATATCGGCAAGGTCAAAGACGATGTGCTCGGCCGGGTTTTCCGGGATGATCTCATGAAAACCGGTGTCGATTATCGGACGGCGCTGGGTACAGACGGGCCGCCAACAGCGCGCTGTTTGATTTTTGTGACATCTGATGCCGAGCGTACTATGCAAACCTGTCTCGGTATTTCAGTTGAGCTGGGCCAGGGCGACATTGAGAAAGAGGCTATTGCGGACGCGGAAATTACGTATCTCGAGGGCTACCTGTTTGATCCGCCGGAGGCGAAGAAAGCTTTTGTAAGAGCGGCGGAACTCGCGCATGCGGCTGATCGCAAGGTCGCCTTGTCTTTGTCTGATGCATTTTGTGTTGAACGACATCGCGCGGAGTTCAAGCATCTTATCTCAGGACATGTTGATATTCTGTTTGCCAATGAAGCAGAGATCACCTCGCTCTTCGAAGTCGGAACTTTTGACGAAGCGGTGAAGTTGACGGCAGGACATTGTGAGATCGCTGCCCTGACGCAGGGCTCAAAGGGTTGTGTGATTGTTGAAGAAGGCGCGCTGCACGAAGTTGCTGCCAAACCCGTTGATAATGTTGTTGATACGACAGGTGCTGGCGATTTGTTTGCTGCGGGCTTCCTGTATGGTCTCACCAGAGGGTTTGAGCTTCCTAGTTGCGGCGCGATTGGTTCGTTAGCGGCTGCGGAAGTTATTAGCCATTATGGCGCGCGGCCAGAAACGCCGTTAGCTGATCTGCTGGCCGCCAGCGGTCTTTGACATAAGATTTCTATCTCGCTCTGACTCACTGATACCCGTATCATTGTCGGCATTCTTATTGATTAAGGGTAAGTACCCTGAAGGCATGCGGTGAGCGCTGAAAAGGTTTGCGTCGTTGGTTCGGGCCCGGCAGGGGCGACGGCGGCGTATTTTCTATGGCAGGCCGGGTTTGACGTCACGATCCTTGATGGAGGGTTAAGGCCGGAGCCCGAGGTCACCACGGATATTGCCGATTGGCTTAAGAGCCAAGACGACGAAAAATTAGTCAGCGCTGCGACATCTCGGGCAGGGAGCTCCCGACTGCCTTACATGTCGCAGCAGACAAAATACCTTGGTCGATGCGCGATCTCGCCTCTCATATCGCTGCGATGACTGGCAAGACGCGAATTTTTCTACCCGTCCCGTGGCAATTGGTCTGGTTCGGGCTGCGCAGTTTGGAAGCAATTGGCATGCGGCTGTCTTTTTGCAGTGATAGCGTGCTCGGGCTTGTCCGTGGCGGTGTCCTGCCAGACCCGGAAACCTATTGCGATGGCTTTCGTCCTTACGACGCGCCAGAATCGTCTACAGTATGAAAAACCAATCGAAAGTGCAAAGTTGGAAAGAGGCACTGACGGTTTATTGGGACCGCCGCCAACTCGTTATTTTTCTGATGGGGTTTTCGAGTGGCCTTCCTTTGCTTCTTGGTTTCTCGACGTTGTCTTGGTGGCTGTCGGGCGAAAATCTTTCCAAGACTGTGATCACCGGACTCCTTGTTGTCGCCACGCCGTATTCTTTTAAGTTTCTATGGGCGCCGATTTTGGACCAGGTCCGGCTGCCATTGCTCACCACTTGGCTAGGGCAACGGCGGAGCTGGTTATTGGTCATCCAGATATTGTTGATGACTTCAATCATCGCGCTGGGGGCGAGTGATCCCAAGCAAGGTCTGACCTATATGGCGGCAACAGCATTCATGGTCGCTTTCTTTTCTGCGAGCCAGGACATTGTTGTTGATGCGTATCGCATTGAAATTCTTGAGGAGTTTGAGCAAGGCGCTGGAGCGGCGGCGACTCAAGCCGGGTACAGGGTTGGATTGCTGGTGGCTGGGGCTGCACCGCTGGCGCTTTCTGACTTTATTTCCTGGTTCTGGGTTTATGCTCTCATGGCGTTTCTCGTCTTGATCGGAATTGGGGCGACTTTTTTGGCGACCGAACCGTCTAAGGCGGCTGTTGAGGTGAAGCCCGTCGGGGCACCGAAGATCAGTTTTTTGACCCAAATTCGTGAGAGCGTGATAGCGCCCTTTACTGATTTCTGCTCGCGCCGCGGATGGGTGTGGGTTCTGTTATTCGTCCTGCTCTACAAATATGGCGATGCGATCGCAGGGGCGCTTTTCAATCCGTTCTTTCGGGAGCTCGGTTTCTCCGGCACTCAGGTTGCTCTAATCGTCAAGACGTACGGTGTTCCGATGACGATGGCCGGCGTCTTCGTTGGCGGGTTGGTCGTTGCCCGTATCGGCGTTTTCACAGCCTTGCTCCTTGGCGGTATTCTTCAGGCAGCGACGAACCTTTTGTTTGTATGGCTGGCTGCTGATCCCACAATGGCGACTGAGACCGGGCTGTTTATTGTTATTGCTTCTGATAATTTTACCGGTGGTCTCGGATCGACGGCTTTCGTGGCGTTTCTATCTGCCTTGTGTAATCTGCGCTTTACAGCGACTCAGTTTGCCCTCTTTACCTCTATCATGGCTCTGGGACGAACCTATATGGCGGTGCCGTCCGGTTGGTTGGTAGATCAGATTGGATGGATCAACTTTTTCATTTCGTCTACAGCCCTCGCCGTTCCAGCACTGCTTCTTTTGCTGGTTGTCCGACGTTACGCCTCTGAAATATTTCCTGCGCGTGATTAAAGGCCTACGAATTTCTCTATAGCCTCAATGACGGCCTCAAGCGGTATCGCCGTCATATCATCAGAACCGAAACTCTGTGCCTCGATAACTGTGAGCGTTGAAGCGGCTGGCGCAAACTTGGCAGCCGGGGTCGGGCCGAATAGTGAAACCAGCGGCGTATCGGCGGCGGCAAGAATATGACCGACGCCGGCATCATTGGCGACGGCGGCCTTAAGGCGTCGCCCGACCGAGATAGAGTAGCTGACCGACGGTTGAGGCCTGCCGTTTTCTCCAACGGTCGGAAACAGAGCGCCCGGGACTGCGTTAATCAGTAACGGAGTCCATTCCGCTTCCCCTGGCCCTAGAATAAAGACGGGTGTCCGTCCCTTCTCGATTTGGTGCTGTGCGAGTGCGATAAAGCGATCAAGCGGCCAACATTTTTGACGCCCGCCCGCACCGGGGGCGATCCCAACATATACTGGCCCGTCAGGCAGGGCCGTCGCCGCTGCTGTGACTTCGGCTTCAGGGAGGGAGAGCGGTGCACCCGCCGTGTTTGTTTCGCCACCAGCGAGTGTTAGCAAATCCATCATTTGCTGTACCATTGCCGCCGGACGCTGGTAGCCGGAATCTGGTTTGCGGTCTGATAGTAGAAACTTTGCCGAACCTGATATAAACCGCCGATGGCGAATACGACGGACAAAGTAACTCGCCGCGACGCCCCGCTGTGTATCGATGACCAGATCGAAATGCCGCCCATCGATTGGACGGCGCCACAAAAATTGTTTGGCGTTGTCGAAGCCCGCTTCTTCGATGACTTCATCGATTAGACCGGTGACAAGTATTTTCAACTCTTTGCCAAAAGCGGTTTTGTGTTTCCCCGCACACCACGCAATATGGGCATCTGGATAGCTTGCCCGCAAAGCTCGGACAAAGGGCAGCTTCATCAACGCGTCCCCAATCAGATCGCCACCGACATAGACGAGTACTGATTTAATGTCTGGGTTTGCTGCTGGTTTGTTCATGAGAAATTTTTGACGGCGGAGTCGTTATGAAATTTTCCCGAAAGTGAAGCGGTCATCCTCGTTTGCTTTAACGAAGATTCTACCCTGGCGCACCGAGCGGCGTTCGACGCTATTTGCGCCGACGCGCCGTCTTTTTTCCTTTGGGTGCTTTCTTCCGTTTAGGGGCCTGCGCCTGATGGGCGGCAAGTACGGCATCAGTAACAATATCTGAAACCGTTGCATCCAGCCGCGCGATCTGCGCTGGCTTGCTCAATCCGACAAGCAGAGGTCCAATAACGGTGCCGCCGCCAAGCTTTTGCAGCAAACGGGATGAGATCGCTGCAGAAAACAGTCCTGGCATGACCAGGATGTTTGCCGGACCGTTGAGACGGCTGAAGGGGTAGAGTTCTTTCATATCCGGATCGAGGGCAACGCTGACGGTCATTTCACCTTCATAGGCGAAATCACGTTTTTCCGAATCAAGAATTGCGACAGCCCGCTTGATTTCACCGGTGATGTCACTGGATCTTCCGCCGAAGCTGGTATGAGACAGCAGGGCGACGCGTGGTTCATGGCCAAGTTCCCGCGCTTTGGCAGCCGACTGAATGGCAAAATCGGCGAGTTGCTCGGCAGTAGGTCGTTCGTGGACCAGCGTATCAGCGATGAACACCGTTCTGTCGCGGGCTGAGACGACGGTTAAACCGAACAGCTGCCGGTCTTTTTCGATGTCTATGGCCTTGGCTAAATCATTCCAACAGCTTGGCGAGTTTCGGGTAAGCCCCGTCACCATTGCATCTGCATCGCCGCAGGCGACCATGCAGGCGGCGAATATATTGCGGTCCCTGTTCACCATGCGCTGGCAATCGCGATAGAGAACACCGCTGCGTGCCAACCTGTCATAGAGATAATCGGTATAATGCTTGTTCCGCTTGGATAGCCGGGCGTTATGAGCCTCAATCGCCTCACTGCCTTCGAAACCAAGTGCCGACATTTTTTCGGCGACAACGTCATCGCGCCCAATCAGAACCGGCGTACCATATCCTGAATTGCGGAATACCTGTGCAGCACGGATAACTTTTTCTTCTTCACCTTCGGCAAACACCACCCGCTTGGGCTGCTTTTTAACCTGCTCGAATATTTCATTGAGGCTGCCAACCGTTGGGTCAAGCCGCGCGTCCAGCGATGCCCGATAAGCATCCATGCTGGCTATCTTCTTCCGTGAAACACCGGTTTTGATCGCCGCTGCCGCGACAGCAGGGGCAACCGCAGAAATCAGGCGGGGATCGAAGGGTGTCGGGATTAGATATTCGGGGCCGAACTGTAAATGTTGGCCGGAATAAGCACCGCTCACCTCGTCGGGCACGTCTTCACGGGCCAAGGCCGCCAACGCTTTTGCGGCGGCCACTTTCATCTCGTCGTTAATACGCCGCGCCCGTACATCGAGAGCGCCGCGGAAAATATAAGGGAAGCCAAGGACGTTATTGATCTGATTTGGATAGTCAGACCGGCCCGTTGCGACGATGGCGTCTTTGCGAACAGACCGGACGTCTTCAGGTGTAATTTCCGGGTCAGGATTGGCAAGGGCAAAAATAATCGGCTGTTTACCCATTGATTTGACCATTTTCTTGGTGACAGTGCCAGCGACGGAAACGCCAAAGAATACATCGCATCCCTTCATCGCGTCTTCGAGGGTGCGGGCATCTGTGTCGGTGGCATGGGCCGATTTCCACTGATTCATGCCTGCTTCACGGCCGCGATAAACGACGCCTCGGGAGTCACACAAGGTAATGTTTGTTTTGGTAAAGCCCATCGCAACGAACAGCTCAAGGCAGGCGATAGCGGCGGCGCCGGCACCGTTAACGACCATCTTGGTTTTTTTGAGATTGCGATTTGTGAGGTCGAGCGCGTTGATCAGGCCGGCGGCAGCAATTACCGCAGTGCCATGCTGATCGTCATGGAAAACCGGAATATCCATGATCTCTTTAAGACGCTGCTCAATAATGAAACATTCCGGAGCTTTGATGTCTTCAAGGTTGATGCCGCCGAATCCGGGCCCAAGAAAGCGGACACAATTGATAAATTCATCGACGTCGCGTGTGTCGACTTCTATATCAACAGCGTCGATGTCGGCGAAGGTCTTGAAAAGAACGCATTTACCTTCCATCACGGGCTTGGCGCCCAAGGCGCCGAGATCGCCGAGGCCCAATACCGCCGTGCCGTTTGAAATCACCGCGATCATGTTGCCTTTGTTGGTGTAGTCGTAGGCGGCGTTCTCATCTTCTGCGATCTTTAAACACGGCGCAGCGACTCCAGGTGAATAGGCCAGCGATAAATCCCGCTGGGTCCTGATTGCTTTGAGAGGCGCAATGGAAAGTTTTCCTGGCGGCGGCCCGGCGTGGAGGGCGAGCGCCTCGCGCTCAAGATTACTAATCCGATTCTGACCGGTACCCTTATCCGTTTTAGATTTTGCCGTTGATTTCTTTGCAGCCGAATTCCGGCCCGGTACTTTCTTTGCCTTGCGAGCCATAGACTCCCCCTACCCCTAGATTTCCGGAGCATAACTTGATGGTTTTCAATGATTTAGGCAAGCAACGATTATGTTGCGCGAGGAGAAATAGAACAGGACATTTTATGATAATCTGCTGCTTTAGGGTGGTTTGTCTGACGTCAGCCGAATGGTAGACTGCCTCTATGGCAGATGGGGGACAAACCGCAGAGGTAAAAAAGGGGGCGATGAAGGCGCCGGCGAGTGCTGCCGTGACGCCGATGATGACCCAGTATCTCGATATTAAGAATACCCACCCTGATTCGCTGCTGTTCTATCGGATGGGTGATTTTTACGAACTGTTCTTTGATGACGCGGTCCAGGCTTCCGCCGCGCTCGACATTACGCTGACACATCGGGGTAAATACGAAGGCAATGTTATCCCGATGTGCGGCGTCCCGGTTCATGCTTCGGATACCTATCTCTCGCGATTGATCAAAAAAGGTTTTCGTGTCGCTGTTTGTGAGCAGATGGAGAAGCCCGCTGAAGCCAAAAAACGGGGTCCGAAGTCTGTCGTTGCGAGGGATGTTGTGCGCGTTGTTACGCCCGGCACGATTACTGAAGAGACTTTGCTTGATGCGACGCAGAATAATTATCTAGCGGTGTTGGCTGAGGCACAGGGCGCGCTGGCGCTATCGTGGCTCGATATTTCAACCGGTGCCTTTGCCGTCCAACCTGCTGATACCGCATCACTGTCGGCAATACTGGCTCGAATTGAGCCCGGGGAATTATTGATCCCGGATCGATTGCTGCAATTCGAAGCCCTGTTTGAATTATTCCATGACTGGAAAGACGCGCTGGTGCCGTTGCCATCCAGCAAGTTCGATAGCGAGGCCGGGCGAAAAAGGCTGGAATCGATTTATGGCGTTGCGTCATTAGATAGCTTTGGTGATTTTTCGCGTGCCGAGATTGCGGCCTGTGGTGCCCTAATTTCTTATGTTGAGCTCACTCAGAAGGGTCGTTTGCCGCATCTCGATCAGCCTCGACAGGTTGCGGATGGTGCCGTTCTCGAAATTGATATGGCGACCCGCCGCAATCTCGAAATGACTCGTACCTTGTCTGGCGACCGCGCTGGATCATTACTGTCTTCGATTGATCGTACCATAACGGGCGCGGGTGGTCGGTTGCTCAGCGCATGGCTTTCGGCACCACTGACGAACGTTGCCGAAATTAACGCCAGGCTCGACGCGGTGCAGTATTTTTGTGGGGACGCCTCTCTTCGCGATCGCGTGCGGGAACAGCTTTCCGCCAGTGCCGATATCGAACGGGCTCTGTCCAGAACATCGCTCGGGCGCGGTGGTCCGAGAGATCTGGCGGCTATTCGCGACGGGCTGAAAGTGGCATCGAAGCTGCAGACTTTGTTGCAGGAACAAGAGCCATCAAAATCTGCGGCGGCGATTATCGAAGCCGCCAAACAGCTCTGCGAACACGCGACACTTATCGAGTGGCTGGACCGTGCGCTAGCGTCGGATCTGCCCCTGCTGACTCGCGATGGTGGATTTATCGCTCAGGGATATGCGCCCGAACTGGATGAGCTGATCACGTTGCGTGATGAAAGCCGGAAGCTCATTGCCGGACTGCAGGCAAAATACTGTGAGGCAACCGGCGTGCCATCGCTGAAGATCCGACACAATAATGTCCTCGGGTATTATATCGAAGTGACCCCCTCTCATGCCGACAAGGTGCCGCTTGGCGAGGGCTCGCCCTTTATCCATCGGCAAACCCTTGTTAGCGCGATGCGCTTTAGCACTGTGGAGCTTGGTGAGCTCGCCGGGCGCATAAGCCGGGCAGCGGACCAGGCCTTAGCGCTTGAGCAGGAGTTGTTTCAGGGTTTGGTCTCGGAGGTAACTGGCCGAGATAAGGAAATTGCTTTGGCGGCGCGCTCGCTAGCCTGTCTTGATGTCTTTGCGGCTCTTGCCGATCTCGCGGTGGAGAACCGGTATGCCCGACCGGGAATAGATTCCAGCCTGTCTTTTGAAATTTTGGGCGGCCGGCACCCCGTTGTGGAGAAAGCGTTGAGCGATACCAGTGCGAGTGCTTTTGTGCCTAAT
>Ga0114999_10006092_pt1 | contig 14014 bp, 9 predicted proteins | sample ArcticOcean_MG_C_3_FD_89820 | JGI IMG/M metagenome (GOLD analysis project Ga0114999, IMG submission 89820) | Marine microbial communities from western Arctic Ocean - ArcticOcean_MG_CB8_126 | ecosystem: Environmental > Aquatic > Marine > Oceanic | place: Arctic Ocean: Canada Basin | collected...
CATTGCCTTAGGCTTAGATCATCGAGGTCGATCGCGGCGCCGCACTGGCGTCAATCCGTCAAGCGATGGACCGGTTGTCCGACCTCACTGACGGGTATCGCCCGCAGGCTCTACAAGTTTGCTCAAAACGCAGTGGCTCGAATGTGGTTTCGTCGGTTGATTGAGAACTCGATTTCCTCCTCGCCCACACCGTGCAGCACTACGCGATCATGGGATTGCTATGTCGGTTGCAGGGTGTTGTTGAGGCTGATTTCGGGGTCGCGCCCGCGACATTGCGATACCGCTAAGAGGAGCAATTGGCCTAAGCACCTCGAACGAAGGGGCCGTAGCGCATCGCTAACGCAGGTGCGTCAATGCGTCGCGGCCTCATCACCTAACCCGTCATCTAGTGCCCGCGCGAGTAGTACCCGCGCGAGCGATCGCGTCATTGTTTCTTTATTGGGGAGGACATCGCCTCGCACCCGCGCCGCAGGTCGGGCTAGAATGCACGCTACGAAATAGGACACCCATTGAATCCATATCACGCTGCGGCCTGCCAGACCGCTACAAAATAGTACAAAATAGGACACCCATTGAATCCATATTACGCTGCGGCCTGCCAGACTGATTTTCCTGCGCCTCTTGATCGCAGCGAAATCGGTGTACGCACCGCGCGTATGTGCGAGATCGTTGAGCAGACGGTGACCGGCTACGAGCCGTTTTTCGATGTGCGTTTGCTGACATTTCCAGAATTTGCCCACAGCGTGCCGATTTATGACAACGTGGCAGAATTGCGAGATAAGCTGGCGGTGGAAGTGCCGAACGAGCATACCGATGCATACGCGAGATTGACCAAGCAATACGGCTGTTGGATACAGACGGGCACCTTCATCGAGATCGACCCCCAGTACCCAGAGTTCTTGTTCAATACGACGGTGTTGATTGGGCCTAACGGCGTGATATCCAAGTACCGTAAAGTCAATCCATGGATACCTTGGGAGGTGCACGCGTCGCCGCATGACGTCCCTGGCTATAGCGCCGATCCTTTTCCGGTGGCCGATACGGAATTAGGCCATCTGGGTGTTGCGATCTGCTATGACTGGCTGTTTCCCGAGACGATCCGTCAGATCGCATTCAACGGTGCCGAAGTCATCATTCGTGTGTCGGCTTATATGGATCCGTGGGGTACTCAGGAACCAATGGATTGGTGGACGCTGATCAACCGCACCCGAGCGCTCGAAAACACGGCCTACGTCGTCGCATCCAACCAAGGTGCGAGCTTTGCCAACTATCCGCCGTTCAGTTGGCCCGGCGGCAGCATGGTCGTGGACTACGACGGACGAATTTTGGCCCAGGCCGATCCGGGGCCGGGCGAGAAAGTCGTCGTTGCGCCAATCAACATCGCGGCCCAAAGAGCGGAGCGCGAACGACGTCAAGGTCACGATTTTCGCAGTCATCTTCGTAGCGAAGTGCACCCGTATTTGACGAGCAACTATCTCGATCGTGCGGGGCCAGACCTGTCAATTGAGAGTAACAAAAAACGCATCTTGGTCGCGAAGGAAAAACTGAAGTGAAATTGATGGCGCTTGGCATAGTGGTGTCGTTGCTGTGCGGTTGCGCTGACGATGCGCTATTCACGGCCGAAGATGTTGCGAAGAACGACTTCGGCGTGGCTCAAATGGGTCAATATGAATATACCCAGGCCGAGCAAACATTTGCTGACGTCGTGGCGAGCGCTCCAGGCTGGTTAGATGCGCAAGTCAATCATGCGATCGCAACGCTCAACCGTCAGGAAGAGGGAGACGAAATCACGGCTCTGGATATGTTGGCAGCGGTTTTGGTTAAAGATCCGCAACATTTGCGCGCACTGTACACCTCCGGGATTCTTCGGCTCTATTTGGGAGAGGCGGAGACAGCCATCGAGTTGTTCGGCCAAGTCGTAGGCGCTGATTCGAGGGATGCTTATGCCGCGTACTTTCTAGGCCAGGCGCACTTGCAATTGGGTAACTACGAACAAGCGTCGCAATGGTTGGTTCTCGCCAGTCGCCTTGATCCGTATTTGCGAAGCGCGTATTGGGCATCTGCACAAGCGCTACGGCGTATCGGCAAAACCGCCGAAGCGCAGGAAATGCTCGATGTTTATCAACGCTTCGCGCCCAATCCGGCGGCGCATCTTGCCGATTTTGCCTATAAACGCATGGGGCCGAAGGCTGAAGCCGAGGCCGTCACGGTGATTGATGTTGCACCGATCGAATTGCCGAGCGGGCCGCTGTTCGACGATCCGCAAACGATCGCAGATGTGTCACAAGGCGCTTCGGTGACAGCGGTTGACCTCACGGGCGACGGACAATTGGATCTAGTGGTTAGCCGCGAGATCGGCAATGTGGTTTTCATAGGTGCGAAGAATGGTTTTCAACAAGCCTCCAACCACCCGTTGGCAAACGCGTCGAGTAAAGCTGCACTGTGGGGTGATATCGACGATGACGGTATGGTCGATGTCATCTTCTGTTCGGACAAGGGTATCGAGTATTGGCGTCAAGCACCGGCAGATGAGTGGCAACCGACCACGCTCGGGGTCGATGCGAGTCTACCATGTGTGGCTGGCGCAATTTTTGATGCAGATCATGACGGCGATTTAGATGTGTTTACCGCCGGTGCAGAAGGCGCTGAACTCTACAGCAACAATCGGGATGGTTCTTTTAGAGTACTCGCTGGCGAGCTAGGCATGCGCGGTGGCGCGGGGCGGCAGGTCCTCGTGGCCGATCTCGACAGTGATCGCGACTTAGACATTGTCGTGCTGAATGACAAGCTACCACACGATGTTTGGCAGAACGACAGAACCTGGCGCTATCAAAAATTTGCGGGGCTAGAAGCGTTTGCAGCTGCTGATCTCGTGGCGGCCACAGCTGCTGATATCGATGCCGATGGACACATAGAGATCGTGTCGATTCAGCGTGATGGAGTGCTAACCGAATGGGATGTATTCGAGGCCACAAGCCGCGTGATTGCTAACGTACGTGCAGCCAACGATTCGGAGTTGGCCGTTGCCGATGTAAACGGCGATGGCCGCCCAGAAGTAATGATTGTGGGTGCGGGGGAAGTGCAGATACTCGATCCGGATAGCGGAGAAGTCATGTTTGCGCGGCCGGTTGCGGACCTGGCAACCGCGCAGCTGTTGCCGCTGACTGCGAGCCAAGGTCCATCACTCGTTACTGTGTCGAGTCGCTCGGTTGATTTGCATTTGCCCGGAACGGGACGCCACGATTTCATGACCATTGCGCCCAGCGGGCGCAATGAATCGGACCAAATGCGATCTAATGCCTCTGGAATTGGCACACGGATTAAGCTGCGGATCGCAGGGCAGTGGACGGTCATGGACGCGCTGGATACGCATTCCGGCCCTGGACAGAGTTTGACCCCTTTGCCGGTTGGGCTTAACGGCCGGGAGTTTGCTGACTTCGTTGCACTCGAGTGGTCGGATGGCGTGACCCAGAGTGAAATCGAGTTGGCAGTCGGGCAATTGCACGAGATACCGGAAACTCAGCGTCAATTGGCCAGTTGTCCGGTGCTTTTCGTCTGGGATGGAGAGAAATATCGTTTTGTTAGCGATGTTTTAGGCGTTGGCGGTTTAGGTTTTTTTGCGTCCCCCGGTGTGTATGGACAGCCGCGTCCATTTGAGGTGTTTCTGTTCGAGCAAGGTTTGCTGGTGCCTAAAGATGGGCGCTACCACATCAAATTGACTGAGCCGATGGAAGAAAACGCATACGTCGATTCGGCGATGCTGCGCATATATGACGTGCCTGCAGGGTGGTCGATGGTGGTCGATGAGCGAATGGCGACCAGTGCACCTGAACCCAGCGGACAACCCATCTTCTATCAAAAACAGGTTGATCCAATCCGTGCTTGGTCGAATGCCGAAGACGATGCGACCGATCTGGTGTTGGTCCGTGACTTGACGGCGCCGTCCCCGGGGGCGCTAGATGAACGGTTCGTCGGTTTGTTAAGCGAGCCACAGATTCTAACGGTCGAATTTGGCGAGCCAATCGATCTTGATGGGGCGACCCTAGTGGCGGACGGGTGGGTCGAGTACGGCTATTCGCAAACGGTGTTCGCCGCTTGGCAAGCGGGCAAGCAATATCAACCAGTTTCACTTGAAGCGCGCGATGGTCACGGTCAGTGGCACATGGTTGCAAAACACTTTGGCTATCCGGCTGGTATGCCGAGAAAAATGGTTTTGCCGCTGCAGCACCTCCCTCGCAACACGCGCGCACTGCGGCTGACTTCGAATATGGAAATTTATTGGGATCGCCTGCAAATTGTACTGCAGGAGGATTTGCCGGGTGCCCAGGTGGTCAATGTCTTGCCGGTCGCCGCGAGGGTCGGCAAACCTGGGTTTGCCAGCCGCACGACGGGTGATCAGCGCGTACCGGACTACGACTACAACAAGCGCAGTCCGTATTGGGACACCAAGTTTCAACGCGGCTACTACACGGCGTTCGGCGATGCTTTGGCACTAATTAATGCCACCGACGGCGCCATGGCCATCATTGGAGGGGGCGAAGAGCTTCACTTTGAGTTTGCCAATCCAGCGCCGGTGTTGCCGGGCTTCGAGCGATTCATTGGTATTGAATTTCGTGGCTGGGCCAAGGACATGGATCTATATACCGAACACGGTGAAACGGTCGGCCCATTACCTGTGCTGCCTGACCAGACCGAGGCCGCCATAGAGCGACGCCGTGCATTGCATCGGCGCTACAATGTGCGCTTCCAAGAGGGGTTCTAAGCAACTGATCCCATGAACCAGGTACGCGTTCGAGAAGTCGTAGGACCCGGCATGCGCAAGCTGCTCGTGGTGGTACTCGTGCTGTTTGCCATTCTCGTCGTTGATTCCGTTTATTTGGGCTCGATTACGTTTGCCCAATGGCTGCGGGGCACCAGTTTAGAGGGGGAGATCTTCCAAGGCGCATTCCTCGTCCATTTAGCGCTTGGGTTCTTGCTCATAATCCCGGCAGTAATTTTTGCAGCGCTGCATTTAGCGCGTGCCATCGATCTGCCGAATCGCCTTGCGGTGCGCTTGGGAATTACGCTGTTCGTAACCTTATTGGTGCTACTGACCTCGGGGGTCATGTTGACGCGGGGCCTGCCCGTTTTGGAGCTCAACGATGAAGAGCTGCGCGCCGTCACATATTGGTTGCACGTAGCCGCACCGTTTGTCGTCGGATGGCTCTTTGTCATGCACCGTTTGGCTGGCCCGCGCATTCGCTGGTCGGTGGGTGGTGGCATTCTTGCAGTCAGCGCCGTGCTGACAGTCGCTGGGCTGTGGGTTGCGGATTCTGGAGGCGCAAACACAGCGCTGGCAGATGATCGCTATTTTTTCCCATCGCTTGCTCGCACAGCGTCTGGTCGTTTCATTGCCGCACAAGATTTGATGCGCGATGACTATTGTGCGGGCTGCCATGAGGACATCCATGAACAGTGGCAATACAGTGCACATCGGTTTGCGTCGTTCAACAATCCGGCGTATCGGTTCTCCGTGCGCAATACGCGCCAAGTTGCGCTAGAGCGGGATGGCGATGTGCAAGCGGCGCGTTTCTGTGCGGGCTGTCATGACCCGGTGCCGTTATTTAGTGGTGCATTCGATGACCCAGAGTTTGATGATGAGAACCATCCCACCGCACAAGCGGGCATTACCTGTGTTGCTTGTCATGCCATCGAACAGATCAATAGCCAGCGTGGCAACGCCGATTACTCGATTGGTGCACCCGAACACTATCCCTTTGCTTTTTCCGAAAGCGAGACGTTGCGCTGGGTAAACCGGCTGTTGATCAAAGCTAAACCGGCATTCCACAAACGCTCGTTTCTAAAACCCATGCATAAGTCGGCCGAGTTTTGCGGGACCTGCCATAAGGTCCACTTGCCGCAGGAACTCAATCAATACAAGTGGCTGCGGGGACAGAACCATTACGACTCATTTTTGTTGAGCGGGGTGTCGGGTCACGGGGTGACGAGTTTCTACTATCCTGCAAAAGCCACGACCACGTGCGCGCAATGCCACATGCCGCTCGAGCGATCGACCGACCTTGCTGCAGGGCGTAATGATGACAGCGGCAACACCACCATTCACAACCACCAGTTTCCCGCAGCCAATACCGCACTGACCACGTTTTTCGATTTACCAGCCAAAGCGACGCAAGCGCATGTGAAGATGCTAGAGGGTGCGTTGCGTGTCGATATATTCGCGATACGCCAAGGGTCTGAAATCGGCAGTGAGGTAGTAGCCCCCCTACGTCCGGTAGTGCCAGTTTTGCTGCCAGGGCAAACGTACGTGTTCGACGTCGTCCTACGAACTCTGACGGTTGGTCATCTATTCACCGAAGGCACTGCAGATTCTAATGAAGTTTGGCTCGACGTGACGGTGCGCAGCGGCGAGCGCGTCATTGGTCGTAGTGGTGCTCGCGCCGCCGACGGCACCGTTGATCCTTGGTCGCACTTCGTTAACGCCTACGTGGTGGATCGTAACGGTAATCGCATCGATCGGCGCAACGCTGAGGACATCTTTACCAAACTCTATGACCATCAGATTCCGCCCGGTGCAGCGGATGTCGTTCATTACAAGGTCACGCTCCCCGCTGATTTGGTCGATCCTATTGAGATTGACGTCCGACTCAATTATCGAAAATTCGACACGTCCTACATGCGGTTGTTCGAAGGCGAAGAATTTGTGGAGAACGATTTGCCAATCACAACGATCGCATCGGACCGGCTGGCTTTGTCCTTGACCGAGAATACGCTGCGCCCAGCGCCAAGCATTGCGGGATGGGAACGCTGGAACGACTACGGCATAGGTTTTCTTCGTAAGCCGGATCTCCGGGCGTTGAAACTAGCAGAAGAAGCCTTCGATAAAGTACGGGAACTCGGTCGACCCGAGGGACACCTTAATTTGGCGCGCGTGCTGATCCGCGAAGGCCGCTTGGACGAAGCAGCGCAAGCTTTGCGTGATGCGGCGCAAAGCGGGGCTTACCCGTGGTCCGTTACATGGTTCGCTGGGCTTGTGGACATGCAGAATGGTGAACTCGATGCTGCGATCGAGGCCTTTCGCAGTTTGGTGGATACCCAGTTCAATGATGCGCGCGAACGCGGATTTGATTTTTCTTATGATTACCGACTGCGCAATCAACTGGCTCAAGCTTTGTTTGAACGGGCAAAACTAGCCGATTCGAGTAGCGAAGAGCGAGACTGGTTGGATCTAGCTGTGACGGAGTTTATGGCGGCGTTGGCCGTCGATCCGGAAAATCTCGCCGCCCACTACGGTCTGGCACAGGTGTATGCGCGGCAGGGCGAAACGGATAAAGCCGATCGGCATCGGGCGTTGCACGCAACCTATCGGCCCGATGACAACGCGCAAGATCAAGCCGTGCAGCGCGCGCGGCAGCAAGATCCGGCAGCGAATCATGCGTCCGAACCGGTGGTGATCTACGATTTGCAGCGCGGTGACGTCGACGTTACGAGGGCGCAGGATCCATGACCGAAGGTGATGCAGCGGGTCAGGATCCGCAACAAACCGAAGATGCGATAAGGCGCGCGCTTGTTGTTTCATTGGTGATTGGTTTGGTGTTGGTCGCAGTGTTGGGCATCGTGTATTGGCTGCTCGACGAGCCAATCGAAGAGCAACTAGTCATCGAACGTGATGTCACCGGACCAAAACCCCAGCTATCAGATACCGTCGATACGCCCAACTTTGAATTTGTCGACATCACTGCAAGCAGCGGCATTGATTTCGTGCATGAGAACGGCGCGTACGGTGAAAAGCTATTGCCCGAAACCATGGGTGGGGGCGTTGCATTCTTCGACTATGACAACGATGGAGGTCAAGACCTCTTTTTGGTCAATTCGAATCATTGGGAAGACAATGCGGCGAGCGAGCCGACCTCTAAACTTTACCGTAATCTCGGTGACGGCACGTTCGAGGACGTCTCAGCCGCCACCGGAACGGATCTATCTATGTATGGCATGGGCGTTGCGGTTGGCGACTATGACGGCGACGGCTTCGTCGATCTCTTTATTTCAGCGGTGGGTGAAAACGTGCTTCTCCGAAACCTCGGTGGGGAACGGTTTGTCGACGTGACAAACGCGTTGGGGGTGGCTGGTAGTTCAGAGGCGTGGAGTACGAGTGCCGCTTTTTTCGATCACGACAACGATGGTGACCTGGATCTTTATGTTGCCAACTACGTTGAATGGTCACCTGAAATAGATCGCGCGGTTGGTTACCAATTGACCGGTATCGGCAAGGCGTATGGCCCGCCAACCGACTACGGCGGATCGCATTCGTATTTCTATAGAAACGATATCGAGTTGAATCGCTTTGTCGATATTTCCGCTGTAGCTGGTATCGAGGTCGCCAACGCAACCACTGGTCGACCCGCCGGCAAGGCGCTTGCGGTGCATGCAGCGGACCTGACTGGCGATGGCTGGCTCGACGTCGTTGTGGCAAATGACACCGTCAGGAATTTCTTGTTCGTGAATCAGCGTAACGGCAAATTCGAAGAAAATGGAATCGATGCCGGGATCGCGTTTGACAGTGCGGGGCTGGCCACGGGTGCCATGGGGATCGATATTGCGAACTACCGCAATAATGATCGCCAAGCGGTACTAATCGGAAACTTCGCCAATGAAATGTCATCGTTTTATGTGGTGCAAGGGGCCGACGGCATATTTAGCGATGACGCAATCGTTGCGGGTATCGGCGCACCGAGCCGTCGCGCGTTGACCTTTGGTCTCGTTTTTCTCGATGCTGATCTCGATGGCCGTCTTGACGTATTAGCGGCAAATGGTCACGTCGAACCAGACATCAACAAGGTTCAGAAAAGTCAGCGTTACGAGCAACGCGTCCAGTTGTTCTGGAATTGTGGCGGTGCATGTCGTCGCGAGTTTCGGCTGGTAGAGCAACCCATTGGCAGGCCCATTGCTGGTCGGGGTGCTGCGTACGCGGACATCGATCGGGATGGCGATTTAGATGTAATTATCAGCGCAGTCGGCGCTAAACCGATGTTGCTGCGCAATGACGCAAGTCAAAAAAATGACTGGATACGTCTCGAATTGGTCGACCAGGGAAACAACCGCAATGCCATCGGTGCGCGGATAGAGTTGGTGCATGGCGCGATGGTGCAAAAGCGCACAGTCATGCCCGCGCGCAGCTACCTATCGCAAATGGAGCTGCCGGTTACGTTCGGGCTGGGCACGGCGTTGGGTTCGGGTGAAGCGGTCACAATAACGGTGGATTGGCCGGGTGGGGGACGAGAAACTTGGCAGCTTGAGCCGAATCAGCAATACAGACTCGTGCGGGGTAGTGCGAAGTAGCCCCTTCTAACTCTATGTAGGCAGTACCCAGCGCTCGCTACGGCGGGTCAAGATGAAAACAAAGGCGCTCACAGATATGGGCAATATGCGGCTCGATCTCTGACCAAAGTGGTAGCGCGATCAACCGACTTCCAAGCAATTCACTGACGCCTAGTTCGTATCTACTGGCGAGATGCTGATATCCCACTAACGTGTGGATCGCGGGGAAGTAAGCTGCGGTTGCAATGCCGTCGGCGGCCAAGTCTGCGCGTAGCCGGTCGCGGTCAGTGTTTTCGGGCAATAGCACCGGAATGGTAAACCAGCCCTGAACGGAGTTAGTGAAACCAAAGATTCGCATTTGCCCGTTATTGGTCAACTCGCGCTGGTAGTGGGCAGCAAGCTCCGTGCGGTATGCAAGGCGTTCGTGCAGACCAGCGAGTTGCGCTCGGCCAATCGCCGCGCCCAATTCGTTGCCGCGAAAGGACATGCCCGGCGTGGTCGCTTGATGGCCTGATACCACGCCTTGGTTGGCAATTGCTCGACACCGCTCAATCAAGGCTTCGTCCTGGGAGATCACCATGCCGCCTTCGCCCGTTGTCAAAACCTTATTCGGATAGAAACCAAATATGCCGGCATCAGCTATCGTGCCCGCCAACTGCCCGTTGCATTGTGAGCCAAGCGCTTCAGCCGCATCTTCGACGACGGCGAGGTCGTGCGTTGCCGCAATTTCCATGATGTCCGCGATGTCGGCTGCGTGGCCAAACAAGTGCACAGGTACGAGCGCTTTGCATTTCCCGCTTATCGAGCGATGCAGAAGGTTTACGTCAATGTTCCCAGAATCGGGTTTCACGTCGACTAGAATTGGCAGTGCGCCACAGTTGAGTATCGCGTTTGCGGTACCGATAAAAGTAAGCGCTGGGATGATGACTTCGTCGCCTGGGCCCACCCCTAAGGCACGCAGTGCGCACGTTAGAGCAGAAGTTCCTGAATTGGTCATCGCTGCCGAGCGCACGCCGTGCCAGGTGGCGAATTCTTGCTCGAACGCGGTGATTTCCTGGCCGAGCGCCAATCGCCCGCTCGCCATGACGCGAGTAACCGCATTCGTTTCTGCTTGTCCGATGTCCGATTTAGCGAGCGGAATCTGTATCTTGGATGAAGGCATGATGGGTGGTTTCGAGGGGGAGGGCGCGTTTACGCAATAGTTTTTCTCGCGGCGGTGCATCGGCAAGGCCTGCCACAATACGTTCTGCGGCATGGCCATCGCCGTATGGATTCTCCAACGATATTAATGACTTGGCGAATTGAGGCTCGACCGCCCGCTGCATCGTGCGCAGGATTACGTCGGGATCAGCGGTCGCGTGGAGAATATTGGCGGCGCGGGTTCGGCCTTTCTGTCGATCGCCAATGTCGATGCAGGGCAGCTTAAGACTCGCAGATTCCATAATGCCACTCGACGAGTTGCCGACCATCAATGCTGAAGCCTCGAGCAAGGCCCAATAGGTGAGGTGATCAAGGTTTACGTACAACTCTGCATTGCTGTGCGAGTGGCAGAACTCCCTGACGCTTGCAACAAGGCGTGTATGGCCTGCGTCTGCATTTGGGAAACAAAAAACGATCTGCGTCGGCCACTGCTGAAGTGCCGTCATGAGTGATTGGGCTTCATCGGTTGTATCGTCGTGTAGCGTGACGGGATGATATGCCACGACACAAACCGAATCCGTTAGCGGTTGCTGTAACCTGGATTCCAACATCTGACGGTCGGGTAGGGTGCTTCTGCGAAGGTGATCAAGGGACGGAGCGCCGGAACAGGAAACTCGCCACGCTTCCTCACCCATCGCCAGCACGCGCTGTCGGGCATCTTCCGTGGGGGTGAAGTGTAAGTGTGCCATCTTGGTCAGCGCGTTGCGTACTGCATCGTCCACTGCGCCTTCACTGATGTCGCCACCTTCGATATGGGCGATCGGGATCCGCATCGCACAGGCAACCGCGGCAGGTGCCAGCATTTCGTAACGATCGGCGATGATGAGCAGCATATCCGGCCGGTTGGTATCTAGGTAAGCTGCTAGTGGGCCGATGGCGTTGCCAATCGTTCGAGCCATGCCCGCGTCGGAATCTTCAGCATCCAAACATTCGAGTCTGGCGCTTATCTCAAAACCGTCGGCTTCGATTACTTCGACCGTATTGCCGAATTCGGCTGATAAGTGCGCACCGAACACGATTAAGTCGAGCTCGAGTTCTTGATGTGCTGCGATTTCCTTCAATGGCCAATACAGGTGGCCGTAGTCGGCACGAGAACTCGTAACGACCGCAATGCGTCGCGGCATCAGTGCGGCCTAGTGGCCAGACAGGGCACTAGATGTTGATGCCCATTACGGATGCCATATTGCCGTGGTAGAAGGCATCCATCGTCACCTGGTTGCAGTTTTGCATCGTGGCTTCGAATCGTTTGATCGGATCATTCGTGCCTTCCGGGTGAGGGTAATCGGATGCGAAAACGAGCATTTCCGGTCCAACGTTTTCGATGATCCAGCCCACCGGTTCGCCGGCGAAAGGGGAGATTTTCAAGTGCCGCTTTGCGACTTGTGAAGGCAACTCAGCAAACTCGCGTTTGTGCCGAAATGTGCGCGCAGTAAAGTCGAGCGCGTGTAGCCAGGAAGGCACCCAGAATGCACCGTGCTCCATCGAGACGCCGCGTAGTTTGGGGTGGCGATCGAAGACGTTGTCGAAAATCATCGCCGATAGGAAAATCTCGGCGCTGTTGTTGATGGTCATCATGCCCAGTTCACCAGCAGGTGCGTCGCCCCCCAATTCCGGATTGCTTCTGCCATTCCTCTTGAAGCTATCCGGCATGCGCTTGTAATGGCCGTTCACTGCAACGTGAACGACGAACGGCACGCCCTGTGCCGCAAAGCTTGCCCAGACTGGATCAAAGTCCGGATGGGTAAACGAGATTTTCTCATCGTCGGGCTCATTCGTGTCGACCATGAAGGTGTAGCAACCGTCGGCGAAGCCCTGTGTCATCAGTTGCGCGGCAATCTCTGGACCAAGGCTCAGGGGGATATAGCCGATAGCTCGGAGTCGCTCATCTTTGGCGCAGAAGTCGCCCATGGCCCGGTTCATAGTCCGCGCGCCGGCTTCCAGCACCTGTGGGTCAGATTCGTGGGCGATCTGATGGAAAGAAAAGGTCGGCAGCACCAATTGAATCTCAAATCCAAACAGATCCAACGTGTGGGAGCGTTCTGCTTGATCGAATGCACCGAGCCGATTCCAGCCGCTCTTGGTATTGTCGAGCAATGCGGATTCGAACTTCTCCATTACGGCAGAGTCGCCTTGACGTTTGGCCAAAAGCTCGCGGCCTCGATCGATGCCTATCTGTACCACGGGCAGTTCGCTTTGTGCATCCATTGCCGGAAGAAAAGGTAGGTCTGCCGCACGTGCTGCATTGCTCAGGAAATCGTCCAACTCGATCAGGTGACTATCGCAGTCGATTATCTTCCTATGCCCAGCGTAAGTCATAATAGTAACCGTGGTAGAGTTGATGGCGTACCTTAACCTAGCTTTTGTGTAACAGCGAGAGGAGTAGGAATGTCCCTAACTATGTCGAAAACTGAGCGCGAGAGTTTCCTCGCGGGTCTCCATGTTGGCATCGTGTCGATCCCAAGATCGGGCCGGGGACCGCTCACTGTACCCATTTGGTATGCCTATGAGCCAGGCGGCGATGTATGGATGGTGACCGGCCGAGATTCGGTGAAAGGCAGACTGCTGCAAGCTGCCGATCGGATTAGTCTGTGCGCGCAAACCGAGCAAGCCCCCTATGAATACGTCTCGATAGAAGGACCGTTTATCATTAAGGAAATCGAGGACGGTCAGCTCGAGACGATGGCAATCCGTTATTACGGAGATGAAGCAGGACGGGAGTACGCAGCCAACGCGGGCTCTAGTTCGGGCTCGGTCGTTGTATCGATTACTCCGGAGAGCTGGTTTAGCGTCGACTATAACAAGCGGCCGTAATACTTTACCGGGCAACATTGAGAGGCAATGCAATGAAACACTTGTCAGCGGTATTACTTTTGCTCGGGCTCGCTGCGTTTCCCGTCCACGCCGCCACGGTTTTGCTCGGCGGGGACATCGTATCGGTTGAGCATACATTGGCAGACCCCACGGACCTGTGGGTGAGCGTAGACGAATTGACGCGCGTTAACGGGTTTGAACTCAAGCCGGAAGGCGCCTGCTTGGATGCGATCTGTGTGCCTGTTCAGCAAGATCGCGACAGCGACATTTTTGTCACCCGGCAAGGCAAGCCATGGTTTAACGTGACGGAGCTTGCAGCTCGAATCCAGCAGCCCTATGTTGTGGACAGCGAAGCAGATGTATGGAGCTTCGGTGCGGTTCCCGCGCAACGGCAGAGCTTCATTCGTGATGCTGTGGCACCCGACTTCACGCTGCCGGATTGGCAGGGCAACACGTTGTCATTGAGTGATTTCAAAGGCAAAAAAGTGATGCTACTTACCTGGGCGAGTTGGTGAGGATGCCGCTTTGACCTGTCAGGTTGGCAGGCCGTTTATTCGGATTTGAAAGATCAAGATTTCGTTATTCTTGCCGTCGCGCAAGATGCGCAAGGCATCGCTGCTGCCGCGCCGTGGTATGAAAGAGCTGGCGCGACGTTCGTCGGCTTGGTGGATGAGCACCATATCGTGAG
>Ga0114999_10006093_pt1 | contig 14013 bp, 10 predicted proteins | sample ArcticOcean_MG_C_3_FD_89820 | JGI IMG/M metagenome (GOLD analysis project Ga0114999, IMG submission 89820) | Marine microbial communities from western Arctic Ocean - ArcticOcean_MG_CB8_126 | ecosystem: Environmental > Aquatic > Marine > Oceanic | place: Arctic Ocean: Canada Basin | collected...
AAGCCCGGATAAACCCTTAAAATACGCTGTATATAAGGCCGGCCAAGAAAATCGCCCCTTAGGTTGAGAAATGTGTAAAATTGATAACTTTCGACTTTTTTAGATTTTAGCCCCCGGCTATTTAAAAAAAAAACTGATCGCTGCAAACGAGCAAATTGATCCTCAAAAACTTTGCAACATGCCTTCTGATCCCATCCTCGCTGAGAATGCTTACTGGGCGAAACGGGGCTGCGCGCCGCAGGGGTGGGCTGGGGAAAGCGATGCCGCCAAGTGGTGCAAGAAGCGCGAGCGCCAGCTGCTGCACAACGGCAGCCACGATGTTGGCGCCACGTCCGGCTCCCACATCCCAGAAGCGAAGAAGCCCGCTCGCTCCAAGGCCTCCGCGCCCGTTGCGAAACGCTCGAAGAAGAACGTTGACAACGGCGCTGAGACGCTTCGCCTCTTCGAGCGCTGCGAAGACCTGGAGACCGACAACAATGCTCTTCGGGTCGAGATCAAGTCGATCAAGTCGCAGCTGCGCGCGTCCCGCCAGCTCCAGAGCGCGTGATCACATTACGGATAGCGTGGGGGGACATTAATTACGGAAGGGAATCGTGCAGCGCGTAGGGCGCATAGGATTAAGGGCCGACTCGGGCCGACCTGGGCCGACCACCAACTTAATAGTTTTACTTGCTCGTTGAGCCACAATAAATACGCTACCGATTCCTTGCGCGTTAAGCGCCGGTCACGGTTAATAACCATGGCGCGTATATTTCGCATCTTTGCCTCGATCGATGTGATCGGTGTGAACGTGTAAGCCATATCGGGTCGGTTTCTAGTCGGGGGTCCTATATCCCCCCACGTACAAAATCACTGCTCCTCCTCCTCGTCAGAATCCGTCGTGTAGCCGTTGTCCGCGTCCGGAGAGTCCACCAAGCCATCCTCGTCGTCCGTGGGGTACTGGCGCTTCCAGCCCATCTTCAGAGCCGAGCCGGGCCACTCAGTCTTGCAGCGCTTGGGCGCCGGCGACTTCTCCGCCGAAGAGTTGACGTCGACGACGCCATCGTCCGGCGAGTCGAACGGCTTGATCTCGAGGTCCTCCATGCGCGGCAGTTCCTTCGGCGCCTGGTCGCGCTCCTGCTTGCCCGTGAGCTTCTGCCGACCCGACCCGATCTCGGATGGAGAGAGCGCGTACGACGACGCGCTGCGCGGAACGCCCCAGCGGGTGGAGACGTCAACGGCGTTAGCGTTGTTCAGGAGCACGTGCTTCGGCATCGCCGCGAGGGACGGCTTGCCGAACGTGACCGTCACGGGCTTCGGGTCGGTCATCATCAGAGAGAAGCCGTACTCCTCGTACACGTCCTCGATGTGTGGCACCTTGAGTCCGTACGACGGCGCCGGAATTGGAATCGGCGACGTTATGGCGCACGTCTTGACGGGCGTGAATCCGTCCCACGGCTGCGACGGCGAGTGGATCGGCTTGAAAGGATTCACGTCCACGAAGGGCTGCGACGGCCCCGCGAGCGTGTTGATCGGCGGCGTCAGAGAGCTTTTGTCCACGCTCGCGTGACGAGTGGGAGACCCCATGCATGCGATGGTCGCGTCGTAGAGGTTCGATGACATGGTTCCTATGCAAATCTTGTAAAAAAGCGAGGACTTAATTATCCTTTTTTTTTTAAAAAAAGGGAGCGCGGCGTTAATAAAAACTCATCGCTGTTCTCTTTGTTTTCTGAAGGGGGAGACAATGTTTCACGGGACGCACTACGGCAAGTCAGTCACGCGAGAGCTCGACGAGACCCTCTCGTGCACGACGCACAACGTCGACGATGCGGGGGGCGAGGTGCGTGGAGCCATCAGCGTTTCGACGCATAACAAGGCGAACAACATCGTGCGAACGATGCAGAGCGCGTTCAACCTCGACGACCGCGCGCCGGCGGCGTTGTACCGTCTCAATGCGAGCTCCTTTCCGTACGCTGCGAAGGTGCCCAAGGCGAAGCCGAACGGGGGCTGGCACAGCGTTGATCATGATCCGACCATTGCTGTCGGGTCGGCTCCAAGCAGCTTCGCGGACATGTCGCTCTACAACATGACCTCGATGCTGGAGGGGTACTCGCACTTCGCGCACGAGACGGTTACCATCCTGCAGACGGGGATCGAGTTCTTGAAGGAGGACGCGCCTCTGCACATCTTTGCTGACCGAGAGCAGTCGGACATGTCGGAGATCTTCCACTCTGCCCACGCGGTGATGAGCGCCTGCTGCTTCTTCACGCAGTACAAGAGCGATCTCGAGGTGTTGCAGTGTCGCTCCACCAGCGCTTGGATGAGCGTCATGTGCGGCAAGGGCTGCAAGGCGTACGGTGCCGAGCCGGTCCCCCTGGTCAAGCGAGACGACACCATCGAGGGCATGCGCGATGACGATTTCGCACCGTCGCTGATGTACGCGCACCAGCCGGAGATGGACGACAACGACGAGAACGAGCTTGGTTCGGCGTACCCCAAGGGCGCGCAGGCCTTCGCCGACCCCCGAATCCTCTCAGGCGTCGACCGCCTCGTCACGAAGATCTCAGCCGTCTACGACGAGATGGTTCTCTGGGCGTGGCAGGCGCGCGAGCGGATGAAGCACCTGCTCACCGTGGTCGACGGACCGCACGGCTCGTGCTTCCGCAACATGCGCGACCACAGCCTCGTGGGACAGCTGGTGCGTTGGATCAAGGCCAAGCACTGCTTCATGGCGACGCTGACGCCGCTGGAGGCCCTCATCGTGGACACGGACCTCCACGGCGACTGGATGACGGCCGTCGATGCGCAGTGGCGCCACCTGCCTGAGCTATTTGACGAGGTGAACTACGGAGCGATGCGCCGTGTCGGTCCGCGCGCCCTTCGGCTGCCACCCATCCAGCTGCTCGCCAAACTCAAGCTGTCGTACGACTTCGCCGCGAAAACCCACTTCCGAAGCCTCATGACGCACGGCGACCCCTTCCTCTACCGCGCGCACCTGGGGCGCACCTCCGCGGAGTCGATCATCGTCTACGAGCGGGGCGCCAGCGGGGTTCAGGTCAACGTCGAGGCGTCGGAGCAGCTCGACCCCTTCCTCAAGACGGCGCGCTTCATGACCACGCCGAACGGGCTGATCCAAAACAACGTCTTGAACGAGGACGTGGTGAATATGCTGATGGCGCGTCTGGAGCTGCCGGAGGTTTTCAAGCTGATGAAGTCCTCGCGCGTCTTCTACCAGCTCTGTGCCAAGTTCTCGCAGTACTGGGTTGAGCGCGCCGCCGCCTTCCTCGAGAAGCACCGCCGGGCGTACCCGCTGGTCAACGCGCGCGCTGACCTCGACGCGATGCTCTTCCGCGGCGAGTGGCTCCCGCGTATCGAGGGTAACATCTTCCAGCGCGACTACATGGACTTCTACGTCCTCCGCGCGACGATGGTCAAGCTCTTCGAGGGCGGCGTCACCTTCTGCGCGCACTGCCTCAAGGAGACGTGCTTCCGCTCGCAGCTGCACGGCGGCCGCCTCATGTGCACCGGCTGCTACGAGAAGTTCACGATCACCGCGGAAGAGCTCAAGTCGTCGTCGTCTGGTGTTAGTCGCTTTCGCCGCCTCGACTGGTTTCGCTCCGTCGCATCCCTGCGCGCGCAGCTGCCGTCGCGTCTCGAGTACCGCCCCAACCGCGTGCGCGGGACCGCCGCGACGCCGGTGACGCTCCACGCGGTGGTGCTCTTCAACAAGGTCGCCGCGACGCTCGTGCTCATGCAGATGTCCAACCTGGCGCTCGCGCACTCGCCGCAGTTCAGCCTCGACATGCAGGCGCGCCTCTCTGAGTCGGAGCTCCGCTACGTCCTCGGCGGGCCGCACGGTCAGCTGCACGAGCCGCGCGTCGTCAAGCTCTGCTCCAACTACTACAAGTACTGCAACCGCCAGTACGGTGTCAACAAGGTGACCATCAAACCCTAACCCTAGCCCTAACCCCAACCCTAACCCAAGGTGACCATCAAGGACGGCTACGACCAGGCGGGCATCGACCGCTACCTGGGCGACCACGGCGGCATCCGCCCCTCGGGCTTCTCCTTCGACATGCGCGACGAGCGCGTCACCATCTCGACCACGCGCCCGGGCCTCAACGCCGATGACATCCACGCGGACGACCTCGTCACCTTCCCCATCAAGGCGTGCTCTCCCGCCAACGGCGTGGCGGGCACGGACTGGTGCTACGTCGTCAACAAGCCCTTCGAAGTGCTCACCGCGCGCCAGCCCCAGAAGGTCTGCGGCGTGGTCGCCTTCAAGAAGCTCCACAACGACGTCGCGCTGTGCGAGCAGTGCTACAACCGCGCGATGTCGCAAGGCGTCAACGGCATGATGACGGACACGGACGACGACTCGGACGACGACTGATTTTCTCCACCTACTTTTAAGAATAGGAAATGGCGGCGAACCTGCTAGGCGATCTTCGCGCAGTGTCAGTTCGATGTCTTGCTATCCCCGTCGAAGGACGGCGCTGCCGAATCAAAACCAACAACCCCAACGCGTGCTGCGGACGTCACCAACATCTTACGAACCTCCGTCGATTTACCTGGGTGCAATCGCTAGATGATAGTGGCCCCGTCCTTGCTAAGGCCTCGCTTTCCCCCAGTCAAGAGGATTTTCACCTAGGTCGGGTAGAGGAGATCCCCGCGTTCAAGCATGACACTGAAGCGATTATGATTTCGGCCATTGAGTCCTACGAAGAGGCTGAGATCGATGTATGAAAGTTTTAGACTTGTACAGTGGGACAAGTAGTATTGCTAAAGCTTGCGCCGAATTGGGCGTTTACTGTTACTCAATTGACATTAACACTAAAAGCCCGGCCGATTTACATACAGATCTCCTAGAATGGGACCCTGCTACATTGCATTTTTCGCCGGATGTGGTGTGGGCCTCGCCGCCCTGTCAGTCGTGGTCCTTTGCTTGCTCACGACACCGCACCCTCTCCGACATGAAACCCAAGACGCCCGAAGCCCTCCTAGGCGAAGCTCTCGTATTGCGCGCCTTAGAGCTAATAAAGCTACTCAGGCCCCGATACTGGTTCGTAGAGAACCCCCGAGGACGTCTGCGAGCTTTTCCGCCGATGATGCCGCTGCCGCGCCGTACAATATGGTACAGCGCGTACGGACATCGATGCGCCAAGCCGACAGACATATGGACGAACCTCTACCGCTGGCATCCGCGACCGCAGCCACCGCCGCTTCCTTCGACGAAGAGATTCTACGATCGCAACGGGAGAGAAGTGCCTCTGTGGGACGGTGTTCCCAAATCGCAACGTCTGGCTCTTCCTCCAGCGCTGACTCGTGAAATCATCCGCGCCGCTCTTGTAGCTTGCTTAGGGTCAGCACGTGCATGACCTGGTTCATCATGTCTTTCTTCGACATCTCGCCATTTATCTTGTGACTGGTCCCCCCGCCCGTTCCGCTCCCGGCTTGATTCAGTGGTCCCTGTACTGTCACCTTGGCGTACTTGTGCGGACCATTCCTGTCGTAGGGGATGTAGTGATTAGGGTCAAACTCTGGCCAAATCCACGTTGGATCGAAGTCGATCCAGTCGTGCTGCTGCACCCCTTCAGTGCCGTGTGCAACTCCTTGCGAGGAGTGCTGCAGACCAATACGCATGTGATCGCTTACAGTCTGAGTCTGCGACTCTGGATTCTGTATGGCGTAGGTTTTAGCCCATTGCTCCCTCCAATCGTCGGGAGCGTAAGGATTTTCAAATTCAGACCCTCCCGTAATGCCGGCAACGTCCGGACCGGAGACGTGAACAAGCCGGCCGTCCTCATCGTATTCGTAGCCAGGAGGGTGCTCGCGCCCATCCGCGTCTTTGATAAGCCCCGTCTCCCACTCCCTCTGGTGCGGATTATTGTCCGGGTCTGGATCTGACTTGTTTGGATGATCCTTGTAACCCGGAATGTCAGGCATGAGACCGCCGCGATGCAGCGCTTCGAATATCTCCTTCTTTTGCTCTGGGGGTACGTGTCTGTAGGCGTCCCGCGTTCCTGCCGTGTACGAAATCGTCCACGTCGTTTGATCCCATGGATCCCACGCGGTAGGACCTGGATCGTAGTAGGGCGATTCCTGCAGGTAGGAGTACATGTCGGCCACAAAGAGCTCCATCTCTCCCATTGCTCTGTCTATCCCCGCGCTGTCAGCTATTTCAACCTCGCTTCGACCTCGATCGTCAATATCGCCTTGCCACTGTTCCTCCCACGCATCCATTTCCTCCTTCGTGATATCGCCGTCCGCATATTTCTTAGCCATCTTGTTGAATTCTTTCGTTTCTTCTTTGTTGGGTAGCTCTGAACCGACGAGATAGTTGTCCTTCACATATTGATCCTCGTATTGTTGCTGGGCCTCTTTAATGAGTCCTGCTTGACTGGTGAGCATGGTCATGTAAGCCGATACGTTCGCTTCGTAGGTTACCCAGGATTGGCTAACGTTTCCATCCGGGTCCATCATAGGACCCTCCGCGCCTTTTAAGGACTCCTTGAGCTTGAACTCCGCCATAGTCATTCCGTTCATTAGCATAGGGTACGGCTGAGACGTGAGCACCACTTGTCCGTAGGTGGGTGAAGACTTGTCCTGATCTCTGTACGCCCAAACTGGATTCTCACCGCCCATGCCCGGTTCGTCCCAGTCGAAGTTCGCGCCTCCCACAAAGCTGCTATCTTGGCGCGAGTTGTGCATCCATTCAACAAACATTTCTGAGCTACCGTCATCCCAGTGATCCGGATCTGGATAGATGCCGTGCGCGTCGTAAAACATCTGATTAAACGCGACGTACTGCTTGCCAGCCTTCATGCAGCTCGTTAACTCCATGTCGAGCATGGAGTTGATCCCCTTTGGTGTGAGGCTGTACTCGGACTCCGCATCGGCTTTGGTTCCTTCTCCTTTCGCGAGCCAGTACGAATCCCAAAGACCCGGAGGCAGTCCCATGTCCGTCAACCAACTCTGCGCCACGTTGTCTATGTTATCTATTGTGAGGTCGTGCAACAGCGTCTGGTACTCGGCGTCTGACAGCTTGTCGTACGACTTGTTTTTGTTCTTGTTTTTGTGCTCGTCGTCGTACATGTGTGTGCCCCACATGTAGAGCCCTACCCCCGCGCCTATGACAGCGCCCACCATAGCCCCCGCGCCGCCGCCAGCTAAAGTCCCTTCTGGTCCAATGACGGTGCCTGCGACTGCGCCGCCCTCCCCGCCAGCTTCGGCGCCAGCGCCAGCCCCCGTGCCAGCCGCGGTAAGGGCTGATAAGCCATAGCCAAATAGGCCGCCGGCCGCGCCCGAGCTAATGCCTTCTTTGGCATCTTTGGCCGCTTGTTGTCCCTTGCTGGAGGCGACGCCGGCGTCCATCCAGGCGTGGCCCGTTTGACTCATGTAGTCTTTTCTTATGCCGTTGTACAGCTGGTCGTAGTAAATGTTGCCACTGTCGACCTTGCCGGAGTCTTCTTTAGCCCACTGGTACATCATATCGTTAAGCTCCGTGACTCCAAGGGACAATCCTGCAAGCCCGGGCGCGGCATCAGCACCTCCTTCCACTGTTTTCGCAAAGCCTTTGGTGGCCCAGTAGTAACCGAATGACGTCGCTGCGATGGCTTTGCCGGCTTTGTCGTCGTACCACTCAACATCGTCTTGCTTCTTCTGACTCCAGCCAGACCACGGTAGGTACGCGCCCATGCTTGTCACGTACGCCAGTTGAGCGATTCCAAGGACGTCGACAGCCCCGTTCACGTTACTGCCTTCGCCCCACCAGTTTTCTGGCATGTTAAGATCGGCAGACGCCCCTATCGATTGCCCAGGACTCACGCTGTTATGCGCAGTTTCCAAGGTTTCGTTCATGTGCTCCTGCAGCTCCGCTCCTTGCGCGCGATCCGTCTCCGCCAGGTTTGAAAACCGCTCGCTCACTTCCTGCCATTCGTCCTCGATATTTGACAATCTTGCCTCAAGCCTCTCGTTTTCGTCTCCGCTGTATTTAGATTCCTCACGTTCAATTCCAAGAAGGTCGTACGCTTGGTCCAAGTACGCCTCAGCGAGAGCCATTTGCTTCATCATCTCCGCCATTTCGGAGTTTACCCATTGACCCTCGTTCTCGTCGTACGCTGGAGGTCTTGCGCGGGCAACCTCCTCGTTCTTGTAGCTATCGCGCCGTGTCTTGTCGAGAGTGCGCCTAGTTTTGACAGCGGAGTTCGCCTCCATTCCTTGGTTTTCTTTATCTAGGATGTCGCCCCGGGTTGCTTGGATGTCCTGGTTTGTAAAGTCGTCGCGCGCTCTAGCGGCTCTCGACTCGTCAAGCCCCGTCGGCGTCTTCCCCTGCCCTTTCCGTAAATGCGAGCGTAAAGATTCCTCAAAATCTTCCGATTCCGAAAACGCAACGTCCTGCCCCGGTGGCGGCTGGCGCGTGGCTTGACGAATTTCTTCCGTATCGGCTTGCATCTGTTCGTGCACGTCGTCTTCCGTGATGTCGCCCACGGCCCAAGCCGCCGCCCTTGAGAAAGGGTCGTTCTCACGGCCTGCAATGGCGCCCGCCATATTTCTTGCCATCGTGTGGATGCTGCCCGCCGCCTCCGCCGCCGCCTCCACCGCCGCCGCCGCCGCCCAAGCGCTTGTTGAGGCGGATGATCGATATATCCACAGGGCGGCTTGACCGGCGTGCGAGTACATATCCCCCGGAATACCCCTAGCTGACATTTCAGCGTGGTATTTGAAGGTGGTAAAGCGAGACCCTGCCGTTAATTGTGTTTGGATTCCTTTATGTAAGTAATGGCTGATCGAAGAGGCGGCGCCCAAAAAATCTGCCGAGAAGTCCATAATATCAACAACATCGCGCCCGGTAAGTCCCATATTACCTGACGCTCTTCCAGCCGATGTCGACAACCCTAACGGAGTGTCCATGTTTGTCGTAACCCATTTTGGGACAAGCCAGTGCCCAGCATCCCTGAAAAGTCCTGCGACTTTTGCATCTTCAGCCATTTTTTTCAAGACGACGCTGATACGTCCTAAACTCATGTACAGCACCTGATTCACGTTCACAAGAAAAGCTGCCTGATCTAGTCCAAGTCTAGCCACAGTCATAGAGGTAGCGCGCATCAAGAAGTTGTATGATATTGGATTCGTTAGAAGCATGTCCACAGGACCCGCTTGTTGCACGCCCACTTCGTTGCGAAACCAGGCCATTTCGTTTGGATGAATGGCTCTGCCCCGCGCTAACTCCTCAAGGTAGTCGGTTTGATGTCGATTGTATCTCCCCGTCCACTCTCCGCTCCAAGGGTTATGCCCATGCCCCACCCATTCCTGTCCCACTCCCGAATTAGGGTCAGGGTTCACTCCCATATCCCAAACCTTTCGGTTTTCTGCAAGCATGTGCGCAGCGAGCATGGTGTGAGCTTGATGCGCGTTGCTGTTGGCGAACATCAGCACGATGGCATGCTCTTGAGCCCACGCTGGGTAATCCGACATTTTCAAACTATAATGAGCGTAGATTAGGTTGGCCCCCACGGCTGCTCCTTGCAAGTTTGATTGTGTTTGCTGCAGCGCGGTGGGATCATTCCTCCACATGTTGACTTGTTGTCTCATATCGTAGCCTTTCTTGGCCACGGACAAGGCGAACAACATCGAGGCGATCCATGCCTTGAGTTTCGCGACTTCGTCATAGGTTTTCTCCGCCACCGTACGCACGCCATACTGCTTCTGCGCATCCGCCTTGTGCTTATCGATATAAGCCTGATCCATCACGCCGAAGTGCTGTTTCCAAGTAGAAGGAGGAGTTTCCCAAGAATCGCGACTATCTTGTTATCCGTCTGGTTTGGAGTGAGCTTTGCGGCGATGGCGAGGAATGCGATAACTGAACTTGTGATTGCCAACTGACGCTTTGTAATCATATTTTGTCCTTTATCTAGTTAAAGGACAAAAAAGATCACTATGCCGTCAAGAACGCCTTCGCACATCAATGCACAGCTGCGCGAGCGGCTTACAAGTGGAGGTTACAAAGGCAAGGTTCGCTCCAATGCGAGCGATAAAACCCTGCGTACCATGGTCAAGATGCTGAATGACAAGGCGCCGGTGAATCCGCAAACGGGCGAAAAGGAGAAGCTGATTTACGCAGACTCTTCAGAACGCGCGGATCTCAAAGCGGGTGGCGGCGCAGGCAAGCCCGCGGGTGAGATGCCTGGTCCTGCGCACGGTGAAGAGGGACTGCCCGATTCCTTCATGCCTATGAAATCACCGCCAAAGAAGCCTCCGATCATCACTGGAGCTGCAAGTACCGTTGCGCAATTAAAAGAACCTTATAATCAACTTGAGACACTGCGCACTCAGGCAGCTGATGCGGCTGCAGCGGCGGCGGCGGCGGCGACGGCGGTGAATGCGGCGGAGGCGGCGGCGGCGGCGCAGCTAGCGGTGCAGACAGCGACACTGCTCGCTCAGGAAGCTGAGGCGCAGGCAGCGGCGGCGGCGTTTGCCGCCGCGTCACAAACTTTGGGTGGCACGCCTGTACCAGGAGTTACAGGCACGCCTGGGGTCCCGCCAACACCTGCGAGCAGGGAACGAATGGGCATAGCGCGTCAATTGTTTAATATGGGACAGAAAGTCGACGCTCTACAGGCGGAGGCGGCGGGGGAGTCGCCGTCGCGTGTGAGTATGCATGCCAATGCTGACACGACGGGCATGCAGCCGATGCCGAACTCGCAGTACTACGAAGCGCTGTTGCCGGCCGCGCACGCGCGTCCGCCGCTGAAAGATCCAGAAGGGTTAGACGCCGGGGACAGACGTGCGTCCGTATCTGCGCGGCGGGCAGCCCCTACGTTAATGCATTCAGAATCGCCGCAGCCAGCCGCCAGCGCCAGCGCCAGCGCCAGCACCGACGACGACTCGGTGCCGCCCCTGGTACAGTCGTCATCCGACGACGACTCGGTGTCGCAGCCGCCGCCATCCTATGACGAAGCTACGCAAGCAGCGCCAGCCGCACCAGGTCCGCGTACTGGGCGCCGGATGGCGCAAGGGGATCGGCGAGCGGCGGCCCTGGAGGCAGCACAACCACAAGATCCTGGACAACCACAAGATCCTGGACAAGCACCAGCAACGCCTGGACAAGCACCAGCAACGCCTGAACAAGCACCAGCAACGCCTGGGCAGCAGCAGCAGCAGCAGGGTGGGGGTGGATTTCAAATACCTGCGACTCCAGCTCATCTTGGTCGCCAGGTTCAGGCGGGAATAACTCAAGGTCTCGGAGGCGGTATGGTGGCCGGCGCCGCCGGGGCGGTGGGCGGCGTGGCAGCTGCGGGGCTGGCCCATCATATTGGACAGAAGGAGTTACGCGAGTACAATCAGAAGCCTGGCATTGGGCAGAAGATGAGGAAGCCCAGCTTTGTTGGTCAGCTTAATCGCGACTCTCAAAGAGCAATGGATTTGAAACAAGGCGTTCATAGCGGCATCGGCGCTGGAGCTAGCGCACTTGGTGGTGCAGCTAGCGCACTTGGTGGCGCGGTTCACTCTGGAGCTAGCGCAGTAGCCAGTGGCGCTGGCGCTGTAGGGACCGGTATCATGGACGGAGTCAGGGCTGCTGGAGGAGCCGTAGCCACTGCGATGACGTCTGGGACCGGTACTGACGAAGGCGCCAACGACGCGCAGGCTGGTGCTGACGAAGCTGGAACAGCTCAGACTTTTGACGATCCTCCGCCCGGTGGGCCCAACCAGACGGCGCCCACCGGTCCAATGGGACGCGGCTCGTGCGAGCAGCCCATGGCGAATCTTGGTTTGACCTTTGGACGGCGCGGATCTGGTCCGGACCCGGGACAGCGCATACAGATCGATTACCATCACCGCTCGGCTGGCAGCAATCCGTTCGGCAACAATCGCGCCATCGGCGCGAAGCAGTACGCGGAGGAACTGTCCGATGCGAACGACAAGGGCAACGTGATTGGTCAGGGCGAGGGCGTCGCTGGTCAAGGAGCCAAATCAAGCGGCCTCGTGCCTATTATTAATGTGGCGGCCTGTCGGTTCTTTTTCCGGAGCTCGGACTATGCCGCGCTGTCAAAGTTTTACTCGAAGGATAAGTTGGATTACGAGAAAGCAAAGCTAGAGATGGATCCTAAGAGTGCCCAGCAAGCTATTGACACTACTAGCAAGATTTACGGCAAGACGTTAGGAATTTCCCAACAGCAGCAACCTCCGAGCGGGAAGGAGGGAATTTACATGCTCGCGCTAGAGTGCAAGCAGCTGATGAAGGCGTTAGAAGTTTATCAAAAGGAGACCCAGGGCATGTTCCAGGCAGAGAATACTATGTCCTCCGCCGTGGATGCCGCGGTCGACTCCATCGTTCACGGCAAGCAGCCTGGCCTCTACCCCTACTTTGGCTCCAAGGACGCTATGATGGTTAAGCACTCCACCCAACCCAATCAAAACAAGCGCCCTCCCATCATGGGCGAGTTCAAGATGCGAAACGCTGATCGCAAGAAGATCAAAGCATTCCACCCAATCAACTACGCCTAATGTTCTGCGCTATCTTGACGCGCGACCCCGACCCCTTCGACATCCCTCCCTTGTACATCTCACTCTTCCCTGGGAACGAGCCGCCGCCGTTCGCCGTCGCCCGTTTCGTCCACTGCCCTGAGCCGTCGGCCTGAAACTTGAACCTGGCACTGCCTAGCTCGTCGTTAGTGAGGCCGTTCTTCTTAACAGTGCATAGGAACTCTCTAGAGTACTTGCCCTGGGAACCGCTGAACTTCTCGTTCTTACGCACCTTAGCGGTCTTAGGATCTGTCGTGGAAAACTTTCCAGCTTGCTTGTTCGGGTCTGGCATCGTGTCCTGGCTTTACCCACTGTTAGACAAAAGTTATTAAAACGAATTTACGAAACTCGCTTAATTAGCAAGGTCGAGATATTAGCAGTGTCATATAACAGGAATACACCGCCTGTATTACCGCGACCCTCGTATTTGCCATATACACAGATCCAGTCGTCTTCGGTGAGATAAAGCAGCGTCGTGGGCAAGTTCCAACTTGCCTCGTTGTGGTTTTCGGCAGCCCTAATATACCCCATAGCAACGTAAGGGGTAGCAGTGGTTCCAGCGTCATTTCCGACATGCAGTCTTACTGTGTTGCCTGGTCGCGGCTGTGTGGTTGTCATAAGAATAGTAAATGACACCTCGTAGAATCCAGTGGCGGCAACCTGAATTCGTTTGCTGTTGGTACCATCAAACGAAAATGTCGTGCTATCTTCGTATTTCACGGTCCAAGGCACACACTCAGCGGTGCCGTCGCTTTGATTCATGTCGGTGGTGTTTGTGGTTCCTTCGAATCTGTAAAAGCCATATCCACCCGGATGACCATCAGTCACCGTATGAAAAAACTGATTTGCAGTCACAGTTCGGACATTAAGATTCGCGGCAGTCGTTAGGAGGGGTTCTTTGCCAGTAAACTGCGTCTGGATGGCGCTGGTAACGCCGTTGAGGTAGCCTAGCTCCGTGTTGCTGACATCGTTATGTATCGCTTGCTTGCCAGCAAGCTGCGTCTGGATGGCGCTGGTAACGCCGTTGAGGTAGCCTAGCTCCGCGTTGCTGACATCGTTATGTATCGCTTGCTTGCCAGCAAGCTGCGTCTGGATGGCGCTGGTAACGCCGTTGAGGTAGCCTAGCTCCGTGTTGCTGACATCGTTATGTATCTCTTGGAAGTTATCTGCGACGTATAACGCTGTGGTTACATCATCATCCGCAATAATGAAGCCAGCCGTAATGTTCTTTGTAGAGGCATTTCCCAGAGCGGCGATGTCGGCCGTGTTAGCTATGATAGCGTCTGTTTGCGTTTGTGTGATGCTATTTTTGTCCGTGTTCAGCGCGATGGCTGTGGCGTTGGTGGCGATGTCAGCCGTGTTAGCTATGATAGCGTCTGTTTGCGTTTGTGAGATGCTATTTTTGGCCGTGTTCAACACGATGGCTGCTGCTTGATCGGTTGATATACCCACTTTGTCCGTGTTCAGCGCGATGGCTGCGGTGTTGGCTATGATAGCGTCTGTTTGCGT
>Ga0114999_10006094_pt1 | contig 14013 bp, 9 predicted proteins | sample ArcticOcean_MG_C_3_FD_89820 | JGI IMG/M metagenome (GOLD analysis project Ga0114999, IMG submission 89820) | Marine microbial communities from western Arctic Ocean - ArcticOcean_MG_CB8_126 | ecosystem: Environmental > Aquatic > Marine > Oceanic | place: Arctic Ocean: Canada Basin | collected...
TAATATAGACGGCCCTAAAAGAGAGATGTTTACACAATAAGCTGTGCCACATTTAATCAGACCTAGTTAATCCGTTTCTCCCGCCCTGCCCACTCCTTCTCCCGCAACACAAACTTCTGCACCTTGCCCGTAGAAGTCTTCGGCAGCGCCCCGAATTTGATCGCGTCAGGGCATTTGAAATGCGCAAGCCGCTCGCGGCAATGCGCGATCAGCTCTTCTTCGCCGACCATTGCACCTTCCTTCAGTGCGACGAAGCCCTTGGGCCGCTCGCCCCATTTTTCGTGCGGCACGGCGATCACCGCGCATTCCAACACGGCGGGATGGCTAACGATGGCCTGCTCGACTTCAATCGTTGAAATGTTCTCACCGCCGGAGATGATGATATCCTTTTGGCGGTCGCGTAATTCGACGGTGCCATCGGGGTGCCAGACGGCCAAGTCGCCGGAGTGGAACCAGCCGTCGCGGAAGGCCTCGGCAGTGGCGTCGGGTTGTTCGAAATAGCTGTGCATGACATTGTTGCCGTGCATTACCACCTCGCCCATCGTCTCGCCGTCCTGCGGCACGTCCTGCGTTTTTTCGTCGACCACCCGCATCAGATCGGCGGTGCGGTAGGATTGGCCCTGGCGCGCCAGCAGTGCGGCTTGTTCGGCGAGTGGTTTTTGTTGCCACTCGCTCTGCCAGGGGCTTATAGCGATGGGGCCATAGGTTTCGGTGAGGCCGTAGAGGTGGATGGGGTGGAAGTTATAATCGCGCAATTGGCCCAATAGGGTCGGTGAGGGTGGGGCGCCGGCGATGGTCGCGGTGATCGGCTGGTCGAGTTTGTGCGCGCTGGAACTGTTGAGCAGCATGGTGTGCACGGTGGGGGCGCCGTTGTAGTGGCTGATGTTTTCGTCCGCGAAGAGCTGCCAAATGCGCTCGGGGTCGACAGTGCGCAGGCAGACGTGCGTGCCGCCGACGGCGGTTACGGCCCAAGTGAAACACCAGCCATTACAGTGGAACATCGGCAGGGTCCACAGAAATGAACTATCGGCGGTCAGGCCGGTTTCGAGCGCCTCGCCGAGGGCGTTGAGGTAGGTGCCGCGGTGCGTGTAGACGACGCCCTTGGGCCGGCCGGTGGTGCCGGAGGTATAGTTTATCGAAATCGGTTCTTCTTCGTCGACGAGCAGGTCGGGGCCGGGCTCGGGTGAGCCGGTGGCGATAAACGTTTCGTAGGGATCGTCGTCGTTGCCAGTGTCGTGTATTTCGATTACTTGTAAGGCGCTGAGATCGAGGCCGGCTATTTGCGGGTAGAGCTCACGGTCGACGAAGAGCAGGCGCGCGCCGCTGTGTTGCAGGATATAGTCGATCTCGGTCGTAGCGAGGCGGGTGTTGATCGCGACTAGGACGCCACGGGCGGCGGGCACGGCGAAGTGGGCTTCGAGCAGGGGCGGGATATTGGGTGCGAGGAAAGCGACGCGGTCGTGTTTTTCGAGACAGGCGGCCAGCAGGGCGGAGGACAGGCGGTTGACGCGCTCGGAGAAGGCGGCGTAGCTATAGCGCCGCTCGCCATGTACGACGGCAGTCTTGTTGGGGTGCACATAGGCGTTGCGGCGCAGAAAGGCCACGGGGGATAATTCGGTGCGGTAGACTTTTTCTTCGTGCATTGCAAGCTCCTACAGCATGTGCAGGCCGCCGTCGATATCGATACAGCGGCCGGTAAAATAATCGTTCTCGATAATAAATTTGACGCCGAGCCAGACGTCGTGCGGCTCGCCGATGCGGCCGAGGGGAATTGTTTTGACCAGGGCTTCGCGCGCAGGCTGATGCATGTTTTGCGTCATCGGGGTTTCGATCAGCCCGGGTGCGAGGGCGCCGACGCGAATGCGGAAGGGGGCGAATTCGCGGGCCCAGGTGACGGTATTGGCGGCGAGCGCGGCTTTGGCGGCGACATAGTTGGATTGGCCGCGGTTGCCGTGGCGCGAGAGGGAGGACATGTTGACGATGACGCCGGCTTTTATTTCGTCCGCGGCCATTTTAGCGACCGAATCGCGCACTATCCAAGTCGCACCGGTCAGGTTGACGTCAATGACGGCTTGCCATTGCGCGCGGCTCATGGTAGTAATCTTGCCGCTGTCGCGATCCTTCTTTACTAGCAGACCGTCGCGCAGAATACCCGCGTTATTGAGCAGGCCGTTGAGCCCGCACATGGCGGTGTGCGCCCATTCGACAAAAATCGCAGTGTCTTCTTCTTCGGCGACGTCTAATGCATGGATGTGCAGTGTGCCGGGCAGCGTCGCGGTCTGTTCTTTGAGCGCGGTGAGGCCTTCGAGATTTAGGTCGCCGGCGGCGACTTGCGCCCCGGCTTCGAGCAATTGCCGGGCAAAGTAGGCGCCCATGCCACTGGCGCCACCGGTGACGATGATCTTGAGTTCGGTTAGTTTCATAGTAGATCTATAGTAGGGTGTCGGCGGTTATTGATCAATCCATGGTCCGGCGGGTCGGGGTGTGCTTGTGCCATGGTGGATATCGATATAGTATGTTGATAACGCTAGGCGCTCTAACGCCTTTTGACGCATGAGAACGGCGATTTGCGCTGATGAAGACCTGCGGTATCCATCTATTGAGTGGTTAAAAGACCAAGTCTAAGTCCGCCAAGGCGGCAGTCCCTGCCGCCGCCGATCACGGACATCCACAGAATAACAGGAGCAACACACCGATGAACGCCAAGAGCAAAAAACGCCACATAGACCAGGCCGTGCAAGCCCAGGCACAACAGGCCCGGGTGATTTCGCGCGAGATACATGGCTGGGCCGAACGTCCCTTTCGCGAAGTGCAGTCCTCACAGCGCTTGGCCGAATACCTCGGGGAGAACGGCTTTGCCGTCGAATTCCCGTTTAAAAAGATACCGACCGCCTTTAGGGCTGTTTGGGGCGCGGGTAAACCCGTCGTCGGTATGCTCGGCGAATACGATGCGTTACCTGGGTGCAGCGTCGACGAGGCCGGGGCTTGGGGCCATGGCTGAGGGCACAACCTCCTGGGCGTTGCCCCGGCCGTAGGTGCGGTCGCCGCGAAAGAAATACTCTCACAAAGCAAATCCAAAGGCCAGATCGTCTATTATGGTTGCCCGGCAGAAGAGACGCTGGCCGGCAAAGTGTACATGGCCCGCGACGGTGGCTTCCGCGATCTCGACGCGGTGCTCGCCTGGCATCCGGGCGACAGCTCCGGTGTCAATAATTACGGCGGCTCGGCGATCGATTCGCTAGTCTACGAATTCTTCGGCAAAACGTCGCACGGGGCCAGCGCGCACATGGGTCGCAGCGCGCTCGACGGGGTGATGTTGATGGATGTGGCGGCCAATTATTTGCGCGAACACGTGCCCGAAAATGTGCGTATTCACTGCGTGATCCGCGATGGCGGCGATGCGCCGAATGTGGTGCCGGCCTACGCCAAGGTTTGGTATTATGTACGCGGTAAGGATCGCGCCGAAGTAGACGAAGTACGCGAGCGACTGACCGATTGCGCGCGCGGCGCGGCATTGGCCACCGGCACCCGGATGAAGTGGCATCGTATCAGTGCAGTCTATCCGCGCTTGCCGAATGATGTGATGTGCGAGGCGGTGCGCAAAAACTTAGAGCTCTTCGGCACACCTCGGGTGACAAAGGCCGATCGCGATCGCGTCAAAGAGATGGGGTATGCGGGAGAGTTCAAAACCGCGATAGAAAAAGGCAGTGGCTCCCAAGGGCGAGGTTCGACCGATGAAGACAATGTCTCGTGGCTGGCGCCGTTGGGTCGTTTCCAGATGGTGTGTTATACCGAGGACACGCCGGGCCACCACCGCGATATGTCCGCACAGGCGCTGATGCCTTTCGCCGAGCGGTCGATTCTGCAGACCGCGAAGGTCTTCGCCGGCGCGGCGGTTGATTTATGCCAGGACCAACAGTTGATGCGCGAGGCTAGGACGGAATTTCGCAAGCGGACCCGTGGCTTCAAATATGACCCGCTCGTCAGCAAAAAGCAGCCGGTGCCGATCGATCCTCCATAATTATCAGAAATATAGAGCAAAGAGATACCGACGGTCCGAGTGTTTGGACTCGTCGGTATTTTTTTGCGCCGGCCTCTTGGCGCGCACCTTGCAAAGCGCAATGCTTCCCAGGGCAAGCGATAGGGCGGCAGGCAGATGTAGTGCGCGGCTAGTTGGCCGGCCTGGCGCTCGTTAATGCAGACGTTGGGCACCGGCTCGTCAATGCTCGATTCCGACCACATTGGGCATTTCAAGCTATTCTGAGGATAGGTAGATCTATGGCCTAATGAACGCATACGAATTTTACCAGAAAGCGCGGACATTCGCATTTTCTGATCTACAGCCATTGTTTGGCTCTGATCAGAATTTCTGCAGTGGGTTGGATTCCGGCTCGATGGAGGGTTTGCGCACCGACAAAAGGTAGTGGCCGAAAGCGGAGAGCGCACCTAGAGAGGTCAGACCATTGCTCAAGAGGATTTTCGTAAGGTCTTTCTCGCCAACGCTGCGGGCTATTACATCGTCTCAATGCCGAGGATGTAGTAGCCCAAAATACAAGACCAGGACGCGCTTGGGGTCGACGTGTTAGGTGTGTATTGTGTCACCTCCTGAGCATGCTGTCGCACTCGTTAACGCAGGAACAGATTGCTGGTTAGGAGCTGTTTTATTTAACCAGCCCGGCGATCGTTTTGAACTCCGCTGTGCCCGCCTGTTTTAATAATTCAAACAGACACATTTCGACGCCGGTAAGCTCGGCTCCCGCCTGCGCCATTCGCTGCAACCCCAATGCTTTGTTCTCTGCGGTGCGCGACGAAACCGCGTCGGTGACCGCTTCGACGTGGTAGCCCGCGTCGAGCAGGTCGCGCGCGGTTTGGTAGACACAGATGTGGGCTTCGATGCCGGCGAGCAGGATTTGCCGGCGACCGGTGGCGCGCAACTGATCCTGAAAGTGGTCGAGGCCGCAGGCGGAAAAGCAAGTCTTGGCCAAGGGCGCTTGCTCGGAAAGTAACTCGGCGACCTCGGGGATCGTCGGGCCTAAACCCTTGGGGTATTGCTCCAGCCACAGGATGGGCAACTCTAACGCCTGTGCTCCTTGGATAAGGATTTGTAACTGGCGGTAGAGTGCCTCCTGCTGGTGCATTAGTGAAGCGAGCTTGCCTTGGATGTCGATGAGCACCAGGGCGGTGTGGTCGCGTTTGAGCATCGCTTAAATGTAGCCGGTCGAGCCGTCGGGACGCACCGGACTGGAGCGCTCCCAGTGACAATATTCGTCATCAGTGAAGGCTTCTTCGTTGATCTCGATACCCCAACCCGGCCGGTCGGGACGCAATTCTAGGTAGCCGTCTTTGGGCAAGTAGGGCTCGTCGACCCAGTCGCCCCAGTCGGATTCGGTGGGCAAGATGTATTCGAGGACCTTGAAGTTGGGTGCCGAGGCGCAGAAGTGCAGGTTGACGGCGGTGGCTAAGGGGCCCATCGGGTTGTGCGGTGCGATGCTGACGTAGTGGGCTTCGGCGATGGCGTTGATCTTCTTCATCTCTAGCAAGCCGCCACAGACGCAGATGTCGGGCTGGATGATGTCGGCGCCTTGGTTGCTAATGAGATTGAGGAATTCAAAGCGATTGTACAGGCTCTCGCCGGTGGCCAAGGGCACGTTCATTTGCGACTTGAGGCTGGTCCAGGCGGGAATGTGCTCGGGGCGCAGCGGCTCCTCGTAGAACATCGGGTCGTAGGGGGCGAGCGCGTTGGCTAACTGCAATGCGCGGATGGGCTCGAATATTTTGGCGTGCGGGTCGAAGGCAAATTCCCAATCGTCGGGGCAATTGACGCGCAGCTCTTCGAAGTATTTGGCCGCTTCTGAGCAGACCCGGCCCCAGCGGTTGGCGTCGGGGTCGATCTTGTAGGGGCTGAGCTTGAAGGCGGTGAAGCCGTGTTCTTCGTTGAGGCGCTTGGCGGTGTCGGCGGCTTCTTTGCCGTCGCGGCCGCCGATGCCGCGGTAGACGCGGACTTTGTCGCGGGCGTGGCCGCCTAGAAGTTGGTAGACCGGTACGCCCGCGGCCTTGCCGGCGATGTCCCACAGCGCGTGGTCGATGCCGGACATAGCCGATAGCCCGATGCCGCCGGGGGGAAAGCGAAACTGCTGGTGCAGCTTCATCATGATAAATTCAATGCGGCGTGGGTCGATGCCTTTGATTAGCTCAAAGCAGTAGTCGACGGTCGGACCGACGGCGAGGTCGGGGCCGATAGAGTAGGTCTCGCCCCAGCCGGTGATGCCTTCGTCGGTCTCAATTTTGACTAAGACGCGGGGGCGGTTGCCGAAGCGGGCGACGATGGGGGTGATCGCGGTAATTTTCATGGGTTGCCTTTCTGGGGTGTCGAAAGCTGGATGGCGTAGACGTGTTCGGTCGAGTCGGCGTACAGGCCCTGCATCTGCTGCATAATTTTGTTTATGACCTCTCTTTGGATACCGGTGAGGGACGGGGTATCGCGGGTGATAAAAAGATAGTCGTCTGGCTGCCATTGGTGCTCGTAGTCCAGGGCGCGCGCGTGGCCCGAAGGCAACAGGTCGTCCTGCTTGGGGTTGCTCATGGGGAAAATGTGGCTCTTTTGGCTCAGCATCAGCGTTTCGGTCGTGCGTTCGGGGTGCAGGAAAAGCGCAATGCGCTCGCGGTCGGCCGCGTAGCGCTCGATCAGGATTAGCGCGTCGTTTACTTCGGGTTGGTAGGGCTGCGCGGACCAGGGTGTTGGCGCGACCGGTGCGCCGCTCAACGGTGAATGCTGCCATTTGGCGATGAAGCCGGGTCCGGTTTCGGCCAACAATACGAAGTCGGCAACAAAATAACAATAGGTCGCCGAGCGCGCGAAGGTTTTGGGCACGCGGTCGGCGCGTCGCATAAGGAGTAGCCAGTAGGTGGCGATGAAGACCAGCGGGATGCAGATGTGGTAGAGGTTGTTGTGGTGTGAGCGGCCGAGAAAATAGGTGAACTGCACGATGCCGAAACCGGTGAGCCCGGCGATAAAGGCCGAGGACTCGGCGTCGGCCGGGCGGGAAAGCAACACTCTGTACGCCAGCAAGAGCAGCGAGAGGAAATAGACCGCGATAAAGAGAGCCCAAGGGCGCCAGGCCTCAACGGTCAGGGTGCCGAATTCGTCGACGCTGTAGAGAGCGAGGTATTCGAAGTAGTGGCTCCAGTCGGGCCAGGCACCGGCACGCAGGTAGGTGAAAAGGGCCAAAAATAAATGGCCGACGGCGACGGCGACGGCGGGTCCGCCGATCAGGGAGGGCAGGCGGCGTAACCTGTGCGGGGCCTGGAGCAGCAGGTAAAGTTCAGCGCAGGCGTAGGCGGTGAGGGTATAGGTAAAACTTTCGAAGCTCCACAGCGAAGCGAGGCCGACGAGGGCGTAGCGGGCGATGCGCCAGTGGGTGCGAAAGGCGAAGACGGCCAGCAGCGCGTAGGCCACGCCGAAGCGCAGCGGGCCGGTGGAAGGTAGGGGCGGTCCTGTTTGGCTGAAATAATTGGCGGCGACGATGAGCAGCAGGGCCGCGACGGGGAAAGACTGCGAGCCGAGCACGCGGCGCATCAGCAGATAGGCCAACGCGTACTGGAGAATGAGCAGCACATGGAGCAGCAGGGAGAAACCCTGGTAATTGAGCGGGACGGGCAACAGTTTGAAAAAGAGGGCGAGCGCGTAGATGGCGCCGACGCCGTATTGGCAGTTGATGTCGGCGAGCAGGGTTTTGCCGCGCAAGACGTCGTTGACCGGGCCCAAATAGAAATTGTAGTGGTGGTCGTCGAAGGCAAAGGTGGTGTCGAAGACGAGCAGAACTGTGGCCAGCAGTACCGTGGCATCGACGGCGACCGAATGCGGCGCGCGTGGGAACGGGCTTTTAAGGTGAGACGAAAGCAGCGCGATAAAGGCCAAGGCCAAGGCCGCGAAGAGTCGTCGGAAGCCGGACAGTTGCGGCCACCAGGTTTTGGCTAGAAGCTCTGGATTGTCGATCTGGTAACCGCTGAAGTTGAGGCCGACGTAGAGGGCGGCGATGGGTAGCAGGGCGTAGACACCGGTCGTATTGATCCCGGCGATCAGATGCCGGCCGCGGTCGAGGGCAAAAAACGCGAGCAGATTGGCCAGGGGCACCAGCCAGACGAGCGGGTAGAGGGCCCGCTCCGCGATTTCGTATTCGTAGAGGCTGGGCGGCGGGAAGTGGAAGACGAAATAGTCGACCCAGCACAGGGCGTTGGCGGCCAAGAGCAGCGGGTAGAATGATTTGACTTCGGCGTAGCGCGCGCGCTTGAGTCCGGCGACGAGCAGAGCGGCGGCAGGCCCGGCGAGCGAGACGGTCGGCCAGCCGACGATGAAGATGCGCCACTCCTCGCTCTCGGAAACGCCGTCCTCGGTGAAAAAGGCGATGAGCCCGGCGAGAAAATAGGCGGCGTAGGTGAAACCGAGCAGGACGAAGGGCAGCGGCGCGCGGCGGATTTCAGCCAAGGCTTCCGCCAGGCGTCGCACTGGCTGGTCGTCAGACAAAAAATTGCGGATAGGGTTTACCTGCCGCTTCGCGTTGAATTAGGCTCATCAGCTCCATAGTGTGATAGTCGCCCCACATTGCCGACTCGCCGCAGGGAATTTTGCGACCTTTGGGGATGTAGTCCCAGTTGTTGGGGCGGTGGTAGATCGCGTGCAGGGTGATGCCCTGGTGTTTGGGATCGGTGGACAGGTAGGGTTCGGCTAAGAGGGCCTTGGCGATGGTGAAGGCGGCGGCGCGGTAGCGGGCGCCCTTCTTTTTGTCGCCCTTGGATAGCAGGTAATTGCCTAAGCGCAAATAACCTTGTGCGGAAATGGCGGCGGCTGAGCTATCGAGCGGCTCGATATCGTTGTAGGGGTCAGAAGGCTTGTTGGTGATCTTGCCGAAGGAGGCGACGCCGGGTGCGCCGGTGTCCCAGAAGGGAATGCCGTCGGCGAAACTGTTTTCGATGTGGAACTCGGCGGTGGCGATGGCGGCTTTCTCCATCATTTTAATGAGCGCGCTCTTATTGCCGAAGGGTTTTAGCTCGGAGGCGGAGAGGGTGGTAAAATATTCGAGCTCTTCGGCGTAGCCGGTGAGTACCCAGGACAGGCCGCGCGTCCAGGTTGAGAAGGGGGTGTAGCCCTGTTGTGTGCTGGCGCAGCGGTATTGGCCGTCGTTGGTATTGAAGATCGATTCGTGCACGACGCGGCCGGGTGTGTCCCAAGTGTCGCGGCCTTCGCCGTAATAGACGTTGAAACGCGCGTTGGTAGTGGCGTGTTCGATAAGGCGGCCGAGTAGGTTGATGGCTTTGTCGCCTTCGCCCATTAATACGTGGCCGAGTTGGTGCGCGGTACCCAAGATGCGTAGCGAGCGCATGGTGTCGGAGAACAGCGAGTGTGGGCCGTTGAACGAATGGATAAAACCGGTGCCGTAGGCGGTCTCGGTCCAGCGGGCGGCCTGGATGGCGCCGGAGAGTTTGATGGCGAGTTCGTAGAAGTCGAGTTCGCGTGCGTCGTGCGGGATGCGGCCTTCGAGCATCAGTCGGCGCAGGTTGCCGTAGGTCGAGAGGTTGTTAAAGCCGTGGTCGTGCACGCCGATGTGCGACACGTGCGGGGCCATGAGTTCGACGGTACGGTCGCGCCCGAGGGTCAAGAAGCGTTCGTCGTCGGTCATGTCGTACTGTAAAATGGCACAGCCGTATTGGAAGCCTTGTGTCCACTCGGTCCAGCCGCGGGTGGTGTAGCGGCCTTTTTGTGTGAAGACGGGGGTGCCGTGGTCGAGGTTCCACTTTTTGTCGAGGTCGAGAATTTTTTGCCCGGTCAGGCCGGTGAAGCGGGCGATGGCGGGCAGCAGTTTTTTGGCGGTCAAGCGATGGTTTGGTTTCACGTAGTGGCTCCTTTGGTATTTGTGGCGGGAAAGATAGGATCGGAGGGAGGTGTGGTCAATATGGGTGGGTGAAGTGGCGGTTGGTGAGGAGTGGGGGGTTTGTTAGTTTTGGGCGGCGGGCTTGTGTAGGTGGACGGTCCGTTGGGGAGTATCCCCGTTTGCTTATTCTCGCCGACCATCCCTGGTCGGCTCCGAGGGCAGTGCAAGGCCGCTCACGGGGAGACCCCCCAACGGACCTCGGCAGTGGAGAGTTACCGAAAGTAGGGACGGATGAGTTTACCCAAGTGTGGCATAGAAATCAGGGTGAAGGAGGGGGAGGGGATTGCGCGGGAGCGTTGGCCGTTGACGAGGGGAGTGCCGTTACCCGAAGGAGCGGTGAAGGGGGTGGAGGGGTTGTGGGTGGAGGATGGAGAGGGAGAGGTAAAGGCTGCTCAGTTTCGGGTCTTGGGGCGTTGGCCGGAGGGCAGTGTGAAGTGGGTGTTGGTGGATTTCCAGGGGGATGTGGAGGCAAGAGGGGAGAGCGTCTATTTATTGAAGTACGGTGAGGAGCAAGCGGCGCCCCAGCGAGAAGCACTGGAGGTGAGGGTGGAAATCGTCGAGAGGGCGGATCGCGTCGAGGTGTCTACGGGGGTGATGCGTTTTGGTATTGGCAAAGAGGCGTTTGCTCTATTCGATGGTGTGGAGCTCGGAGAGCAGCAGCAGGGTACATTCGTCGCTGAGATGGAGGTGATGGCGCGTGGGGGTGGGGATGCTTGGGCGAAGATTAGCGAGTCTGAATTTCCGGGGGGGACCACGCGGCGGGTTTATGGGATGGGGGGGGAGTGTTTGGCGTCGGCAGGGGGCGAGGAATACGAGGTGGAGGTGGAGGAGGCGGGGCCACTTAGGGCGGTAATTTGTTGTAAGGGCGCGTATGAATCGACGGCGCCGATGCACCACTATGCGGGGTACCGGCCCTTGCGTTTTGCGACGCGTATTTACGCTTATGCGGGGCAGGCGTTTGTGCGGGTGGTGCACACGATTATCATGACGTGCAATCCGCGCGAGGTCGAGATTGAGCAGTTGGGTTTGCGGGTGCCGTTGTTGGCGGATGGTGGCGGGCGTATTGGCGTGGAGGCGGGGCGGGTGATGGAGGGGGCGTTGGCGGCGGGACGGTATGCGTTGTTGTCGCAACAGACGGACGAGCACTTTTATCTGGAAGAGATGGAAGGGGGGGAGCGGCAGGTGCGGGCCGAAGGAGAGCGGGCGGGCGGGTGGATTTATTCGCAGAATGCGCAGGCGGGGGTCGGGGTGGCGTTGCGGCATATGGCCCAGGAGTATCCGAAGGCGTTGGGGGTGGGGGCTAAGGGCATTGATGTTTTTTTCTGGCGTGACCGGGCGGGCGGGCGGTTGAGCTTGAAGCGCTACGCCGAGGAGGTGGCCTGGCACGAGGGCGAGGGAGTTTATGCCGACGGCACGGGCACGGCGAAGAGCAGCGAGTTTTTTGTCGACTTCTTTTGTGCTGGGCAGGCAAACCCGGATCGCTTGCGCGGGTTATTGGCGCAACCTGAGGTGAGCGTCGACTCGGAGTGGGTGGCGGCGAGCGGAGCGGCGGGGGCGCTGGCGACGGGCGCGGGTTTTCCGCAGGCCGATCGTTTGCTGACGGGGTTTGTCGAGTGGATGCGTGCGCATATAGAGCGCTATCGCTGGAAGGGTTTTTTCGACTGGGGCGATGTCATGGCGACTTGGGAAGAGGCGGCGGGCGGTTGGCGTTTTAGGGGGCGCTGGGGGTGGTGCAATAGCGAGTGGGATCCGCGGCACGCGGTGTGGTTGGAGTATTTGCGTGGTGGCGAGGGCGGCTACTACGATCTGGGTGAGGCGATGACTCGGCACTCGCTGGACGTGGATACCTGCCACTATCATCCCTTCCGGCCTTATATGGTCGGCGGCTGTTTTCGCCACAGCATGGACCATTTCGGTGACGAAGCCTGCGCTTCGCATACTTTTATCGACAATTGGGTCGATTATTATTATTTGAGCGGCGATTTGCGCGCGTTGCAAGTATTGCGTGAGGCGGGCGAGTTTTTTCTGCGCTATCGCTGGAGCGAGGATCCGCGCTACAGCTTTAGCCTGCGCTCGATCGGTAATACGCTGCGCGGATTGCTTTATTTGTACGAGTTGACGGGTGAGGATCGTTTTTTGCGGCGCGCGGAGGAAGTCTACGAGGCGATCGCGCGCGGCCAGAACGAAGACGGCAGCTGGCACAAACGCTTCCAGATCTCAACGGAAGACAAGTTGCCGGACCAGGTGCCCTACGGCATGGCGACCGAAGGCACGACGCTCGCAGTGGAGATGCAGACGGCGGCACCATTTAGCGACGAGGAATACACGGCGCTGGGCGGGCCCTTTACTCAGCTAAGACGCGTATTGCCCTACAGCGAGCAGAAGGGCTATCAGACGCATTATCTGATGGTCGGGCTGGAGAAATTGCACCGGTTGACCGGGCGCGAGGATGTGGCCCAAGTTATTGTGCGCGCCGTCGATTGGTTTTGCGGCGGCAAGGGCGTTTTTGATGCGGACTTTGCCATTGTACAGAGTTATCACGGGGTGCTCTGTGGCGAGTTGGCCTATGCCTGGCGGCTGACGGGGGAAAGGGCTTATCTGGAGGTTGGGCAAAAGGTGTTGGCCGAGCAGATCGCGGCCCAGGACTGGAGTGACAATCTCGACTATCGCGGCTCGGTAGGCATGCATCCGACCGCGCTGAGTTTACTGTTTTTTGGTGTGCCCTTTTTGTTAGGGGCTTTAAAAGAAGCAAATATGGAGGAAGTATAAATGACCGGAGTGGCAAATAACGCAGCATCACGGCCCAATATCATCTTGATCATGACTGACCAGCAACGCTTTGATACCATCGGCGCTTGGGGCTGCGATTATATGCGCACGCCGGCGATGGATCGTCTGGCCGCTGAGGGGCTTTCGTTTCGCAACGCCTTCTGTCCGGGCGCGACCTGCGTGGCATCGCGGGCGGCGATTTTTACCGGCATGTATCCGCACAATACCGGCGCCTACAGTTTTGACCACTGGGCCGACCACCGCAATTGGGTAGAGGACCTCAATGAAGGTGGATATCACTGCGTCAATATGGGCAAGATGCACTTTACGCCGCGCGACGTGGCGGGTGGTTTTCATGAGCGTGTCATCGTCGAGAACCCGACCAGCAAGCATATGGACCAGGGCGGCGCCGACGACGACTGGGGCCGCTTTATGCGCATTCACGGAGTACAGCGGCCCAACGACCGCAACCAAACCGACCCCGAATGGTTGCAGAAGTATCAGGGTGTGCCGTGGCATCTAGAAGAGAAGTTTCACTCGGATGTGTTTATCGGCGATTCGGCCAAGGCCTGGATCCGCGATTACAAGGGCGAGAAACCGTTCTTTTTACAGGTGGGTTTTACCGGGCCGCACGAGCCGTGGGATCCGCTACCGCGTCATCTGGATATGTACGAGGGCCGTGAGATGCCGCCGGCGGTGTTTCGCGAAGGCGAGCTGGACGACAAACCGCCACAGCATGCCGCGCACAAGGAGATGCACGCGACGACCGGCCACGAGTCGGTGATCGACATGTATTCGCCGGACGCGGAGGACATCGCCCGCATGCGGCGGCATTATTACGCCAAGATCACCACGGTCGACGAGCAGTTGGGGCAGGTGCTTGAAGCGCTGGAATCGCGCGGGTTTCTCGACAATAGTCTATTGCTTTTTTGCTCTGATCACGGCGAGATGTTGGGCGACCACACGATGGCCTACAAATGGCTGATGTACGATCCGATTGTGCACGTGCCGTTGATCGTGCGCGACAGTCGGCGCGAGCAGTCGGGCGACGAGACCCAGGACTTGGTGTCGCTGATGGATCTGGGTCCGACGATACTGGCGGCGGCCGGCATTGAGGTGCCGAGTTATTTGGAGGGGCGGTCGTTATTGCCCTATGTCGGGGAAAAGGCCGATGATTTTGCACCGCGCGAATGGGTCTTTTGCGAGGACAATTATCAGGTGATGATGCGCGGCGAGCGTTATAAGATGGTCTATTATATCGGCCAGGAACAAGGCGAGCTCCACGATCTGGAGCAAGACCCGCATGAGCTGTGGA
>Ga0114999_10006095_pt1 | contig 14012 bp, 7 predicted proteins | sample ArcticOcean_MG_C_3_FD_89820 | JGI IMG/M metagenome (GOLD analysis project Ga0114999, IMG submission 89820) | Marine microbial communities from western Arctic Ocean - ArcticOcean_MG_CB8_126 | ecosystem: Environmental > Aquatic > Marine > Oceanic | place: Arctic Ocean: Canada Basin | collected...
ACCAATAATCATGGCTCCTAGTGCATTACCCGTGTCAGCTTGTGCTTGCATAGCAGACAATACCGAAGTATCGGCAGCGTCTCCAAGACCCCAAGCAGCGTCACGCATTGCTACATCCATCAAAGCACCATCATCTTTTACCTGACGAGCATCAATGTCATCCACTTGGAATGCAAAGTACTTAGCCATATCTATAGTGAGCACCTGTTGAGCATCGTCAAGAGTCTCAGGTGTAATAGTTGTGGCGTTTTTTACATAATTGCCGATTGTTATTCGACCAATTGATGTGATACGGACGGTATCTCCCGATTGAGAGATATCGCCTTCATAGTTCCGATTACATAGGTTCACTGCTACGTGAGCATCGTTAAGATTCTCTAATAGCGTTGCGGCCCATAAACTCGGAATAAATCTGTCTACAGACATGATTTCTCCTAGCTAATAGTTAGCCACCACGGAGAGCTTTATTCCTTACTTCTTTTGGAATCTTCATAATCTCTTGTGGTGACATATTTTTCATTTTATCTATAGTCAACACTGAGCTACTTGTTGTTGCACGTTCGGGAGAACCTGCGGCTGCTTCTTTACGTTGTGCTAAACGGGAATCAGAATTTCCAGACATACTATCTATGTACTCCTTTGCATTAGAAATAGCTTCCTCTAATGTACGCCCTTGTTGATCCCATATAGGCATCTTGGCAACATCATCAGCAGCTATTCCTTTTGCTTCTGCATATCCATACACACGACTTGAAGCATCCGACGCTCTGCGTTCGGCATCATTAAGTTGATCATCAGTGACTTGACCAGCCACAGTGTCAGGAGATGCACTATTCAGTTCTTCTCTCAATTCATTCTTTGCTGAGCTTAACGCTCGGGAATATGTATCTTCTTGCCGTTGTTCGGCTAGAGCATTTTTCCCTTCATCTGACATTACATCGGATAATCCAACATCCATCAAACTGCGTATCCCTGCAATAGATTCTTGAGTATTTACAAGATCTGATTTAGTGGCAAACTCATCAAGCCTGTTTGTGAGGCGGTCTAGAGAACTAGTTGCACGATTAGTAACATGTTTACTGTCACTAAAGTCCTTCTTTAGTTGGTCTAGCTGCGACTGTAACGAGCTTATAAGTGTGGATGGATCTGGATCTGTTTGTACTTCTACATCATCGCTAAGAGCCTCTTGCGCATCGGTATCTTCAGCAATGTCTGCTTCTGTAGTCCACTCGGTCTGAGCATCTACTTCTTGCGTCATCGTTCCTCCTTAGAACATCTGTTTGCATAAGTTTATAGTTGTAAAGAGCTATTAGTCAATTAACCCATAGCAGCGCGTAATCTTTGTAACGCTTCTCTACCTTCCTTAGTTACTGGGGTATAAGCTTTATTAAGTACTAACGCGACATCTAACTGCGAGTCTTTGCGACGTAATACCTTACGCATACGAGAAGTTATGCTATCTATCTTGCTTCTTAAACGTCCTAATCTTTTTCGCTCGCCGATATCACTACCCGATTGGTTAATAGCAACAATTAAATCATCATAGGTATCTATACCTTCAGGCATAGCTGCTTTTAATCGGTCAAATGCAATGTCTCTTTGATCCCAATACCCTGAGTCTTTGTTAATGTAATCATCCATACGAAAATATTCTTTTGATGATTCAGGCCAATTAGAAATCTCTAATTCTTCAAACGTTTTATACCGCGCTAATACATCTTCAGGTAATGTAGCTTCAAATGCTTGCGTTAGTTCTTCAATAACAGGCCAATTAGGTTTACCCGCCAATAAATTTTCTTGGATGATTTCAAATTTCCTATTACGTGCTCGCAATACAGGGTCGTCAGAAGTGGCATAATCTATTCCTAATGCTTCGTCTATAGCTCTATTGCTCACTCCTAAATCATGCTTAATTTGTTTGAATCTACTATCTAATTCTTCATGGGAAATAGTCCCCATGTTAAATCCCATCATCACTTCTTTAGCATTTAACGCAGCCGTAGATTCATTTTGTTGTTTTTGAACCCGCAATACGGCGCTGGTATCTCCTAAATCAGCTTTCTTTTTAAGATTTTTCTCAATGACATTAAACACTTCAGGGTATTTTTGTTCTATTTCTGCTCGTTCACCTTTATTTAATTCTCGCCATTCTCTACCAAATTCTTCTTCTGATCGAACATCACGTACTTCGGCTGGAGTAAGGGGAGACGATTTAATTCCAAGTAAATTAGTAGCTAATCCTAACCCGACAGGATTAGAATATGTAGACGGATCACTCAAAGAGAAATCAGGGTCTTCACCAAACTCACGGTATATATCTTGTAATGCAAAAGGGGCATTTTGCTGCATAAGGTTAATGACGCTCATACCTATAACGCGAGGGTCATCACTATTAAATTTAACTTGGTCCCCTGTAAATGTTTCACCCTGAATCACATCATATAGCCGCCCCATCGCAGGGCTAGCTTTAGTTCGTAAGAAACGCTGTACCCCTTCAGCTGGACCTTGAGTTACACCTGTAGTAAATAATGCAAGTAACGAATCCCATGATCCGAACAAAGAATAATCTTTTCCCCCTACTCGAATTCTCATAAAGTTAGGGTTTGCTTGAGGATTCCCCTCCATGTCAAATCTAATAGGATTGAAATTTGTTTCTTCTCCTTGCGATTTATTAATCGCCCATGTAGATACACCCATAACAGTAAGAGTCCGCATTAACATATCTCGCGCCATACGCCCTTCTGGACCATTAGCGAATGCAGCTTTAGACAGAACATTTAGTTGAGAATTAAAGAATCTTGGAGCAAACATTAATGATGCTGCTAAATCACTAGGCTTACCACTCTTAAAACCAGTAGCATTATTAATCTGCTCTATTAATTGCTCTCTATCCCCGTATCCTAATTCTTTCTTTAACGCGCCTCGCCCACCTAACGTGCGCAATTTGTTTATGTCATTAGCATTCTTATACATCATTAATCGCATGGCATTACCGTTACGACTAAAGTGATGGTTAGATATTTTGGCTAGTTTCCCAACCGCAGGTAGGCTAGTAACCCCTTTAGTAAACATGAAGTCACCAGCATCATCTAAGTCAGACCAATACCCACCACCTCTAATAAAGGTGTCTATATCATCAGCGTTATCTACAACAAATCGGTCCCAAACTTTGGGATTAAATAATGAAGCCATAGCATATGTCATATATCTAGCTGCACGAATTGGATGAACCCCAGCAGCAAGAAGCCCCTGAATACCTATAGATGACAAGTCAAGAGTTGCCATAAGTGGACGTGCAATATTATTAAATGTATTAATGTATTTAGTGATACCTACATCTTCAGCTTGATTGAGATATTTATTCATATCTGTAGCAAACTCAGCATCGTATAAACGTCCAGCAAAGGACATATTGTCAATTTTGCCTACACGACCACTAAATGTAGTTGGGTTTCCTACGTCATCAACCAATCTTTCTGCGCCTAATGCACCTGCCGCATCTTTTGCAGTGTTATACATTTTTCGGGCATGATCTAATTGTGGTCTTAGGATCGCAAGATCCTCTTTAGCACTATTTATTTTATTTCTTCGCACTTCTGAAGGATTTATATCATTGGTTAATCGTTGAATTAAATTTAAGTTAGTTTCAATAGAACGAGCTTCTGCTAAATCTATATCTACATCTCGAATAAATAATGCATCTTCAGGATCACGCCCCATTTTTTTGGCTAATGCTAGTTTACGTTTTTTTGATAAACCTCTTACATTGTTGTCTAGCTGTGCTATACCTTTACGTAATAGCAAGCCAGCTTCATCAATTTCTTTCATCATCTTTTTGGGGTTTTCTTTTACTTGCTTTTGTGTAATAGAACGCATTTTATTGCGTGTTGCCTTGAGCTTCTTTACACGTTTAGGGATTTTGTCACTTTTGTCCCCTTCAAAAATAACATCAAAATCCCGAATGACACTATCTAATTCATCATGAACTGATTGCGATACTCGTATTTGTTCAGCAGCCAATTCGTCTGCTACTGATTCTCCCCGCCTACCAAGTCGTTCAGCCGTTCTCATAAGTCTTTGAGTTTGTGGTTGTGATACTAAAGAACCTACAACCTCCCTTAATTTTTTCTGTGTTTCTAGAAAAATTTGTCGCGATGCTGCCCAGTCTTCGTTCTGCATAATTCTTTCAAGCGGAGTTAGGCCACCAATACCTTGCCCTTCTACGCTTAACGAATCTTTAAACCATTGGGCATTCATACGGTCGTACCCCGCACTACGCCTAATATCTAACACTTGATTAATGTCGCCAAGATACATTTTTGTAGCTGCGTCCATTCCTTCTGGAGTGTCAACGTTCATATCTTTATTGTTTTCCCACATCTGACGTTGGAATTCATTGCCATCACTAAATCCTGTACGACGGCCTTTTTCAAAGGCTTTACGTCCAAAACTACGTGACCCTGCACTATTTAGACCTAACCCTTCACTAGCAAAGCGTGGGAAGTACCCCCTATTTTCGTCAAGACGCTCAACTAAGTCACCAAAATAAGGCATCTCACCGCCCTGTCCGACTTGTTCCCAATTCTCACGGGTAGCTCTTTGTATATCTTCAGGCATTTCCTCAAGCATTTCACCAGTAATTTCGCCAAAATCTAACCCTGCTTGCTTTTCTGCTTCAAGCTGCACATCTAAATCACGACGTAATTTCTGAATAGCAAGTTTGAGTGGTTCTCCTTTTTCTGTAAATGTGTAGGAAAAGCGATCCCCATCACCTTCTTTTATTGTTATAAAATCATCTTTCAAGCGTTCATCTAAACGGCCTGTTTTTTTATTAATAAGTTTGTTTAACGCCAACCGTTTGCCGTCTAGTTCTATTGTAAATTCCCCATCTTTCCCGCCGTTTAATACATCTCTAGTCTCAGAAGCTACACGAGCATTCATAGATGAAGCGGCTTGTCTACGCCCTTCAAAGGCACTTTGCAATAATGCAGAATCCGTTCGTCCACCTAAATAACCCATGTCAGGACGTTGATATGCAGGAACATCTCCCCATTCTTTAGTTACCCACTTGCCTTCAATGTCTTTAGTCGTACCAGTTACAGGGTCAACTACTTTTTTAGCTTGTTGATAGTAGGGGTATCGACCTTCTTCTATGTTCCGTGAAGCTATAAATAATTCATCTTCACTTGCTTGTTTGGTAAAGTCGCTTAGGTACGCACTTCGGCGCACTTCGTTTACATCACGAGCTTGGTTGTTTTTTGCTAACTGGTCATTAAGTTCTTCTGCTTCTCGACGGATTTTAGATCGTGCTTCAACTACATCGGCAGTACGTGGAATACCAGTTGGAGTTACAGGTGACACATCACCTAATACTTTGTCTTGTTGTTTAATTACAGAATCGCCAAGAGCCTTTAAGCCTTTAGCATTATCTACTTTCATTCCTGCCCGACGCATAGCATTTATAGAAGCCCTGCCTCCAGCTACACCACCAAATAATCCTGCCCCTAATCCGACCCCTACTTTTGCCCATGCTGGTGCATCTTCAGGGACAATTCCTTGCGCTCCTTGTGCAGCTGCGCTAAACCCACCAACTAAACCAACTTCAGCACCGATTCTAGCGGGTACACTAGCTCCCTTTGTAGCTAACATAGGCTCAGTTAGCATTTTAGTAGCCTTGAGCGCACCTTGACCTGTTCTTGCTGCTAATGCTTGCGTTGTTTTACCTGCGGCTTGTTTAGCAGCGGCTTTTGCCCCTAGTCGTGCAGCAGTTGTCCCTGCTTTAGCACCAAGCCCCACACCACCAGCGGCAATAGCGAATGTAGACAGCCGTGTGCCTTCTTTAGCGATAGCTTTAGCTCCTGTTTTAGCCCAATCATCTATTTGAGTACCTTTAAGGTCAGGGATTTTATCTATTAAATCAAGAAGCCCAGCTTTTTCTGCTATTGAAAAGTCGTACTTATCTACAACTTCTGCGGCTTTGCCTAACCCGCTTAATGCAGTATTAAATACATTCCCAACAGAAAACCCGCGTCGTTCTTTTTCACGCTTTTCATTTTCTGTTTCTGTATCGTCAACAAACGCAGAAAAGCCACGCGGTTGAGTACGTTGTACGCCTTCAGTTGTATTATTTTCCCACCACAAGGGTTGAGTCATTAGACACTGTATCCTCTAAATTTAGCTAGATCCCTATTTCTATCCATAGATGGCGCACTAAACTGCCGTTGTGTCTGGAACGCTACATCTGATAGCGGTACATTGAACTCAGTAAGCAATCGAGTATTTAACATCTCTTGCTCACTCGGGGTTAGTGCTTGTAATTGCTGGAAGGTTGGCAGCGGCATTCCTCCGAATTGCAATGGACGTGGCATTTCCCCACGTAAGACTGATTGTACTGCTGGAGGTGATACAGCCCTGCTTTGTGCAATCAATTGCTCTTGAGTAATAGCTTGCGGAATAGGTGAGTTAGGCACATTTAACATAGGAGTATTAGAAAAGCTCTGCCCTACATCTGTTTGCCAGTCAGCAAATGTAGGCTGTCCTGCAAATCGTGATGTACCTCTCCAGTCTTGGAAAGCAGGAGCAGTAGGTTGTACAGTATTCCATCCTGTTTCTGTTGTTGTAAAGTTAGATGCATTAGCTGCACCTACCGATTCATCAAATTTGTCTTGGGCAGTCTGATAGTATTTTTGTATTTCTGGATCAACGAAAGTCCCCGTTCCTTCATCAAAATTATCTAGACCCATTACATTCTGAATACCAGTAAACGTGCTTAGTAGTTTTGCGGCCTCTGCTTGTTTAGCGTTAGCTACATTTTGACCTGCTGTATCAACATTCTGGAATGAATACGGTTGTTGAGTAGGTTGCATATTCCCTTTGAATTGTTCAAAGGCAGACCGCGCATCAGACTCTCGTTTTGAACGGAATAATCCGTATTCTTCTTCTGCACGTTGTGTATCCGCTGTAGCACGACGCTGGTTTTCTGCATTCGTTGCATCAACTTCAAACTGCTGCACCTTTGCCATCTCATCAGTTAAGTTATTAATCAGATCAGCTTGCGTAATTTCAGGTAATGGAGACATTCCACCACGGGTAAAGTATGTTCGTGCTAATACATCACCACCACCACGAAGGATGTCGGTAATTAATTTGCCTTGATTAGTAGCTGCATTAGCCATTTCAGGGGATGTTTGTACTAATGTACGGTAATTTCTACCCAGTTCTTCAAGACCCTGAAAGTAGTTATTAGCAGCAAGAGTCTTTTCCATCCTCATCTCAGTGGTATCAAACTGACGTTGGTCTTCACCAAAGCTGGAATCAAATTGCCGTACATCTTCTCCAAAGCTCGTATTGAATTGTCGAGCATCTTCGCCTAGTCCTGCATAATAACGAGAATCTCTACCACCTTCAGCTACGTCGAACTGACGCGCATTTTCACCAAAATCACGCACATTAGCAGCTTCATCAAAGCCGACACCGATAGTGCCTACTTGCTGACCAGTTTCGTCAACCATTATGGTTTCACCACTCATGTTTACAAATGTGCTGTGGTTAGGGGGAGGTCCGTCTTTCCATGCGTTAGTAGCTTTATCCCAATGTTGTGGATTACCCGTAGCAGGGTCGGTTCTTACGCTATACCCACTTGACGTGTTAGAGGCTTGCCCGCTTCCGTACTGACCACTACCCCCACCGTTATCTAAATCTGATTGCTCTCTGGTCCAGAGAGCCGTGACATCTAATACATACTGTCCAGAGTCGTCCATTCTAAATACCGCTTGACCACCTTCACCATCTGGTACTCCATAAGTCCACGGATCAATTCCTAATAGAACTGGATCCGTACCAAACGAAGCTGCCCTTTTCTTTACCTCAGCAGTTAAACCTGCTGGTGGCCCTGAACTAAATCCACCACTTTGCTGACCACTCTGTTGACCCTGTTCTAGATCCTGTTGCAGTCCTGCATCTATTCCAATTTGCGCCAAAGCCGCAGCCTCAGCCTGTTGAGCTGGAGTCTGGAACGTAGATTGAGGTCCTCCGATGTTTGCTTGTGCGTTAAATCCTGCGGCTTGCGCGGCAGTGCCACGTTCAGGGGTATCAGATGTCGTTTCCCCTACACCTAATAAGTTCTGCGCATCTTGGGATCTATTATCAGGATCGGTATTGTGATTTAATGCAGCTCTATTTAATACCCCTGCTGCCATAGAATTCGAATCACCAAGAGGTAAAAACGAACCATTATCACTACGCTCAAATCCAGTTACTCGTCTAACAAGATCCCCAATTAAATAATCTGCGGCAGCAGACGATTGCTCATCTGTACCCCCAAGACTTGCTTTTAGTAATGAACTTATTTGCGCATCATTAAGTGCTTCATCGCCTGTTCCACGTAAAAACGTATCAATATCAGATAAAGTCACTACATTATTCGTAGATGTACTTTCAAGTGCTTTCACTAACCCTTCATCCCTGAATATGCTATTGCTCCAATGCTCGAATGGCGCCATTCGAAATTCTTCTTGCGCTCGTGCATCTAACGCTTGTCGTAATTTTTCTTTGAAGTTTCCAACTTGTAGCGCGTTAGCTTCAGGAGGCGCTTTCCATGACGGGATTGAACCCGTGTCTCCTATTGGGCCTAAGCCTTCATCGTCATCAGTAGCGCCTTGCTGACCAAATGCATACATCTGCGCTTTTACTATTTCCTTTGTATCAGGGTTAGCCATCATACCTGCTATTAAGGATGTATTAGCTTCAGGGTTTGACCATATAGCATCCGATACAGAACTAGGACCACCTTTAACCGAACTAGGGCCGCCTTTAACTGATTCTTTTATTGCGTCATCAATGTCTGGATTTTGTAGTATGGCTTGACGTAAGAATTCGTTTGTCTCAGGGTTTTCCCACATGCTCGCAAGGAACTGCGCGTCTACGCTAGAATTGGATTCTGTAGGATTAGTAATAGGTGGTACTTCGCCACTCTTAATCCCAGCCTTTATTCCAGTTTTTACGCCGCCTTTAATCCCTGCCAGAGTGCTAGTAACATCACCAACTCCGCTTACAGCAACGGGGTTATACCCACTATATGTTTTACCAGAGAAATCTAAGCTATCCCAGTTTGCACCACCACTTTCAAATGCCTCAATAGCAGTTGCGCGTTCGCTATCTTTAGGCGCAGAACTCCCTCTTGCAAATTGAAATGGACCCTTGTCATCAGGATTAGTCATTCTATGTGCAGTCCACGGATAATATCGAGCAAACTCATCACCAGTTGATGACGTAGCATCATTAGCAATTTCTATTGCAGCTAAAGCCGCATACTGTGGATTGTTAGTTAGCTTCGTATGATCATACTGCTTGCCCGTTTTAACTTGGTTTGTATGCTGTTTATTAATTTGCCACGGGCTATATGACGCATTAAGGTCATCATTTTTAATGTGTGTGTCGCCTACATCGTTTTTACCACCGCTTTCAGCTTGCGCTATTTGGTATAAAGTACGTGCAATATCACGCCTGTTAAGTCCCCAAGCATCTTCAATAGACGTATTATTAGCCTTTTCCCATGAAGTAATTGCTCCAACAATAGCGCCCTGTAACTGTGCTGGTGTATAGGTTGACATACGTTATCCCATCATTGGCGGCTGCGGAGAAAATCCTTGTGGCGGTTGCCCTTGTGGGGGCATCCCTTGTGGTTGTTGCTGTTGTGGGGGATTCATTATTTGCTGCACAGATTCAATAATAGCTATCTTAGCTTCCATACAAAACGGGTCAGTACATGAATATAAATCAGCACCATGTCCATGTGATGCAAATATTTCTGCCATTTCATCAAACGTAGATGAAAATACAGTGGCTTCTTCAGGCGTAGCGAACGCATCTGCAATGTGCTCTAAGGCCATTGCATTCAATACAGTCACTTGTCGTGCTGCATCACTCATCAATGCTGCTAGTTCTCCTGACATTATCTCATCTCATTCACTACGTTAGTTTGTCTATCCATAGCTACGTTTTCCTGTATGCCTGATGGAGTAGCTACCTCATCCATTGTAATTTCTTCGGTGCTACTCATCTGTTCTTGAGGCTGAGGTCCTTGCTGCTGTTGTAATAAGTCCTGCTGGAAGGCTCGTAACACTTCTGCTGCTTGTCCCTGTAGTCCCTTCAACATCATCATAGTACGCACTTGCTGTGCTTGTGGAGACATAAACAAGGTATTCACTGAAGCCTTAAGCAATTCTTCTTGAGGATTTTCAATACCAGAGTTCTCCATAGCGGTCTCAGCACTCAACATTCCGTTGTATGTACGGTACAACTGGGACCAAACCATCATGTCACGCATCTCAATTTGCGCTCTATCAGAGGTATGAAGCTCTACATCTACTGCATAATAATCATCTATTTCTGAAGGCTTAATAGTAATCTCACTGGCTTGTCTACGCGTACTTCCCGCAATAGTGATAGGCGATTCTAAGATATATTGAATGTCTTGAAATACTTGTCGTGAGGCAATAGCTATACATGCTCGCAATGAGGTTACACAACTTTGTAATTTAACGGCAGCGTTCCGTACATTGAGGTCAGCTTCAGTAGCAGATTCCACACCACGTTGCGGTTGACCGCCCAGTGTCCCAAGTTTAGATAACTCAGATGTATATTGATGAACCTTGTCCATCATTTGGAATGCAGACAATGGGACTTCAGGCAGCTTCACAAACTGGATGTCTTGATCATCCACTAGATTGATGCGTTTTCCCGGGCCTACCTCTATGGGCGTACTGTCATCCATGATGTTTCTGGTGATCACAGGAGCGAAGGTTGAGTAACGTAATTGAATATCTACAGCCGTAAGTTGACGTGCTTCAGCTTGTAATACAGGGTGTATGTACCGCAGGATACCTACATATTTGTCAGCTGGGTCGTTATCTGCTGTTACTTCTCCCCATCCTGAGTCTCTAATAATGTACGGAATGTACCCGTCATAGTCTTTCTTATCATCAGTAGATACAGAAGTTTCCCAGCAATAGGGGTTCATATTCTCAAATACTAATGACCCTTGTACCCACATCTTGTGTTCCCCTTGAGAATCTCCTTGTGGTTTGGTGTACATTTCAACGAACTCTAGCTTTTCTAAGCCATCTTCCATCCATTCGTCTGCGTAATCTGGATACCTGCGTCGAGCTTCATCAGGGTACACTTCGTAAAATTCGTACACATACTTAGGGTCAGTAGGGTTATCTATGTCATGCACAACGGTTTCGTTAGGCAATACAGATATCTTCCACAAGAACTGGGACTGAGTAAGTTTCTTTAATTTATTACGGAATTTTCTTTTGTCTCCTGCTGAGGCTTTGTCACTTGGAGGATCTGGTATTAAATCCCATCGTAATTCCTTTTTAAGCACCATGCGTCCATCTTTTACTAGCTTTTTTCTTCCAACAGCTAGAGGATTACCGTAATCAGTCTCGATACTGCGCCAAAAAGAAGCTAAGAACTGACGCTTTCGTTCGGCTAAGTTCTGTTCTGCTTGTTGATCGTTCTCTGTTTGTCTTGCGGGAACAAATATTTTAGGTGTTGTAAGGATATGGTCGGAGGCATTGTCTACTGCGTTACGTGCAGTCGGAGGAATCGTTGCTCCCATGCCTGATTCACGATACTCACGCGGAATAATCTCCCCGATGTTGGGGTAATTACCATTATAGTAATCATTATCATCCCTCAACTTACTAAAGTACCCTTGAAAGACGTAGTTCTTTAGACGAGTAAACCGATTAAAGTCGTCATCGAAGTTGTTTATGAAGTCTGCTTCAGGCATACATTATCCAAACGTGACGTAATTTCTTTGTCGTAGTTGCGATGCTGTTCTATTTCGTTTCTTAGCTTTCATTACTGCTAACCCCGCTGCCATTACCGAGTCATCATGATACCCAACAGGGTGTCCGTACTTCACGGACCCGCCAGCTAACACAACTCCTTCAAATAATTCTAACTCTTTTTTAAGTATTTCGTCATTTTTGGGAAAATGAACACGCCCATGTTCAATCTCTGCTGCGAGTGTGGAGACAAGTGTAGCCTTCGATTGGTTAGTGAACTTAAACGATGTAACAGCACAGCCTTCGCTGCGAAGGATGTCAGCCACAGGCTCACCAATCCCAGTACCATCAAGATGAATAGTCTGGCATTTGTATTTTTTGTACAGCCCTGCAATGCGCGGGCCAAGTAATGTGTAGTCCAGTCCATTAAATCTATCCCTAGCTACGATACTCATCGTCTTAATATCAATGACGTAGGCTACAGTGAAGTCTTCAATCTTTCCTAAGTCCAGTCCCATAAGATACTGAGAATCAGTAGGTTCTTCCCAGTCTCCATCAAAGCAATCGTCTAGGTTCCTAAAGACTTGACCATCATCCTCAACCCATTCAGCTAGGTACTGCTGTCGGTACTGCGATTCTGTTAGGTCACGCTTGAATTCATCCAATGCTTCTTCATTTATGTTCGGATGTGCGAGTGAAGTAACTGATGCAGAGTAGTAGCGGGGGTCATCTTCCTGCCCTACATTCCAATAGGTACGGAAGTTCCCTTTTCCTCTAGCAATACCAATAGCTATAAGTCTTCCATCAGAGTCAGCTAGGGCGGGCATAAAGTTAGCCCATGCTTCAGGGTTTAGGTCGTGAGCTTCGTCCACAAAGGCTGCAGTGACCCTGTCTCCCTGCAATGCAGTCGGGTCATCAGCCGATTTAGCCTGTATACGAGCACCATTAGCTAACTGAATGAGCTTTCTAGTCTTGTCATGGCTGGCATAATAGTCATGTAATGGCGCATGGTCACCAACAAAAAGGTTCCATACAGGCTCCCAGACCTTCATAGTTAGCTCATAGTTGGGTGCAATGACGTAGATGTACGGTGCGTGGGCTACTCCAAACTGTACATCTCTAGGCTTTAAGGCCTCTCGAACTATCTCTGCTTTAATAGCGGTAGTCTTACCAGCCCTACGCCCACAGGCTAGGATGAGGCGTTTCTTGTCTGATTGCTCGTGGATATGCTCTCGTTGCCAATCCCAAGCATCATACGGATCACCTTCATTAATGAACTGCCAGATTCTAGGAGGACTGTACGACTTCAATAACTTGTTCCTTCGGTGCTAACGCAGCTTCAAACAACTTGTCCATCATGTTCTTCTGTAAGGCCTCAGTGGCTTCCTTTGGCCTACCTACAAACATCTCCATAAAGAGCTTCTGTGCCCTTACATCACCCTTACTAGCAGACTCAATCATAGATTCATAGACAGTATCAAAGTCATCTACAGCACGAGCCATGAACCGAGCCTTTGTAGCAGGAGGGTTCTTAGTGTACGACTCTACTGTCGTCACTCGCCCGCTCCCCTTAATCAACGCATGGTTCTCTTGCTTTCTTAGGATAGGGACATTCTTATAAGCAGGAGGCTTAATCACAACCTTCCCTGCACGTATAGCAGCAATCAATGTGTCGTGACTGTACCCACCATAGTCACGCGTAGGGTCGAGTAACTCAATCAATTCATCCTGAGTCATAACTAACCCTTTTTCGGCTTACGATACGGTGGTGTGGCTTTACCCTTTGGCATATACGCTCCTTCACTACATACACAGTGTACCAACATTCGGGATTCCGTGAATTATCCTTGGGTGGCCCCCAATAGTAAAGACAGGGAAGGGAAAACTTCGACCCGTACGGGAATCCTTTTTCTTTGTCGCGACACACAGAGGCTAACTGACACGATATTCACAGCGAAAAGAACTGATCAAGTTCGTTAGCGTTATTGTTCAGGACAGCAACCAAACCACGATCAACGAATGCCAATCGAAAGCGTCTATATATAGTGTCGCTTCTCTGTCGGTACGATTGATTCTACATATGAACATATGACAGCAGATAGCCGACCTATCCCAACGTTAGCGCCATGGTAGCCACGTACCAAAATAAAAGCCCTTTGTTTTCAACGATTTTTTATGATTGGCGTACATTCCCCTAAGCACGGATAAAACGAC
>Ga0114999_10006097_pt1 | contig 14009 bp, 1 predicted proteins | sample ArcticOcean_MG_C_3_FD_89820 | JGI IMG/M metagenome (GOLD analysis project Ga0114999, IMG submission 89820) | Marine microbial communities from western Arctic Ocean - ArcticOcean_MG_CB8_126 | ecosystem: Environmental > Aquatic > Marine > Oceanic | place: Arctic Ocean: Canada Basin | collected...
CAGCGGTACCCTTTTTGGTCCCAGGGCCAAGAAACTGCTGGAGTTGTATCGCAACTACAATTCACTCGATCAGATCCCTGCAGCAGAATGCTCCCGTCTGGAGAAAGACCTGTTTCGGATGCCCATCGATCAGGTCTGGGAACAAACTCGTACCTTCTTTCTCCAGCGCGAGCCAGCCCAGGTGGAACGGGCAAACAAGGATCCGCACCACCAGATGGCACTGGTGTTTCGCTGGTACCTGGGACTCTCCTCCGAATGGGCCAACAACGGAGCTCTGGAGCGAAAACTGGACTATCAAATCTGGTGCGGCCCGGCGATGGGTGCCTTCAATGAATGGACCCGAGGTAGTTGGCTCGAAGCCCCGGCCGCACGCCGAGTGGCCGATGTCGCCAGGGCCCTCCTGCAAGGGGCGGCCATCTCCGCCAGGCATACCCATCTTCTCCACCAGGGAGTGGTGTTCCCCCCCGGCTTCATCGATCGGTCACCGGTACCGGTTGGCGAATCCCAAGTCAATTCGATGAAGACCCCATCATGAGTAAACAAGCATCAAAATCATCTCACACTCCCGATCCGGCCATCGCCATCATCGGAATCGGCTGTCTCTTTCCCGGGTCCCAGGATCATCAGGGGTACTGGGCAGGGATTCGCGACGGCCGAGACATGATCGAAGAGATACCCGACGGTTACTGGAATCCCGATGATTATCACGATGGGGACAAGTCCTCCGCGGATCGGACATATGGCAGGCGTGGTGGTTTCCTCACTCCGGTCCCGTTCAATCCGCTCGATTACGGTATTGCACCACGGGATCTCGAGGCCACCGACACCTCTCAATTGCTGTCACTGGTCGCCGCCCGGCAAGCACTGGAAGATGCTGGATACGATCCACGAACCACTTTCGACCGCTCGCGCACATCGGTGATCCTGGGGGTCACCGGGGCTCTCGAAATGGTGGTTCCACTCGGAGCACGACTGGGACACCCGCACTGGTGGCGAGCCCTACGCGAAGCTGGCGTCGACGAAGAAACCGCATCCGAGGTGGTCAGAAAGATTTCCGATTCCTATGTCTCCTGGCAAGAGAACTCATTCCCCGGATTGCTCGGGAATGTCGTTGCCGGGCGCATCGCCAATCGACTGGATCTGCATGGCACCAACTGCGTCACCGATGCGGCTTGTGCATCCTCACTGGCCGCTCTCCACCTGGCATCTCTGGAATTGCACAGTGGTCGAAGCGACATGGTGGTCACCGGTGGAGTCGACACCTTCAACGACATCTTCATGTACATGTGTTTCTCCAAGACCCCGGCCCTGTCCCCCACCGGCGATGCACGACCCTTCGATGGCCAAGGTGACGGGACCATACTGGGAGAAGGAATCGGAATCGTCGTCCTGAAACGGCTCGATGATGCGGTGAGAGATGGCGATCGGATCTATGCCCGACTCCTTTCCATCGGTACTTCCAGCGACGGTAAGGGATCGGCCATCTATGCTCCGACCGTCGATGGACAACAGCGAGCACTCCAGGATGCCTATCAGCAGGCAGCCATCTCACCATCGACTGTCGGACTGGTCGAAGCCCATGGCACCGGAACTTCAGTGGGAGATGCCATCGAGCTCCGAGCACTACAGGAGATCTATGCACGAGAAGGAAGTGGTGCGCACCGCTGCGCACTCGGCTCGGTCAAATCGCAGATCGGGCACACCAAGGCGGCCGCAGGCGCTGCTGGCCTGATCAAGGCGGTACTGGCACTGCACCACAAGGTCCAGCCCCCCAGCATCAAGATCAGGCAACCTCTCGACACCTTGCGTGAAACGGGCTCGCCCTTTCACATCGAAGAGGTCGCCCGCCCTTGGGTTCAGCACCCTGACTTTCCCAGGCGAGCTGCGGTCTCCTCTTTCGGCTTCGGTGGCAGCAACTTCCATGCGGTGCTGGAGGAAAACTCCGCGGGTCGAATCGAAACAGACTGGAATGATTGCGCACTGCTCTTCAGTTTCAGCGCCAGCCAACGGAATTCACTGCTACAGCAACTCGAACATGCACTCACCGAGATCCAGGAACTGCAAAGCTCGATCGAGATCGACGCCGTGGCGCGAGATAGTCGCGCCCGATTCAAGGCGAATGACGATCATCGGATCTCCATCGTCGTCGGTCGCTCCGACGATGCTGCGGCACGTTTGAAATCCGCTCTCGAGGCGGTTCAACAGGAACAGGACACCCGCTGGAGTCTGCCTGCGGGAATCGATCGTGATCATGGTCCCCGGAGAGGATCGCTGGCAGTCATCTTCCCCGGCCAGGGCTCTCAACGAGTCGACATGCTGAGAAACACCGCCTGCCGCTTCCCGGAGATGATCCGTGTCATCGATGAGGCAGAACGCGCCTTCTGGAACCAACAGGAGGATTCGGGCCTGGCCGCCAGAATCTGGCCGCCGCGAGAGTGGGATGACCATTCCACGGCGCACGATGAAGCCCTTCGCCAGACCGATGTGGCGCAACCGGCACTCGGCGCTGTCAGCCTGGGGCTGTACCAGATTCTGGGCCGATTCGGAATCGCCGGAGAACTGTTCGGAGGTCATTCCTTCGGCGAACTCACTGCCCTGGCGGCAGCCGGACGGCTGGGTGAAGTCGATTTCCACCAGCTCGCCAATTTCCGCGGTCGCCTGATGGCACGCGCAGGAGGAGACGATGCAGGATCGATGCTGGCGGTCGCGCTACCGATCGGAGAACTGGAGAGATTCGTCGAGCAGAACTGCCCCCATCTGGTCATCGCCAATCGTAACGCACCGCAGCAGGCGGTGCTCTCTGGATCTTCATCGGCGATCTCCGATGCGATGAGAGTCCTCGACCAGCGGGGAATTCGTCATCGAAAGTTACCGGTCGCCGCTGCATTCCATTCACCAGAAGTGGCATCCGCCACGATCCCCTTCGAGGAAGTCCTCAACCAGGCGAGGATTCATCCATCCACGGCTCCTGTGTTTTCTAACAGCACCGGTCGCCGTTACCCCGATGGTGAAGGAGAAGCGAGATCCTTGCTCGCAAACCAGATCGCACGTCCGGTTCAGTTTCTCGAGATGATCGAGGAAATGGTGCAGTGTGGAGCCTCTACTTTCCTCGAAGTGGGGCCTGGGCAGGTACTCACAGGTTTGATCCAGTCGATCATCGCAGAAGTATCCCCTCAATCTTCGGCGATCTGCATCGATGCCCAGAAGGTCGATGGAACTGACCTGGCTCGGGCCATCGGAAGACTGGCGGTGGAAGGGCACCCGGTCGATCTTTGTGCCTGGGACCCCTGTGGTCCGAAGAAGGTCAACGCAGATGGTGCGATGGTGGTGATGATCGGCGGTGCCAATTTAAAACCTGGAGAAGTGACTCCGACCGTCTCTTCAGTTGCGGTCACACCACCAAAGAGCCTGGCTGGACCCGTAACCAAGACTCCCGATCCCGCGATTCTTCCCTCGAACATCGACTCTCCTGTGACCGACGCTCTGCAAGCCAGCAGCCAGGAGTCTCTGATGCAGGCGATCGAAGCGGCGCTGGCGATGCAGCGTACCCTGGCCGAGGCGCAACGCGCCGCCGAACAGGTTCTCGAGGCGAGTCTCTCCGGCACACCACTGTCGATCGAACCGCAGTCGATCGAACCGCAGTCGATCGAACCGCAGTCAGTCAAACCGCAGTCGATCGAACCGCAGTCAGTCAAACCGCAGTCGATCAACCCGCAGTCGATCGAACCGCAGTCGTCAGCGCCCCTCGTGGAAGACACCGAAGTGGTCGCACCGATCGCTGAGGAAGATGGCCTGAGCGACCTCATCACCGATGTGGTCGCAGAGAAAACCGGCTATCCCTCGGAGGCGATTGCTGCAGACCTGGATCTGGAGGGAGATCTCGGCATCGATAGCATCAAGCGAGTCGAGATCCTCTCCGCCCTGCGCGAACATCGGCCCGAGTTGGAGGCGATTCCACCCGAGATGCTGGGCTCACTACGAACCATCGACGCCATCGTTTCCTGGTATCGATCCTCATCCACCACGACTCCAGCGCCTCCGCCACCATCGGAGGGCATCGGTACTCCAGAGTTCGAAACCGATCCCGTACCGGTGGCGGAAAACCTGACGTTGCAATTGTGGATTCGCGAGGTGATCTCCGACAAGACCGGCTATCCCCTTGACGCCATCGCTACCGATCTCGATCTAGAAGCGGACCTGGGTATCGATAGCATCAAGAGAGTTGAGATCTTTTCCGCCTTGCGAGAGCGCAGAACAGAACTACCTGCGATCCCTCCCGAACAACTGGGAACCCTTCGGACCATCGACTCGATCGTCGACTGGTATACCGCATCGGCCCCTGCGCCCATCGAATCCAACGGCCCGGCCACCGCCAACTCGGCTTTCGCGTCCGATCTGCCGGTGGATCCCCCAAAGGCCACTCTGCCGCCCATCACTGTTGAGCCCGACGACTCCATCCGTCAAGCCATCGTGGCCGTGGTCGCAGACAAGACCGGATATCCCGCAGAGGCGATCGGTACCGACCTCGACCTCGAAGCGGATCTGGGAATCGATAGCATCAAGAGGGTCGAAATCCTCTCGGCATTACGGGAGCAGCGTCCCGAGTTACCGGCGATTCCACCCGAGTTGCTCGGTAGCCTCCGAAGCATCGATGCCATCGTTGACTGGTACCGAAAGGACCCCTCCGGGGCCCCCCAGAATCTTGCCGCCCCGAGCGAGACACCGATGGTCACCGATGATGGCTCGAATGCCGGTGAATCTCACACCCCGTCTCACACCCCGTCTCACGCCCCGTCGCCACAGGCCATCGATGCGCAACCGGAGGTGCAAATTCTGGAGGCGGCTGCCGTGGCTCTTCCGGTGCCACGGATCGCCCGAGCCAAGAAACAACACTCTTTCGCTGGTCACTCCTTGCTAGTCGCTTGTGACTCACCAACGCTGGGAACGACACTGGTGGCACGTCTGAAACAATCTGGAATCTCCGCACTTCATGCTTCTCTGGAATCGATCGAGAGTGGCCTTCCCACCACACCGGAAGTCCACCTCGGTGGGTTACTGGTGGTGGTCGACTCCCCTGCCGATCCCGATCAGGCGATGGTGCACTCCTTCCAGTGGCTCCGCGAGGCGGGCAAGGTGCTACTCGACCAGGGTGGATCCTTCACACCACTGGTCGCCATGGTCCAGCGATTTGACGGCCACTTCGGCCTCGGGACCATCGATCCGATATCTTGTGCCATCGATCCTGCCTGTGCCGCACTCTCAGGACTCGCCAAATGTGCCGCCAGGGAGTGGACCTCGATGGATGTCCGATCGATCGATCTTTCCCCAGAATTCCATGACCCACGGCAAGCGGTCGATGAACTGGTGATCGAACTGCTCGAGGGACAGGGAATCGAAGTGGGGCTGACACCCGAACTACGCATCGAGATCGGACTGGAATCGTTGCCGACCACGACACCGTCCCGGGCGCTGACCTCGAAGGGAGCACTGGTGGTGGTCACCGGCGGAGCCCGAGGCGTCACGGCCGCCTGTGTCGATGAACTGGCACGCCGCTACCAGCCCAGTTTACTGCTGCTGGGCCGAACTCCCGCTCCAGGATCAGAACCTGGCTGGGCCGCGGCAGTCGCCGATGACCAGCTGGAATCTCAACTGTTCGGCAATTCGCCTGCGGGAGTCACTCCCGCTCTCATCCGCGAGCAAGCATTGGAGATCCGCAAGGTTCGAGAGTTGGCCCGTCACCTCGATGAACTGAGGAGCCTCGGCTGTGAGGTCGAATATCGATCCCTCGATGTTCGTAATCGGAAAGAATTGACACGATGCATCGATGAAGCGCGAGCCAGCCATGGACCTGTTCGTGGAATCATTCACGGTGCGGGAGTCCTTGCTGATCGCTGGATCTGTGACAAGAGCGACCAGCAATTCGAACTGGTCTGGACCACCAAGGTCGATCCCGCTCGACACCTTCTCTCCATCTGCGAGGATGACGATCTCGACTTCATTTCCTTCTTCTCCTCCACCACCGCTCGACTGGGTCGTAAGGGTCAGAGCGATTACGCCGCCGCCAATGAGGTTCTCAATCGTATGGCGACCATTGAATCGGTTCGCAGGACCCACTGCCAGGTTGCCAGCCTGGGATGGGGCCCCTGGGATGGTGGGATGGTTCACGAGGGACTACGGTCGGTCTTTCATGAGGAAGGAATCGAACTGATTCCCCTCTCCCAAGGCGCTCGTATCTTCATCGAGAAGATGGAATCGATGGGCCCCGCTCAACGAATCCTGCTGGCACCGCTGGGTTCTATCGCCGAAACGATGCAACAGATCACCGACTTCCCCAACACCCCCTCGAGTACTCACGACGACACAGAAACTACTGAAACTTCCACCGCCATCCCTGCATCCGGCGCAAACACTCGGATGCAAGCGGGGCCGACGCTGACTCTCTCCGTCGATCGATTTCCTGCGATGAAGGATCACGTGCTCAATGGAAGAGCAGTGATTCCCGCTGCGTTTCTGCTCGAATGGTGTGCACAGGCAGCACTTCACCGCCATCCGGGTCTCGAGCTCCAGGGAGTCGACCAGTTCAAGATTCTCAAGGGTGTCATTCTCGACCCTCGCGAGGAGCAGCAGATCACCTGGATGACCGGCACACCCGAATCCGCAGCGGATCATCTGCGGGTTCCGGTGGAGATCCGCTCGTCCACCGCTGATCCGCGCCTCCATGCTCGTGCACAGATCCTGCTCGGTCCCCGATGCGCCACCCGATCCCACCTGATGGCCCCGGAGTACAGTGGAGCGGACGATCCTGGATACGGAACCTCACTCTTCCACGGTCCGCGATTCCAGTGCATCCAGAAGGTCTCGAAGATCACCAGATCGCAGCTAGCAATCCGATCGGATGGAACCTCGAAGCCTTCCACCTGGTTCGACGCTGCCACTCGTTCCGACTGGCTCATCGACCCTCTTCACATCGATGCCGCATTCCAAGCACTGATCCTGTGGAGTCGATCCCAGCATCAAAAACCCTGTCTCCCTTGTGGAATCGCACGACTTCGTTGTCATTCACCGATCGATAGCGGACTCCTCGAGACGAGGATTCACATCGAATCCGTGGTGGGCTCGATGGCCACTGCTCGGGTAGAGGTGCTCAATCGCACCGGTAGTCCGGCCATCACCATCGAGGGTGCAGAGGTGGTCATCGATGCGTCTCTCGAATCTGCGTTCCAACGAGATCGATTGACGGAAGAAGTCCACCCTTGAAGCCGATTGCGGTGATCGGTTTCGGCCTTCGATTTCCTGAATCCACCGACCCTGGTTCCTTCTGGGACGTGATCCACAGCGGGCGAGACACCTCCCGCACGGTGCCGGAAGATCGCTGGACCTTGTCGCTGGCGGAGGCTTTCGGCGGCCCAACGATTTCACCAGATCAGGTTCGCTCGGAACGGGGCTGCTTTGTCGATCCAGCAGTCGGCGACCTGGGAGATCTCGATCCGGAGCTGGCAGAGACGGTCGATCCTTCGGTGCGGTTAGCGGTGATTGCTGGAGTGGAAGCGGCGAAGTTGTATCGAGACCAGCTCGATCCAGATCGAACCCGTGTCATCCTCGGCCAGTTGTTGTTGCCGACCGAATCCAGTTCCTCGGTGGCGGAGGCGGTGATCGGCGACACCATCGAAGAGATGGTGCTCGATTCTCTGGGAATCCACTCTCTCGGCCTCGATGATCGAAGACCACGCGGTGTACCTTGCAGTCACCCTCTCGATCGCCACGGAGCCTCGTTACCGGCAGCGGCGCTTCAGAGAGCCCTGAAAATTCGTGGCGGTGCGATCACTCTCGACGCCGCCTGTGCATCTTCTCTTTATGCCCTGTCGATCGCATGTCGTGATCTCTCGGCAGGGCGCTGCGATGCGGCTCTCGCTGGTGGGGTCTCACGGCCAGATTGCCTCTTCACCCAGATGGGTTTCTCGCAACTTCGAGCCCTCTCTCCCGAGGGCCGCTGTCGCCCTCTCGACCATCGTGGGCAAGGCCTACTGGTCGGAGAAGGGGCCGGAGTCCTGCTGTTGAAGAGACTCGATGATGCCATCGCCGAAGGCTGTCCTGTCCTCGGAGTGATCCGAGGAGCGGGCCTCTCCAACGATCGCTCCGGTGGCTTGCTCGCTCCTTCCGGCGAGGGACAATTGAGAGCGATGCGTGCCGCCTATCACTCCGCCGGATGGACTCCTTCTGCAGTCGATTACATCGAGTGCCACGCCACCGGCACGCCGGTCGGTGACGCCACAGAACTGCGAAGTCTGCTCGAACTGTGGCAAGATGATTCCTGGAACCCAGGACAGTGTGCGTTGGGATCGGTCAAGGCATGTATCGGACACACACTCACCGCTGCGGGTGCCGCAGGAGTGATCAAGGTCTTACTGGCGATGGATCGAAAATTGATCCCCGGACTCCCTGATCATGACTCCCCACCCGAAGGCATCGATCTCGATTCCTCACCCTTCAGAATTCCCCATGGCAGTGAACGGTGGTCAAGACGCTCCGGAGCACCACGCCGTGCAGCGGTCAGTGCTTTTGGCTTCGGTGGCATCAACGCTCACCTGTTACTGGAGGAAGCCCCCTCGCCACGGCTCACCATTCCTGTCGTCAAGAGTTCCGTTTCCTCCTCCCCGATGACACCACCCGCGCCGGTCGAAGCACACTCCTCCGGTGGGCGAATTGCCATCCTGGGATTGGGTGCGATCGCCGGACCTCATCGCGGTATCGATCAGGTCGCCGCAGCATTGCTCGGTCTTCCCGGCCAACAGGCGCCACTTCCGTTGCCAGGAGACCTGGGGATCCCCGCCGCCCACTGGGTAAAGGAGCGTGGACTGGAATTCCACACGGGAGAGAGTTGCGGCAGGCTCAGCGCTTCACCGATCGATTACAAGATTCCGCCGACTGAACTGGTCGAGATGCTACCTCAGCAACTAGCACTTCTGATGGTCGCCAGGGAGGCTCTTTCGAGCAGTGGACTCGATGCTCTCGGCGAACGCGGCGGATTATTCGTAGGACTCGGGATCGATCCCCGCAGCAGCATCTATCACCTTCGCTGGATGCTCCCCGATCGTGCTCGTCAGTGGCTCGCAGAACTGGGCATCGATGCCGAGGCGGAAGATGTGAGTCGCTGGATCTCGACACTGAAGGATACTGCGAGCCCGCCACTGGATGCCAATCGAGTGATGGGTGCCCTCGGTAGCATCGCTGCCAGCCGGGTGGCACGTGATCTTGATGCAGGCGGACCATGCCACACCGTCAGCGCCGACCAGATCTCTGGATTCAGAGCCATCGAGATGGCGGTGAGATCTCTACAGGATCAAGAGATCGATGTCGCTCTGGCCGCATCGTCTGACCTCGGCCTCGACATCCTGACTCGATTTCATGATGCCGTCGATGCACAGCCCGCTCGTACCGATGCCGCTGCGGCGGTGCTGCTCAAAAGACTTGAAGATGTGAAAAGTACCGACGGTCCAATCATCGCCACCATCGATGGAATCGGTGGCGCCTCTGGGGGGGTTCTTCTTCGACAGGATGCGGACTCTCCTGCTCGAGAACTTTCCCGCCACTGGGCATTACTCGAAGCGAACATCGACGAACATTCCATCGATTTGATTTGCAACGACGAGAACCACTCATCCACGGCATCGACGGCTGATCTCCCCGGCTGGCAGGTCACCCTGCCGACGGGTCTCTCTGCGGGTGGCTCTACCTCCTTCATGCTGTCATTGCTGCAAGGAACCTGCGCCGCCAGTCGAAAAGTCCTGCCCGGTGTCGACGATGCTGCACCACTGCCCTGGATTGCCAGTGGCGATGAACGCCGCCGCGTGTTGATCGAGGGATCGGGAATGCTCGGAGATACTGCGGCTCTGGTGATCTCGACCGAGGAGATTTCGCTCAAGGTGACCGAAGAGTGGATTCCCCGCCCCTCCTGCCTCGGAGAACCGGGCTGGGGAATCATTGCACTCGAGGGAGATGATCGCCGCAGTATCGAATCCCTGGCCGAGAAGGTGGGCTCTCGTTATTACGGTCGCGGCGGAAGCGCCGCCTCCATCGCTCGACAATGGCTGATCCACCAGCCACGAATTGAATCTGCCGCACGTGCGGTCACCATCTTGTTCCAGGATGGAGCCGCTCTCACCGATGCCCTCGCCACTCTGAAGACTTTTCTCGATGGCATCTCGATCGAAAGAAAAGGCCACGGGTGGGAACTCCATCGCTCTTCGGAAACTCCGCTCGGTTATTGCGGAGATGTGACTTTCATCTATCCCGGGTCTGGAAGCCTTTACCCTGGAGCCGGCCGGCGACTCCTGACCCGATATCCAGGAGCCCTGGATGGCACCGCCCTGACCACTGGCGGTCGCGCCCGCTGGTTAGAATCTCCTGAGTCGTGGCAGTCAGATGCAACACTGCCCGGTGATCCACGAGATGCCATCCTTGCCCAGGTCACCCTCGGCTGTTTCGGAACCGATCTGCTGCTGGGATGCGGTATCGATCCGAAGCGAGCTGCCGGGCATAGCCTGGGTGAAACGACGATGCTTTTTGCATTGCGTGCCTGGCGCGATCGAAATTCGATGCAACAACAGATGGAGGATGATGATCTGTTCACCCACTGGCTCGCCGGAGAAAATCGAGCCGCCGCTCGAGAGTGGTCCTTGCCAACGGGCAGCCACGCACCCTGGAGCGCCGCAGTGGTCGATCGCCCTCACGCCGAAGTGCGTCAAGCGATCTCCCAAATACCACGCCTCTACCTGCTGATCGTCAATGGCGATCGAGAAACGGTGATTGGCGGAGACCCAGCGGTGCTCTCCTCGCTCTGCAGTTCCCGTGGCTGGACGGCGATCCACCTCGATGGTGTCACCTCGGTGCACTGTCCACTGGTATCACAGGTTCGTGACCGCTACCACGCACTGCACCACTGGCCTGTCCACCCACCGATCGGCGGAGTCACACTTCATTCCACCGCCACGGCGGAACCGATACCACTGACCAGTGATGGAGTCGCCGATTCGATCGTATTGCAGGCGACCGAGGGTTTTGATTTCCCACAGTTGGTCCACTCCCTGTGGCGAGCTGGATCGCGGATCTTCATCGAGCCTGGGCCCGGAGCGTCCTGTTCTCGCTTGACCCAGAATGCCCTGGGAGATCTTCCACATCGGACCTTGCCACTTTTCTGGCGTGGAGAAGATGAAGAACTCTCTCTCGGCCGGATCATCGCCGCCTGCATCGCCGAGAGAGTTCCCGCGGATCTGACTGCTTATCTGGGAACGGGAACCGCCGAGGCTGATTCTTCCAGCACCCTGACCATCGAAGACGGCACAGAGGCGATGGTGACTCCGGCAGTTCCAACCTCCAGAACCGCGCCCTTCAGCGAGCGAAAGGGGAGTCCAACCTTGCCTCCCACCTTGCCTGTCACCTTGCCTGTCACATCGCAGACTCCCGTTTCAACGGCCGTCCCGGTACCCACAGAATTTTCTTCGTCGAAGATTTCAGCCCCGTCGCTGGTCGATCGTCTCGAGCGGGCCAGAGAAGGTCGAAGACTCCTGAGTAAAGAGACCACCGGTAGAGGTGTCACCGATGCCGTGATGGAAAACCCCGCTCGCGCCGAACTGACTGCCGAAAAAGAACCATCGACCGTCGATTTACCCGAGACGCTCCCGGCTCTCTTCGACCGCAGTCTTTGTCTCGAATTTGCCCGCGGCTTGGTCGCTCCGGTGCTCGGAGAGCAGTATGCCATCGCCGACAAACTCCCGACCAGGGTCCGGTTACCCGACGAGCCGCTGATGCTGGTCGATCGGATCCTCGAACTGGAAGGGGAACCGCTCACTCTTGGACCGGGACGCATCGTCACGGCTCATGATATTCAGCCGGACTGCTGGTATCTGGATGCCGGTAGAATTCCGACCTCCATCGCCGTCGAAAGTGGCCAGGCAGACCTGTTCCTAGCCGCTTATCTCGGTGCCGACCTTCACACTCAAGGGCTCTCCGTCTATCGATTGCTCGATGCACAGGTGATCTTCCATGATGACCTTCCCGCTGCGGGAAATACCATCATCTACGACATCCACATCGATGAGTTCTTCCGTCAAGACAAGACGCTTCTCTTCCGATTCCACTTCGAAGGAACCGTCGATGGAAAACCTCTGATCTCGATGCGAGACGGGTGCGCCGGTTTCTTCTCGGAGGAAGAACTCGCCAAGGGGAGAGGGATCGTCAAGGCACCCCATCGCCCACGCCCTCAGCCGGTGGCGCCCGAGGGTTGGAGTCCTCCCGCCGGGACCCGTCCTCTCGCCCTCGATCACAGCAAGGTCGAGGCATTGCGTCGAGGAGACCTGGTCGCAGCTTTTGATGAGCGCTTCGCTTCCCTCCAGTTGTCATCTCCGATGCGTCTCCCGGGAGGTCGCATGCGACTGCTCGACCAGGTCTCGAGGATCGAGCCCACCGGAGGGCTATGGGGACTGGGAAGAGCGGTGGCTGAACTGGAGATCCATCCCGATGACTGGTTCCTGACCTGTCACTTCAGCGATGATCCGGTGATGCCTGGAACCCTGATGTACGAGTGTTGTCTTCATACTTTGCGTACGATGCTCACCGCCTGGGGCTGGCTCGGCGAACACGACCAGGTGATCCCGATGCCGGTTCCCGGAGTCGCCGGGCGCCTCCGCTGTCGTGGCCAGGTGCTGCCAGAAACTCGCCAGGTCAGTTACGAAGTGCAGGTCAAGGAGATCGGATTCCGTCCGGAACCCTATGTGATCACGGATGCCACGATGTATGCCGATGGTCGTCCCATCGTCGAGATGGAAGGAATGTCTCTTCGGCTGAAGGGGCTCGATCGCCAGCGCATCGAGGCGATGTGGGCTGGAACCGAGTCGAGTCCACGAAAAACTGTAGATGCCGTCGATCCCCGATCGATTCCTATCGATGCTGCGGGAGGCGGAGGAGACTCGCCGATCATCGCCTCCTCCGCAGCGACGCTTTTCGACCACTCTCAGATCCTCGAATTCGCCACAGGCAAACCATCGCTGGCGTTTGGAGATCGCTACCTGCCCTTCGACCAGGATCGTTTCATCGCCCGGTTACCCGCTCCGCCTTACTGCTTCCTCGATCGGATCATCGATGTTGAAGGGCCGCCTTGGGTCGTTTCCCCCGGAGCCGCCTGTACCGCTGAATATCTTGCGGTCCCCGATGCGTGGTACTTCGATGCCGGAGGCAACGAGGAGATGCCATTTGCGGTGCTGATAGAAATCGCACTGCAACCCTGCGGCTGGCTCGCGGGGTACATCGGCTCCGCCCTCACTGGCGACCATCCTCTACAGTTCAGAAACCTCGGTGGTGAAGCCACCCAGTTGCGTCCAGTGGGGCGCAACATCGGTTTGCTCACCACCAAAGTTCGACTGACCTCGGCAGACTTCGCCGCAGGAATGTGGATCCAGCACTTCGATCTCGAGGTGTGTGACTCGCAGGGACCAGTCTATCGCGGAAACACCTACTTTGGCTTCTTCCCGGCCGAGGCTCTCGCCCAGCAGGTTGGTCTTCCAGGTGCTGTCGCAAGGACCATCCCACCACGCGAGGCGATGCGAGGGAAATCGTTCCAGGTCCCCCACTACTCCGATGGACCGGATCCTCGATTTCGAATGGTCGATGATGTGGAACTTTTCGTTCCGGATGGTGGGACCGCTGGCCAGGGATTCATCCGGGGTGGAATCGATGTCGACCCGGATGCATGGTTCTTTCGAGCACACTTCCAGGGGGATCCGGTATGGCCGGGAAGTCTCGGCCTGGAGTCGATGCTCCAGCTGTTGCAGGTGGTGGCCAGGGATCGTTGGGGTAGTGACGAACAGTGGCTCCCCCGCACCCTGGCTCCCGGAATTCCGCACCGATGGACCTATAGAGGACAGGTGATCCCCGATCGGAAACGAGTCGTCGTCGAGGCCAGTATCCAGAGCATCGACGATCAGCGAGGATTGATCCTGGCAGACGGGCTGTTA
>Ga0114999_10006099_pt1 | contig 14007 bp, 11 predicted proteins | sample ArcticOcean_MG_C_3_FD_89820 | JGI IMG/M metagenome (GOLD analysis project Ga0114999, IMG submission 89820) | Marine microbial communities from western Arctic Ocean - ArcticOcean_MG_CB8_126 | ecosystem: Environmental > Aquatic > Marine > Oceanic | place: Arctic Ocean: Canada Basin | collected...
CATACCGGTCGCCATGCTTGCGACACTCGCCGCCATGGCCTTGCTGGGTCAGTCGATCAATATGGTCAGCCTGTTCGCTATGATCATGGCGATCGGCATTATTGTTGATGATGCCATCGTCGTCGGCGAACATTCAGTGACCCGGCGCGCGCTCGGCGATTCGCCCACACAGGCGGCGGAGACCGGGGCAAAGCGCATGTTCGCACCGGTGATCGCGGCAACGCTGACCACCCTCGCCGCGTTCCTGCCGCTGCTAATGATCTCCGATATCATCGGCCAGATCATCTATGCCATTCCCATGGTAATCATCGCTATTCTGATCGCCAGCCTGCTCGAATGCTTCCTCATTCTTCCCGGCCATTTGCGCGGCGCGCTGCGCACCGACCCGCGCAGCGAAAACCGCTTCGCCCGGTGGTTCAATCCACGCTTTGAGGCCTTTCGCGACGGTGCCTTCCAGCGTTTCGTGAGCGCCTGTATCACTTGGCGTTACCTAACCCTCAGCCTTGGCGTCGGCCTGCTTATTCTCGTGCTCGGCCTGATGGTCGGTGGGCGCATCGGCTTCGTGTTTTTCCCCTCTCCGGAATCCGATACGGTCTATGCCAATGTCGCTTTCGTTGAGGGCACCCAGCGCGAAACCAGCCTCACCATGCTGGACGAGTTGGAGCGCGCGCTCTATGCCAGCGAAGACAAGCTCACCGACGGCGCGGGCGGCCTGATCGTGATCAGTGTGGCCCAGCTCGGCAAACCAGCCGGGCGCTCCGATAGTTTCTTCCTCGGCAGCGGAGATCATATTGCCGGCATGCGGGTCGAGCTGGTGCCCTCCGACAGCCGCTCCATACGGACCGCCGATCTGCTCGCCACCTGGCGTGACGAAATCCGCCTGATGGCCGGTACCGAGAGCTTTACGCTGATTGAGGAGCAATCCGGGCCGCCGGGGCGCGAAATAGATCTGCGCATCAGCAGCCCGTCCCTGGTCGACCTCAAGGCGGCTGCTCTTGAAGCGCGCGCATTGCTGGAGCGCTTCCCCGGCATTAGCGACGTCAATGATGATCTGCCCTATGGCAAGCAGGAGACAATTATTGAGGTGACGCCGCGCGGCCGCGCCCTTGGCTTCACCACCGAAAGCGTTGGGCGCCAGGTACGCAACGCCTTTGAAGGCGCCATTGCCAAACGCTTCGCGCGCGGCGATGAAGAAATAACCGTGCGTGTGCTCTATGCCCGCGATTCCTTGAGTGAGGCGGATTTTCGCGGCCTCTATCTATTGAGCCCGACGGGTCGGGAAGTACCGCTCACCGAGATCGTCGATTTTCGCAATAAGGCCGGCTTTGCCAGCATCCGCCGCGAGGATGGCTTGCGCACGACCAGTGTGACCGCGGAGGTGGATGAGGGCGTCAACACCAGTGATCAGATTATTCAAGCCATGCAACTGGAAGGGCTGCAAGACTTGGCGCGCAAGCATGGCGTTCAGGTGGAGTTTCGGGGCAAGGCGGAGGAGCAGCAGCGCACCCTCGGCGATATGAAACTCGGCGCGCTGATCGCGACGATCGCCATCTATATGATTTTAGCGGGAATTTTCTCGAGCTACACACGGCCGATATTCGTCATGGCGGTCATCCCGTTTGGCATCGTCGGCGCCATATTGGGGCATCTTATATTAGGCTTTGATGTCTCTGTACTCAGCCTCGTCGCTATTTTGGGGCTGTCCGGCATTGTGGTGAATGATTCGATTATTTTGGTGCGCGCCATTGAAGACCGACTGCGCGCCGGCGAGCCTCTGATCGACGCCGTCATCGGTGGCTCGCGTGACAGATTGCGCGCTGTTATCCTAACCTCCGTCACCACCATGTTCGGCCTGTTGCCGCTGCTATTCGAAACCAGCCTACAGGCGCAGTTCCTCAAACCCATGGCCGTCACCATCGTGTTCGGCCTGCTCGGCTCGACAGTCATCGTCCTGGTTCTAGTGCCGATCCTGCTCGTCATACAGGCCGATATTGCCGCTCTTTTCGCCCGCCTCAAAACTTTCTTCACCGGGCGGCGGGAAACCTCAAATTCCTAGAGCAGGTCCGCCATTATCGGGAGCGGAACCGCGATTGCCGGGCACGCAAAGAAGTGAAAGTGATGAGGCAATATTCTATATATCCTTGAGGATTTCGACCCGCTTTTGTTTCGCTCCTTCCGATGAGATGAGGCCGCTACTTTCCAAATCTTTCACCACTTGCAGAAGTCGCACAATTTCTGATTGGGGTTGGCTCGCACCTTCCATCAATTCGGGCTCAAGGTGCGCTTTATCGAATATCTTTGAGGGTCTGCGCGTCAGAATCATATCACCGGCGCAAGGTGCACCGGCTGCACCCGGCGCTGAATAGGAGATATTTTCTTTGTCCGCACCGAATCTTCCGGTCGCTTTGAGCACCAGGCTGTAACCCAAGAGAATTGATATCAAGTGCCCCGTGCCCATAGTTCCACCAGAATCGATAAAGCCGGAAACTTCGTAATCCCCGGCCTTACCGACTAGTTTTCCGCTCAGTTGGGAATTCAGGACGGTTATGACGGATTCAAAACTGTCATAACCCTTCGGCGTGCAATTCAATTCCCCTCTTGCCAGCCATTCCCCATCAAATTTGTCTGTTTGTGCTGTCGCTGGCACAGATAAACTCAATAAAATCAGCGCTGCAGTGGAAAGCGTGACAGTAGCCTTGATGCAAGCGTTGGTAAAAAATTTACGCCGAATAAATTGTTTTATCATCTGAAGCAGTTCCCAAAAATTTTACATCCCTTTAGCGATGGTATTTGATTGTATCTAATTTGCAATAATTCCCCATATGCGGGTTATTGCTATCAGGATATAGCAAATGGAGTATTGAGAAAGCTTGTTGGAAAGCGTGCAGGTGTGGCGACCGTGACTGGACACATGCCGGGAGCATCAATCTGACACGGTTGAATACTTCACCAAATTACATCCCTGTTTGCGCGGACGCACTTTGGGCAGACCACAGACAATCGAATATCAATATTTGAAAGAGTCTAGTCCCGCCAAAATTGAGGAACAAGAAGGATAAGCACCGTGAAAAGCTCCAGGCGGCCCAGCAACATGGCGAAGGAAAGCAGCCATTTGGCGGCATCCGGTAAAGGCTGAAACGTGCCGCTCGGGCCGATAATCGGGCCGAGCCCTGGGCCGACATTGGCCAGTGCCGTGGCGGCGCCGGAAATACTGGTGATGTAATCAAGGCCCATCAAGGAGAGCGCCATAGTCAGCACGGCAAAGCTGACGACAAACAGGAAAAAGAAACCCATCACCGCGCCCGGCACTGTTTCCGGAATGGGACGGCGGTTATATTTCATCGGAAACACGCCGTGCGGCTGGATCAATTGATGAATTTGCACCCGCGCGGTGGCGTAGAGCACCTGAAAGCGGAACACCTTGATGCCGCCGGTGGTACCGCCAGTGCAGCCGCCGACAAACATCAACACGGTGAAGACCGGCAGGGCAAAACTGCCCCAGCCGCCAAAATCAGCAGAAGAAAATCCGGTGCCAGTTAACACCGAGATGGCGTTGAAAGAGGCGTAGCGCACAGCATTGTCGATCGTCATGCCACCCGCCAGCCATTGCCAGCCCGAAAGCGCGATCAACGCGGCCAGTACGATGCCCATAAACCAACGCACCTGTGTATCGCGCCACAAACGCTTGGCGCCGCCGCGGACGGCATGGAGATAAAGCACAAACGGCAGCGACCCCAATATCATGAAGACAATGGCGATGCCCTCAATGGCCGGACTATCGAACATGGCAAACGAGCGGTCAGAGGTTGAATAGCCGCCCGTCGCAATGGTGGTCATGCCGTGGCAGATGGCCTGAAAGGGCGTCATGCCAGCCATCCAATAGGCCAACGCATTGATAATCGTCAGCGCCAGATAGACCAAAAAAATAGCGCCGGCGAGCTGCGCTGTGCGCGGCAATACGCGCTCCGACTGATCTGAAGATTCGGCGCGGAACAACTGCATACCGCCGATTCTGAGCATCGGCAGAATGGCGATTGCCGTCACAATGATACCGATGCCGCCCAACCATTGCAGCACGGCGCGCCACAGCAAAATGCCGGGCGGCGCATTATCGAGGCCGCTGATGACGGTCGAGCCGGTGGTGGTCAGGCCGGACATGGCCTCAAAATAGGCATCGGCATAACTCAAGCCAAGATCGGAAAAGACAAACGGTAGTGCTGCGAACGCCGAGATGATGACCCAGCTGAAAGTGGTCAGAATGAACGCCTGCTTGACCGTGAGGTTGGCCTCACCAGTGCGGTTGACCAGGGTCATGGCAACGCCGATGAAGAGCGTAAACACGCCGGCCGCCAGGAAGACGCGCCAATCGGGATTGCCGGCAATGCCGTCGGCAATCGCCGGCAACATCATTGCCAGCGCGACCGTCGTCAATAGCACCCCAATAACAAAGAAGATGGGGCGAAAATCCTTAACTGAGCCCATCGCGCCTGTGCTCCAGTCCGGTGGATAGAATCCGGCCTATGCTATCCCGTCGGCACAACGTGCACCATTCGGGCAAACAATTGCTTTTTGCTTAGAGAATTTCACGTTCGCATGCGCTCACGCGAGATGCTCTAACTCTTATGTGTTGAAGCAAATCACCAACCAACAACAATGTCGCAGGTGATTCCACCTGCTCGGGATTTACGCTAGCTTGAGGCTTTGCCCATTTCGTGGCTGATCACTGCGAGAAATTCACGCCGCGCTTTTGAATCAGAGCCGAATGTTCCCAACATGCGGCTGGTCACCATCGACACGCCGCGCTTTTGAATTCCGCGCGTGGTCATGCAGTGATGCGCCGCCTCAACCACCACACCGACACCGCGCGGCTTGATGACCTGATCCAGCGCGTCAGCAATTTGCGCCGTCATCTTTTCCTGAATTTGCATGCGCCGGGCATAGACTTCGACAATGCGCGCCAATTTACTGATGCCAACGACGCTCTTATCGGGCAAATAGCCTATATGCACACGGCCGATAATTGGCGCCATATGATGCTCACAATGAGAGCTGAACTCGACGCCCTTCAGCACCACCATTTCGTCATAACCATCGGTTTCTTCGAAAGTGCGCTGGAGAATCTTGACCGGATCCTGACGGTAGCCGGAATAATATTCCTCATAGGACCTAACGACCCGGCTCGGCGTATCCAAAAGACCCTCACGGTCGGGGTCATCGCCGGCCCAGCGGATCAGTGTCCGCACAGCCTCGCAGGCTTCTTCTTTACTAGGTCGATTTTTGTCGAAATCAGAGCTGTTCGCCGCACCGGAATCAGCCTTGTCGTGTTTGCTCAAAACACTTCTCCTATAGAACGAGATAATCTGTGGATATGTCGCCTGCGCAAATTTCATGGCCCGAAAGCCCCAATGGCGCGCGAAGGCGCGGGCCATATCTATCGCCTTATACGCCGCCGTGCAAGCCACAGCGGCGCAAAAAAGGCTAAAAATTGCACCCTCTTAGTTAAGCCTCACTTGCTGGTTTGGGTCGTCCAGCGAGAATGTCGGGATGATCGCCTCAAAGCGCTCGCCGCCGTCCACTTCCATCTCATAAAAGCCGGCCATAATACCAGATGGCGTCGATAGCGGGCAGCCGCTGGTATATTTAAAGCTTTCACCCGGCGCCATCACCGGCTGCTCGCCGATCACGCCCGGCCCACGTACTTCCTGAACCTGACCCAGCCCATCGGTAATATGCCAATATCTGTTCAGCAATTGTATAGTTACGCTGCTCTGGTTGTGAATTGTCACATGGTAGCCCCAAACATAGCGGCTACTGTCCGGCTCAGACTGCTCGTCCAAATAAAAAGGCAGCACGGTAATTTCAACCGAATTTGTTGATTCTTGATACATATTCCGTCCGCGCCGCGCTTTGTTCCAAATTTTCGTGCCAAGCCCTGCCAAGCCCTGCTACACCCTCAGGTAATATTGGGCCCAGCGCCTCTTTTGTCCAGTGCTGCAATGCTCATATATGCTCAATACCTAAAGACCCATGGCCTGAGATAAATCATCCATAATGTCCTCAGGGTTTTCCAAGCCGACGGAAAGCCGCAACAGGCCGTCCGAAATACCAAGCGCCGTCCGCCCCTCGGTCTGCAGACGCTGGTGAGTGGTGGTCGCCGGGTGAGTGATCAGACTTTTCGAATCGCCCAAATTATTGGATATATCGATCATTTCAAGACGTTCAAGCAGTTCAAATGCCGCTGCCTTGCCGCCCGGAGTTTCGAAGCTGACAACCGTGCCGCCGGCGCTCATTTGGCTCTGCGCCAAGGCGTGCTGCGGATGGCTCTCGAGGTCCGGATAGAGCACTTTTGCCATCACTCTGCTTTTTTCCAGAAACGTGGCGACAGTTAAGGCATTTTCACACATACGCTCGACACGAAGCTCGAGTGTCTCCAACCCTTTCAAAAGAACCCAGGCATTAAATGGGCTGAGTGAGGGGCCGGTATGGCGCAAAAACGGCAGTAATTCATCATCAACGAAGGCTTGGTTCGAGAGTATGGCGCCGCCCAGGCAACGACCCTGACCGTCGATATGCTTGGTCGCCGAGTAAACAACAATATCGGCGCCCATCTCCAGAACCGGCTGGAGCAAGGGCGTTGCAAACACATTATCGACGATCAGCCGCGCCCCGCATTGGCGCGCCATTTCGGCCACGGCGCGCACGTCAATCACTTCCAGCGTTGGATTGGAGGGCGATTCGAGAAAGGCGCAGCGTGTATCGGAGCGAAAGGCGGCGCGCCACTGGGCCAAATCCGTGCCGTCAACCAGCGTCGTCTCAATGCCATAGCGCGGCAGTAATTCGCTGACGATATAGAAGCAGGAGCCAAACAAAGCGCGTGACGCAACAACATGATCGCCGGCGTGCAATTGGCACATCAGGGCAGCGAAAACTGCCGCCATGCCAGTGCTGGTCGCCTTGCACGCCTCCGCCCCTTCCAACAGCGCCAAGCGCTGCTCAAACATAGCGACGGTCGGATTGCCGAAACGCGAATAAACGAAACCCGGCGCCTCGCCCTTGAAGCGCGCTTCCGCTTCAGACGGGCCGTCATAGACATAGCCAGAGGTCAGAAACAGCGCCTCGCTCGTCTCGCCGTGATTGGAGCGCTCTGTTCCGCCACGCACCAAACGCGTCGCCCGGCGCCACTTTTTTTCGTCGCTATTGGTGTTTTTTGTCATGTCAAAATTCCCTCGCAAAAAAACCCAACCGTCAGGTCGGGCTCACAAGGGCTCGACCTTTTAGCTGTTTATTTTACGTGGCCGCAAGCCGGTCGGCTCAAATCACCACGAGAGAGTGCGCTTTAAAACATGAATTGCTTCCGTAGTCAAGGGGTAGATGCGCTACACGCGCCACCCCCAAGCACACAAAATCGGGCACAATGGGGATGATTGAGGCTCACCGGTTGGCTTGTCGCAGCGCTGAGCGTCTCGCCCAATTCAAACGCCGCCGCATAAGGCAACAGGGTGCAGGCCACCACCGCCGAGCGCGCGGCGCCCTTGCGCCGAACCACCATACGCGAGTTGGCGCACATCATACTATCCGGGTTTACGCCAAGCAGACCCCAGCATGCGGTGGTAATTTCAGCCACGTCACTGGTCGCATCCATTTCCGGAAACAGGACCAACTGCTCCAGATTTAACGCATCAACGGCAATCTCATGGCGCGCGAACAGCGCTGCATATCCGGCGCGCAGCTCCGCCTCGTTTTCCTGCCAGCGGGTGCGGCCGGCAACATTCAGGTGGAACCCATTTTGCGCCAGCCACAAAAGCCCTTTCATCATCGGTGCCCACGAACCGGCACCACGTTCCACATCATGGCGTTCGGCGCTGTAATGATCGACCGAGACCCGCAACACCAGCTGAGCACCGAATTCCGCCTGCAGCGCCAACAGCTCAGCTTTGTGGTTCAACAAGGGGCGCATGGCATTGGTCAGCACCAGAACGCGATAGCCGCGCGCCAGGCAATCACGTAAGTGCGCAATGATGTCGGGGTTCATGAACGGCTCACCGCCGGTAAAGCCGACTTCCTCAGCCTGCCACGCTGCGCCCTCAAGCTCATCCAGATAAAAGGCCACATCGTCCCGTGTCAGATAAGCTAGGCGATCATTACGCGGGCTCGATTCGATATAGCAATTTTCGCATGCCACATTACACAAGCTGCCAGTGTTAAACCACAGGGTCCGCAATCCGGTGAACGCCACTTCTGCCCGCCGCTGGCCATCGGCTGTGTGTGCAGCATGCTTGAATTTTCGCGCGTCCAGGGCCGAGCGCAGAAGTGGTTCAGATTGAAACATCCATTTTTCCGGTCGAAATTAAACGCTGGGACAGGCGGCAAAAATAGCGCCGTCACAGCTGCTTGTAAAATCAAGATAAATCAATTCTCAGTGTGGGCACCACCAATAGGGCCCACCCCGCGCAATACTTGCGCCCGAGGGGACAAATTCTCTATCTTGGTGTTACAACGCGGGTGTAGCTCAATGGTAGAGCGTAAGCTTCCCAAGCTTGTGACGGGGGTTCGATTCCCCTCACCCGCTCCACTCACCTCTACGGCGTTCGGCGTCATGACAATTTAGCGTCATGACAAAGTGGCGCTAACGGCCCCCAGTCCCTCCACAGCATAGCTATATTCCTCACCTGCTGCGGGAAAGCGCGTGGCCAGGGTAGAGCCGGTCATGATGATCATGCCGGCGCGGAGCTGCCTGCCCTGGCTGGCCAACAGCCCGGCCACCCAGGCGACCGATTCGAACGGATGGCCCATAGCGTCACCAGTCACGCCGCTCTCGACGAGTTCGCCGTTCAGAGACATCGCCACCGAATTTGTCTTGAGATCCAAACCCTGCCAGTCGCTAACCGCATCGCCGAGCACGATTCCGCCGCACCAGCTATTATCGGCCATGATCGAGAGCGCATCCAAATCACCAAAATCAGCATTCCGGTCATCGATCAATTCGAATGCCGGCATGCAGACCGCGATATAGTCGCGTACCGATTCGGCGTCGAGCGGGCCGGAATCGGGCGGTACGTCGCGCGCTATTTCCACCGCCAATTCAAATTCCAGGCCAAGATGCATGTAATCGGCAAGCTTCAAGGCCGCCGGTGAGCGATGTACCGTGGATTGGTAAATAACACCCGAGATCGGCTCATGGGCATTGCACATTTGCCTAATTTTTTCTGATGTCAGGCCGATCTTATAACCGGCGATGGGGCCGCGCCCAGCTTCAGCAAAGCGTTCATTCAATAAATCCTGCACCCGGTACCCGGCCTCCATGGTCGCCGGGCGCAAGGCACCCTGGAGCCGACTGAACGGCTTGCGCTCCTGATGCTCGGCAAACAATCGATCCGCCAATTCTCTTTCCGCCGCATTATCGCTCATCGCCGTCCTCCCATGTTTTCAGAATTTCGCCCGTGCCTTAACTCAAAACCCGCTCCAAACGGTCTATCGCCTGATTCAGCCGCGCCGGGCTGGCGGCAAAACAGAGGCGAAGGTAACCCTCGCCCGCCACGCCAAAAGCCGTACCCGGCGCCAGGCCCACACCCGCCTCGTGTAAAATTCGCTTGGCCAAGGCAAGGCTGTCGCTCTCCCCTTCAACAGAGAAGAAGGCGTAGAAGGCGCCCTTGGGCTTGATCATGCCGATCTGGTTTATTGCCGAGAGCCGGCGATAAACAAGATCACGGCGCTCCTCAAAAGCGGCACGTGATTTCTCCACATGCGCCTCGCCATCGCGTATCGCCGTGATGCCGGCATGCTGCACGAAGGTGGTCGGGCCGGCGATGTTGTATTCGGTCAATTTTGCCAAGCCGAGCAAGAGATCAGGCGGCGCCGTCATCCAGCCGAGGCGCCACCCCGTCATGTTCCAGGATTTCGAGAAGCTGTTGATAACAATCACCCGGTCTTCCGGCTCGGCCAGCTCGATGATGGACGGCGCCAATTTGCGCCCGTCAAACACCAGACGGGCATAAACATCATCGCAGACCACCCAGATACCGTGCTGACGGCAATAGCTGAGAATCTGTTCAAGCTCACTACGCTCCGCCATCCAACCAGTTGGATTGCCTGGCGAATTGAGAAACAGCGCCTTGGCGCCCTGACCTTGGGCGCCCTGGCCTTGGGCACCGTTACCTAATGCGGCAAACAGCGTATTCAGATCGAGCTGCCACTCACCGTTACTTTCCTGCAGCGGCACGATCTCAGGGTGCGCGCCGAGCACTTCAGCGGCATGCGCGGCATTCGGCCAAATCGGGCCGACGATCACCACCTTGTCACCAGGATCGAGAATCATCTGGTATGCCAACATGATGCCATGCATGCCGGAGGTACTTACCGTAATACGCTCGATGCCGATATCGCGGCTGTACAGCGTGCTCATATATTCACTTATGGCTTGGCGCAGCTCCGGCACGCCGCTGTTGGGCACGTAAAATGTTTTATCGTCATTGATTGCTTGTACCGCCGCCTGTTTGACAAAGTCTGGCGTCGGCTCGTCGCCTTCACCGAACCACAGAGGAATCACGCCCTCTATGCGGTGACCAAGTTCCATAATTTGGCGAATCTGGCTTTCCGGCAGCTTGGCGATGTTCTTATTAATTTGTGCAATCATTTGACAGATTCATTCCTCTTTTGCCGACAATTTAGGCCATAAGACGGGGCCACAGCAAGGCGGATACATGCACTCGCCCCTCGCCGTGCGCAAGCCTATTGCCAATCTCTGGGAGGCTATTACACTCCGCTCGCGACATGCCATGAAGCGGGCCTCCAAGACATGATTTATGCCAATTTTTCCACCCTTAAGATCGGGGCGCTCTGATCATGCCCGGCGCGATTGCACCTGCTGCCCAGGTGCAGAAATTCGAGGCCAACAAACCTGTCGCCGTCATCGATATCGGCTCTAATTCCGTTCGCTTGGTGGTCTATGACGCGGCCAAGCGCGCGCCTATACCGGTGTTTAATGAAAAAGTGCTGTGCGGCCTCGGTCGCGGCCTCGATTCGACCGGCCTCCTCAACTCTGAGGGCGCCGCCCGAGCACTTGACAGCGTCCACCGCTTCGCCGCACTCACCCAGGCCATGAATGTGACGGACATCGACGCTTTTGCCACAGCAGCCGTACGCGAGGCCGCAGATGGGCCGGAATTCGCGGCTACGGTTGAGCGTGATTGCGGCTTCCCGGTGCGCATCATCAGCGGCGCGGAAGAGGCTCGCCTTTCAGCCTTGGGCGTGCTTGCGGAAATCCCCCAAGCCACCGGTATTATGGGCGATCTCGGTGGCGCCAGCCTGGAAATCGTCCAGCTCGAAAATGGCACGGATGTGCAACAGACCAGTCTGCCGATCGGGCCTCTCCGCCTCGCCCGCGGGCCCGATGATATTGATATCGGGGAGGGCATCGGAAATTATCTCTGCCAAACGCCGTGGTTGGAGGCAGCGCACGGCGGCACCTTTTATGCGGTTGGCGGCGCGTGGCGAAGCTGGGCGCGCATGCATATGCGCCATATAGAATATCCGCTGAGCATCGCCCACCATTATGAAATCACGGCAAGTTCGGCGCTTGAATTCAGCAAGGAAATCGCCAGCCTGTCGCCGACTGCCTTGTCCAACTTGGCCGGCTTTCCCGAAGAGCGGGCCGATTCCGTGCCATTTGCAAATGCGGCGTTGAAGCAGCTGATTGAACAAACCCGCGTCTCCGCTATTCTGTTCTCGGCCTATGGCGCGCGCGAAGGGCTGATTTTCAATCGCCTGTCGGATGCCTTGAAAGCACAAGATCCGCTGATTGCAGCCTGTCATAATTTGGCGGCCATGACTGGTCGCGCCACCGCAGATGGTGAAGCGCTGTTTCGCTGGACCACGCCGGCATTCGCCGGCGAGACTGCCAGTGAGGCGCGCCTGCGCCGTGCTGCGTGTGTGCTTGCCGATCTGGAATGGTCAGAGCATCCGGATTACCGCGCCGAGCATGCCTTATTACGTATTCTGCGCTATCCGCTGATTGGCGTTGATCATCCGGGCCGCGCCTATATGGGGCTTGCCGTTGCCTCGCGCCACGCCAAAGTGCGGGAGAGTCTGCTGGAACGCTATTTACACGGCCTCCTGGATAGCGCCGAGCTGCGCCGCGCCAAGGCCGCCGGCCTCGCAATGCGGCTGGCCTATACGTTCTCCGGCGGTGTCATATCATTGCTCGAACAAACCGCGCTTCGGCGTGAAGGTGATCGATTGAAACTGGAGCTACCCGGCCATGCCGATGTTCTCGTCGGTGATGTCGTGCAGAGCCGCTTCCGTTCTCTCGCTCAGGAACTTGGCTGCGAGCCACACATCGCCACCGTATAGATTATTTTGGATTGCCCGGGCTACCGGAAAGCGGCTCTGTTGAATTCACGCCGTGCCGGCAACTTCTTCCGGCGTTCGCCCGACCACGGCATGGTATATCGCCGTGTCCGTCGCACCTTCACTGCCGATCACCAATACACGTGCATCCGGGCCGAGTTGAAGCGCCTTGCGCACGCTGTCATTACCTGCGGCAGCAATCAACGCCGCCGTTGCCGCTGCACCTGATTCTCCCGCCACGATAGGGCGATCCCCATCCAGACCCTCTGCCAGCAGACGCATTGTTTCTGCCGCGCTATCATCTGGAATGACGAGCGCGTCGTCAGCGCAATGACGCAGAATTTCCCAGGCAAGCGGCGACATCTCCGCCGCCGCCAGGCAGGCCATGAAGGTCTCCACATCGCCCGGCACCGGAACCGGCTTGCCGGCGATAATACTGCGCGTGATACAATCGGCCGGCTCCGGCTCAACCACGATGTTGCGCCCTCGCTGGGCGCCCTGAACACGCCAAAAATAGCCGGCAACCCCAGCAGCAAGACCGCCAACACCGCCCTGGATGAAGAGATGGCTATGGGGCTCAAATTCCGGCCATTGCCGGCTGATTTCATCCGCCATCACCATATAGCCTTGCATTACCCAGGTCGGCACTTCCTCATAACCCTCCCAGGAAGTATCGGAGACAACAAACCAGCCCTTTGCCGCGGCATCTTCAGCCACACGGCGCACCGAATCATCATAGCCACCGCTGACACGGCAAATTTTGGCACCGTAAGCGGCAATTTCACGCTCCCGCCCGGCGCTCACTCCTTCATGCAGATAGATAAAAGAACGACAGCCAAACATTTGCGCTGCCCAGGCGACGGAGCGGCCATGATTGCCGTCCGTGGCGCAGCACACAGTGATGCCGCCCGTCACGGTCCGATGGTTGTCCGCCAATAAATCCTCTACCCCGTTAATATGAATATCCCGGCGGGCAAGCTCGCGGCGTACGACCTTTAAAACTGCGTAAGCACCACCCAAGGCCTTAAAGCTTTTCAAGCGGAAGCGCTGGCCTTCGTCCTTATAGTGTATTGCCGCAACGCCAAGTGCCGCAGCCAGGCCGGAAAGCGCTATCAGTGGCGTCGGCGCATAACCAGGCCAGGCGGTGATTTCGCGCTGCGCATCAACAAAGGCCGCCGCACCAAGAATTTCCTCGGCCCGTGCGCCAAAGGGCGCAGTCGTAGAAGCTAGGCGGTTGACCTCGTGACGTAGTGCAAATGTCGATAATTTCATCGCGCTCTCAACTCACTCTTTCTCACATACTCTCTTTCAACGCCCAATCCCAATGCGTTTAACGCCTAACCTCAACGTGCGCGCCTGCACCAGAATTTTCAAACCAATCTTCGTGTATATACCGCCTTTTCGAACTGGGTGATGCGCTGGAAGAAAAGGCGATCGAGGAAGTTCGCGCCTAGCGAGTGTCCATGAATAATGAAGAGTTTCAACAAAGGCTTGAAGTGGAGATTCAGAAATTCCTCGAACCGAATAATCCTGGGCAATCTTTTGAAATAGCGGAAGGGATTTTTTATCAGCCGAGGCTAGGGATCACCCCTCCCCACATCAAGTCGATTTGGCCTGACAGTGCCGTTTGGCTGGGATAGTTTAGCCAAGCTGCGAAGAAAA
>Ga0114999_10006105_pt1 | contig 14004 bp, 8 predicted proteins | sample ArcticOcean_MG_C_3_FD_89820 | JGI IMG/M metagenome (GOLD analysis project Ga0114999, IMG submission 89820) | Marine microbial communities from western Arctic Ocean - ArcticOcean_MG_CB8_126 | ecosystem: Environmental > Aquatic > Marine > Oceanic | place: Arctic Ocean: Canada Basin | collected...
GCGGAGTCGCTTCCGTACGGGCGGAAGGGCGTCGCCGTGATGGCCTTGTCTGGACTGGACCTGGCGCTATGGGACGCACTCGGAAAAGCCGAAGGAAAGCCGGTGTATGAACTACTGGGTGGTGCGAGCAAGGGCGACATCCGTTCCTACGCAACCGGGCCTGATCAGTCCTGGTACGGCGAACTCGGTTTCACGGCAACTAAATTCCCTCACAGGTGGACCAAGGACGCCGATTACGATTCAGCGGTAGAACGTGCGACCATCGCACGAGAAGCGATGGGCGACGACGGGCTGGTGATGATCGACACGTACATGTCATGGGACCCGGCAGTCACGACGCGCATGACGGAGTTACTGAAGCCGTTCAACATCTACTGGTTTGAAGATGTGTGTACGCCGGACGAACTGGATGCGCAGGCGGCACTACGCCCGATAGCGGCGCCCGTTCTGATCGCAGGCGGTGAGCACGAGTTCACGCACTACGGGTTCGCCGAGATAGCGAGAGCCGGCGCACTAGATCTGTGGCAGCCGGACATCACCTGGTGCGGCGGCATCACGGCGGGCTTACGAATCCTGGATGTGGCGCGTGAGGCTGGAATACCGGTAGCGCCACATAGAGGTGGAGAGGTGTGGGGGCTTCACCTGATAGCGGCTTCAGACTGTATGGATTTGGCGGAGGTGTTGCCGGGGACGCGCTGTGGAGATCGTGACGATTTGTGGATCGGAGAACCGACGGCCGACAACGGCTACATTGCACCTTCGGACGCCCCCGGGTTTGGCGTGTCGCTGAACGAAGACATGCTCTAGGTCGTTGGACGGACGGGACGCGCAGTCCCACCCGTCAGTGCTTCAGACTCAGGCCCGCAACTCACCCATGATGCGTTCACAGGCCTCCATGTAGACCGTGGCGTCCACGTTGTAGGCCAGATACTGCACGCCGTTGCTCAGAAGCCAGCGGCCCATGTCTATGTCGCGTGCATATGAGCCGACCGACTTGCCGGCCTCTTTGGCCTTACCGCACGCCTCGACAAGGGCCTCTTCCACGATCGGATTCCGTACGTCTCCGGGGATTCCAAGTGACTGAGAGATGTCGTACGGGCCAAGGAAGTAGACGTCTATGCCGTCCACTTCCATGATCTCGTCCAGGTTGTCCAGCCCGCGCTTGCCCTCGATGTGGCCGATGACGACCGTCTCTTCGTTCTGACGGTCTGTATGGCCTGGGGCTCCGTCTTTGAAATAGTCGCCGGCGCGGGTGAAGATCGAAAGCCCTCGCTCGCCGATCGGCGAGTACTTGGCGGAGTTGACGAGCTTCTTGGCGTCGTCCGGGTCGTTGATCTGCGGAACCTGTACGCCAGCGGACCCGATGTCCAGCGCACGAAGGATGAGCCGCTCATCGTTATCGCCTACACGGATGATCGGTGCGATATCGGTGCCGTCCGCTGCGATGACCATGTCCGCAGCCGTTTCCATGCTGATCGGGCCGTGCTCAGAGTCGATGATGCAGAAGTCCATTCCCGCATAACCGAGAGTGTCGATCATGGTCATCGACGGCACGATGACGAAAGGACCGATGACCGTTTCGCCGGCTTGAAGTTTTTCCTTCAACAGTCCGCCGCGAGATCCCATATAGATGTGCTCCGTTCGTAATTTGACCCGATTAGTTGGTATTCATTTCGCTCCGACCCGAGGTCTGGGAATGGGGCTGAGCGTGATGCACGACAGTCTATCGGTGATTAAAACCTGGGATGAGAAGACGCTTGATAGGAAGGGCCGTTCTTATCGCCGGAATAATTGCCCGAAAGGGCCTTACTCAGACTCTTTCGGCAGAGCGGGACGCAGAATAAAGTCGTAGATCGCTGCCCCGATGGGTCCGCCGATTAGCGGTCCGATGATGTAAATCCAGAAGCCGTCGCGCGGCCCCGGTATTGCGATATCTTCCCAGCCGGCGAAGTACGCCACGATGCGCGGCCCGAAGTCACGCGCCGGATTCCACCCGGCCTGTGTGATCGGAGCGAAGAGCGCGATCAGCACGGCGACGGTGAAACCTATGAATAACGCCGTCATCTTGCCCGCAGGCCGTCCGTTCCGATCGTCAACAAGAGCAAATATCATCAACACGAGAATGGCGGTCCCAAGCGCCTCCACACCCATCGCCGCAAGCGGGGACACCAGGTCACGAGCCGCCGAGTCTGTGCCGAAAATATCCGGGTTCGGGAAGTACTCCCCGAACACCATGGCCGAGTGCTCACTTCCCACCTCACCGCGAATGAGCCCTCGGTCGTCTTCAAATCTGTCGATAAACGGCCCAAAGGTCATAAGAATGACCAGCCCGGCGAGCACCCCGCCAAGCAGTTGTGAGGCCCAGTATCCGGGGAGAAGTTTTCTCCGGAATCTCTCTGGCCTGAAGATGGCGAACGCCAGCGTTACCGCCGGATTCAGATGTGCGCCGGATATCGTGGCGGTGGCGTAGATAGCCAGCGTCACGCCGAAACCCCACACGACAGCGACCTGCCATAACCCCTGGTGTGCGCCGGTAAGCACAGCGGATGCGACCGCGCCTGTGCCGAAAAGCACGAGCAGGAATGTTCCAACGACTTCAGCCGCGTAAACGCGCAATAGTTACCTTTTCTGCAGAGATATATCACTTATCGATTCGTCGATCGATTTGGAGATCAGTCTAATGATGGCCGGCCCAGGAATCGTCAACTTGCGTAAAGACTTTCTGCCGGTTGTGCTTTCAGATAGTGAGTTACTTCAAGCGCTCGTCGATCCCGAGAGCCGCGGGTGTAATATTCGGCCACGCACGCTCACAGCTACGGCAACGCGTCTCTTGCCCGAACGGCAAAGATGGCCCGCCGCGGGCTTCTATCGGGAGATCAATTGGACAGACGCGACATCTCAGATAGTGAGTCTTCAGCCGATTCCAGCGCTGGCACGTCCCGTTTCATTCCGGCGAGCCTGGCGAGATCATTCTCGTCACTGACCAACCGTAACTTCCGATACCTGTGGTTCGGCCAGGTCGGAGCCGCCACCGCCATGCATGCCGACCTCGTTGCGCGCAGCTGGCTTGTATTTGAGCTTACTGGCTCGTCACTCGCAGTCGCTGGCGTGAACGTGGCGCGGGCCGTTCCGATGTTGTTGATCGGTTTATTCGGCGGAGTCGCGGCAGATCGGTGGGACCGGAAGCGGCTACTGATCATCATCCAGATCTGGAGCCTGATGTTGAATGCGGCGATGGCGATCATCGTTATCTGTGGCTGGGTCGAGATGTGGCACATATACGTGCTCGCGTTCCTGCTCGGCTCCGGGATGGCGATGAACCAGCCCGTGCGCACATCGATAATTCCGCAACTGATTTCAAAAGAGCAACTGCTAAACGCAGTAGCGCTGAACTCGATCGCCATCAACGCAACGCGATTGATTGGGCCCGCGCTTATCGGCCTCGTTATTGCTGTGTGGGGCGTAGGACCGGCCTACGTCTGGTCCACGATCGCCTACGGAATAGTGATCTGGACCACGACGCGTGTCGCGATGCCCCCGATCAGCGCCCTCGCCAAACGCGGATCACTGGTCGGACAGATGATCGAAGGGTTCCGTTATATAGCCCAAAACCGCCTCGTTCTGGCGCTTGTTTTACTCGGGCTCGGGCCGCTCGCTGTCGGCTTCTCGCACCAGACGCTGCTACCGGCGCTTGTCGTCGATGAACTGGGGCGTGATGCCGCGATCATGGGATTCATCATGGCGGTCGGCGGGATCGGCGGGATCACCGGCGGCTTTTACATGGCGTCCCGGGTGGATCTACGCCACAAAGGCGTGATCATGCTCGGTTCAGCGGCCGCGTACGGCGTGGCGTTGCTCCTGTTCGCCGGGGTGAGCATGCTCATAATGGTGTTCCCGCTCATCATAGCGATCGGTATTTCGCAGACCGTGTTCAGGTCAGCAAACACCACGACGCTGCTCGAAAACACGCCGGACCACCTGCGCGGAAGAATCGTATCCGCCACACTTCTCGACACAGCGCTTGCGCCGGTCGCCGGCATCATCGCCGGAGCGGTCGCGGACAGCGCCGGCGTATCGGCCGGTTACCTGGTGCTAGGCGGCATGTGCCTAGCTATCGTTGGCCTGGCGTTACTGGCGTACCCGAAGATTCGGAGCGTTTAGGGAACAGTCGGCTCAGGCGTTGGGGCCTGGGATAGGATGGTTCTTATCGTCTCGTACCAGAACTTGATGTCATCAACATGCAGGGCGAAAAAGGTCCCGAAAACCGGACTGTTGCCGTCCGGAGTTGTGACCCGGATGCCGCGGTTCATGCCGACCACCTCGCCGTACTTGTTCAATACGGGGCCGCCACTTTCACCCGGGTCGATGGCGGCGTCCATCGTCAGGTTGATGCCCGCAGGTCCGAGATCGATCATCTGGGACAGCACGCCGACCTTCACACGCGCCGTTCCGACAGATCCATCCGGTTTCGGGGAGCCTTCCGAGTAACCAAGCGCCATCAACGGCTCGGCGATGTCGTCGGCGGTCAGTGAGCCTGTGAGCATCGGGACGGAATTCGTAGCCGCCGGATCGAAGAACAGTAGAGCGAGGTCCCGCTCAGGGTCGGTGGCCGCAACTACCGCCTGGAAGGGCGCGTCGATGGCCTGCCTGACAAGGACGACCGAGTTATCGCCGACCACGTGTTGATTCGTCACTAACACGCCTTCATCGATGAGCCACGCTGAGCCCTTGTTGCCCTCGGTATCGATCTGGAATACGCCAAACACATGCTCCTGGTAGATACGTGCAAAGTTCGGCCCGGTCGTGACCGTTGGGGCAGGCGTGGCGATGGGCTGAGGCGTGGACGCTGGTTGTGGTGTGGATGTTGGCGCGGGCGTAGGCACCGGCGGAATTCCGGCGATTGAGGTGGACACGGCATCTTCCACCGCTGCTTGTCGGGCTTCGGTGATCGCCAGCGTCAGATCTTCGTCGCTCAAACCGCCGCCACAAGCCGCCGCTATTAGGACAATTACGGGCGCGATTATCGCGAGAATGGCCCGGGTGCCGAGCCGGGGTTTTGGCGTTAATCCGTTTTCGAATACGGGCATATGCCGAATTTGCCTGCGCCTTTGCATGTCGATACGATCAAGGTGGTCATCGGACGGCCAATCATGTGATACGACGGCCGGGCCGATTCGGAGCCTTTCCGCCTTGAACGCTATTGAACTGAGGGAGATTATGCGCTGATTTGAGACGAGTATCTGAGCCATTCAGGGGGCGAGGAACGCGACCTTATGTAAATCCGGGTGGCCCTCTGAACTTGGAGGAAGGCCAATTACGAAGCGTCCAAGCGTGATCGCTTCAAACTCTGCTAGAGGCGAGGCGGTGTCCGTCATACGACTCGCCACCCAGGATTGCGCTTCACCGGGTTCGATCGCGAGCAGGTAGTTGTAGAAAGCCAGAGCGGATGCTGGACTTAATTTGCCGAGGTCACGTAGTTCGCGAGCGAACCCGAGCCCGCCCGGATCTTGCAAAGCCGTCAACCACATGAGAATGTAGCCAAGGTCGTGGTTTTCTCCGTCGTTCGCTCCGTCCAATTTGATGTCTATCAAGCTCTGAACTTTGGCACGCAAGACGAATAGATCCGGATACGACGTTACTGAGGCGTCGAGGAACTCCTCGATGTGCCGGAACCCAACGGCCTCAAATACCTGTGCCTGTGCTTCTTTGATTGCCGACAGCGAGTCGTTATTCACTGCGCCGTTCGTTGGCGCGATCAATTCTTGTCGGGCGTGGCCGAGCTCGTGAAAGAGCGTATTCAGGACCGCTGCGGGAGTATGACTTGTGTCGAGGAGGATGACGATTCGCCCATCGCGATGTGTTTGAACGCCGACAGATGTATCAGCCAAGACCCGGCATCTAGCCAGTTCCAAGGCATGCTCACTTACCGTCATCGGCCCTGTGTCTCCGAGACATGTTTCTACAAGTTGCATTTCGTAATCGGGCCTCGGGTAGAACTCGATGGATAGCCGCTCATCACGGATAGCGGTCCCGACGGCCAGAAAATAACCTGCGTCTGCCGCCATCAGAATGTCAGGGATCCAGTCACGTGGGGCTAAATCCGAGTCATCCACGTTGAGAATCTCGAGCATCATTTCGGGGATGGTTGCGAGCATTGTCGATATCTCTGCATCGCTGTAGGTCGTTGCTGCAGCTGGCGCCGGTTCTGGACCAGCAACCACCTCAAATACGCTCCTGAAAGAATTGTCGATTTCGTCCGACTCGGCGACCCCGCCGTCAATATCGATGACAAGATCTAACGTATGAGTCCCGGGCGTGAGCCGTGATGCCGGGATCGTCAGGTTGAGTAACCAGATGCCGCCGATGTTGCCCGCGCCGAATCGCTTATCCTCAACCAGTACATCGTCTAGCAGTAACCTGGCGTTAAAAGCACTCAAATTTGCAACGGGGCTACTGTTGGTGATCGCGTAGTCCACAATCCCCTCTGTGAAGGCAGACACGTGTCCGTTGCGACCCTCCACAGAGGTCCCGGATGTTGATCCCCTAACCACGAGTGGGGCGTCCCAGTCCAGCGGCAAGTACGTCACCAGGTTCGGTCGTGTGAGCGCCGCAAATGGAGGCGGTGGAATAGGCGTCGGTTCCAGAGATGGCTTCGGGACGACCGCCGGCCCGGTCCCCCACGTGAGCGTCGTGGTCACCGTGTTATCGGTTTCGTCTGATTCGTCCACAAGGTTTCCGGGATCTACCACTATCGTCAGCGTATGTTCGCCCGGAGTGATGCGAACTATTCCGTCTAATTCGTCCCAGTCGACTAACTCTGATCTTGAAAGCGCGGAGATACCATTTACCACGCGTTGGTCCACGAGCAAGCCGTCAAAATAGACGTGAACCGCGATCGAAGTATCCGTCGAAGCCAGCCCTGCGTTTTTTGCACTCCACGTGATGAAGCTCGTGGCGTCAACGGTGACCGGCCCGGTCGTCTCGCTTCCGGCGGTCGCTGCGATGACCACGGCTTCACTTCTCTCCATCGCCGGTGCGATCACCAGATTGACGGATCGAGCTGCCGGATCCAGAAATACGAGAGGCTTCCCGCCCCACGTAAACGTACGTTCAAACACGTTGTCGGACTCGTCCGATTCTGGAATTTGATCAAGTGCGTCGATGATCACCTTGAAGACGTGATCACCCCTGTCTAGTCGTACGCGATCGTTCAGTTCAGCCCAATCACGTACGCCGAATGTCTGGAAAGGGGGCGCCTGGGAGCTGATCCATTTACTGACAAACACGCCGTCTACGTATACATGTGACTCGAACTCGTTCTCGGTGGGGAACGGCGAATCGTTCTCAAAGAACCAGTCCAGGTAGGCGATCCTTCCGGTTCGCAGGTCCCCCGCTTCATTCGATCCCAGTTGGGCGTGGATGGACAGCGCTAGCTGCCCGGCGCCCGGGCTCACGGGACGCAAATTGATCTTCGGCACAGGTGTCGGGGTGGTAGCTGGTTCCGGGACCGGCGTGGATGGCAGGGGCGTCGAGGTGGGCGCGGGTGTCGGCGTGGCCGATGGCGTTCCCGTTGGCGATGGTGTTGGGCTCGCTGTTGGCGACGGGCTTGGTGTTGGTTCAGGAGTCGCGGTTGGCTGGACGGTCGGAGTAGGAGGAATTGGTGTTGCCGACGGGATCGGCGTCGCCGGGGCTTTCGGTGTAGCCGTGGGAGCTATTTCTGGCGTGGCCGTCGGCGGGACAGGTGTAGCGGAGGGTGTGCTGGTTGGTAGCGGCCGCGGAGTCGGCCCGGGACGCAGTACGGGAGGCGTCGGCTCTATCGCGACGGACGATGGAGTCACGGACGGCGTCGGGTTGGCCGTGGGTTGCGGAATATCGGCAGTATTTCCGGAGCATGCGACAACGACCGCACTGATCAGCATCACGAGGAGTGGAGCGAAAACCTTCAACCGGCGAACGACCGCTCTTCAGCTAGTTTGATGGCTTGCGCTGCCGACTGATCGAGGTCGGAAACACTGTGTTGTGCAGCCTCAAGGCTTGTCCCGCTGTTCAATGCTTCAGAGGCTCGCCGTGAAAACACGAGTACGGCCTCACTCACGTCACAGCCTGTCGCCTTCCTGACGGCAGCGATGTATGCCCCGAGTTGCGGTTCATATATCGCTGCTACAGATTCCAATGTGGACTCCATGTCTGTTCGATCGGTCTTGTAATCGACTATCACCAGCGATCCGTCATCATCCTCAAACATCAGGTCCACATACCCTTCCAGGATTAAGCCCGAGTCGCCAACCGGGGCACTGACGTACGATTCACGCCACGCCCGGCCCCTGGCCAGCGCCTTTGCTGCGCGTCGCATCACAGGCGTTTCGAGGGTTGCCTGCGACAGCCGGAGAATCTCCTCTTCGAAACCTGTGACGTCGTGTGCTCGAGAGTGTTTGGCCGCTAACGTACCGAGTTCGTCGTTAGTCGGATCGGTCAGATCAACGTCCTGAAGAACGGCGTGTACAGCGCGCCCGATCGAGCTGGCGGCACGCCCCCGTCTCCAAGGATCTGATTCAATCTGCTCGTCTCCGGTCTTGTCGTCCCTGATTATGCCGTATCGGGAGGAATACGCAGGGTCATGTAGTGAAGATGCCGAAATTACCTGTGAACTGGACATCTGGCGAATCAACGCATCCCGTTCGCGTTCCCACGTATCAGGATCGTCCAACATTTCCACCTGGGACGCTTGCTCCGCAACGTACCCACCGGCGCCGGGGGACTTTGGAAGTGGAACTATCGGAGACCATAATTGCGGCGCGTCTTCCGATAACTTGGCGATCACCGCAGCAGGCGACGATCCGTCGTTATCTTTCCGGTAAGTGCTGACGATCAAGTGGTCTTTTGCACGTGTGGCTGCAACGTACATGAGACGAACGTTTTCCATCTTCCCGGCGTTCTTCTCTTGATCACGTAGCTCATCAAACCCGCCTGTTTCAAAGGAGGCGCTTGTTGATCCCATCCGTACGCCGATGTTTGTTGCGGCCCCGTCGCTGTGGTCAAACAGGGCCTTCTCTGTGCGACCTCGATCTCCCGAGTTCAGCCCGGTCAAGATCACTATCGGAAATTCGAGACCTTTTGCCGCGTGTACCGTCATCACCCGAACGACATCTGATTGCTCGTTAGATCCCGCATCCGGCGCTCGTACGTCCCGCTCGGACTGCTGCCGTGCCCAGAGCACGAAATCACGCAACGACGGACGGCCCGCATCGGCCAAACGTAACGCCATCTCGGCGAGAAACTGGATACGCGACCATCGCTCCTCGGCGCGCCCCCCGGCCAGGGCCAACTCGCGCAGCCTTCGCTCCCGTACGAACCGTTCGATCAGCGCCCCGGGCGACGCGTCCAGGCGCTCATCATGCAGCGTCCTTAAAGACTCGAAGGCTCTCGCGACGGGACCGTCGGCGCCAGTGCTTGGTTCCAGGTAGTTGAATCCGTGCCCACCCTGCGCCCAGGTCCACAGATCGGCGTCCGAACACGCGTATGCCGGTGATCGGAGCGTCGCCACTACGGCAACCTGGTCCGTTGGGTCATCTATGGCCGTCAACGCGCTTAAAAGGTCTCTGACGTCCTCCGTAACGAATACCAGAGAGTTCCCTGCGGTCGTGTACGGCACCTCGTAGTCTTCGAGCGCCCGTTCCAGCAGTGGCAAAGACGTTCGCCTCGGAAAGAGGATGCACAGGTCGCCGAATTTCGACGCCCGCATCACGTCGCCATCCCGCACCATCCACTGTCCATTTCCGACCTCTCGGGCGACGCGCGCAAGGTCGGACATTTCCCTTCGGCGTACCGTTTCGATTTGCCTTTCTGCCAACCGCTCCCCGGCCAGATGCACGCCGAAAAGCGGCTCGGAGTCGGGAGGGACGATATCGCTCGCCAGCGCCACGTAGTTGGCCTGGTACGGGCTGCCTTTGCCGTCCATCCAGTTGTCGAATATGTGATTGACCCAGCCAACCAGAGAAGTGTTCGAGCGGAAATTCTGGGTGATCAGTGTCTGGGTTACATGCGGCTCTAAACGAAGCTGATTCAACGTCGGAAGATCGGCGTGCCGGAAGCGGTAGATCGACTGTTTTGGATCTCCTACGACGAACAGTGCGCCCGGGCTCGGGTAGCCGACGCCGTCACGGTCGGTAAGCGCCCGGACCAGCTCAACCTGAAGCGGGTCGGTGTCCTGGAACTCGTCCACCAGGACGTGTGTATATCGCTCCTGGAAATGGCGGCGTGCGTCGTCGTCCTTCAAGAGCGCCACGGCCCACGTCAACATATCGTGGAACTCGGCCCTGCCGGTATTTCGTCGCTCCTCGGCGTACGAGGTAACAAAACCCTTCAAAGGCCCGAGCAGATCTCCGATAGCGTGTCGCCTTCGATCGGCGAGCTCATTTTTTAGCTGATCCTGGAGATCTTTCAGAGACGCCTTGATCGATTTACAGGCGTTGACGCCGGAATCATCGTCGACCCAGTCCGTCTGCCTGCCACCGGTCTCGGAGATCTTGATATTCGGGCTCGCCAACAACCAGTCGGCGTCCTCGCTTTCGGGTCCGATCTGTTCCAGACGGTCGGCGATCGTCTTTAGGGACTCCAGGCTGGCGGTCAGTTTGTCTCCCTCGGGAAGTCGGCAGAAACGTGCCATGCCGGGCAGCCACTTGCCGGCTTCGACAATCTCTTTTGCCGCTGCGAGAACGACAGCGCCCGGTTCCTTGAAATCGTGGTTCTCGACCAGGTGATAGTTGTTGTGCAGTTGACGTGCAGTTTCAGTTAGATCACCGAGCGGAGATTCCAGACCGAGCCGGAACGCCGTTGCGATGGTCGAGGCGAATTCGCCGGTGTCCGATTGTTCGTCCAACCAGCGAGACCATGCCTCATCGAAATCAAGCTCCGTCTGAACCTCGTCCACGGGCTCAATCACTGGAGGCAAACCGGCCTCAAGCGGCCGTTCCCGGAGCATGGAGAGTGCAAACGAGTCGATGGTCTGGATGACGGCGAAGTCGATCTCACGAACGGCCGTATCCAGTTTTTCACGTTCGGTGGTGTCGACGTCGGCCGCATCGCGTGCCGCAGTAACGTCGAGCCGCACACGCTCTCGTAGCTCGGCTGCCGCTGCGCGCGTGAATGTGATTACGACCAGATTATTGACCGCCACGCCGCTCTTAAGCAGAGCCGTCACCCGTCGGACAAGCGCCGTCGTCTTCCCGGTGCCAGCGCCGGCTTCCACGAACAATGTAATGTCCAGCTCGTTGACGATCCGGTCCCGTGCAGCCTGGTCAATCGTCGTCAAGAATCCGCTCCCGAGTCATCACCTGAACCCGCTGAAGCCAGCCCGACAAAACGCGCCAGGGCAGGGTCGTCAGATTTGCGCTCCCATGCCCACGCTCTCCCGCCAGGACAAATTCGGTCGTAAGGGCAGTAAGCACAGTTCTCCTGTGCAAATACGCCGGAACGACCCGGGATGGACCTTTCTCCCGGGTAAGCCGGGAAGATGCCCTCTGCAATGCCGGCCACGATCTGGTCAACAACCTCTTCAAACCGGGGAGCCGCGATTTCAAGGGACGTGCCGACTGTTTTCGAACCGGCGCTGTCCATGACGAACCAGAATTCGGCGGCGATCGATTCGATTTCTGGTCGCCAATTTTTGACGGCCATGGCGTAGATCGGGAGTTGGAGATGCTTGCCGCCGTCCACCGGGTCGTTGGCAATTCTGGAAAAACGCGAGCCGCGCCCGCTTTTATAGTCGATCACCGTAGCCGTGGAGCCGTCGGCTGACACGTCTACCCGGTCTATCCATCCTCTGAATCGCACCGCCCGCCCGCCGGGCAGCTCCAGGACCACCGCCGGAATGTCTGTCCCATCACCAAAACCAAGCTCGGTCGCCACGGGGCGTTGGCCGCGTTCGTCAATACGAGATCGGTGTACGTCCAGGAAATCGAGCAGGCCGCGCCTTATCCGCTCCCTCTCCAATCGCCATAACACCGGCCTGCCGATCAAACCATTGCGCTCGAACTCGTCTAACTGGCGGTTTGCGATCTGTTGCAGGCGCTCGGCGTCGGTCTCAGCGCTTGCGGCCGGCTGGCTGAGGGTGTCTTTGACGAACCTGTCCAGGATGTCATGGATGATGATGCCTCGGTCAAGAGCGCTCAGCGTCTCGGCAGCCTCCGGCGCCTCTGTTGGCTCGACGCCGATCTCGTAGGTCAGAAAGTATCTGAACGGACAGTTGGCCCACGTCTCGAGTCGGGTAGAAGACGCCACACCTGATAGCGACGCAGCGAACCATGCCGTCTCGTGGCCTACGTTCGGGCCGACGGCGCCGTCCCATCGTGTCAGTTGATGCGCCTGGAATCTGCCACGCTCAAGCTCTCGGCCGGATGAGAGGGTTTCACCCGGGGCGGCAAACAGGAAGTGGTCTTCAGGTTCGCGTCCGTTGGCGCCCCAGGCGGCGAGGCTTTTTAGCTCGTATTCGTAACGGTCTGCCGGCCGGGTCTCTAATGTTTGCCGTGCGGGGGACGGAACGATCTTTACCGGGCCGTCCTCGGCTTCCAGCAGGTTGGTGGGAAGGGGCTTGCCGTGGACCGCTTCCGCCGCTTCGCTGAACCAGCGAGACGGCCGTACCTGCCGAGTCGCTCCGGGCTGCGATCGGGGCCACACCAGTACGCGTTTGGGCGCGCTTCCGAGGGCCGTGAGGTAGCGTCGTCGGGCGCTGGAGCGTTCATCTCCGAGGGTCTTGAGGCCAAGCACCCCGTTCCGCACGATATCCGGGAGCAGCGGGTCTTCTGACCCGATCGCCGGATAGTTGCCTTCCGCCATTCCAACAACATAAATCAGGTCAAAATCGCAACCAACGGCCTGTCTCAACGGAGCGACGAAGACCCCGCTCCCAAGCCGCCCGACGCGGGAAAGTGGCCGATCGAGCTCTTGTTCCAGCGTTCTACGGAACCTCTGAAATGTGGGACGCGGGAGGTTTATTGAGTCGAGATCGCTGATCGCGTCCAGCGCAGTTGATAGGGCTTGCGCAGCCTCGTCGCCGTCCTCTTTAAAGTAGCTAGCCCGGCCATATTTCAGGTGGAGTGCTTTAAGCCACGTTACGAAGCCGCCCCAGGACGCGTTTCGTTCCGGTGGCGACTGCTCTGCTGCCAGTTGAGACACGAATTCACGAAGCCGGTCGCTCTCGTTCGCTTCTGTGATCCAGGCTGACCGGGATGCGTCGTCGTCTTCATCTTGCCTCGCCGCCTTCTCCGCCCGTACACGCAGCCGCCTGGCATGTTCGCCCAGCCTGCGGTCCCACGATCCGACGCCCGCAACCACGCCCGCACGCCGAGAGATCACGTCCCATGCCGCGCCCGCCGCGGGCGCCCCGTCGGCAGCCACGACGTGGCTGCCCGTGACCCATGCCGCCAACCGGTCCCTGGCGAACCCTGAATCCCTGTCTCCCGCTTGATTCCCTTGATTCAAAGAACCGGAGCGGTCCAGGAACGCAAGTAATCCCAGAATCCAGCGTCCACCCGGCGAATTGGCGATGGTGACCGGCGATGGCCCGCAGACCGGCACTTCGCTCAACTGGAACGCCCCGGTTAAGCGCGCTCCGTAAGAGGGCTCCTCAAAGAACACGCCGATTCGGGCAAAACGCGTGCCTTCTCGCGCCGCCGCCAGAACGTCCCGGACGATCCACCGGGCCTCCTCAGCCGGGTCAGGCGCCGAGACGAGCCTGAATTTGCTGGACCCTGAACTTGTTACCGATTCGGCCTCGGACTCCGGCGCAGGTAGCACGCCCGGAACCAGAGATAAAAGAAGGTCGCTATCGTGATCGCCGGTTGCGCCGATGAGTACCCGTGTCTCCGACCGGCCTACAAGAGCCGTGATCAGTTCACGATGCTGCGCCGCGGGCTCCTCGATAAGCGCCAGCACGATGTGACCGAATCGGTCCAGCGATGCTGCGTTCGCTCTAACGGATTCGGCCGCCCGGGCCGCCACGTCTGA
>Ga0114999_10006106_pt1 | contig 14004 bp, 8 predicted proteins | sample ArcticOcean_MG_C_3_FD_89820 | JGI IMG/M metagenome (GOLD analysis project Ga0114999, IMG submission 89820) | Marine microbial communities from western Arctic Ocean - ArcticOcean_MG_CB8_126 | ecosystem: Environmental > Aquatic > Marine > Oceanic | place: Arctic Ocean: Canada Basin | collected...
GGCGTTATCTACCTGTACTACCGGCTGCGCCAGGCCGTCGCGTTCTGCAGAGTCGGCCCAACGCGTGATCATCAAGTTGGCACCGGGGCGACCGTCGCGCTCCAGATGTCGCGTCAGAGTTGGCCCTTCGCGCAGGGCGCGCGAGTAGTGAGTGCGGCCCACTGGCAGGGCGATGATGTGGTTGACGCGTTGCTCGGCCCGAATTAAGGTGGGATCGAATTGGGGGAAGACTTCGGGTAGGGGAAAACCGTCGTTGCGGATGAAAGACAATTCGCGCAATTGCCCGTAGGAACGCCATTGGCGTTCGGTAATTGAGGCGCCGCCGCCGCCCAGGGCTTCGATCTGTTGTCCATCGAGGAAATTGCCCAGCAGTAAATCTTGCTCTTGGCTAGGCAGGTCGGCGACTTCGGTGTAGCGGGTGATGATGTAGCGCAAATAGCGGTAGAGCCAGGCGTGGTGTTCGACGGCAAGCTCGTAGAGGGCTTCGCCATTGTAAGCGGCAAAACCCATGCCGCGTGAAAATACCCAGGGTCGGTACTCGTAGAAGTGGTCGTTGATGGTTTCGGCGAAGAAATCTGCCAGTCCGCGCCACAGGGCCTGCACATCGAACGGATCCTGGCGCTGTACATCAATGGTCGTTTCGACGGCTAGCAGAATGTAGAAGAGTTCGGTGGCGCGGGCTATTTGTCCGAGTTGGCGATCGCATTCGGCTGCGTCGATCTCGTCGCGTTGGGCGCGCTCGGCGCAGCGCTGGGCCAAACGGCCAAAGTCGCCAATGTCCTCGTAGCCGCCGGCAATAGCGCGCCAGTCCAGTGGGTCGAGCTGGCGTCCGCTGAAGAGTGGATCCAGGCGGTCTACAAAAATCTGGGTCTCGTCGGGATGGTCTTCGTCGTGGAGGCGGCTGGCCAGAGCGAGCAGGGCGTTGCGCGCCGAGCCGATGAAAGTGCCATAGGCTTCCTCGCTCACGTCTTCGTCGCCACTGCCCAGGGCGGCTTTGGCGGCGCGATAGGCCGCGTCAAAGGAAACGTGCTGGCTATCGACTTTTGCGAAAGCGGCCTGGCGTTGGTTGAGGGCACGCGCGCGGTCGATGCGCGCGGCCAGTTGGTGGCGCGCTTCGAGGGCGATGGCAGGTTGTTCTTCGGCTGCTTTATTGGAACTCTCAATGCCTTTTTCTTGGCGGAATTCTTCGGCAGCGGGTTGGAAGCGCGGGTGCAAGAGCGCAGTGTACGGTTCTGTAGTCGCCGCGTCGCCACCGAGTTGAGCCAGACCTTCTATAAAGGATTGGCGGTAGGCGTCAATTTCCTCTTGTGGCAGGCCGTCGAGTAGGAAGATCCCGCCCAGGGCGAGGAAGTCGGTGAAACTCAGCGCGCCCAGAGGCACGCCGCGCCCGATGCGTGCCAGTGCCTGAGCGATGTGTCGGTCGCGCGGTCGCTGGCGGTCAAAGCGGTGCAGTTTTTCACTTTCGCCGAGGCGCAATTGCACTTCCTGTTCGTCGCCAATATCGCTGATAATGCGGTCGTAGAGCTGCTGGGCGCGATCTGCTTCGCCATTTATTAGGGCCTGGCCAAGGCGTTCGGCGCGGCGGCGTTGGCGTAGCATTTCGGTGCGCCAGGCTTCCACGGTTTCAGTGCCCAGGCCGATACTCAAGTACACGGTTTGCCGTTGGACGCGCAGACCGGCGGCAAACCACAGCATGATGTCGAGCCGATTCATGGCGCGGCGGCGGGCGCCGGAAGCGCCGTCGACAATAACCAAGGCACTGTGCGGATTGCCCTCCAACATGAGATCGCAGATGTGCGCGGGGTCTTCGAGTAAAGCGAGCAATTGGCGGTGAGGGATACCGGTATCGAGCACATCGGCACCCTGCAACGCGCGTTCGTAGGAGCGCTCCGGTCCAGTGATTTCGAGGACCAAGGCGTGGATCCGCCCGCCGAGCTGGGCGGCGGTTTGCGCTTTAGTCTCGGCGGAGATAGCGGCCATATGGCCCCAGTGTTGCAGGCGCGCACCATGGCTTAGCACATTGGCTTCGATCTCAGTTTCGCCAAAGCCGAGAGTGACGAGGGCGGCGTGCACCTGGGCGGCGATGCGCTCTAAATCGGTATCGCTGGTATAAGTGAGCAAATCTTGGGTCGACAGGCCGGTGGGCGAGACTAGGCGCATTTCCGCCGGTGGCTCAAAACCAGGAAAAAGGTGGCGGAGCTGGTTCATCTGCTCGACGTCGTTGCTGTCGATGTTCATCAACTGCAACACGCGTTTTCCCTTGCCGCGCTTGTCGAGGGTGGCGTAACCCTCGTGCATCAGGGTGGCCAATTCCTGGCCATCGGCGTCGAGGGCGTAGAGCAAATGGGCCCCCGTAGCGGCCAAAATTTCGAATTTGCGCATGCCGGCTGAAAAACGGCCGTCTTGAGTGTCGGGTTTGTATTCAGCGCTGAGCACGACGACGCCGTGGCGCGCATCGATGGGCAGATCCGGATGGCGGTGGGCCGCTTCGCTCAATCCCTGACGCAGCAGCCAAGTCTTGAAGAAGGGCATAAAGCGGTTCACGTGTTCGCCGCCGGCGACCATCTTGTGGATGCCCCATTGGGCGGCCAGGCTGGTGGTGACGCGGTAGGGGTCGCGGGGTTCGGGCTGGCCCAGGTTTTCGAGTACGTGGGCAATGCGCGTGGCTTGGAATGCCATTCCCAGATCTTCGCGTTCTTGCAATTGTGTGGCGGCCCATTGTTCCCAGTCCAGGTCAGAAGCGAATTCGTCGCGGCCTTCCAGCAGAATATTGGCAAAGTCCAGCATTTTTCGCTGCGCTTCGGCGGGAACGCCCAATTGTTTTAATTTTTCGTCGCGCGACAGAGTGAGGACAAATTCGAGGAAGAGGCCGTCCTTGGGCACGCAATAGCCGCCGTAACCTTCGCCGGCCGGATGAATCAGGCGGTCGCGCCGCCGGCTCATCTGGTCGCCCATTTCCTCGATGTCGCCGTGGCGCGCGGCCGTCACCATCAGCGATAGGGCGTTAGAGAAGGCAAAATGGGAAGCCATAGAGGCATTCTCACCGGTTTTGAGCAGTTCGGGCTGGGTGAGGCTGTCGTAGCTGTAGACCGATTTATTAATGAGTCCGTAGATCTGGCGTCCCACCCGAGCGGCGGCCCGGTCGGCGCCGCCGACCCATTGGGACCAGGTCTCGACCGACTCGCGTTCGCGATGGCCCAGATCGACGCGGCTGGGGGTATAGAGAAGGTGGTAGCGTTTATTGGCCCCGGTGGCCTGGTAATAATAACGCGGATGTAAGGTGAGATGGTTAAGACCGCGCTCGCTGAGGACTTCTTTGCGCGCCGTGGTTTTGGCCAGACGCTGATAGCGCCGCAGGTAGGTGGCCATGCGTTCCTGGAGTTGGAGGTGCGCGTGCGCGGCGGACAATTCTTCTAGGACCTGGTGGCGGGCAGCGAAACGAGTATAGGCCTCCAGGTCTTGCCGGTAGTGCGCGTCGTTGGCGACTACCTGGCGCAGCGCACTGCGCTCAGCGCTGTCGGGGTGCAGGCGTAGGTAGGTGGCCACGGCTTGGCGCAAAGCCTCGCCGTTGCGCGTCATCACCTGCTCCAGAGCGGCGTCTTCCAATTGTGCTGGATGTTGTTCCAGATACTGGGTGACGCGCTCGATTTCGCCGTCGTCGGCCGCTGGGCGTCCCGCTTCGCTTTCTTCGTATTCGACCAGCACGCTGAGGCAAGACAATTCGTTCTGCACCTCGCGGTTACTGTTAATCACCCGTTGCACGGCCGCCTTGGAGGAGATTTGTTCGCGGGCACTGATCTCCTCTACTTCGACCCAGATACCCAGTTCGCGGATGATTCTTTCGCCCAGGTTTAAGATGTGGGTGGCGTAAAGTTCCAGACGTGCCTCGACCTCTTCCTGTAAGCCGTGAGCGGCGATCACATTGCCCAGGGCCATGGACTCTTCCAGCCAGGTGCGAATATAACCTTCGGTCATACCGGCGGACTGCGTGGTCAGCACGTGCAGAGTCGGTGGCGGACGCAGGCGTTGCAGGGCGCGGGGGCGGAGTTGTTCGACGCGCGCATCAAGATCTAGGGCGATATCCAGCTGTTCGAGGTAGCGGCGAACTGCCTCAGTCCACGAGTCGCTTTGGCGCTGCAATTGACCGAGATCGATCAGCGCTGCAGAGGCCTCATCTAGGAGGAGCTGTTGCAGTGCTTCGCGAGGACTGAGTTCCTCCGATTCTACTAGACCGTGTATAGCTTCGATATGGCGCTGGTAGAGGGCACCTATCAGCACTGCTACAGCGGCGATTTCTGCTGCCGTCACTTCTCCCTGCAGGCGGACGAGTATCTCCTCCTCTGCTTCGCCGCTTTCCGGCCATAGATGCCGGGCGATGAACAGGCGCGCCAGATCGAGCCATTCGCCCTCCACGACCTGACTGATATTGCTGGCCCAATAGTCGGCCATTTGCTCGCGGAAAGATTCTTCCATGCCGGCGATGTCAATGACCGTGCGGGTGACTTCCTGGCCGTCTACTACAGCGACTTGCTCTTTGATGAAGAGGGGAATCGCTTCTATCCAGTGGTCTGCGACCTCGAGCCAGCCGTAGTCCGGACTGCTGTAGACGCGGTCTCCAGCTAGGCGCACCAATTTGCGCAGATTTTCGGACTTGCCCAGGTAGGGCTCTTCGAATTCGTTGATCTTGGCCAGCAGGTGGGAGCCGGTGGGAGAGGGACGCTGGCTAATGATGACGTAGGCTGCGTGGCGCTTAGGGACCTCAAGTAATTCGCCGCGAACCGCTTCGATGAGGTGGAGCCGGCGGGCGGTGATAGCGGCTATTCCGGTATCTGAAAGCTTGGGCAGAGGGGACCGAGTCAACTCGTCGGCGTGGTCTTCCAGGCGTTCGCGGGCTCCTTTGAGGAAAGCCAGCAGATCTTCTTTTTGTGCTTCCAGGACCGCTTCTTCAAAGCGTTCGCAAGCGCCTTCGACCTGAGTGAGGGACACTTCGCTGCGGTTCTCCAGCAGGAGGCGCAATTCTTCGGCGACTGGTCGCAGCGGCGTTTCTGCGCCGACCATCTCGGCGAGTTCATCGGCCAGCTGTCTCAGGGCCGGATTGGGTTGCAAGAGCACGGCGTCGGCAAAGAGCGTGGCCTGGTTGTGGAAGGCGCGGCTCATGCGGCCAAAGACGAGTTGTTGTCGTGCCTGGCCCACTTCGGCGGTGATGCGGGCGATATTGTCTTTTTCCAGGTCGCGGTCGTAGACGCGCAGGATATTGTAGAGCAGCCAGCGCTTCTCGTCGGGATCCTGGTCGCTGCGCAGGACGTCCAACGTTTGCTGGCGGTCGTAGGGTAGGTCGACGCGGTCTTGCCCCAGGAGCCAGGTGATTTGTTGGTCGCGCCAGTGCGCCTCGGTGCTGCTCTCGGGTGGAGGCAGTTCGGCTTTTCTGAGGAAGAGAGAGAATAGATTGCCGCTGTCTAGCGTTGCGCCTTCCAGGACCTGGTGCAGGTAAGTTTGCTCGGCGCGAGAAAAGACTTGATAGAGGTCCATGACCTGGTGCAGGGCGGCGCGCGGGGATATCCCGGTGGCCAATTGCAGGATATGGAATTGAGCTAAGGCAAGAAGTAGCTCAAAACCGCGCAGAATTTCCGGCTGGGCCGCCTGTAAATCCCCTTTGCTGCGATCGAAGTGGATCCCCAGGCGTTCTCCGGTATCGCTGTCTAGCTGGAGTGTAGTCCCGTCGGCGTCGCAAGTGGCGAGGAGATCGTGCCCATTCATAAACGCTACGGGTAGCTCTTTGCCAGCCAGACGGTTGAGCAATTGCGTCAGTGTTTGCCGATCTTCAAAGCGCTTGAGGACCAGTTGGAGAGCCCGTTCGCATAGGTGTGCGGTTAGATAGACCTCTTCTGGCGCATCATCCGGTAGACGTAGCTGAACTTCAGCAAACGATTGTCCACCAAGGAGATAGTGACCTGTGGAGATGATTCGACCCGGCCCGCGCCGGCCGCGCCACAACCCCTGGCGAGCGTGGTATTGTTCGACGAGGCGCAAGGGAAACCCAGCTTTAGTCAATGAACATTCTCTCCTGCTTATTTTTTGTCGGCGAGCTATCAGAATTTATAAAAATAGCCCACAGATAGAGCCCCGACAAGGATTTATCCTGCTGTTAAAAACTGGATTGGAACGGCTCAGCCGGTCTGTTGTAAGAAGGCGATGGAGGCGCTTTTAATCTTGGGCGCAATGATATAACACAAACGAAAGAAAGTTTTGAAATCGACGATCTCCCACAAGTGGTTGGAAATGTCCAGACGGTTGAGCACGTCGACCAGATCTTCGAAGGTATCCTGGTTGATAGCTTCATTGACGGCTTCGTCCAGGCTCATTCCCGCCTTGCTTTTAACCGCTTTTTCTATGCGGGCGGAAAGTTGCGGGAAGGGGTGTTGTTCCGCCGTCGCGGGATAGGGGAAGAGTGTGCTGGCGGCCAGGTTGGCCAGGGCTATCAATTTGAGCAGGTCGGGTGAGTGTTCCTGGATATCGTGGTGGTGGGTAATCACCAACTCTATGGACGAGTCCAACTCCCATTTGTTGGCGAGTCGGCCGCCAATGACTTGGTGGTCGATATCCTTCATTAAGAAGCGCTCAATTTCGATGACGGAATGTGCCCACAGTTTGCCTTCGGCCTGAGCTTCCTCGAGTTCGGTGCCGATAAGCGCCGTCACCAATTCCAGCGAGTCCTCCATGCACATGAGCATGGTCACCTTGCCGACATCGTGCATTAACCCCGAAATGAACGGATCGTCTTTTTCCTCTAGATTGATGTTCTGCCACAGCTTGATATCCTGCAACGTCTGCACTTGTTCTTCGTCTAGCTGGTAGCGCTCGAATTCAGTTTTTTGTTGCGAACTCTGTTCGGCCGGGTCGGCCGGCAATACCAGTAGTTTGGCGTAGAAACCTGTGGCCAGAGAATGGCGCCAAAACTGATCGATGGTACCTTCAGCAGTTTTTTGAAATATTTGGCGAATTGAGCATGCAGTGACAATCTCGCGGATCGTTTTAGATGAAGCTAGAGTGACGGCCTGTTCGATGGTCTCAACGCGCGAGCGGAAGCTGTAGCGGGCACTGTTGAGGATGCGCAGGATGACGGTGCGAGTGGGAATGTCCTCGTCGATGGCTGCGGCCCACTTCTTGGGCGAATCGAGGTCGTCGAGGGCAGAGACTTTGCGCTGGGTGTCGGGCAAGGAGGGGAATTTGCTGACTGCGTCGAGGCGTTTATCGATCAAATCGGCGCGCTCTTCCGGGCTCATAGATGCCAAGTCGGCACCGGCGGTCAGCCCCGAGAGTACATAGTCTTTGACGACGGGCTGGAAGAATTCGTCGGTGGCTTTTTTGACCATGACGATAATGACGCCCAATTCCTCCAAGTTTTTCTGGGTCTTCATGATCGTTGCCGGATCCGATCCCAAGGGGTTGATCGCGTTATCGATCACCATGACGATGTGGGCTTTTTTGGAGAGCATACGCGCCACGGTAATGGCGTTGCCCAGCAGACCGGGGCCGATGAGGATCATCTTGACCGAGTCGAGATGGCGCCGCAGTGCTTGGGCGACATCGGAACTGTCGGCGCAGACGGCGTATTTGATTGCCTCTTCAGCGTCGAGCAGTTCGTTTTCGGCGCGCAGACTTTGCATAAAGGCGGCCAGATATGCTTTGGGTGCTATCTGGTCGCCGATGACGATGAGGGGATTGCCTTCGGCTTTGGGGGTCTCTTGGGTCAAAATACCAAATCTCCAACTACTCTAAGCACTATGAGTGCTAAGCAAATTAAAGTAGGTTCATAGGCACAAAAAAGCAATACTGGCAATCAGTCGGAGGGGGAAATAAAAAACGGGGAGGCGACCATAATATCGCCTCCCCGTCAAGGGGAATTTGAGTTCGGGATAGATTTAGGTGCTTTCGCCGACCAATTCTTCGGCTGCATAGGCTTCGCCGCTGGCCTTGAAGGCGTCCATGGCGTCGTACTCGTGTAATTTGTTGCGCAGGGTGCGGGTACTGATGGCTAGTATGGTCGCCGCTTCGGTGCGATTGCCCTTACACGCTTCTAATGTTTTCATGATGAGTTGTTGTTCCATTTCGTGCACCGTCATGCCGACCTGGATACTTTGCCCCTGGCGGTCGGAAGGGCCGGCCCCCAGCTTCTGGGGGAAGTCGGCCGTTTCGAGGATGGTGCCGCGCGCCACTACGACGGCGCGCTCGGTGTAATTCTCCAACTCGCGCACATTGCCGGGCCAGTCGTATTGCACCATCAGCTCGAGGGCATCGTCGGCGATGCCTTCGATGCTCTTGCCGTTTTCCTCGTTGTAGCGGTCGACAAACGATTTGACTAGAGAGGGGATATCTTCGCGGCGCTCGCGCAGCGGCGGCAGGCCGATCTCGATGACGTTGAGCCGGTAGAAGAGGTCCTCGCGGAAACTACCCTCTTCCACTGCCTTTTGTAGGTCGCGGTTGGTAGTGGCGATGATGCGCACGTCGACCTTGATGGTTTGGGTGCTGCCGATGCGTTCGAATTCGCGCTCTTGCAGGACGCGCAAGAGTTTGGCCTGTAGGGAGGGGTCGATCTCGCTGATCTCGTCCAGCAGCAAGGTGCCGCCATCGGCCATCTCGAAGCGCCCCCGCGTCTGTTTGATGGCGCCGGTGAAGGCGCCCTTTTCGTGGCCGAAGAGTTCGCTCTCCATTAGATCCTTGGGCAGGGCAGCGCAGTTGAGGCGGATGAAGGGGCCGCTGGAGCGCGTGCTATTGTAGTGCAGGGCGCGGGCCACCAACTCTTTGCCGGTACCGCTCTCGCCGTTGACCATGACGGTGGCACGGCTGTCGGCCACCGTGTCGATCAGATCGAAGACCTGTTCCATATTGTGGGCTTTGCCAATCATGCTGCCAAAGCTGTACTTGTCCTTGAGTTCGGAGCGCAGGCGGCGGTTTTCGCGCTCGCTGTCCTGGAATTTCAGGGCCTTTTCGACCGTCATTTCGATCTCGGCCGGATCGGCACCCTTCTGGATATAGTCGAAGGCGCCTTTCTGGATGGCCTGGACCGCGTCTTCTATGGTTCCGTAGGCCGTCATCAGCACGATGTGGGTGTCGGGCACCCGGATGCGCGCCTGTTCGAGCAATTCGAGGCCCGTCATATGGGGCATGCGAATGTCGGACAGGATGAGGTTGTATTCGCTGTCGTCCAGCTTTTGCAGCGCGGTCTTGGCGTCGGGTGCGGTGTCGACGTCGTAGTCCTTGCGGATCAGTATTTCGGTGGTTGCTTCGCGGACGTAGGAGTCGTCATCGACGACGAGGATGCGTTTCTTAGCCATAGTATTCCCTCACAGTGGTTATTGTGGCAGTGAAATAGTAAAACAGGTTCCATTGCCCAACTCGCTCTCAACGCGGATTGCTCCGCCGTGGGCATCGATAATCTTTTTGGAGGTGACCAAACCTAGGCCTGTGCCGTCCTCCTTGGTGGTAAAGAAAGGAGTAAAGAGTTTTTCCTGTACTTCGGCGTCCATGCCGATGCCCGTATCGCGGATGCGCAGCAGGGCACGGTGCTTCTGGTCAGCTTCGAGGTCGACGGCAATTTCGATGTCGATATAGCCGCCCTCGGGCATGGCCTGGGTGGCGTTTTGTAGCAAATTGAGGACGATTTGCTGAAACTGTTCTGGATCGATGGCGCAGACGGTGGGTTCGGCCGGGAAGTTGCGGCGAATGGCGATATTTTCGCGTTTGCGCTCGGGGTCGATTTCAAAGAAAGCCGCTGCCTCCTCTACCATGTAGGCCAGATCGACGGGATGGCGGTTGAGTTTCAGCGGCCGAGTGTAATTGAGCAGCCTGGTGACGATGCGGTTGAGCCGGGCCACGCCTTCGGTGATTTTGTGCACCAGGCGGCGGCGCGGATCTTCTCTTTCTAGATCGCGTTCGAGCAGGGCGGCAAAACCGGCAATACCGCCCAGGGGATTGCGTATCTCGTGGGCCACAGTGGCGGCCATTTTGCCCAGGGCGGCCAGGGTGTGGACGCGTTGCAATTCGGCTTCGAGGCTTTTGACCTCAGTCAGGTCGTTGAAAACCTCGACGGCGCCCAGGACATGCCCCTCGTTGTCGCGCACCAGGGAAGTGCTGAAGCCTAAGGAGATGTTGTGGCCGTCGGCCCGCTTGAGTTCCTTTTCCTGATTGGACAGCCCGTTCCCCGATTCCAGCGTGTGGAGCACGGATTTGTCACGGCCGGCGTCCAGACCAATGATCTTGGCGTAGGGCTGGAAGACGACCTCTTCCTGAGTGCGGCCGGTGATGGCTTCGGCGGCGTGGTTGAAAAGCGTGATATCGCCTTCTGGGTTGACCACGACGACACCGCCGCTCAGGCTTTCGAGGATATTGTTGAGGTAATTGCTGATCTGGTCCTTTTCTTCTACCCGCTTACGCAACTCGAGATTGGTCTCCTCAAGCTTGAGGTTGAGGGATTCGAACTTTTCATAAAGTTCGCTATAGGCCTCTCTATACTTGCGTGTGGTTTCCTTAAAGAGGAGGTAAGAATCGGTAAAAGCCTCTTCGAGTTGGGCGTCCGAAGCACCCAATGCCAGAGTATGTTCGGGAAGTTGATCTGCAGGATTCATAAAATATACCTTGCAGGTTAAGGGCGTCCGGAGTGGCGGGAAAAAGCAGGTCCCTTGAGGCGGACCCCTTTGCGGGTCAGCAATTGGTGGTTCTGGTTTTCGAGTTCGAGCAAGGAGCTCATTTGCTGTGCCAGGCGGTCTCTGCATTGGGCATCTACCTGGGCGGGATGGCGGCCGAGTTGGTCGATGTTGGCGCGCAGTTGATTGGTCAGTTCGAGTTCTTGGCGCATGAGGGGAACGAATTCATTTGCCTGAGCACCGCGCTCTAGATGAGTGGCTATATCCTGTGCTAAGCAAATCGCCGCAGCACAATCTATCTCGAGATTTTGCCACAAGTCGTTGTTGGTTTGATGAACTAGAGCGGGATTTTGCGACATCCTTGTGCTACCTTCCGTGGGTTGAACTCTTTAGACAGCTACTTATCAGCAAAAGGAATGCCTAAAGGATAATTTTGCTCATAAAAGAGGAAAAAAAGGCCTATTTTTGCCAATTATCATTCCTCGGCCCTATTTTTGCGAAAATTGAGAATCTGAATCAGAGGAAATCTGGAAATAATTTCCAGCAAAAAGGAAATTATTTCTATGCAGAAATATAGAACAGCCCCAGAGGGGGGGGCAAGAGCTTTTTCTTGAAGTGCTTAATAGGTTGCCGAGGCAGCGCGTTGGCGTCGGCTAGGATCGAGGGAACGGGGGGAGGTGCGTTTGGGTCGACGGTTCCACGCCGCCGCTGGACGTTTTGTTAGAGGCGCTGGCCGCTCAAAGGAAATTTCGGGCTGTTGGTCGAGCAATTGGATCGACGCTTCCGCGCTGCGATGGGTGCGGCGCAGACAGCCCACTGAGCGGACGCACAGGACAATGGCCATCAGGCCGAAGAGGGCCAGACCGAATCCCAGACCAATTTGATAGGAGGTAAAATCCGCCCCGGACAGAGCTATGGAGAGGCCCAGGATGCCGATCATAAACAGGCCTATGGCGATAGCAGCGCTGCGGTAAGCTTGCCAAAAGCTACTGTTTTGTTGCGCTAGATCCGCATCTGATTTTATCGGAAGTTCAAGTTCTTCGGAGATTTGTTTAGTGCCCAAGAGCTGGCGCAGCTGCACGGCGATGGTCTCGTAGCCGTCGGCCAGGCCTAGGAGGCCAGATATCGCAAAGGCAATACCTATAATCAGTCCCGCGCTTCCCTGAAGAAAAAAGGCCAGTGCATGGAGTTGGGCGGGATGAAGCCCCAGGGTCATAATGCTCTGGCCCGCGGCTGTCAGCAATCCGCCTATAATAAATGAGAAAACAAAACGCTTCAAAGAATCGATAGCTCCGGCAGATCCAGGTCGCCCCGGACCTGCCCGCGTCAATTAGTGGACAAAGAAATCAGGAATCCTCTTCTACCTCTACCTCAGCCAGGACGATACGTCCTGTAGCATAGTCGGAAAGGGCTGTGGCCGTAGGGTTGGAATTTTCTTCGGGATTGGCTTGGATACTTTCCATTGTTTGCTCGGTATTGAGTTGTCGCGCGCGTTGGGAAAGGGCGCGGCAAGCGGCATAGGGATTTATGGTTGTTTCCAGTTTAAAATCTACGTTGCGGTCAAACATGAGTCTGGGCATGGTAAACCTCCTGTGACACAAAGGTGAAAGTGGGCCTGGTCAGTATGTAGTGGCAGGACTAACCCCTTTTCAAAACTTAGGTGTCAGTCCACTAATGAGCAAGATTCGCGCCATACGTTTGTTCGCCGGCGAGAATCTCGAAAGTAAGATAATTTTGTGCTGGGGGTAATGGACAGACATAAGCCGAGTCATATGCGCAGTAAGGATTATAAGCTGTATTAAAATCAAGTATATATGTTAAATTGTCAAGGCGGGATAGGGCGGCGTAGCGCCCTCCGCTATAGGTAGATTGACCGTTGGTGGCATCTTTGAACATGATAAACAATTCGTTGTTTTCTAGGCTGCGATGTACCTCCAGCCAGAAGGGTTTTCCCTCTAATTGGGCGACAAAGCGGCCAAATCTTTCCATTGCCATCGAGGTACCATCGGTTGCAGAGACCTGGATTTGTTGACGTCGGCCGTAGATGTGGAGTTCGCCAGCAAGGCGAAAGCGGAGATCGACGGGAAAGTAGTCTAGTCCGGCAAAGTCGGCGCGTTGGGCAGCTGGAAGGGGGGAATCGGTGCCGTAGCGTAGGAGGCTGTCTTTGGCGCTGTGCACTGCCTGAATTTGGGCGATGAGGTCCACCGTTGTTTCCTGAGCGCTGGACCTATTATTAGGTAGAATCCACAAGAGCAGGATGGGCCAGCACTTGGACAAGGTATTTCTCCAGGTTGACATTCGGGGGGCGGTCAATGTATTGTTCTGATCTCCAATAAATTGGAGGAGTTCCACAGCAGAGGAAAATCGCGTCAGGAGCGCGAAAAAGCAATAGGAGGAAACGCAATGTTGCTCAAAGATCGCGTCGCCATCGTCACCGGCGGTAGTTCGGGTATTGGGCGGGGTGTATGTCTGGAGTTTGCCCGCGAGGGCGCCAAAGTGGTAGTGGCCGATGTGCAAGAAGAGCCCAAACGCGGCAAATACCACGAGCAAGATATCCGTACGACGACCGTGGATGAGATCGAGAAATTGGGGTCGCAGGGATTTTTTGTGCAAGCGGATATGGCAGATGAAGAGGATGTGAAAAATCTGGTGCAAAGTGCGGTGGAGCACTTTGGCGGCCTCGATATTCTGGTCAACAATGCCGGTATCTATGTGCCGGGTAGCAGCCAGGAATTGTCGGTGGCCGATTGGGATCGGGTGGTCGGGGTCAATTTGCGGGGGTTGTTCTTATCGACCAAATTTGCCCTGCCTCATTTGTGCGAGTCGAAGGCAGGACGCATTGTCAATATAGCTTCGGTGCACGCTTTTGGAGGTGGGGGCGGGCCGGCTTATGCACCGGCCAAGGCGGGTGTAGTGAATTTGACGCGTGATACGGCGGTTGAGGTAGGAAGAAAGGGTGTTACGGCTAATGCCATCTGTCCTGGCTACATTGAGACGCCAATCCAGGACTATTTGACCCAAGAACAAATCGCCTTTTCACGGGAGCATACGCCGTTGCCGCGCTTGGGCAAACCGCGGGATATTGGGCGCGCTTGCGTGTTCTTAGCTTCCGACGATGCCGAGTGGATCACAGGGGTAGCGTTGCCGGTGGATGGTGGATGGTTGGCACCGCTTTAAAGAAGGAGATGATAGCATGGTTGCAGAACGGAAACTAACTAAAGAAGAAATCCTCAACGCAGCGGCTATACAACGCGTCGTCGACGAAGTGGGTGACGCGGGGGGAGGCAAGGTGGTACTGCCGGAGATGGAACTGGTCCTGGATCGGGGGATACGGCTGCGTTCGGGAGTGGAAGTGGTGGGA
>Ga0114999_10006108_pt1 | contig 14001 bp, 17 predicted proteins | sample ArcticOcean_MG_C_3_FD_89820 | JGI IMG/M metagenome (GOLD analysis project Ga0114999, IMG submission 89820) | Marine microbial communities from western Arctic Ocean - ArcticOcean_MG_CB8_126 | ecosystem: Environmental > Aquatic > Marine > Oceanic | place: Arctic Ocean: Canada Basin | collected...
CTGGGTATGCACACCATCCAGGATCGACCCATGGCGGTCAACGGCGAGGTCGTTATTAGACCTATGATGTATCTAGCCCTTTCTTATGACCGCCGAATTGTAGATGGTAAAGAGGCGGTCACATTCTTGGTAAAAGTTAAAGAAGCAATTGAAGACCCAACCCGTTTGTTGTTCGAAATTTAATCATGAGCGATCACACCTTTGATCTTGTTGTTATCGGCTCCGGACCTGGAGGTTATGTTGCTGCATTTAGAGCTTCACAACTCGGGCTGAAGACTGCCCTAGTAGAAAAAGGAGACTTGGGCGGCACATGCCTGAACGTTGGCTGTATTCCAAGTAAAGCACTGCTTCATTCGACTGAAATGCTCCACTTTGCTGAAAAGAAAGCGGCTGTTCATGGAATTAAACTTGAAGGTATTTCTTTTGATTTGGAAGCAATGATGAATCGAAAGGCGACCGTTGTGAAAACACTTCGAGGAGGAGTCCAAACCTTGGTAACCAAGAAAGGTGGATCCATTTTTCGCGGCTTAGGGGTCATTCAATCTCCTGGTTCAGTCTTGGTAAAACAAGAAGAAGGAGAGATAAATCTCACAACTAAGCATATGATCATTGCCACAGGGTCCACTCCAATAGAATTGCCTTTCCTGCCTTATGACGGGGAGAAGGTGGTATCGAGCGACCAGGCAATCGCCTTTGATTCTGTTCCTGAATAACTCGCCGTTATTGGAGCCAGCGCATTTGGGCTGGAACTCGGGTCTGTATGGGCTCCCTTGGGATCAAAGGTAACTATCATCGAGTACCTACCGAAGATCGCGCCTACTTATGATGATGATATTTGAAAATTGGCTGAGCGTGTATTCAAACGTCAAGTACTCAGGTTTCATACAGGCACGAAAGTGATCAGTGCGGACACAAGTGGCGAAAAACTAATTTTGATGGCCGAAAAAAACGGCAAAAAAATTACAATCGAAGCGGATAAAGTTTTGGTTGCCGTTGGTCGAAAACCAAATTCCACAAACACGGGACTAGAAATAGTTGGAATCAATCTCGATGACAAAGGCCGTATTCCGATCGCCCATGATTTTAAACCGGAAATCCCTGGAATTTACGCTATCGGAGATGTTGTAGCCGGACCTATGCTAGCCCACAAAGCGGAAGAAGAGGGTGTTGCCGTAGCTGAAATTATCGCGGGTAAAGCTGGCCATGTGAATTACGATGTGATTCCGGGCGTTATCTATACAGATCCCGAAATCGCATCAGTTGGTCTTTCGGAACAAGAAGCTAAAGAGCAAAATATTGAGGTGAACACGGGAACGTTTAATTTTTCAGCAAATGGAAGAGCGATCGCTTCAGTTGTTACCGAGGGAATGGTTAAGGTAATCGCCAATGCCAAAACCGATAAGCTTCTCGGCGTCCAAATTTTTGGCCACAGTGCTTCCGAATTAATAGGTGCAGCGGTAACTCATATGGAATATGGAGGGAGTGCCGAAGATCTTGCCCGAACTATTCATGCTCACCCCACCCTATCTGAATCGGTAAAAGAAGCTGCGTTGGCCGCAGATGGTCGTGGTATCCACAGTATTTAAGCTGAGATTAGCCTAGATTTTTCGGGGCCAACCAATCCACTTAGAACCACGCGCTTTCCCACCTACCAGTTCTCCAGAAAGAACGGGTAATGACTAATCTTCGTATCGATTAAATACGAGGGTGCCGTTATGCCCGCCGAATCCCAAATTGTTGCTGATCGCCACGCGGATGTCTCCCTTCACTTTTACGTTCGGGGTGTAATTCAAATCGCACTCAGGATCTTGGTCGTGCAAATTGATGGTGGGAGGAACTTCTCCGGAACGAATGGTATTGATGCAAGTGATTGCTTCTATACCACCAGCGGCACCCAAAAGATGACCCGTCATTGATTTGGTAGAGCTGATTATAACCTTTCTCGCGTTTTCCTCGCCAAGGGAATTTTTGATCGATTTGGTTTCTATACTATCGTTGTAAAGCGTGGATGTCCCGTGAGCATTTACATAATCAACATCTTCGGGCTGCATATCTGCATCCTTTAGAGCAAATTTTATAGCATGAGCCAGGCCTTCACCGGACATTTCAGGCGCAGTGATATGATACGCATCACAGGTAGCACCGTAACCAGAAATTTCACACAGAATGTTGGCCCCGCGTTTCAAAGCATGATCCAATGATTCCAGAACGATCACTCCAGCACCTTCACCCATCACAAAACCATCGCGCCCTTTATTAAAAGGCTGACTCGCCTTTTCAGGAAACTCGTTCTGAGTGCTCATTGCTTTCATCTGACAAAACCCAGCATAAGCTAATCGCGTTATTGTGGCTTCACTTCCACCAGCGATCATTACATCAGCATCACCGTAGCGAATGTGTCTTAAAGCTTCTCCGATTGAATTAGTGCCTGTTGTGCAAGCGCTAACGATTCCGAAATTAGGACCCTTCGCACCGAGTTCAATCGCAACTCGACCACAACCCATATTGGCAATCAACATTGGGATCATAAACGGAGAAACACGACGTGGACCTCTATCAAAAAGGACGGACGATTGGGTTTCAATGGTGTTCATTCCACCGATTCCAGAACCTACAAATACCCCTACACGGTAAGGATCTTCCTTACTCATATCTATCCCGGAATTTTTATATGCTTCTAAAGCAGCGAAGACCGAGAATTGGGTATATCGATCGTTCCGGCGAGCTTCCTTAATATCCATGACCCGCGTCGGGTCCCAGTCAGCTATCTCTCCACCAATCTTACATGGGTACTCCGTAGTATCGAAGGCCTTCACATGACTTATCCCACTAACTCCATTTAACAAGTTGTCGTGGAAGGTATCTGGCGTATCGCCCAACGAAGTGAGCAAACCCATACCTGTAACAACTACACGATTGTTAGATCGGGAGTTATGCATAAGCGGATGGGGCAAACACTCCACTGCCCCAAAATAATATTATTGAGACTTTTCTTTGATGTAAGCGATAATGTTTCCAACCGTCTGAAGCTTCTCAGCGTCAGATTCAGGGATTTCGCCATCGATCTCTTCTTTGAACTCTTCTTCGAATGCCATGATTAGCTCGACAGTATCGAGTGAATCAGCTCCTAGATCATCCAAAAATGAGGCTTCAGGAGTAACCTGCTCTTCATTTACGTTGAGCTGGTTAACGATAATTTCAGTAACGCGTTCTTCTGTTGTTTTATCTGCCATGGTAGGAAGTAGATGTTTTAAATAAATGAGAGTTTATATCGTCATACCGCCGTCAACAGTAAAAACTTGGCCGGTGATATAATTCGCTTCTTCAGAAGCTAGAAATGTAACCATATTGGCAATATCTTTAGGCTCGCCAAACTTTTTAAGCGGAATGTTAGCAAGTAATTGTTGAGCAACATCGCCTTCTTGATACGAGGACGTCATATCAGTCGAAATAAAGCCGGGTGCGACAACATTACAAGTAATAGAGCGTGATGCCAATTCCTTGGCTAAGGACTTGGCCATGGCTATCATGCCAGCTTTAGCACTGGAATAATTGATTTGGCCGGCATTTCCAACGATTCCACTCACCGAACTCACATTAATAATACGACCCCAGCGTTTTCTCGTCATCGGACGAACAAGACCTTTGCACCAGTAAAAGCTACTGCTCAGATTCGTGTTTATGACCGAATGCCAATCTTCCTCGGTCATACGGATTAACAGGCCATCTTTGGTTATTCCTGCGTTATTTACTAAAATATCCACACAACCAAATTCTTCAATAAGTTGCTTACAGCCTGCTGCTACGGCAACGGCATCACTCACGTCTACAGCCAAAGAGCTTGCTTTGCCTCCCTGGGCCTGGATGCCTTCGGCGGCGGCCCCACAGCTTGCTGGATTTAAACTTACACAAACTACGTGGACACCTTCTGCGGCCAAGCTTTCAGCAATGGAGCGCCCGATTCCTCTACCAGCTCCGGTAACAACCGCAACACGTTCATTAAAAGTCAGGTTCATAAAGCGGGAAGTGGGACACAAATTGTAGGGCCAATCAAGTGAAAATATTGCGAAGACGAGCAAAGACTTTTTGCCATATGAAACGAGTCTAATAGACGTCTCGAAGGTAACGTTTATCCTTCTTCAATTGTTTGAAAAAAACGATCGCCTCATCTTCACTAAGCCCGCCGTGTTCTTGAGCGATCTGGTGGAGAGCTGCATCGACATCCTTAGCCATCCATTTGGCATCCCCGCGTACAAAGGAAGGAAGCGCCGTCCTCGATCCACTGCCAGAGAGCCTCACCAGACTCAAGTATCTTATCCTGGACATAGACCTTGTTCTCTTGGTCTCGAGACCAAGCAAGATCCAGACGATCAATATGCCCATTTTCGTTCATAGCTTCGAGCTCTTAGCCGTAGAGGTAATCGGTAGCCGCATGCCGATCCCCAAAAAACAACCAGTTTTTACCTCTAGACTTCGAAGCAATCCGCTGCTGAAGAAATGCCCGAAAAGGGGCAATCCCGGTTCCTGGGCCGACCAAGATGATGGGAATTGAATCGTCTTCAGGTAATCTAAAATGGGATTTCCCTACAAAATGATTGCCAGCCTAATAGTTGCTATAAGCATCTCTAACGCTAATCTCGAATCCCGATCAATGAAAGCTCCATTATCTACTTTACTCTCGGAAAAACAAGGCGGTATCTATTCCTTATCCCCAGATGCCACGGTTCGGGAAGCTACACATATGATGAACGACCATCACATTGGAAGCGTGGTTGTGCTTGAGGAGACCAAATTAGTTGGCATATTCACGGAACGGGATGTAATGAAACGGATAGTGATGAACGCTCTCGATCCCTGCGTTACTTTAGTGGGCCAGGTGATGACAGAAAAAGTTACCACGGTGCCGCTCACGACCACAGTAGGTAAAGCTTTGGAATTGATGGTTACAATGCGGCTGCGGCATTTGCCTGTTATGAAGGATGGCGAACTTGCGGGCGTGATTTCCATCAGAGATCTCACGGGATGCATCTCAAAATCCTTCGAATTTGAGGCGGATACTCTTTGGAGCTTTATTAATAGCGGTTTCCCCCACGCTGTATCGGGTATCAAATAAGAAATCCCATAAGTGGATGCATTCGTGCCAGGGTAAGCTGGCCAATTCGCGCCAAGCATCGTGTAAACCGATTATCGATCTTGTAGTTGTTTTTTTGCTACACCGTATAATACTGCCTTTACAAAAAAGCGAGGTTTGGATTCGACCTCTTATTTGGCGGCATGCAAACACAGCTGAAAATACGGGGCTCCTACCGGACTTCCACAGCTGAATAATGGGTCTGGAACCGCTTCTTACCGGCTCCATTCGAATTGAATCCGATGGGGCTTGACATAGTAATTTTCCAGATTAGCTGTATAAATTCTTTGATTGCGCATTCGGACAAACTTATTGAGAACTAACGTGGGATCTTACAAGATAAAACACGGATTGGACTTAAGGCTCATGGGTTCGCCCAAGCCAAGCATCGCAGATGCATTCAATAGCCGATCCGTTTCAATTTATCCACAGGAGTTCGAAGGGATCAAACCGCGACTCCAGGTTAAACAAGGAGATATCGTCAAACGTGGTGGTCTTTTGTTTTTCGATAAAAAAAATGAAAGACTGCAATTCAGAGCTCCGGCTGGAGGCAGAGTTTCGTCGATTAAGCTGGGTCCTCGACGGGCGGTCACCGAGATTGAGATAGAAGTAACATCCAACGAGGAGGTCGAAACTTTCAAACGGTTTACTCAAGAACAGATACTCACGCTATCTCGAGACGAAATCTTAGCTCAACTTCTTGAGACGGGCTACCTCGCTTACATCATGCAGCGCCCGTTTTCCAAAATCGCCGATCCTGAAGTAAGGCCCAAGTCGATATTCGTAAACGGCATGAATACGGCTCCCTTTCAACCGGACATTCATATCGCCGTCGCAGGCGATGAGGAAGCGTTTCAAGCAGGACTCAATACATTGACACGCTTAACAAATGGTAGCGTCAACCTGTGTCTGGCGGAAAACCCTACACGCCCCTCTTCTGCTGTCATGCAAGCGAACCATGTCGATATACACACGTTCAGCGGTCCTCATCCGTCGGGCAATGCCAGCGTACACATTCATCATATCGACCCCATTAGTCCAGGTGACCAGGTATGGGTGGCTGGCGCATTGGATGTCATCCAAATTGGAAAACTTTTTCTGGAAGGGGTCTTGCCAGTCACAAAAGTAATCGCCGTAGGTGGTAATGGGATACAGGAGTCTGGCCGTCAGTATTATCGCACTCGAATTGGCGGTAGGCTTGGGAGTTTACTCGATGGGAAATACGTGCAGGAAAGTCAGCGGATCCTTTCCGGTGATGCGCTGAGTGGGATTCAGATTCAAGCGGACGAGCATCTCCGGTTTTATCAATCCAGCATCACAGTTATACCAGTCGGCCGGGAACGCTCGTTTCTCGGATGGATGTTACCCGGATGGAATCAGTTCAGCACTTCTAAACTCTTCCTCTCAAGCTGGTTCAGGCGCAGCGCCTTTTGGAACTTGAATACCAATTTGAACGGGAGTCATCGTATTATGGTGCTGACTGGGCTGTACGACCAATACCTGCCCATGCGTATCATGGTAGATTATCTGGTCCGGGCCGTGCTGGCCCATGATACCAACGAGGCAGTCAAACTGGGCATTCTGGAAACCGATCCGGAGGACTTTGCCCTGTGTTCCTACGTTTGTCCTTCCAAGATGGATATTATGGGGGTTATTCGGAGCGGATTGAAGGAAATCGAGGAGGAGGGTCTGTAGTATGAAATTTCTTCTCAAGCTGTTTGAAAAACAAAAGTCTCTTTTCGAACCAGGGGGAAAGCTGGAGAAGCTCTACCCACTTTACGAAGCAACCGATACCTTCCTCTTTACTCCAGCCGATGAGACCTTGCAGGCACCCCATATGAGGGACGCCCGTGACATGAAACGCACCATGGTCACGGTCCTGATCGCCATGATGCCATGCGTGCTTTTCGGAATCTGGAGGGCAGGTCATCAGCACAACGTGGTCAATCAGATTTCCAATACCGGCTTCATCGAGGATATGATTCAAGGCAGTCTATTGGTTCTTCCCATTATTGTGGTATCCTACGCGGTTGGAGGGGCATGGGAAACGCTCTTCGCGATTGTGCGTAAGCATGAGATCAACGAAGGGTTCCTGGTAACCGGTATGCTCTTCCCTCTAACACTTCCCCTCACTATTCCACTGTGGCAAGTCGCTGTGGGCATCTCATTCGGAGTGGTTATCGGCAAGGAGATTTTTGGGGGCACTGGTTTCAATGTGCTGAATCCGGCATTAACTGCCCGTGCCTTTGTATTTTTCGCAGCTCCCAAAACAATGAGCGGGGATGGAATTTGGACCAGCGTGGTAGACAATGCCCAGGTCATCGACGGGTTTACCGGAGCGACACCCCTGGCTGTTGTCGCGCAATCCCCAGACAGTGCCAATATTATTCAAACACTGCAGAGTGCAGACTTTGGTGATGGGTTTACCTGGATGCGGCTTTTTCTGGGAGATTTCGGTGGCAGCATCGGCGAATCTAGTGGTCCGGCTTGTTTGATCGGCGGCGCCATTCTTATTGTGTCTGGCGTGGGTTCGTGGCGCATCATGTTGTCTTGCGTCATTGGCCTGGCCGCGGGTTCATTTCTCATGAATGCGGTTGGCAAATCAGGAGATTTTATCGCTTTCACCCAACTGCCCTTTCACTATCATCTGGTAATGGGAGGCTTTCTCTTCGGTGCGGTATTCATGGCCACGGATCCCGTTTCCGGGTCCGCAACGAACCAGGGAAAGTGGATCTACGGCTTTATGATCGGATTGTTGGCCGTCCTTATTCGCGTAGCCAATCCCGCCTATCCCGAGGGAGTGATGTTGGCCATTTTATTCATGAATGTAATGGCTCCGCTGATTGACCACTTCGTGCTTAAGGCACATGTTAAAAGTAGAGAGCTTTATTTGAGGAGATTTAAACCTCATGTTTAAAGAAGATTTAAAAACGATTAAGTTCGCAGCCATCATTTGCGTGGTTTGCAGCCTGATCCTGTCCACCACTGTCGCCCTTTTAAAAGAGCGACAGGATGACAATGTTGAGTTGGACCGAATGACCAATGTGCTCAAGGCGTTTGGTCAACCCATCACCAACTACGATGGTAAGCCACTTAACAAGGAAGAAGTGGACGGCATCTTCGCTGAACACATAGAGGAAATTATTGTAGACAAGGAGTCGGGCGATATTCTGGAAGGTAAAACCAGTATCGACCTTTCCCATAAGGAACGCAAAGCGAAGACTTCAAAAGACAGAACCATGCTTCCCCTCTACCAATGGATAGAAGATGGCAAGGTCACCCAATATGCATTCCCCATTTCCGGAAGCGGACTCTGGTCTATCCTCTATGGATACCTGGCCGTCGATGGTTCACTCACCAAGTTTCAGGGAATCACGTTTTACAAGCATAAGGAAACTCCAGGCATGGGGGCGGAAATAGTGAAGCCATGGTTCCAGGACCAATTTAGGGGAAAAGTGTTTTTCAAAGATGGCCAATTAAAGCGTTTCGAAGTTAAGAGGGAGGGGGCTTCACCGGAGGATCCGCATGCGGTTTCAGGAATCAGCGCAGCTACAATGACGGGCAACGGTATCAACGTATTTATCAATAGAGACTTGGCTTTTTATGAAAGGTACTTCAGCAAAATACGTGGAAAGGAAGGTGTAAGAGATGGCTAAAATGAAACAGATCATATTGGACCCACTCTCAGACAACAATCCGATCACCATTCAAGTGCTCGGAATTTGCTCGGCCCTGGCCGTGACCATCAAGATGGAAACAGCCTTCGTAATGGCCTTGGCCCTGACCTGTGTGCTGACCTGCTCCAACTTTATTATTTCTACCCTGCGGAATGTTATTCCACACAAGATTCGCATGATCGTGGAGATGATGGTGATCGCTTCCCTGGTCATTTTAGCCGACAATGTTCTCAAGGCCTACATGTACGACATTAGTCGTCAGCTCAGCATATTCGTAGGGCTGATTATAACCAATTGCATCGTGATGGGACGTGCGGAAGCCTTTGCCTTGCAGAATCCGCCGAGAACGTCGCTCATCGATGGTCTGGGCAACGGGCTGGGTTACAGCATCGTGCTGATCATCGTAGCTTCCATACGTGAGATATTGGGATCGGGAACCTGGTATGATATTCGAGTCATGCCATCCTTCTATGAGGGTAACGGCCTGGTCATGCTGGCTCCGGGTGCGTTTATTATCATCGGCCTGCTCATCTGGGTGCAGAGAAGCGTAATCAAAAAATTCGAAAACGATTAGGAGGCAAGGTATGGAACTTATCAATTTAGCCGTTAAAGCGATCTTCATCGAAAACATTGTATTAGCCTATTTCCTGGGCATGTGTTCATTTCTGGCCCTTTCCAAGAAAGTGGAAACCGCCACAGGGCTGGGTTTGGCCGTTATCTATGTCCTGGGAATTACCTGTCCTTTGAACTGGGTCATTCATGAGTACCTGTTAAAGGACGGTGCCCTGGCTTGGACCGGGAATGAGACACTGGCGTCACTCGACCTGTCCTTCCTGGGCTTGATCCTCTTTATCGCCATCATCGCTTCGGTGGTGCAATTCGTGGAAATGGCCTTGGACAAGTTCTTTCCTCCTCTCTATCAGTCTCTCGGCATCTTCCTGCCGTTAATCACGGTGAATTGTTCGATCCTGGGAGGATCCTTGTTCATGGTCGAACGAAACTACAACTTCGCTCAATCAACCGTGTTTGGATTATCGGCGGGCTTTGGCTTCTTTCTGGCCATCGTGGGAATGGCAGCAATTCGGGAGAAAATCAGATACTCAAATATTCCGGCGGGTCTCCGGGGCCTCGGCATGACGTTCATCCTCACCGGGTTGATGTCCATCGGGTTCCTCTGCTTTTCTGGGATCAAGCTTTAGTCGCCATGGTAACCGTGTTCGTAATCGCCAGCGTCGTTGTATTCACCGGAAACATCACTTTCCTGGTGATCTGGTTAATGATTTCTTCGGAAATACTGTCACCGGGAGGAGAGGTCACCGTCGACATCAATAACGGGAAAAAGAAGCTCAAGATTAAACCGGGAAGCACCCTGCTGGCCGCCTTGGCCAACGAAAGCGTCTACCTGCCATCCGCCTGTGGCGGAGGAGGCACTTGCGCGATGTGTATATGTCACGTGCACGAAGGGGGAGGCAGCATTCTGCCCACCGAGACCGGTTACATCTCAAAGAAAGACGCACGGCAAGGCATGCGCCTGGGCTGTCAGGTAAAAGTCAGAAACGACATGAAGGTTTCGGTGCCCGAGGAAGTCCTGGAAATCAGAAAGTTTGATGGCACGGTACGATCCAATAATAACGTGGCCACCTTCATCAAGGAGCTGACGTTGGATCTGCCACCCGGGGTGGACCTGAATTTCCAGGCTGGCGGGTACATTCAAATCGACATCCCCAAATATAAGCTGTCATTCGAGGAGTTCGACGTAGAAGAGGAATATCGGGAGGATTGGGATCGATTCAACTTCTGGCAATTGTCCGGCAATAATCGCGAAGCCTGCTTCCGCGCCTACTCCATGGCCAATCACCCGGCCGAGGGCAATCAGGTAATGCTCAACGTGCGAATCGCTACACCGCCCCGGAATCTGGACGTCCCTCCCGGAGTGGCCTCCAGCTACATGTTCAACCTGAAGCCCGGAGACCAGGTACAGGTCAGCGGCCCCTTTGGTGAGTTTTTCGCGAAAGAGTCTGAACGCGAAATGGTCTATATCGGCGGTGGCGCGGGCATGGCGCCCATGCGCAGCCATATATTCGATCTTTTTCACACCAATCGGACCACCCGGAAGGTCAGCTACTGGTATGGCGCTCGCTCACTGCGTGAAATGTTCTACACAGATCATTTTGAAAAGATCGAAAAAGGATTTCCCAATTTCTCATATCATGTGGCCTTGAGTGAACCTCAGCCCGAGGACGAGTGGACCGGCCCCACCGGTTTTATTCACGCCGTTGTCCTGGAACAATACCTGGACAAACATCCGGATCCTTCGGAAATCGAATATTACCTTTGTGGTCCCCCACTCATGATCGCGGCCGTACAGAAGATGCTCTACGATCTTGGCGTCGAAGAAGAGATGATTGCTTATGACTCGTTTGGTTAATCGAGGCATTGCGATTAGATTCAAAAGGCAACGCTGCCTGGTATCCAACCGCTCACTCCATCCCTGATAATCCATGCCGTTTGTTCTTCAGCCGCGCCGGCTAAATGTGCGCAAAACCATTTTTGTAGCCACCGTGATAATTGGCCTGATCATTTGGATGGTAGTGAGGGATGCGCCCGCGCCAGATAAACTTTCCTGGCAAGGTTTCACTATGGGGACCACCTATTCAATCAAGGCTCTCAATTCGGGCCTGGGAATTAAGGAGTTCATGGATCTGCGCGACGACATCCAAACGTTGCTTGAAGATCTCAACGACCAAATGTCCACCTACAGGGATCAAAGTGAAATCAGCCGATTCAATCGAAGCCAATCCACCGGCCCGTTCACCGTGTCTGACGCTTTAGGGAAGGTGACCCGCGCCGCCCTGCAGTTGAGCGAGGAATCTGGAGGAGCATTCGATCCTACTCTGGACCCGTTAATCAACCTGTGGGGCTTTGGAAACCGCAAACCATCTGGCAGACTGCCAATCAATACAGAAATCGCGGAAATGCAGAAGCATATCTGCTTTCAATACTTGAAAAGTCCCTCACCGACCCAGATACAAAAAGCCTTGCCCGGGTTGCAGATAAATTTGAATGCCATCGCTAAGGGATATGCCGTGGATGTGGTATCTGAGCTATTATTCAACAGAGGATTGCACAATACCTTTGTGGAGATCGGTGGTGAAATCTACACGCGAGGGCTTGGCCCGGGGGAAAAGCCCTGGTCTATTGGCTTAGAAGCACCCAATCCCCATGCACTGCCGGGAGAAAGCCTTACCACCACTATTTTTTTGCAAAACAAGGCCGTAGCAACTTCCGGCAATTACAGGAATTTTATACTGGATGAGGATGGGAACACCCTGTCTCACATTCTGGATCCTCGGACGGGTCGACCTGTTGAACACCGCCTGGCCAGCGTATCAGTAGTGGCAAAGACCTGCGTGCTCGCTGATGGTATCGCCACGGCCTTGTTCGTTATGGGAGATGTAGATGGCTTGAAATGGGTCGAATCCTATCCGGACGTCGAGGCACTTTTTATTTCGGTCGAACAGGACGGTAGCTTTGGCCAATCAAGCAGTTCAGGATTCGCCTCCTACCGGACTAATACCATTTTAGAATTGAAATGACAAAATGGCGCTGCTTCCAGATTGAGCTGCACCCTGTGTGCATTGTAAATGAAAAGAGGTATAATAGGTAGGGCAACAGGACACTCCAGTCCTGGCCTCATTCAGATACTTCGACTTCCTGGTTTTCTGCGCGTTCGCAATCAGGTACCTGTTTGTCCAGACAGGCAGGACAACGGATCTTCTCGCCACGAAACATCATACTGGCTCCGCCACAATGGGTGATACTCTTTCTGCGAAATATCACGCCTATGGCCATCGCCGATATACCAAGGGCGATTAGCAGGATGGCCAAGAGGAAATGCAGTAAAAAATCCATGGTCTTTAAATGTCCGCCTCATGCAAACAGGCTAAATCTATAGGGAAGTCCCCCTGAGTCAATCGCTATCCATATGCGCCCTAGTCGAAACAGTCGCCTCCATGCCGTGCCTTGAATCAATGTAAAAGACGACCTCAAAGCACAGCATAACCCTATTGCGGTTTACGGAATGAAACACAGACCTTGATCGCCTTCTGCTCCCTCAGCAAGGTCACTCCCTCTGCGTAGCGGTCAAGTGGGAGCGTTGTGGTGATCAGGGGATCCAGTTTTAAATTGCCCGCCACGATGTGAGAGAGTGCGGTTTCGGCAGCGCCTTTATTGTGCGAGCCGTAACCGACTAAATGTAATCCACGACACCAATGAGTGAAACCAAAGTTCACGTTGTCACGAAGGACGCCGAAGAGGGCTACGACATCGACGGTGCGATGCATGAGGTATTCGACGGAGACTTTTAAGCCGGTGTAATCGATGGCCAGGTCGATGGCATCCGGGCTAAATCGAGTGTGGGTAAAGCGTTCTCATCGGTGGGGTCTAGAACTCGATCAGCGCCAAGATTGGCTGCCAGTTCGCGCCGTGACTCCACCGGATCGAAGGCGATGACGTCCGCCAAGGCTTCAGTCTATTTCTTCGATGATGTGGGAGTAATGATTGTTGTATTCATAAGATTGTAAGTTCAGGTGATTCGTTCGCCTCTGACAATCCTCCCATGTCATCATTCAGAGGCTCCCCAAGCTGGGTCTTTTCTTCCTCGGCTTCCACTCTATTGGCAAATGCAAGCAGTGAATTTCTAGTCGGCAAAGCCAAAGATCATTTCGAAATTAAGGCTTCTCGAAAAGAAATGGGACAATCCGTTCTGGGTAGAGTTATCGATTCATCTCCTGACGCTCCCAATGCTTTTAGGATAGTATCGACATCCTCACTTTGATTGGAAGGGTACACTCCCAGGGAATCTCCACAGGTATAAACAAGATTGCTACCCGTAAGATCCACCACAAAGTGTCGGGTATCTTTTGAACTCCCTTCTTTATATAGTGGGGAGTATTCGGTTAGCTTTGCTAGAAATGGATTGTTTTTGTCGTATTGTGATTCTACTTCAGCATCCATAATTAAGGCGGATTTAATACAGACACAAAATACTGTCCAAAATTACACTAACCAATTTCAATTTTCAGAAACATCCTTCGGTGCGGACCTGGCACATCGGTAACACATTTACCGGGCACATAGGTTACAGTCAAACTGGGCGTTATGCCTTTAAAAACTGTAAACCTAATGGATCAA
>Ga0114999_10006109_pt1 | contig 13999 bp, 13 predicted proteins | sample ArcticOcean_MG_C_3_FD_89820 | JGI IMG/M metagenome (GOLD analysis project Ga0114999, IMG submission 89820) | Marine microbial communities from western Arctic Ocean - ArcticOcean_MG_CB8_126 | ecosystem: Environmental > Aquatic > Marine > Oceanic | place: Arctic Ocean: Canada Basin | collected...
CGGTCGCGGGCAATTCTCGGGCCAGCTCGGACGGAGTCACCAGTGGCTCCGTGCTGGCAATGTGAAGATCGCTCGTTTGCTGGGGCATCACGAGATCCTGAAACTACTCCCGGCGGTGTTCTGGGGGTCACCGGGCATTCCCATATCCATGCGCGACCGAATCGGTTGCCGAGCCTGCCGGCTTGACTGACGATTCGCTGCGCATCGTTAACCGTAACGCCCAACTAGCGTTGACCGCATCAGTGACGAACCGCCTCGAACGCGGCTAGTCCTCGGGCGGGAACTCGTCCGCCCACAATGACGACGACTTCTTCAGGTGCCGCATCTGCGTCAACGTCTTCGCGATCAGCGTGCCGTCTGGCTCCAGCAGCCGTGACTCGTGCCACGAGTACTCGGACTTCGGCGACGAACCAAGCGCCACCAGTTCGCTCTCGCTCACGTAGTCATGATCCAGGAACACCGGGCCGCCCACGTACTTCACCTCCTGCGAACCGAGCATGCTAACCACGCTATCGGTTCGCAGACCAAGCTCGCCAGACGACATCCCGGCAGCGCCGTGGACGTTCGCCGGATTCGCGATCGGACCGCCCCAGGGCGATGCCGTCGTATACCACTCGGCAGGCATCGTCGGCATCGAAGGCTCCTGAGCGATCTCTCTGTCCAGCCGCACCGACACGCGCTTCGTTACGGTGCCCACGTCATACCCAGCCAGGATCCGGCAATCATCCGCGCCGTGGGTATTGGACACCATCTGCCGCGCAAGCGACGCGCCCAGTGGGTCGCCAAGCTGCGCGGTGCCGTTCACCAAGTGAAGCCCGTCTTCGCGTTCCACCCAGATCTGCACCTGCTCGTCGGCGCCGTTCAACTCCGGCTCCTGCAGGCCGATCCGCACCCTGTCGCCGTGCATCGTCGGCTTGATGAACATCACCGCGAACCCGCCGACCTCGAACCAGCGCTGACCGAACCCGGCCAGCAGTACGCGCGGGAACTGCTGCACGTGCGTCGTGCCGCGGACCACCCCGCCCTGGAAGCCGACACGCCGCGCCACCTCGTCGCTCTGAACAGCCCCCACCACATCCGCGTGCACGTTGATTACCTCATAGAACGGTGTGTACAGCGCGCCGTCGTCCTCGACAATTTCGCCAACATCGTATTCGGTATTCATGAAAACCCCCTCGATATACGCGATGCGCAATCGTACCCGCGTTCCGTGCCCCAGGCAGCTTCAATCGCGGCTCTCCGGCACGTCAGCCCGGCGGCGCCGCCGCACTCGCTGCGTCCGCATCTTGCTCCACGAAGCGGACGATCGGACGGCCGGCCGTTCGCAGGATGAACGCGAGCGCGCCGGCCAGGATCACCAGCGTCCCCGCGACGAACACCCAGCGAGTCCCCATCAGATCGTTCACCACGCCGCTCAACATCGAGCCTGCGAGGATACCCGACCCGAACGAGGTCGACTGCAGGCTCATCACCGTCGCCATCCCCAGCCCGCGTCCAATGTCCACCTGCAGCGCCTGCATCGACACCTGCGCGATCGAGTTACCCACCCCTACGCCGAGCATGAAGCCCGCGAGGATCAGCCAGTACTGGTCGAACAGCGCGGGCACCAGATAGCCCATCGCCACCAGCATTGATCCACCCAGAATCAGCATCCGACGACTGAACCGATCGGCCAGCATGCCGGAAATCGGTTGCATCATGCCGTTCGTCACCTGCTGCACCGCCAGCACACACCCGACCATCGTCGCGGTCGCTCCCAGCTCGTTCTCGAGGTAGATAGCGACGAACGTAAAGCTGGCGCCCATCGCGAAGGTGAGCGACGTCCCCACCAGGTACAGCCCCTGCACATACGGGTGCCGCAGAATCCGCGACCACGGCACCGGCGGCGGGGCGGCGATGTCCCCGCTCCGAACCCGATTCGACCTCGGCAGCAACAGTGCCACGAGCATCGACGAAGCGGCGAACATCGCCGCCATGCTCACAAAGACGGCGTCAACGTCGTACCAGTCGCGGATCACTCCGGACAGCAGCGGGCCCACGCCCAGTCCCGAGGCGATGAAGATCCCAAATGCCCCCATATACCGGCCCTCGGAGCCCTCCGGCGCCAGGTCACCCACGTACGCCTGTGATAGCGAGAAGATCAGCGCCGAGCCGATCCCGGAGAACGCCCGGAACGTGATCGTCCAGAGCACCGTGTCCGTGTAGTACCAACCGAGCGCCGTCACCACGTACGAGCCCAGTCCGGCGACGATGAAGATTTTTCGTCCGTAGCGGTCCGCCAGCCGTCCGCTGAACGGGCTGATCAAGAGTTGCGTGACCGCGAACGCGGAGAACGCTAAGCCGATCTCCGCGCCAGACGCCCCCTGCGCCTTGGCATAGACCGGCAGGATCGGCGTCACCATGCCGATCCCCATCATCCCCGTGAACATGGCCAGCGCGAGCGTCAGGAAGGGACGACTCAACACCAGACAATGCCTTTCGCGGGACGAACGAATAAGTGTTCATCGTCTCGCGCCCGCTCGCTTCGGGCGACTTGCTCGCGGGCTACGGGTGTAGCCCGCTGAGGCTCGGCGCGCGGCCACGCCACGATGAATACGCGAGCGCCACGAGGAAGAACACGACGCCGATCAGCACCACCGTCGCACCAGATGACACGTCGGCGTACCAGCTCACGTAGATGCCCAGCATGCCGCTCGCCGCGCCCGTAGCAACCGAAATGATCACCATCCGATGGAACGAGTTGGTCAGCAGCCGGCCGACGATCGGCGGAATTACGATCGCGGCTGCGATCATCGTTACGCCCAGCACCTGCATCGAGACAACCACCGTGCCAGCCAGCGCCAGCGAGAACAGCGCGTCCATCCAACCGGTCGGTACGCCGAAGAAACGCGCCACGTCCGGATCGAACGTGATGAACAAAAATTGCCGATAGCTGAGCAACACCACCAGTACCACCAGCGCCGCCACCAGCGCGATCGCCACTAGGTCGCTGTCGCTCACGCCGAGGATGTCGCCGAACAGCGCCGCATCGAAGCTCCTTGTGAAGGTGCGGTAGCGCGAGATTAGCGCGATGCCCAGCGCAAAACTAGCGGTGGTGATGATGCCGATCGCTGCGTCGGCGCCGATCGTCGGGCGGCGGCGCGTCGTGAGATTAATCAGCAGCGCGGACAAGAACCCCCACAGGCTGGCGCCAACGTAGAAGTTGATCGACATCACGTAGCTGACCACGGCACCGCCGAAGATCGCATGCGACAGCCCGTGGCCAATATAGCTCATCCGCCGCAGCACGATGTAGACGCCCAGCAGCCCGCAAAGCCCACCGACCAGCGTCGCCGCGATCAGGCCGCGCACGAAGAACTGGTACTCGAACGGCTCAAACACCTGCATCTCCCTCGCCGCTCGCTGCCGGCGTCACCTCAACAAGGCCTGCCGCATGCGAGTGGCCCGCGCCGCCGTGGCGAGCACGTCCGAGCTGGTGCGGCCGCTCGGCAACCAGCGTCATCCCCTCGTACTCCAACACCGGCATCTCCGCGCCGTAGGTCGCGCTCAGAATTTCCGGAGTGAACACCTCGCGCGGTGAGCCCGTCGCCATCACCGTCTCGTTCACGCAGATCACCCAGGGGAGGTGCGCCGCCACCGCGTTCAATTCGTGGGTCGTTAGCACGATCGTGATCCCCTGGTGATTGAGATCGTCCAGCAAGTGCAGCACCTCGTCACGTGTGCGAATGTCGACGCCGCTCGTCGGCTCGTCCAGCAGCAGCAGCGACGGCTCGTGCGCCAGCGCGCGTGCCAAGAAAACACGCTGCTGCTGGCCGCCTGAGAGTTCGCGGATGTGCCGCTTCCGAAATTTCCCAATGCCTAGGCGGTCCATCAACTCGTGTGCTCGCTCGCGCTCCTCGCGTGAGGGCCACGGCAGCCAGCGCCGCGCGCCGCCGCCCATCAGCACCACCTCTTCCGCAGTCACCGGAAAGTTCCAGTCCACCGTCTCAAGCTGCGGCACATAGGCAATCCGCGCCGCGGCCGCGGCCGCCGGCTGTCCGGCCACACGCACGCTGCCTGCGTAGACGTTCGTATCGCCGAGGATCGTTCGCAGGATCGTCGACTTGCCCGCGCCAGACGGTCCAAGTAGTCCAACGAAATCCCCGGCTTCGATCTCGAAGCTCACATTGTGAATCACCGGGCCGCGCTGATAGCCAGCCGCCACACCCTCGAACTCGACGAGCGAGCCAACATCTCCGGGCAGATGTGGCATCGGATGCAACATCAGCGCGTCCCCTTTCCCAGATCGAGGCCAGTGAACGCCTTGGCGCTGCCACCGAGCGCGGTAATCATCGACTCCATGTTCGCCACCATCATCCCGATATAGCTGTGATCGGGGTCGCCCGACTCACCTGGTAGGTCGTCATCGCGCAGATCCGCGACGAAAGTTGCGCCGGTCGCCTTCGCTATCGTCTCCAGCACATCGCTTGGGAAGACCTCAGAGCCAAACACCGCAGGAACCCTCGCCTCCGCCACTTGGTCAATCAGCGACGCCAGCTCACGCGGCGACGGGTCCGAGAAGTCCGAGGGCTGCACCGCACCGAGCACCTCGAAACCGTAGCGCAACGAGAAATACGGCCACGAGTCGTGGTATGTCACCAGCTTGCGTTGCCCCTCTGGGATGGTTGCCACCGCCTCGATGATCGCCGCGTCGAGTACCTCGATCCGCTCGCGGAACTCTTCGAGGTTCGTCGCGTAGAAGCTGGCGTTGTCCGGATCAAGGCGCTCCAGCTCCGCCTCGATCAACTCCGCATAGCGCAACCCCAGGATCGGGTCTGTCCAGAGATGCGGGTTCGGCTTGCCCTCGGTCTCTGGGAACGAGAAGTCGAAGATCCACTGCTCTGCCGTCACCGTCTGGTTGCCGAGTAGCAGAATCACCACGTCATCCGGCTTGTTCACCTCGGCCATCCGCAACAGCGGCTGCTCGAGTTGCAAGCCGTTCAGGACGATCAGGTCCGCGGCGATCACTGTCCGCGCCACGGACGGCGCGGGCTCGTACGTGTGCGAGTTCATGCCCTCTGGGACGACTCCATCGAGCTTGATCCGCTCCCCGCCAATCGCATCCGCGATGCTGGTAATCGGCGAGATCGTTGTCACGACGCGCAGGCGCTGATCCTCGGCGTGCTCGTCGCCACCGCCGCAGGCGACGCCAATGATGCCAGCTGCGACCAGAACCACCATGAGGACTCGGTACACGCGAGTTTCCAGTTTGCTGACTCACCGCCGCTGTGGCAGCAGTATCCAGTTTTTGCGAAAAATTGCAACAATGATCGCTGGAGTTCCATCGTGGTGGCCCGTCCGGCCACCGGTAGTCCGGGCTACGGACAAAAAAAGCCCGCCTACCGGCGGGCTATCACCCTGCAAGTGATCAGCACAGAGCTACCAGCTCGACTTCTTCACACCGGGCAATAAGCCCTGGTTCGCCAGTTCACGGAACACGATCCGCGATACGCCGAACTTGCGCATGAACGCGCGAGGACGACCGGTCACACCGCAGCGACTGACGTAACGCGTCGGGCTACCGTCGCGCGGCATCTTGTTGAACCGACCGTACGCAACTTGCTTCTCGTCGAGCGTTGCATTCGGGTCGTTGATGATGGCGCGCAATTCAATGCGCCGCTCGGTTTGACGCTCAATGAGCACCCGCCGTTGATCGTTCCGTACCAGTTTCGATTTCTTAGCCATAGACCCCATGCCTGATTTGCGCGCGAAAACCGATTATGGACGCCCACACTTCCGTGAGCAAGCGGAACATGACCCGTCGGAGCTAGCTTGCGATTCTCTAGCTGGCTGACAGAGAGCGACTCGCTGCGTAGTATCCGCCCACCCGTAATCCGTCTACCAAAGGGAGATCAGCGATGGCGTCTGGCCCGCTCGATGGCGTTCGAGTGCTTGAGTTCACACAGATTATCGCTGGACCGCTTTCCTGCCAGCTCCTCGCAGATCTCGGTGCCGATGTGATCAAGATCGAACCGCCGAATGGCGAGCCGTGGCGCCTCAATGCCCAGTTCATTCCACTCGAATCCAAGACCTATCAGGCCCTCAATCGCGGGAAGAAATCTCTGGCGATCGACCTTGGCCACCCGGATGCGCGCGACGTCATCTACAAGCTACTCTCAGACATCGATGTGGTGGTCATCAACTACCGGCCGGACGTACCCGCGAAATTGGGCATGGACTACGAAACTCTGCGGGAAATCAAGCCAGATCTGATCTACGCGGACAACACCGCCTTCGGCCGCAAGGGCCCTTGGGCGAACCGCCCCGGCTACGACATCGTCGTCCAGGCCGCCTCCGGGCTGATGTCTGGCCTCGCTAAGTTGGACGACCGAGGTAATCCGAAGGTGGGCGGTGCCTACGCTGATTACACCACCGGCTACTCGATTGCGCTGGCCGTCAGCTCCGCGCTCTTCTATCGCGCGCAGACCGGCAAGGGACAAATGATCGAGACCTCGCTGCTGATCAACGCGCTCAACATCCAGGGCCAGTCGATGGAACTCCCCGCCGCCGACGACGACGAGCGAGGTCAACTCCTCGCGGACCTCGCCAACCGCGAAGAAGTGGGAGTCGACTACGCTACATTCATCCAGAGCCACGAGCGCATCCCGCAAATCTACTATCGGGCGTACGCGACGAAGGACGGTGCCATCGCGATCGGTGCCCTCTCCGCGGGGCTGCGAACGAAGGTGCGCCAGGCGCTGGGTATCGAACACAACCGCGACGAGCCCGGCTACAGCGCCGTCGACCCCGAGCAGCGCAAGATCGATCAAGCGATTACCGACCATGTTGAGGAGATGATCCGCGGCGGCACCTCGGCACACTGGGAGCAAGTCTTCGAGCAGAACGGAGTACCGGTCAGCGAGGTGCAGTGGGTTCAGCAGCTCGCCGATCACCCACAGGTCTCGGCCAACGACTACATGTCCACCCTAGAACACGACCTTTCCGGCCCGCAGCGGATGGCCGCTCCACCCTGGAAAATGAGCGAATCCCCGCCGCGGCCGCAGGGTGCCGCCCCACCGCTCGGTCGCGATACGGACACCGTCCTCACCGCTTCTGGCTACTCCGAGGACGAAGTCACCGCACTGCGCGCGGCAGGCGTGATCCTCTAGCGCCCCACGGTGACGCTGAAGTCACGGACTCCACGTTAAGAAAGCGCACTCCTCGTCGCCCACACGCGGCAAAGAAACAGCACCCGCAGCGACAGCGTCGAGAACAGCGTTCGGATCAGCAGCCCACTCAGCACGCTGAGTGGTGGTACCAGATGCGGTCATTCACCTCGCTCGGCACAGCACTGACCGAGGTGAATTCGTGGCGGTGTACTCAAGGCACCATTGGTCCGCGCTCCTGCGTGTCAGTGCAGACACGCACTCCACCAAGGGCGCGGTGGAACGCTTGCCCGTGAATTGGGACTAGCCCGATCCACATCGTGAACTCGCTGGTCAACGTTCGCCTATCGGATCCATTCGATGCACTTGCATCGGCGTAAGTGTCAGCCGTTTCAACTCACGAGAATCAGAGTAAAAGCGAGCGACTGCCGCAAGCGAAGCGGGTCCGGTGAAACACAACTCGAATGAGAGCACCCTAGGCGTCGTGTCTCGCCGTTGAATCAGCAGCGCGACAATGGCTCCACCCACAACCGCACCGGCAAGAAGCGTTCGGATAGATCTCATCGATTACCTTGATTCAGTCGCTACCAGCATGCCATCAACCGCTGGTATTCCAAGATCTCGACAGGGCGCGCAGCTCAGCGAATGCTGAGCGGCCATAAACCCAAGCGAACACCGCCTCAAGCGTGAGCGTGAACGACACCGCGCCCGCGCCAACCGCCGCTCCACTCCAGTTCGTCGAGAGTGGTACGAGCACGACGAAGGCGATCAGCCCGCCGAGTCGCCAGACGTTCACCCAGACGAGCGCCCGCGTCCGTTTCGTCTGCAGTAACGCCGCCGCGTAAAGCTGCTCCACAGTCATCAGCGGCGGCAGGAATGAGAGCAGCCGCAGTCCCACTGTCGTTAGCTCTGCCAACCGTCCTGAGGCACCCAGTAGATCCTCTACCACCAGAGCGGTCAGCGGTGGTACCCACGCGACCAGCACTCCACCGATCATGCCAACGAACCCCACGATCACGGCGAATCGTCCGATCTCGCTCGCGTCGTCTCCGCGACCGAACAGCGAGAGCACCGTCGGCTGCACTCCGCCAGTTACTAGTGTCACGAAGGTGAAGATGCTCATCGCCAGCGGGAAGGCCGCAAGCGACACGGCGGACTCTGGAGAGCGAGAGACCGTCGCCGTGATCAGTGGCGTGCTTACTGCCGGAAGGAACGCCGCAAACAACAGTGGCGTGAAGAAGTGCATCAGCGCCCTCTGCGTCGGCGTATCAGTTCCGGCGCCACCAGGAATCTGGCGAATCGGTGCCGTCGCCAACAGCAATCCGAGCACCTCGATCGTCGCGCCTGCAGTGACTGAGATCGCCGCCACCGCTGCGCCATCGACGCCCGCTGCCAACAGTAACGCAGCGCCGATCAGCACCGTCGAGGCGCCACCGGCTGTGCCCGCCCAGACGATCAGCGGTCGTTCGGCTCGCAACGCGATGCCGTACAAGTGCATGCGAGCCACCATCAGCGGAGGTAACGGCACCAGCAGTACCAGCGAGAGGGCTGCTTCGTCGCGCAACGTCCCTTCGGTCGCGAACAACCGTTCGAGGACGACGTCGGACAACGGGGTCAGCGCCACCAGCGCGGCAAGCAACGTCACCAGCAACGCGAACGCGGCCACAAACCGGCGCAGACGACTCAGCGATCCAGGGCCATCGAAGAACACGAGCGTCAGGTGCTGGATACGGAGCTGTGGAAGCGCCACTAGTCCGCTGATGCCCAGCGCCACGGCGAATCCACCGATCGCCGCTTCGGGGTCCGAGGTCCGCGCAAGCATCGCGTTCAGCGCTGGCGCGAGGATCTGAGCCATCCCGAGGTTGAGTGCTGACGGCAGCAACAGAGATAACGCACGCCTCGTCATAGGCACCTCAACATGCTCCACCTTCGACTCAGCCATCCCACCGTCCGTTCGTCGCTCTGTTACACACCCGCGCTCCGGTATCTTGTCGCCGATGTCAACCGATCAGATCAACTACCGCTTCCTCGTCCTCTGGACCATTCGCCGGCTGTCCGGCGTTGGTGCACGTCGCGCATGAGTCGGCGCTCCGGGGGTCGTTGGCAGATGGCGATCGCGCTGCCGATCGCGAACATCGCCCTCGGATTGGTCGTGATCGCGATCTTCGTCTGGCGAGTGGACGTACTGAACGCACTGCGTAATCTACCGGATGTGCAGTGGCGTTGGGCCACGGCTGCCACGCTCACCTTCACCGGCTCAAAGGTGGTGCATGCCTATCGATGGAAGTTCTTCCTTCGCCACCGACCAGAGATTTCGTTTCGCCAGCTCCTAAAGCTATTTCTCGTCTCGAACCTCGCGAACGCCGTGCTCCCGCTCCGCGCCGGTGATCTGCTACGCGTCGAGCTACCGAACCGACGCCACGGCATCCCGCGCGCCGAACTTGCGAGCAGCGTCTTCCTCGTGGAATCACTACTCGATGGTGTCGCATTCGTCTTGCTCGCCTTCAGCAGCCTGCTACTCTTCGAGCTTCCACCCTCGCTCCGCCCCGTCGTCGTCGGCCTCGCCGTCGTCGTTTTAATCTTGGCGATCCTGTCGACCCAGACGGCACGCCGCCCGGAGGGCTGGTCGATCCAGACTTCCCGCTGGCGCGTGCTCGTTCCACCGTCGCTGCGAGCGGCGATCGACCGCTGGTCGTCTGAGGCCGTCAAGGGGATGCGCTCACTCAGCACCTGGCGCAGCGCGCTCATTGCCGTCGTGATTTCGCTGGTCGCCTGGATGCTCGAAGTCGCGGTCTGGTGGCTAATGGGCCGCGCCTTCGGCATCGAACTCGTCTTCTCCGAGGCGCTTCTCGTCATGATCGCCGCCAACATGGCCGGCGCCCTCCCTCTCACCCCTTGGAACATCGGCCCCTACGAGGTCGTCGTCACCGAGATTCTCGTGCTCTTTGGCTACACACGGCTCGATGCCTCCAGCTACGCGATCGGCACGCGGATCCTGCTCATCGCCTGGATCGGCGTCACTGGCCTGCTCGCCATGTGGTCGATCGGCCTCTCCCCACGCGATCTCCACCTCGACTCAGCGAACGGCGACGAACCCGCCGCCGCACTTAAATCCACCGATGACGCGGAGGCGTGACTAACCTAGGGAAGTCTGTGCGGCTGCGTTGCCGGCCGTCCGGCCGAACACCGCACCTGACATCAGCCCCGTACCACCTGCGTAGTTATGGTAGAATAGCCCGCCCACCAGTTCGCCCGTCGCGTAGAGCCCTGGCATTGCCCGGTCATCTGTATCCAGCACCTGTGCCGTCTTCGCGTTGATTCGCAAACCACCGAATGTGAAGGTCAGCCCGGTGGTCACCGCCACACCAAAGTACGGCGGTTGGTTCAGCGGAAGTGCCCAGTTCGACTTCGGTGGCTCGATGCCCTCGGTGTGCAGTCCATCCAGCACAGCCGGATTGAAGTCGCCCGGCTGACATGCCGCGTTGTACTCCGCCACTGTCTCGACCAACCCAGCAGCGTCGATCCCCAACTCTTCCGCCAGCCCCTCGATCGTGTCTGACTCACCCTTCGTGATCTCGCGAATCCGGTACTCATCGCGCAATATCGCGACCGTCTGCTGGTCGAAGAGTTGGAACGCGGCGCCCAGCGGCTGTTTCAAAATTTCACGCCCGTACTTCGCGTACGTGTAGTTCCGTAAGTCCGCCCCTTCATCGACAAACCGTTCGCCATCGATATTCACGATCAACCCGAGGGGGTACGAGTGCTTCTGGTAAAGGTCGCCAATCCGTCGATTGCCAGTGGGCGGCGCGTTCAGGTCCCACGCCACCGCGTGAGCACCGGACCAATGCCCGTAGGACTGCGCGCCGACGTTGATTGCAGCCTTGATCATATCTCCCATATTATGTCGCGTACCGCGTACCTTCGCGAACTCCCAGCCTGCACCCAGATACCGTGTTCGCATCTCGATGTTCGACTCGAACCCCCCAGCGCCCAGCACCACTGCGCCTGCCTCAATCCGCTCGATCGAGGTCGCCGTCCGCACCTGCACCCCGATCACCGCGCCCGTCTGCTCATCCGTCAGCAGCCCGGTCCCCCGCATCCCGTAACGCACCTCGATACCCGCGCGCTCCACCGCCTGAAACAGGCCGTCCGACAGCCCTTCGCCGCCACCGACCGCCTCGGTAATCATGCCGCCCCAAAAGCGCAGCTTGCCGTCCACCTCATAGGCCTGCCGCCCGTACATCAACACCCAGCGCTGCCCGTGCACCTCGCGCATCCAGCGCACCGTGTCGTAGGCGTTGTTCACAAGGTGATCGACCATCGCCGGGTCCGCCGCACCTTCGGTCACGCGCATCAGGTCGGACCGCATCGCCGGCGCGGGATACGAACCCACGTCTATCCGTTCCAACTCCTGTTTGGAGAGATCCGGCATCAGCACCTTGATATCGTCGATGCCCGTGTACGGGAAGCGGAAGCCACCACCGGTGAAGAAGGTGTTGCCACCTCGGTCGCTGCGGTCAGCTTTTTCAAGGACCAGCACCTCGGCCCCGTGCTCGCGCGCCGCCAAGGCGGCGCACAGTGCCGCGTTCCCTGCTCCCACTACCACCACATCAACCATCGAGGTTCCTCCGCCGATTATAGGACAGCGACGTAAGCATATCGTTCGTCCACACCATCAGCGAAAATGTCTCTGACGTGATCGTCCAAGAAGCACACGCCGTGACCGATCCGTTCAGCCTCCACGACATTCTCGATTCTCTGGACTCCCGGCTGCTGAAAAATCACCGCCACCTACCGCGAGGGCACACTCTTCTTCGTCGTCCTCGTGACGGAGGCTCCAGACCCGTAGCCGCACTACCCCGCCTCCAGCGACGCGAACACGCGCTCCTTCAGCTTCGCAACCTCCCCCCCCGTCGTATCCGTCGACTTCCGAGGTCGATCAAACCCCACCTCTATCCGATCGACGATTCGCCCCGGGCGTGGCGACATCACGTAGACAGTGTCCGAGAGCAGCAGCGCCTCGTCCACGTCGTGGGTGACGAGTAGCACCGTCCGACCGTCGCGCGCCCACACGTCCTGCAACCACTGCTGCATCTCGCGACGGGTCAGCGCATCGAGCGCCCCGAATGGCTCATCCAGCAACAACGTGCCCCGAGGCATCAGGAACGTCCTCAGCAGAGCGAGCCGCTGGCGCATCCCACCCGAAAGCTCGCTCGGCCACGAGTGTTCGAAACCCTCGAGGCCAAAGCGCTCGTACAGCTCCGCTGCCCGACGACGCGCCTCCTCGCGAGGGATGCCCGAGATTTCCGCACCCAGCGTCGCGTTCGCCTCGGCACGTCGCCACGGCAGCAGCAGGTCGCGCTGTGGCATAAACGCGGCGAACCCCGGGCGCTCAATCGTGCTCTCGCCATCGATTCTCGTCGTACCGCTCGTCGGCACCAACAGGCCTGCGAGCACCTGCATCAGCGTGCTCTTCCCGCAGCCGCTTGGCCCGAGCAGGCTCACGAACGAACCGCGCTCTACTTCCATCGACACATCGACCAGCGTCTCAAGCGGCGGCTCACTCGGGTACGTGTACCCAAGTGACTCCACCTGAATCGCCACTTCGCTCATCTGATACTCCACACCCGCAGCCTACGATTACGGCAAGAACTCATTGGTGAACGCTTCGTCCGCCTCGAGTTCGGCCTTGGTCAGGCCCGCCTCGCGCAAGAAGGCCTCGAAGCGTTCCCAAATCGCCGCCTCCTGCACTCCCCACGGCTGCCCCTCGTCCGCGTAACGTGGTCCGAGATAAGCGGCACTCGCCTCAACCAGTCCCTGGTCCAGCTCCGGCACCGTCTGTAGCAGCAATGCCGCCGCCTCGCCCGGGTGCTCCATCGCGTAGTCGTAACCACGCGCTGTCGCCTTGAGGAACGCGCTCACGAGGTCCGGGTCGCTCTCGATCAGCGAGTCGTTGGTCGCGATCACCGGCGTGTACCAGTCCGGGATACAGTCCGTATAATCGATGAACCGCAGCGTCGAAATTTCGACGCCGTCAAGGTCGCGCGCACGAAGCACATCCCAGCCCTCGAAGACCCACACGAAGTCGAAGCGGTCCTGCTCCATCCCCGGCACGTAGTCGATGTTGCCGACCTCGACGAAGTTCACCTTCGATGGGTCGCCGCCGTCGCACTCCACCAGCGTGCTGATGAGCTGTTGCTCGAGAGCACCGCCGAAGCCGCCGTACGTCATTCCCTCAAGGTCCGCAGGACGCGTGATCCTGTCCGAGGTCAGCGACATCAGACTAGACTCGTTGTGCGGCAACATTGCGGCGATCGAGGTAATCTGCAGACCTGCCAGCCGCGCCGGAATCAGGTACTCCGCGTACGAGATCCCAAACTGCACCTGGCCCTCGGCAAGAATCGCCTCCATGCCAGCGGCGGCCGGTTCGATGATCTGCAGGTCGATACCCGCCTCCTCGTACCAGCCCTGCTCCAACGCCACGTAGATCCCCACGTGGTTCGTGTTCGGCGTCCAATCGAGCATCAGCGTCGCCGCCTTCAGTTCGTCATCAACTCCGCCACACGCCGCCAGCAACAAACCACCGAATAACGTCAGTCCCAATCCAATTGCGGGCAATTTTCCGAAGATTCTTAGACTCATCTCAATTCTCTCCTGTGTCGGCACCAGCGTGGCGCCATGGCATTGCGATACGCGCGAGTAGCTGCACACTCACGAAGAGCGCGATGCTGACCAGCGAGATCACCACGACCGCCATGAACATTTGATCTGTCCGAAATGCACGTTGTGAACGAGTAATGAAGAGCCCCAAACCAGAGCTAGCCCCCATCCACTCCGCAATGACCGCGCCAATC
>Ga0114999_10006110_pt1 | contig 13999 bp, 12 predicted proteins | sample ArcticOcean_MG_C_3_FD_89820 | JGI IMG/M metagenome (GOLD analysis project Ga0114999, IMG submission 89820) | Marine microbial communities from western Arctic Ocean - ArcticOcean_MG_CB8_126 | ecosystem: Environmental > Aquatic > Marine > Oceanic | place: Arctic Ocean: Canada Basin | collected...
ACGAAGCCCTCGTGTCTCCCAGACTCAAAACGGCGAGCGTACCGAGGTCACCCGCAATCGCTGAAAAGTCATCGAGGTTCGCTTTCGCCTGCTCGACGATCCCCGCTACCGCCCCAAGTCTGGTCTACAAACTGGCAACAGCACGCTCATCAAGGGGCAAGTTCCGGACGCGGCGAACACGCGACATCACGTCGTTGTAAAAGCCGGGATCGATCGACCAGGGCCGCAGCACCCGGTGTTGGAACTCCATCCCGTTCATCTCGGCCCGCACCAGGTGATAGTCCGACTGTTGCGGAATCGGCCAGCCGCTCGGATCGATCGCCGCCAGGCGGCGCTGGTACGTCTTCAGCTCGGCGTATTGCCGCTCCATGGCGGGGGCCGAGTAATCCGGCTCGCTGTCGGTGGTCGCGGGCTGCTGAAACTCACGAAACTCATGAAACAAACCGAGCAGGTCGTCGTAGCTGCTGCTCGCGGGCACGTCACTCTGCTCGCTCGCCGCGACACTAGAAAGTAACGCTGCACCGATAACGACCATCAAAGCGGCAGCGATGCGATTGCGTTTGAACATGGTTCGGGCCTCCGGTGAACCTCGCCCACCCGGCCCGCACCGAGCGGTTCGAGGATCTCATAGTGTCCAAGGGATATTGCCGACCAAGATCTGGTTTCCTGCAGGGAAGGAGCCTGCCGCATTGTAGTAGCAGAGGGTGGGTAGCCTACAGGGGCAATATGAAACAAACGGTGCACGGGATGTCGCCAGCACCGACCTCTTCAATCAGGAAGTCCGCGTGCTGGGCGCAGTCCTTGCACATGGCCGGCTCGCTCGGCAGGCCCGCCATTTCCTCGGCGTAGTCCGTGCGCCCGCAATGGCAGGTCGCTACATTTCGGCGCGTTGCGATCGGGGCCAGCTATCGCGCACGGCCGCCATCATCTTACCGCCCGACCCAGGTGGTCACCGGAACCAAATTAGATAAGAATCGTCGGCACAGGAGGGACCATGAAGCGCGTTTCCAATCGAGCTCTGATTCTTGCGGGCTGCCTCATTGTGGGCATGACCACCCCGGCGTCGTCGATGGCAACGCCGCCTCAGGCCACATTCACTCAGCAGACGCTCACCTACAAGGTAGTCGGTGAAACACGCATCGAGGCCGACGTGTATCGCGCCGCCGATGATGTGATGCGCCCCGTGATCTTGTGGATCCACGGCGGGGCGCTGATCTTCGGCAGCCGCTCCGGGGCGCCGCCACAAATGAAGGCCCTCGCCGAAGCGAACGGCTACGTCTTCGTCTCGATCGATTACCGGCTCGCCCCCGAGGCAAAGCTCCCCGAAATCGTCGCCGATCTGGAAGACGCGATCGCCTGGATCCGCAACGACGGCCCGGAACTGTTCGGCGCCGATCCCGACAGGCTCGCGGTGGCCGGCGCCTCGGCGGGCGGCTATCTGGCTCTGCTGAGCGGCTTCCGGGTCTCGCCGCGGCCAACCGTGATCGCCGCGTTCTGGGGCTACGGGGCAGCCGACGCGCCCTTCGATTCCGAGCCCTCGGAGTTCTACCGAACGACGTCGCCGTTGGTCAGCCGTGAGGACGCCCTCGCGGCGGTCGGCGGCAAGGTGCTCACCCAGACCGGCCCGCGCATGAACGGCCGCTGGCCGTACTACCTGTACCTGCGGCAGCAGGGTACGTGGCCCGAGGAGGTCAGCGGCCTCGACCCCGCCACCCAGCAGGACCAGCTCGACGCCTACGCTTCGGTGCGCAATGTCACCGGCGAGTTTCCGCCGACCGTGCTCGTGCACGGCACCAACGACAACGACGTGGCATACGAAGAATCTGCCGGCCTCGCCACCGAGCTGGAGCGCCACGACGTCGTGCACGAGCTGGTGACGGTGGAAGGCGCCGGGCATGGATTGAGCGGCGTAGGGTTCGATGTCGTGACCGACGCGGTCGACAAGGCGCTCGCGTTCATCCACCAACATCTGGGCGACACCGGCGGGTAGCTCGCCGCGAACGGCAATCACCACACGGTCTCGGTAGCACGGGGAAGCACCCGATTCCTCACGGCCTAATCAGCGGTAGCATTGACAAACGTCTTGATTATGTTGAGGGTGGAGTTACCGGGTCTCGGTGGCCACCTGAGCGCCTGGAGGTTGGGTACTCATAGTCGTCGTGAGGTGGGAACTCGTGGGAGCCGGATACCGCGCGATGGCACTGCTGATCGGGGCCTTCGCCGCTGGCTCGCCGGCAGCCTTGGCTGAGGCACCCTGGCCGCAGTACTCGCTCGACTCCGGAGCCGGTGCGGCTGCTTCCCACGGCGCCGCCACGCGCGCCCGCGCTCCCGCCGGGCGGGCGTACTCGGCGCAGACCTGTCCGAAGCAGGGAGAGCTACGGCCACCAGCCACTGGCCGCGTCGGCGGCGCAACCGTCACCGCCGCGAACGCTGACTCCTGCTGGCAGCCGCTCAACGAGAACGTGACCCTGCTGTGGCCCTACGAGTCGAACGACATGGCCGCCGACGCTATGGCGCGGGCGGTGCAGTCGGCGATCCCGTGGATTCGGAGCGCCTACTCCAGTTACCTGGAGCTGTTCAGCGCCAGCCCCGCTTCGATTGCATCCCGAAACGGTGCCGGCAGCATCGTGGTGGGCCTTTATCCCGGGATCCGGACATCCGGCGGGACGCTGGGTGGGTTCCACCGCTACGAGGCCGCAGACAAGCGCTCGGTCGTGTACCTCAGCCTCGACGCGCGAGCTGTTAGCTCGGGCAGCGGGACGCCGTGGGCGCAGCTGCGCCCTCACACGATTGCCCACGAGATGTTCCACGCCTTCCACTATCAAACCCGGCGGTCGGGCTTCGAGGAGCCGTACCGGTGGCTCACCGAGGCGCTGGCCGATTGGGCCGCCAAGAGAGTTACCGACGCGGCGCCGATCTACACCGTTACCGGCGGGTACATCTACCACCGGGCGATGGGTCGGTTCTTTGAGGAGGTCGGCAACGGGCTCCTGTCGATCCGTTACCCGGCGCATCTGTTCTTTCACGATCAGGCCGTCCAGCACGGTGACGACCGGATCAAGGCGATCCTCGCTGCCCACCTCCTCGGCGGCAGAAACGCCGATGCGCTCGGGGCCGCCGACGTCCGTTCTAATTGGCACGAGTTCTCCAAGCACCTACTCAACCGGCCGCCTTGGCAGCGCTTGCAGGATACGCCGCGGTTTCCGCCGGACTGGGATCTGGCAGCGAACCACCGGTTCGACGTCGCCAGCGATACCTACTGCTCGGACCCAGAGCCGATGACGATGCCGCCGCTTTCGGCCCAACGCGTGACGATCCGGCTGCAGGCGCGGCCCAAGCAGCTGTACCTCAAAGTCACGTTCCGGTCGTCGGGCCGCGACCGCAGTGGCTTGGAGTGGTCGGCGGCGCTCTACCCTTCGGGGCAGCCGTATAGCCTCGCCACCGATGCCGCGAGCCTGCTGTGCTTCTCGGACGCGCAGCCTCCCTGCCACGGCGCCTTAACATTGTCAGCAACCGATCGCATCGAGCTGATCCTGTCGAACCGTAACCTCGACCACACGATGAGGCCGCATCTCCAGGTGTGCACACTGCCGTCGGAGATGCGTGGCGGGACGTCCAGGATCGACCGGTAGAGTCGATTCACCCCCAGGAGGGAAAGATGAAGCACACGTTCCGGACGTTAGCGTTGGTGATTGTCTTCCTGCTCGGCGGCTCCACCGTGGGCACGCTGTTTCACGGTTGCGTCGTCCGCGACTCGGGATCGACGCTCGATGTCACCCTGATCGAGGGCACGGTTCTTCTGCCGCTCGAGAGCATCGCGAGCGGGCTCATCGGCGAAGAAGAGACCTCGGGATCCTATAGTTTTCGCCCTGCTACGCCCGGGCTCGATCAGCTTCAGGTTGGCAGCGTTGTCATTCTTGCCGGTAAGGCCTTGCGCAGGGTGAGTGCGATCGAGGATCGGGGCGGTGAGACCGTCGTTTCGACGCAGCCGGCGACCCTCAACGAGGCGATCCAGGACGGGACGATCGACTGGAAGCGGCAGCTCGACTTCGGTGCCGGCGTGGCCGACCTGGACGACGTCGAGGTTTTCTGGGGAGATGTCGCCCTTGCCGCACAGCTGTCCTTCGACGGCGAGACGATTAGCTATAGCGGCCAGATTCGTGGATTCCGTGTGGAGACCACGTTGACGCCGCAGCCGGGTCGGCTCAACATCGAAATGACCATTCGCAAGAAGGGCGTCGCCAAGCGCCAGGGCAGCAATTCGACGTTGCTTGACCTGTTTCTTCCCGTCGTCCCGATGGGTGGCGACGACGTCCAGGAGAGCGAGGAGGACGTGCTTGCGCTCTCGGCGACGGGTTGGATCGGCGGCTTCGGGTCAGAAGGCCAGATCTCTTACGAGGACAGCGGGCTCCAGGCGTTCACGCTGATGAACACCGGCATGCAGGGCGACCTGGAGTTGAAGTTTGCAGCCATCGGCGGCGCCTCGACGCTGCGCACCGGCGTGGAAGTCCTTAACCTGCCGATGAAGTTCCAGTTCCCTCCCGTCATGATCGGCGGGTGGCTGCCGGTGAGCATGAGCATCGGCGTCACGCCGCGGATCACTGCGGCGGTAACCTCGCCGAATGCATCGAGCCGCGGCGCGTTCGAGATCGAGTATTCCGCCGACCAGGGGTTCAGCTTCCACAGTGGCATCGTCGAGGGGGCGGCGCAGCTGCACAGCGCCGCGCTGGACATCGACGCGGACTCGACGATCAGCGCCGGCCAGGTCACTACCGCGTTCTCGTTCGGGCTCCAATTCCCTCGTATCGAGGTTCGCGTGCTGGGCCAGCTCGTCGTCCCCTTCATGACGATCGACACCTACGGCGAGAGCTACTACGAGCCGGGCATTCTGTCGAAGCGCAAGGCCTGCCAGCGTCAGAAGATCCACAACAAGTCGGTCGCGGGCGTCAACCTGAGCTTTCTCGGCTTCGAACACACTTCGGAAACGGAACTCTGGAACCGGGAGATCGCCGAGGGATCCGAGTGCGAGTGAGCATGTCAGCGAGCTAAGTAGGGAGATGGTTCAAATCCTGTCCCTGCTACTTCGACAGTCGCCGTCGGCGAACACCCATTTGCGGCATCGCTCCGTGCACGTGGGGCTACAGCGTGGCTACGTCGGAGATCCGTTTCGTCGGGTCGAACGCTAGTGCCGTCCATCGTCGAGAACGTCAACCTTACGTAAAGTAACCTTGACTTCGTATCGTGGGCATTTTGCATTTGGAAATATCAAGGAACCACGACACAATGGAAAGGAAGTAAGACATGAATGAAAGCAAACGCCCATCGTATTGGTCTTGGGCACTCAGTGATCCAGGGACGGAGCGCTTTCAACGCGCAGGGCGGCGACTTCTCGTAACCATGTTTGTCTGGGGGGTCTGCCAATCGGGCAGCTCGTACCTAATCCAGCACGGCTTTCTGCCAGCAGCCGGGCCGATTCCCTGGGTGGTAGCGGCGCTCCCATCGGTCGTAGCGGTCTTTCTGCTCGTCGGATACTCGCGCATGCTGCGCGAGGCCGATGAGCTCCATCGCCTCATCCAGCTCAGGGCTCTGGCGCTGGGCTTTGGCGGCGGCTACTTCGTCATCTCCGGCTACCTACTACTCGAGGCCGCCGGTGCGCCAACTCTCCGCGTCGACGTTCTTATTGCCGTCCTGCCGCTGCTGTATGCAGTCGGACTCGTGCTGGGCTCGAGACGCTACCGTTGAAGAACCGGCTGAAAGTGCTCCGAGCTGAAAACGATTGGACACAGGCACGACTCGCGCGCGAGCTCGACGTGTCACGTCAGACGATCAATGCCATCGAAACGGGCAAATACGACCCCAGCCTGCCGCTGGCCTTCAAGATGGCCCGTCTCTTTGATCAACCGATCGAGGACATCTTCACGGAAATCCCAGTGTCATGACGTCCCGTCGCGCTGGCTGACCGGTGGCGCAGGAACGTCCACGGCACCCGTCTACGAGTTCTCAGCCGAGCATCGCTTCCAGTTCGGCCCAGCGGTCGTAGAGTCGGTCGACCTCGCGCTGCGCGTCGGCCATGTCCTGAAAGCGCTCCTGGAGCGCCGCCGGGTCGGTTGTGATCGAGGGATCCTCGGTGCGGGCTCGTGCCTTGTCCGCCTGGACCTCAGCTTCCAGGATCTTCTGCTCCATGGCACCAAACTCTCGCTGATCGAGGTAGCTCAGCCGCCCAGGTTTGCGCTTCGGAGCCGTCGGCCTCGCGGCTGTGGCCCTGGACTTCTCCGGCGCTTTGACAGCTCGGCGCTCCGCCTGCCACTGGGCGTAGTCCGCGTAACGCTCTGTCCCTCCACGTCCGTCGAGGGCGAGAATCTCGGTCGTCGCACGATCGATCAGTTGACGGTCGTGCGAGACGAGCACGAGGGCGCCCGGGAAATCGATCAACGACTCCTCCAGTACCTCGAGTGTGGGGATGTCGAGGTCGTTGGTCGGCTCGTCCAGTACCAGGAGATCGGCCGGCCGCAGCATCAATCGCGCGAGTACGACGCGGGCGCGCTCACCGCCTGACAGCAGCGATACAGACTGGTCCAGTTGTGCCGGCCGGAAAAGAAACCGCTTGGCCCAGGCCACCACGTGCACGGGCTGATCCCGGTAGACCAGGGTGTCGCCTTCTGGAGCCAGGGCCCGCCTCAGTGTCTGGTCGGTATCAAGCCCGCTGCGAGTCTGATCGAAGTAGACGAGCCGCAGATCGTCGACCTTGCGGATCGATCCGGAGTCGGCTTCAAGCTCGCCGACGATTGTCCGCAGGAGGGTCGACTTACCGGAACCGATCGGTCCGACGACGCCGACACGCTTGCCGGGCCCCAGGAGCAGTTCAAGATCTTCGAAGACCGGCGTGTCGCCGAAGTGCTTGCTCAACCCACGGCAGTACCAGAGACGCTTCGTCTTGCGCCCCGAGGCGTTGAGCTCAAGTTCGGTCGACCCGGTAGTCGTGCGATCGCGGCTCTCTGCCAGCTCGGACATGCTGCGATGCGCCGCGTCGATGCGAGCCTTGGACTTTGTGGAGCGCGCCTTGGGGCCGCGCCGCAGCCAGGCAACCTCACGTCGAACGCGGTTCGCCAGCGACTCCTGGTAACTCGCCTGGCCCGAGAGGAGAGCGTCGCGCGCCTCCAGCATCTCAATGTAGCCGCCGTGCACCGACAGCAGTCCTTCCGGATACATCCGGTCGATGTCGATCATGCGTCGGGCGACGCTCTGAAGGAAGTAGCGGTCATGGCTGATCACCACAAACGTCTTCGCAGTGTTCGCCAGCAGCGACTCGAGCCAGAGAATCGAATCGACGTCGAGGTGGTTGGTCGGTTCGTCGAGCAGCAGCAGATCGGGATTGCCGACGAGGGCGCAGGCCACAGCGAGTCGTGTCCTCCAGCCGCCAGACAGCGTGCCGGCCGGGGTTGAGGGGTCAGTAAATCCTGTGCGACTGAGCGCCCTTCCGGCCTCGTGGTCGTCGTTGCCAGCCGCCGCGGCGACAATCTGGGCGACGGTCCGGTCTGGGCTCTGGTCCGGATCGAAAGACGGCCGCTGGGGCACATAGCCCACCTGCAGCCCCCTGCGCCGCGTGCAAACACCGTCGTCGGGCGCCAGCATCTCGGCGAGGATCTTCAGGAAGGTCGACTTGCCAGCCCCGTTCGGGCCGGTGAGTCCGACGCGGTCGCCTTCGTGGAGAGTCAGGGACAGCCCTTCGAACAGTGGCCGCTCGCCGAAGGTCTTGCTGATCTCTTGACAGCTGATGAGCGGTGGAGTCGGCATGGATGGTGTTCTTCTTGGGAGGGGGGCAACCAGAGTGGCCGCGAAACAGGCCGGCTGAGAGCACTCGTGAGGCTAGACGGGATCGTTCGCCGTTCGTAGCCCCGCCAGATCCGCGCCGGCGAGTCGCTGGTACAGGCGCAATCCGAATTCGGGCGCGATCGCTCCGATGTGGTCGAAGATGTCGGCCTGGATCCCTTCGTACGCGGCCCAGTCGATGTCGTTGCTGAAGCAGTAGATCTCGATCGGCAGGCCTTCGGTACCCGGTTGTAGCTGCCGCACAATTAGCGTCATACGGTTGTGAATCTTCGGGTGATGCTTGAGGTAGTTGTATACATAGGCGCGGAAGGTGCCGATGTTGGTCAGCCGCCTCAAGTTCACGCCCGACTCGCCCGGGGCATCCAGTGCCTCGTTATACGCGTTGAGCTCGGCCTCCTTGGCGTCGATGTAGCCTTTCAGCAGGGCAAAATTCTTGAAACGGTGCACTTCCTCGTCCGTCAGAAACCGGATCGAGTTGAAATCGACGTTGATTGAGCGTTTGATGCGCCGGCCGCCTGACTCCGACATACCGCGCCAGTTCTTGAACGAATCGGAGATCAGCCGGTGGGTGGGGACCTTCGTGATGGTCATGTCCCAGTTCTGCACCGTGACCGTGTAGAGCGCCACGTCGATGACGTCGCCGTCGGCGCCGAACTGCGGCACCTCGAGCCAGTCGCCGACCCGAATCATGTCCTGGCCGGTCAGCTGGAGGCTGGCGACCAGCGACAGCAACGTGTCCCTGAACACGATCAAGAGCACCGCGGTCATCGCGCCTAGGCCGCTCAGCAGGATCACCGGCGAGCGGTCGATCAACGCGGCGATCACGAGGATCGCGCCGAGGATGTAGATCGCGAGCTGGGCGAGCTGCACGAATCCCTTGATCGGCCGGTCGCGCGCAGCTGGTCGACTCTCGTAGACGTGGTTGGCCGCCGACAGTGTCGCGGTGAGCGACATGATGATCACCAGGATCATGTAGGCGCCGGCGACGTTGCGGACTAGGGCTTCGTCAGCTACACGCATGCCCGGCACGAGCACGATGCCGGCAGAAACGATGATCGCCGGAATGACCTGCGCCAGGCGGGCGAACACCTTGTGCTCGACGAGCGCGTCGTCCCAGTCGGACCGCGTGCGGGTTGCCACAGCGCGGATCGCGGCCAGCAGCAGCCGCTTCGCGCCCAGATCGGCCAAGATCGCTACCAGCAGCAAGATCAGGCTGCCGGCGAGCACGGGCAGCAGCGGATGGATGGAGGAGAGTTGGTCGAGCATTGACTTGGATTCTCTTGTCGGGTGGCGGCGGGAATGACCCAGACCCCGAAAACGGGACCCGGTTGATGTTCAGAAAATCAGGGCATTGCCCAAGGGTACTTCCAACTCGACTGTCGAGGGACTGAGCCCGGCCCGGTAGCCGGCTAGAAGCGCGGCGAACTGACCACTACGAAGAATCGAGGGTAACGTTTCGTCATCATCGACCGCGCCCTGGTGGACAAATCGAAGGCGCTGAGGATCGACCAGAAGGCCCGCGCTTGCCAGGGGCAGGGGACTATCCAGCTGGATGTTGAACCGTCCGTCGAATCATCCCGGATCGCGGTGCCCGTGTGGCCCCGAGTGGCGCTCGGTAAACGGCCCCAAACGTCTAAGTGCATGTCGTTACGGGACTTGCGAAACGACCCCCGAGGCTCATAACCCAAACCCCTTGCGCCGCTGTCGGCAAGGCCGGTACCCACCAGGCGGTGTGTGACCGCTCGGTCAACCCATCCAGAGGGGCAAGCCTGCCCCGCTTACCAGAAGGGAGTCATCCATGCGTAAAGTCGTCGCAGCCTTCGTGCTCGCTCTAGTCGGGAGCGCTAACGTTGCCTACGCCCAAGGCGGAGAGGTAGTGACACGCGCCAACGTGCGCAACGGCGGCGCCTGGAGGGGCGCGTAGATCGTACCGGCGGACTGGGTCGAATCGAGTACATCCTTGCGGTCGACGACGGGGCAGAAAGGAAGCAAGAGTGGATTCGGGCGGATGTGGTGGGTAGTAGCGGAGGCGGACGCTCAGAGCGGCGTACTGGGGGCGGGCACCTATACGACGAGCGGTACGGGTGGGCATCGGTTCACGGTGTTTCCTGAGATCGATACGGTGCTCGTGTTTCGCACCGACACCGACGGCCGACGCGCGCCTCCGGTCGCGAGCTCGGAATGCGATCGCTTCCTGGCGAAGCTGATGTCGGCGAGGCTCAAGGGACGCCAGGGCCCGGGGGTGGGGGGCTTGGCAATCTGCCCTACCGGTCCCCCATGGAGATCCAGCTGGGCCGGGTATCGTTGAAGCGACCGGACGTTAGCTGCTGAACCTCGCCGCTTGCTGGATCGAGGAGAAAGATGCGGCGCTCCCATCCCAGCGTCGCGTCCGGAGCCTGTGCGGAGTACGCGATCAATCGTGCATCGGGGGACCACACGGCTTCCCGTTCCGAATGATCACTCGTAGTTGTCAGGCGCCGCTCTCGACCCGACTCGACGTGCACGGAGAAGAGGTCATACTTCGCCGTCGCGGAAGGAGCCGAAGGCGATCCACGGGTCGTCTTCCGACGTCGGCTCGGGCCCCCCGAAAAGAGCAAGCGTTGTCGATAGAAGCAGCAGTCCCAGGACACCGCGCAAGGCTCTCTCCAACGGCCAGCTCTTGCCAGCAGTTCGCTTATCGACGACAGCCTGCAATTTCCGACCCGACGGACTCTAGCGCCGGGCCCGACCGCTCGGCCGGCCGGGGGCGCGAGGCCCTGGTCGTCTATGCACTTCCTCGTGCCGGCGACGGGGGCTCTTCTCTGTAGCACCACCAGACGGCCGTTAGCACCATCGCGATCAGCGGCACGACGCTCATGTTGACGCCGCGCCAGCCGAAGTAATAGTGCAGGACGCCAGAGCCCAGCGAAACGAGTGTCACGGGGATGAATACGAAGAGGCTATGAATCCCCTGGATGCGTGCTCGTTCCGCCGGCAGATAGGTCTCAGTCAGCAGCGTGCTCCCTCCCGTGTAGAGGAAGTTCCAGCCGATGCCGAGCACGACCAATGAGGACCAGAAGTTCATCAGGTCGGTTCCCGCCAGATTGATCACGACACACACCGAATCGAGAACGATGCCGACGATGATGATGTTCCGGGCTCCGAATCGGCGGATCAGATGACCGCTGAAGAAGGACGGCGCAAACATCGCTACCAGATGCCACTGAATGACCACGGCGATGCGATCGAAGCTCTGCGCGTGGGCCTGCATGGCTAGTGGAGTGGAGGTCATTACCAGCGTCATGATGCTGAAGCCGAGCATCGCCGCGACCACGGCCATCACGAAGAGTGGCTGGCGCAGGATCGTGGAGAGCGGGCGTTCTTTCCCGGTCACCTCCTCGGCAGCGTGATCGTCGGCGCGGATCAGGAGAATGAACAGGAGGGATATTCCATACACGCCGGCGAGCGCTGCATACGTGCGCGCGAACGGAGTATCCGATCCCGCGTGGGTCCATGCCGCCAGAATCGGTCCCAGAAAGGCTCCTGCGACCCCACCGGTCAGAACCCAGGAGATCGCCGGACCACGCTGCTTCGCCTCAACCGCATCGGCGGCCGCCAGACGGTAGTACTGGGCGAAGCCACCGAGGATGCCGATCCCCGCGGCACCGAGACAGAAGAGAACGAAACTGCCCGTCATGATGCCGAGGGTCGACGTCAGCGCTCCGGCGATGCCTGCGCCTGCGCCCAGCGCGAAGCCTGTTCGGCGACCGACGCGTTTCATCAGCATTGAAGCCGGAAACGTCGTCAGCATGACAGCGAGGAACTGCACGCTCATCGGCAGCGTCGCGAGGCTGACACTCGGAGCCAGACTCACACCCACAAGGGCCGACGAGCTGGCGACCAGGGCAGTCCCACCAAAAGCGAGAGCTTGGCAAATTGTCAGCAGAACGAGGTTTCGCTTCAATCAGGCCTCCATGGCCCCTGCGATCCAAACGATCGGGTGCTCACTTTAGCGAGATCGTGGCACAGAGAACGTCCCTGCCGTGTGCCTGGCGTCGCTCGAAGGTGCTCGTCCTCGAACGTCGGCGGGGCCATCCAAGCCAGGCGGAGAGAGAAAGTAGGAGTCGTCGGGAAAGCATGGGGCGCCCAGAGCTCCCAGGGTCGGTACAGTAGGCGGCATGAGCAAGATCTTTCCGGCGGGCGTTAGCGGGCAGTTCGCCTGGCCGGGAATCGCGGCAGGGCTGGCCGCTTTCGCGCTGATAGCTGCGGCGACCCCTCTTGCGGAGCAGGACCCAAGGGCGCTGCTGGATGAGGCGGTCTCGGAGTTCGCGGCCGGGCGCGTTGAAGCTTCGCTGGAGCGATTCGATCAGCTGGTCGATGTGGACCCTGACGGCATGCCGTATCTCTGGCATCGCGGCATCGCGCTCTACTATGCAGAACGCTGGGATGACTGCCGCGCGCAGTTCGAGGCGCACCGCGTCGTCAATCCGAGCGATGTCGAGAACGCCGCGTGGCACTTCCTGTGCGTTGCACGCCAGGAGTCACCAGCCCGGGCGCGGGAGTTGCTCCTTCCCGGCGGGACTCGATCTTCGCGTCCCCATGGGCGAGATCTACCGGCTCTATCAGGGGGTGTCCTCGCCCGAGGCGGTGATGGCGTTGGCAGCAGACCCTCTTGACCGCTTCTATGCCCATCTGTACGTAGGACTGTGGTTCGATGTCCAGGGCGACGCGGCCGCGGCGAAGCATCACATCGGCGAGGCGGCACGAGGGGAGTACGCACCCCAGGGGCTGTACATGCATATGGTGGCTCGCGTCCACGAGCAGCTGAGGTCGCGTTAGCTATTGATAGCGTGTGGCGCGGAGCGTCCGACGTGACACAGGCTGAATTAGCCGCTGACGCGATCCGCGAACGAATCGCCCATGAACATCCGAATGACTACGCCATTTTCCTCGAGGAAGCGGACCCGTTCGCCCACGACGCTACCGCCCGTCGGAGCGAGGAAACGGAAGACGCCGGCGCCGAGCGGTTCGAGTTGAGTCGGGTTGGCGACGCTGCTCGCGCTCGGACTCATGATCACGAGACGCTCGTTTAGCAACACCACGCGGGACTCGCGCCCACCGGGCGACCGATACAACCCGGCGAATCGCGCCCACGACGGGTCCCAGGCAACGGCATCCGGCGTGACCTCCGTAGCCTTGGCCACTGCCAGGCCCACAGTGTTCATCAGTTGCCGTGCGATCTGACTCGGGTTGGAGTCGTTCGTATTGGTCAGCACGATCACACCCACCTTCGAGTCGAGCTGGATCGTCGTGTTGGTCGTGTACCCGGGATATCCGCCACCGTGGCCGACATACAGCGTGTCATTCACTCGCTGGACGGAGAAGCCGATCCCCTGCCCGCGCGTCCAGGTGTTCTCCATCATCCGGACCCGGTGCATCTCCCGCAGCGATGCCGTGTTGAGAATCTGCCGACCTCCCCGCGGGCCGTCTGTGAATTGCGCCGAAACGAACTTCGCCATGTCCGCGACGGTTGACGTGAGGCCGGTCGCCGACGCCATACCGCGGGCGTCGACGAAGTCGATCGTTTCCCGCTCCCCGCCGGGCAACCGCGCGCCATATCCCGTGGCCAATCCCGAGACCGCCTGGTCCACGCTCGATGAGGCCATGCCGAGAGGACCGAAGATGTTCGTTTGCAGATAGTCCGCCCATGATTGTCCGCTCGCCGCTTCGACCACCATCCCGGCAATCGAGTAGGCCAGATTGGAGTACTTCCATCGGACCTCGGGGGAGAACGGGGCCTCGCGATCCGGGATCAGCTCGCGAAGCTCCTCCTGCGTGGGGAACTCGTGCGTCACCCAGTGCGCCCCCGCCTCGCGTGGGAGTCCCGAGCTGTGTGTCAGCAAGTGCTCGATAGTGATCGGCGGATCGTCCGGGGCGGCGGACTTGACCACGAACCAAGGCAGATAGTCGGTGACCGGGTCGTCGAGCCGCAGCTTGCCCTCTTCGCGCAACTGCATGATCGCGGTCGCCGTGAACAGCTTGCTGTGCGACGCCATCCGAAACCGGGTATCGGCCTCCATCGGCCGCTCGCTGGCGATGTCAGCGAAGCCGAATCCCTGTGTCCAGACCAGCTCCTGGTCAGCGATCACTCCGACCGCGACGCCGGGGAGTTGGCGCCACCGCACCTGAC
>Ga0114999_10006112_pt1 | contig 13999 bp, 15 predicted proteins | sample ArcticOcean_MG_C_3_FD_89820 | JGI IMG/M metagenome (GOLD analysis project Ga0114999, IMG submission 89820) | Marine microbial communities from western Arctic Ocean - ArcticOcean_MG_CB8_126 | ecosystem: Environmental > Aquatic > Marine > Oceanic | place: Arctic Ocean: Canada Basin | collected...
AATCCGTTCCAAGAGAGTGGCTACCGGAACGCTTTTGTGCACCTATCCAAAAATATGGCTCCCCTCTCGGATCATTGCTCTCGACAATTTCGTCACCAACTTTACGACGGCCTTCACGAGTCATATCAATACCTTTTACTTGTGTCTTGGGTACAGGGGGAAAGTTAACATTTATTAAAACATCTCTTGGCCAAGAAACAGAAATTACCCTTTTTATAATTTCTGTAGAATAAGTTTCTGCAGCTGACCAATCAATTTTTCTGGTTGAACGCTGTTCATCTACTTCTTGGCTAAGTGCAATTGCCGGAATACCAAAGAGTGTGGCCTCCATCGCCGCTGCGATTGTTCCAGAATACGTAATATCTTCGCCAACATTAGACCCGCAATTAATCCCAGAAAGAACTAAATCGGGAGGACTATCCTTCATAATTTTATTAATCGCCAAAACCACGCAATCAGTTGGTGTCCCATTTACACTGAAACGATTTTTAGCAAACTTATTGATCCGGAGTGGGGACCGCAACGTCAACGAATGGCCAGTAGCGCTTTGTTCAGTGTGCGGTGCAACAACCCAAACATCCTTTGCAAGTTTCTTTGCAATTATTTCTAGCTTCCTTATTCCCGTAGAATTAATGCCATCATCATTCGATATCAATATGCGAGCATTCTTCAAATTAAGAGGAGCGTTAAACATTAGCCTCAATTTTTTCAACGCCGCCCATATAATTCCGCAAGGCCTCTGGAACTACGATTGAGCCATCTTCTTGTTGATAATTCTCCATTATCGCAATTAAAGTACGGCCTACTGCTAAACCCGAACCATTTAAGGTGTGGACATATGCCGTTCCTTTCCCATTTTTCGGCCGATAGCGCGTCATCATCCGACGAGCCTGAAAATCACCACAATTGGACACGCTGGAAATCTCACGGTAGCGCCCTTGACCGGAAAGCCATACCTCAAGGTCATAGGTTTTACGGGCTGAAAACCCAAGATCCCCCAGACAAAGTGTGACAACTCGATAAGCCAAATCTAGCCTTTTCAATATTTCCTCAGCGCACATAATCATACGTTCATGTTCTTTTTCCGACTCTTCTGGCGTAGTTATCGCAACCATTTCAACTTTAGAAAACTGATGTTGCCGGATCATGCCGCGGGTATCCTTTCCTGCTGAGCCAGCCTCCGATCTAAAGCAAGATGTAATCGCAGCAAAACGCCGCGGCAAGCTATTTTCATCCACCAGACTATCGCCTAGAATGTTAGTTAACGGTACTTCCGCAGTGGGAATGAGATAAAGCCCATCAGTAGTTTTAAATAGATCGCTTTCAAACTTTGGCAGCTGTCCAGTACCAAAAAGCGCTGTATCGCGCACTAGCGCTGGGGGGTTAACCTCCGTGAACCCATTTTCATTGGTATGTAAATCAAGCATGAAAGTAGCTAGCGCACGCTCCATTCTAGCAAGAGCTCCGGACAAAATAACAAATCGTGAGCCAGACATCCTAGCTGCAGTCTCAAAGTCCATTTGACCTAGCGCCTCGCCAAGATCAAAATGCTCTTTAGCTTGGAAAGATAATTTTTTTTGCTTACCCCACTTACGGAGCACAACATTATCGTCTTCATCTTGTCCTTCTGGAACATCTACCGCTGGTATATTCGGGAGCCCCCCAAGGATCAAATTCAGTTCACTGCTAACAGATTTAGCATTTTCCTCTGCTTCCGCTTGGGCCTTTTTAGAATTTGAAACTTTTTTTATTTCATCTTCTGCGTCTTCACCATTAGCTTTCTTCTGACCGATAATCCGTGAAAGTTCGTTCCGACGCGTCTGTATTTCCTGAGCCTTCGTCTGATAATCGCGGCGCCGTTTATCAATCTCGATAAGCTTAACTGCGATGGGTTCAATACTTCGACGGGCACAGTCAGCATCAAAAACATCAGGGTTTTCTCGAATGAATTTGATATCCAACATCTTATTTTTCCACTTATTCTAATAATGCTACTTTGAATAAAACAAATAATATAAACAGAAATATTTAAAATCACTAATTATTAAAATCAGTCTCATCAATTACTTCTTCATCCTCAGTATTAGCCTTTTTCTTCTCAACCGCACGTACTGCAATAATTGAAATTTCGTAAAGAATAATTATTGGAATTGCTAGTCCAATTTGACTAATAATATCTGGTGGCGTTAAAATCGCGGCCGCAATAAATACAATTACTAGAGCATATCTGCGTTTTGCCGCCAGCCCAACAGACGTCGCAATGCCAGCTCTAGCAAGCAAAGTAAGAACAATTGGCAGTTGAAAACTTATCCCAAAGGCAAATATCAACCGCATAACAAGCGAGAGATATTCATTGACTTTTGCTTCCAATTGAATCGGCAGACCACCGGAAAGCCCTGCCGACTCAAAACTTAGAAAAAACTTCCAAGCAAGGGGGAAAATAAAATAGTACACCAATGCACCGCCCGCAAAAAATAGAATCGGCGATAATACTAGATAAGGTGCCAAAGCCATTTTTTCATTTTTGTAGAGTCCCGGCGCTACAAATTTCCAAAACTGCAACGCTACGAATGGGAACGAGACAAACATTGCTGCCCAGAAAGATACTTTTATATAGGTAAAGAACGCCTCATGAAGAGCGGTATAAATTAACCGACGATTTTGACCTGTTTCATGTATAATCTCAGCAAGCGGCTCAACAAGAAAACTATAAATTTGTTCAGAAATTGCGTAAGCACCGCAAAAAACTATAAAGATAGCTATAACAGAATACATCAAGCGATTACGGAGCTCAATAATATGCTCCATCAACGGCGAGGTATTTTCTTCAATACCCTCGCTCAATCTTTAATCTCCTTGTTCTGAGTTTTAGACGTCTCTGGAGGCAAGTCTTCGAGGGACCCTTTAGATAGTTCTTGCGGCTCCCTCTTTGGCGCTCCACCATCGGATAACACATCATTATCTAAGGGATCATCATAGGAAGGATCATCTAGATCAACCGGGTTTGAGAACTCATCTCCAGTAAAATCAAAAGCACTTTTGATTTTACCATCAGAATCGATTGTATCTTCCAATGCAGTATTCGGATCAAATAATCCAACTGAATCAATTTGTTTTTTCACTTCATCAAGTTCGGTATCTCGGATCATATCATCAACATGACCACGAAAATCCCTTGTCATTGACTTTGCCTTACCGACCCATTGTCCTACAGTCCGCAAAACTCGAGGCAATTCTTTAGGCCCAATAACAATGATTGCAAAGATAAGTATAAAAGTGATTTCGGTCCAACCGATATCGAACATTTACGCTGCCGTTCTGGAAATAAAAACTAAAAAACAACTAATTTTAAGAAAAATCAACTTTTGACTGAGCTTTCTTTATTTTTAGAAGATTCTGAAACTTGCGTCGCAGTGTTCTCATCAGTGACTGGTTCTTTTTTAGAATCTTCTGGTTCTTCTGCCATACCCGACTTGAAATTCTTAACACCTTTCGCGACATCGCCCATAACTTTTGGCAATTTACCCGCACCAAAAATAATTAAAACGATCACAAGGACGAGTACAACTTGCCAAACACCAATGCCCATTTAATCAAACTCCTATCACTATTTTTATCTAACCTGCGGATAATGCCAGAATCGAACACATAGAGCAATGATTTGAGCAAAACTATCAACACCTTAACCTTAGCCCATCATAGCCGTATTTTAGTTTTAAAATAAAAACTAAACATTTAAAGCTTTGCTTTGCTCCCACCCAAACATTGTGGTGAAGGCATCGTTGTCCCACCTTTTTCTGTCCATTCTCTGGGCGTTAACGTTTGTAATGCCAATGCGTGTATTTTATTTTCCAATTCGTCGGCTAAAATTTTATTCACCCTCTGATGTCGACGAACCAGCTTCTCGCCTTCAAAATCATCCGATATAATTATAACTTTGAAATGAGATTCTGATCCAGGTGGTACGTTGTGCATGTGGCTTTCATTGATGACTTCAAGTCCCAGCAAAGGAATTGAATCAACTAACTTTTGCTCTAATAAGTTTTGTACGTTCATTTTTCTTTTCCAAAATCAAGTTCTTTATTAGTCTAGACCTCTTAACCACTTACGTAAATGTTTGAGGATTTAACGTGGAAAAAATTTTTTCATTCGAGATTGAACTTGTGGTGAAATAAAATTTTCAATCGGCCCTAAAAAAGACTTCAAATACACCATCGTCATTGGATCAGTTATGGAAAGTTGGCTAATCATAGCATCTACCGTTTTATAAGTTTCTTCTATAAAATAAGCGGCATCTCGACTTACGATGTCCCAATCGCCATCTCGATCCGCGACAAAATAAACTAATTGATCTAAAAAAAACCGATGGCGAATATTAGTATTATTCAAAATAAATTGAGCCATACGTTCTCTAGACAACGGTTCTGAATCCTCGTTGTTTGCACGATATTCCTCAGGTGAGATTTTACAAATCAGTATTTCATCTGAATCTTTGGACAAATGAATAGCGTTATCATCTGCGACTACGCGAAGTGCATAATCATAATCCATTGTCGAAAAATATTTAACTCCACTATCCCTAGCTAATAAATCTGGTTCAATCATCAATGGATGAGGAAATAAGCACTGTGTTACAATACCTACTCTGGCGCTTGACGTTTGCCGAGACTTACCAACCCACCAATTCAGTTGAGAGGGATAACTAGTAGAGCACTTTGAACCCATAAAAAATGCGTCTAAAATAGGGTGCATATGATTAAAACAAAGCTTAACCAAGTTCCTAGCGGTTAAATAGAAAGCTATATTCTCATATAAAATAGGAGATGCAGTCGTCTCGTTCAATCGTAGCAGTGGAACCATCACTGCGCGTTTACCTTTTTGACGAAGGCCATGCATTCGAGCCAAAGAGCCGTCCGCGACAATAAAATCTGAGTCCATAAGTACTGCCGCCGAGTCCTTAAGATCCGATAGCATGTGATTTGCTGTTATACGCTGAACATTATGTTTGACTGTCTTAACATCGGAATTCGAAATTGCTTGATCTAGATTTCCACCACCAAAAGGAATTTCATCAAAATAATAAAATTTAATTTCTGCGTACTTGGAAAGCTCAAGTAAACTAGACCCGAACAATTCGCGTGATGTCTTATCCGTGTAGATATGATAGTGGATTTCAGCACTTTTTGCTATTTCAGGTAGATTACCTGGAGCCAATTGGGAAACCAGGGACAAGTCAATAAACTTGCGAACGAAGGGCTGCCCCCAAACCGTGACAAAAAAATCATAACGCACTCAGATGCCTACTCTGTTACAAGTGATGCGAGGTCTTCACCGTCATCGGGATCAAGCGGTATTTCATTTATCAAATCTTTTTCAGGTAATTCCTCAAGTTCATCAGGATTATTAGCCAAAGTTGTATTTGCCCGAGTACTAAGGGTCTGGATTGCCGGGCGCTTATCAATCAAACCCGCTGCTTTTAATTCATCCATACCCGGCAAATCATCAATACTTTCCATAGCAAAGTGATCAAGAAATCTTTCTGTTGTGCCCCATGTGACTGGTCGACCCGGCGTCCGTCGACGACCCCGCGGCCGTATCCACCCTGCTTCAAAAAGCACATCCATTATACCTTTACTCAAACCAACACCACGGATTTCCTCAATCTCTGCTCGCGTTACAGGTTGGTGATAAGCACAAATTGCTAAAGTTTCAACGGCGGCCCGTGAAAGTTTACGGTTTACCGTACGGTTAACCATCAATGACTGTGCAATTAACGGATCTGTACGAAACGCCCAGCCTTTACCGCGCCTGACAAGATTAACTCCACGATTAGCGTATTGGGTTTTGAGCTCCTCAAGCAGCGATTCAAGATCCACCCCATCAGGCATCTTATCTTCGAGTACTTTTTTTGGAACGGGTTCTGCGGATGCAAAGATTAAGGCCTCCAAAATCTTCAGAGCATGTGTGTTAATTTCAGTCATGATATTTTCACCCCTGTTTTAATTTGTTCCTCCTCGGTTGCTAAATCATGGCTTCCTTTGTGATTAGAGTCTTTAATAAAAATAGGTTCAAAAGCAGCACTCTGGCGTATTTGCATTTTACCTTCTTTGGTCATCTGGAGAGCAGCAGTAAACGTAGAGGCTATCGCTGAACGGCTGATAATATCTCCTCGAAGCTCAATTGGTAAAAATTGTTCGAGACGCGCCCAATCAGGAAGCTTGCCAACCATCCCGACCATGCGTTGAATAGCATCATCCGATGAAAATAAATCGGAACCTTGAATATGCAGAGTTTTAACGTTGGAACGGTGCGTGTGCTCTCCATAAGCACTAAGAAGATCATAAATTGAAACTTCATAAATAGAAGTAGAGTTGTCACCAAATTTTTCTGGATCGCCGCGTTTAAAAAAATCCTGATCCAATTGAAAACGAGCTGTGATCTGAGCCCCAGAATTTTGTATACTCTCTAATCTCTGCAGCTGGAACTGCAAAGCTTCTGACAATTCGTCACCAGTTGGTTCGTCTTCAAGAGACATATCGGGGATGAGTAATCGCGACTTTAAATAAGCCAGCCAAGCTGCCATCACCAGATAATCTCCTGCAAGTTCCAGATTTGAACTTCGTATTTCGGTGACCCAATAAAGATATTGGTTTGCCAATTCTAAAATCGAAATTTTCGTTAGGTCGACCTTTTGATCGCGAGCCAAGGTCAAAAGAACATCAATTGGCCCCTCGAAACCACCCACATCAAGCACGAAACCCGCTCCACGTGAGCCATCCAACGGGTGCTGACTTTCAAAATCATTGATAATCAAATTAATTTCGTCACCCATATTTTAGAAAACACCTGTTATATCGATCATAAACTCAGCCAACTCAGCAGCTGGAATAGCGACAGCCCACATAAATATATTTAAATCAAGTCCAACTTGATCACCTAACCACGGCAATAAAAACAATCCGACAAGGATAATACCAAAACCAGTTCGCTCCAACCGCTCAAGTTGCTTCGCGATTATTGGCGGTAAAATTCCAACCGCGACACGTCCTCCGTCGAGAGGTGGAATTGGAATCATATTGAAAATACAAAGGATTAGATTAAACAGTAGCAACATCATTAAATTCTCTGCCAACCAACTTTGCATAAAATACGGTACACTATCAACAAGATGGAGAAGAAGAACTGCTATAATTGCGAGAATCAAATTTGCTCCAGGTCCAGCTAACGCGACTAAAACCATATCCCTACGAGGTTTTGCGAGCGCCCAAAAGTTAACTGGCACAGGCTTAGCATAACCAAAAGACATCTTACCACCAGAAGCCAGTAACAAAATCGCCGGAAGGACGAGTGTCCCAAAAAAATCTATATGCTTGATTGGATTAAACGTTACACGACCCTGATTAAATGCTGTACGGTCGCCTAACTTCCACGCAACCCAGCCGTGGGCAGCTTCATGCAGGGTAACTGCAAGTACGATCGGTATCACCCAAATAGAAATTTTATAAAGAAATGAATATTCTTCCATCATTCAGTTAATACCAAGCTCCACCAGACGTTCAAGCGCGACTTTTCTATTAAGAGATTCAAATCTTTCAATTCGGACTAGTGCGCGTTCCAAACGATCCACCGATTTATGCGAGAGATTAGAAACCACATCGGCAATTGCCCGCATCTCGGACATATCGCCATTGCAATGTAATACAACATCACACCCGGCCTCTAGCGCAGCCTTCGTTCGGAATGAAAAATCTCCATCCAATGCTCGCATCGATAAATCATCAGAAATTAATAGACCATCAAAAGATATCTCTTCACGGATAATTTTCTGGATAATTTTACTAGACATCGTTGCTGGGTTTTCTGGATCTATAGCGTTATAAATTATATGCGCTGTCATGGCCAGAGGCATGTCGGCCAGCAATTTAAAAGGTAAAAAATCAGTCTTAGATAACTCGGTCCAATCTGTTTGTACAATTGGAAGAGCTTTATGACTATCAACATTAGCGCGCCCGTGCCCTGGAATATGCTTAATAACTGGTAAAACCCCTTCCATTAATAGAGCATCGCAAGCCACTCTTCCTAAAATTGATATCTTTTCAGCGTCACCACCAAATGCCCGATCACTAATAATAGGGTCCGTACCGTCAAAACGGATATCTAATACCGGTAAACAATTTACATTTACGCCGAGATCTCGCAACTCTTCTCCGATCAATCGAATGTTCAGATGTAGAGCTTCACAGGCGAGGTCAATATCTTTTGTCGCCAAATCGGCAAATACCTGTGCGGCCGGCGGCTCTCTCCAATGAGGCACTCCAAGCCTCACTACACGGCCCCCTTCCTGATCAATTAGAATGGGGGCCTTATCATTATTAATTGATTTACGCAGATCCTTTATTAATTTTTGTAATTGCTTCGGATTAATACAATTTCGAGCAAATAAAATAAAGCCAATGGGTTTAGTTTCAGCGAAAAATACAGATTCATCAGACATAAGATTTGACCCCTTACAGCCAAAAATTACTGCTTTAGAATGGTTCATCGACAACGATTTCTATCTAGGAGGAGCAACAACAAGACAGCCAACTTTTGCTCTAGCAAGCGCCTGGCAAAGGGCCTTGGCAGAGGCCCGAGTTGCAATCGGCCCGGCCCGCAGGCGAAAAAAGATACCTTGATTTCCAAGATCTGCACGAACTACATTGAGCTTTAATTTACGAAGAAGGTTTTTATTCTTTGTTCGCAGGCGCGACCATTCTTTTTCTGCACTAGCAGCAGTTCTAACCGCAGCTAATTGAATTTGATAACCACCCACTCGCTGGTTTTTAATTGCTGGATCTCGAATAGCCAGGGGTGCGGGGTTTGGCAAAGACGTTGATTGAATTTTAGGGACCAAGTTTAGCTTATTTTTAGAAGATTTTTTTCTCAAAACGGAAGATGCCGAATTCAAAGCGGGCTTTTTTATTGCTTTGACTTCTTCAGTCGTTGGTTGAGAACCAATGGTTTTTGGAGCTTGGAACTGGCTTTCGGGTTTAAACATCAACTCGTCTTTTTCAAGTATCTTTGACCGAGACGGCAAAAGTGGGACTTCAGGACGTGGCAATAGATTTTCAGCCTTCTTCTGCGGCGGCTTACTCTCCAATCTGTCATAAACGAGTTTATCGCGATTTGGGAAATTTTTGCCACCCGGCTTCACTGGGCGTACTTTAAAAGGTTCTTCTGGCGCTCGCACAATCGGTAAACTATTAACAATTGAACTAAAAATTACATCATTCCATTGCGCCCAAGTGAAGTATACTCCCCCTCCTATTATGAGCAAAAATAATATGACCCTTATTCCAATAGTTCTCCGCCTGGGCCGCCGGCTAATTGACTCAAACTCAAGTGTGTCAGCTCGAAAGTCGTTATTATCAAGCCCAGGAATTTCATTAAGCTGTATATCACTAACTGTTACACCCCCATCGACTGAAGATTGGTATGATGAATTTGTAGCTTCGTCTCTAGATTGTATAGAAGGAGTATTTTGAGAATCACTTTCGCTACTTGGATCTACTGTATTTTCAATATCTTTATCGGGTGGAATATCACTAGGGGTCATCACCGCATCTCCTGAACTGGTTCGATTCCCATTAATTCTAATCCAGAAGCAATTACCATTGCCAGAGCTTTTACCAAAGCCAACCTCGCCAAGGTCAAAGGCAGATTACTTTCAGACAGAAATCGCAAAGATGTATTCTCTTTACTTCCTTTGCTCCAAAGAGCATGAAAAGCTGCTGATAAATCATGCAAGTAATACGCAATCCTATGAGGCTCACGAGCTTCCGCGGCTCCTTTCAGGGTCTGTGGCCAAGCAGCCATTATTTTTATCAAAGCAAGCTCTGCCGGGTCGATCAAATATCCAAAATCGCTATTTCTTAGAGCTTCAATTGAAATTTCTTCAGCTTTAAATATTTCCGCTGCCTGACGCATAACCGAACTGCAACGAGCATGAGAATACTGCACATAAAATACAGGATTATCGCGACTTTGCTCCAAAACTTTTGTAAGGTCAAAATCAAGTTGTGCATCATTCTTTCGGGTTAGCATAATAAAGCGAACAACGTCCTTACCTACTTTATCTATTACTTCACGCAATGTAACAAATGTTCCCGCACGTTTAGACATTTTAACCGGCTCACCATTGTCCATTAAGTTGACCATTTGACATAACTGAACATCGAGTTCACCGGCTGTCTCAGTCATTGCTTTAACAGCAGCCTGCATACGTTTAATGTAACCTCCATGGTCTGCGCCCCAAATATTAATCATGATCCTAAAGCCACGTCTAAACTTATCTAAATGATATGCCATATCAGTAGCAAAATAAGTCCACGTATCATCAGATTTCTTAATCGGCCTATCAACATCATCACCGAATAGTGTAGCACGAAATAAAGTTTGGGGGCGTTTTTCCCAATCGTCTAGCTGCATACCCTTAGGTGGAGGGAGAGCACCCTCATATATTAATTTCTTATCTTCAAGCATAGTCATAATTTCGTCGACACCCTCGCTCTCAACTAGATTACGCTCTGAACTAAAGACGTCATGAACTACTCCAAGAGCTAATAGATCTTCACGAATCAAACTCATCATTGAATCTATTGCAAATAAGCGCAGCGGTTTTAGCCAGCTACACTCCTTCTCATTTTGCCACCTATTTCCGTCTCTTTTAACAAGTTTTTTTCCGACATCGACAAGATATTCGCCCGGATAAAGTCCCTCTGGTATTCCACCAACATCAGCACCAAGAGCTTCCAAATATCTAAAATGTAGCGACCGAGCAAGCACATTGACCTGTGCACCAGCGTCATTGATGTAATATTCTTTAGTAACATCATAACCAATTTTAGCGAAAAGATTAGCCAATACATCGCCAATTACTGCGCCTCGGCCGTGTCCCACATGCATCGGCCCTGTGGGATTAGCTGAGACATATTCAATATTAACGGGTCTGTTGTTGCCTAACGTTGACCCACCGTATGCAATTCCTGCTTCTAAAACCTCAGCCAGACGTGCATGCCAAAAATTATCAACTAATACAATATTAATGAACCCAGGCCCGGCAACTTCAGCAGAAAACACACAATCCAGTTTCAATAACTCTACGACAATTTGTCCTGCTAGATCTTGGGGCTTTAGTCCGGAAGAATTAGCTAAAACCATAGCAGCATTCGTAGCCAAATCCCCATGTGTTATGTCTCGTGTTGGCTCTACCAAAACCTGTTTAAAATCTTGATCTTCGGGTAAAGTGCCTGATGCGACGAGATCTTTCAATATCTCAACGACAAAATCCCGCATATATTCAAAGTAATTTAAAGCTGCCATAAAATTGGTTCTTTTGTTGATGAAAATAGATACTTCAGTTTTCCATAAGAATTAACTTACTATGTTCTTCATAAGCAAAACGGTCTGTCATACCAGCAATATAATCCGCCACGACTTGCGCCTTCTGCTCTTCGCTTTCGCCACTAACCTGTTCTTGCCATTCAATAGGTAAATGATTTGGCTCGCTTAATAGTAAAATAAATAATTCTCTCACCACTAAGCTCGCCTTTTCAGTCATTCGGCGCACCCGATCGTGACGATACATATTATCAAAAAGAAAGTCCTTAAGTTTTCTATCTATTTCATGCATCTTTTCAGAGAACGAAACAACTGGATAGCTTAGAGCTCTTATATCATCTACGCTTTTCAATTTAGCGTCTTTTAATCTTTGACTTGATTCTGTCAAACAATCGTTCACCATATGTCCTATTAAGTCGCGTATCGCTTCGTGACGCTGGCGTGATTCACCAATGCCCGGAGCCTTACGAACAACGTTAGCGAAGATATCTCCCACCATTGGCAAATCGAATAATGCTTCCATTTTAAATAAATTAGCACGCAAACCGTCATCAATATCGTGATTATTATATGCGATATCATCAGCTAAGGCGGTTACCTGAGCCTCACCACTGGCATACGTGCCAAGCATCAAATCGTTTTGTAGATTATAGTCGCGAACTTCGCGCGGTAAAGGTTTAGCTCCTTCAACTTCGATAAGCGGGCCATTATGCTTAACGGTACCTTCTATAGTTTCCCAACTAAGATTTAAACCATCAAAATTGGGATAACGTTGTTCCAACCGTGTTATAACTGACAATGTTTGCGCGTTATGATCAAAACCGTCGTAAGGCAACATTAAATCGGCCAAAGCATGTTCACCAGCATGCCCAAATGGGGGATGACCTAGGTCGTGTGCTAACGCGAGCGCCTCAGCTAGATCTTCGTGTAGTCCTAAACAACGGGCAACTGTCCGTGCTATCTGTGCTACTTCAAGTGAATGTGTTAAGCGTGTTCTATAATGGTCCCCTTCGTGATTTACAAAAACTTGAGTTTTGTATTCCAGACGACGGAAAGCAGTAGAATGAATAATGCGATCGCGGTCGCGTTGAAAACAATTTCTCGTTTTGCTCTCAGGTTCGGTATATAGCCGTCCCCTAGTAAATTCTGGCAAGCACGCATAAGGTGCCATTTGAATTTTATTCAAAATACCCTGTTCCATGAGTTATAACTAAACCATAGTTTTCAAAAAACCCGCAATATTTTATACATTTAAGCTAGGTTTATTTGACTTTTTTTTATTTAAGGTTACATAAGCAAGTGTATATAATTACTATTACATAATTGAATTTAGGTTAAGATAACAGCAATGAGTGCTCTATCTATCACTGAAAGCGCAGCAAAGCGAGTTACCGAACTCATTTCTTCTGATGGAAGTGAGGGTAATATGTTGCGCATTACAGTATCGGCAGGTGGCTGCTCCGGATTTTCGTATAGTTTTGGGCTTGATGATGAGCAAGCTGAAGAAGATCAAATTTTTGAAGCGCACGGCGTTAAGGTTATAGTCGATGAAATGTCTCTAGAAATTTTAGGGGATTCTGAAATTGATTTTGTTGAAGACCTAATGGGATCAGCCTTTAAACTCAGTATACCAAATGCAACTTCGTCTTGTGGCTGCGGAGTTTCGTTCGCGGTATAGGGTAGCATTTCTATCGAAATAGTTGGATTTCATTACAGGCGCTGTTACGTATAAATCATAGTAATATTTTATTTGGTTAAATCTTAAATGGTCAAAATTGCGACATGGAACGTCAATTCTGTTAGAGCCCGCCTACCTCATTTACTCAGATGGCTCGATGAATTTTCTCCAGATATAGTTCTGCTACAAGAACTAAAATGCGTTGCTGAGGCTTTCCCACATATTGAGGTTGAAGACAAAGGTTATAATATCGCCGTATCTGGTCAAAAAACTTATAACGGTGTCGCTATTCTCTCAAAGTCACCAATTGATATAGAATTGACAAATTTGCCGGGCAATAGTGAAGACATTCAAGCCCGTTATATTGAAGGTTTCACGAGCGGTGTCAGGGTTGCGGCAATTTATCTGCCAAATGGTAATCCTGTAGATACCGACAAATATCCCTACAAACTAAACTTTATGGAACGTCTCCATGATCGTGCAAAAGAACTTCTTGCAACTGAAGATCCATTTGTTCTTGGAGGTGACTACAATGTTATTCCAGAAGATGCAGATGCTTATGAGCCTGAAAACTGGAGAGGAGACGCTCTTTTCCGTGCCGAGACCCATGCATTATGGCGTAAGTTAATATACCTTGGTCTGACAGATGCCTTCCGTGTTTTTAATCCGGAAGCTGGAAGATATTCATATTGGGATTATCGCGCTGGCGCCTGGAACAAAGATCATGGCATACGCATTGACCATCTACTGCTATCGCCCCAGGCTGCCGACCTCTTAATATCATCCGATATTGACCGTTCACCACGCGGTTGGGAAAAACCTTCTGATCACACGCCTGTTTGGTGTGAGCTAAACATATAGCAGCAAAATCCTAGTTATTATCAAAACCATAATTATTACACTCCATAACTCATTCTTCTCCAGGATAAAACACCCAATTAT